>Ga0315548_1000005_pt1 | contig 149497 bp, 149 predicted proteins | sample SalMarSW160110MG_2_FD_202540 | JGI IMG/M metagenome (GOLD analysis project Ga0315548, IMG submission 202540) | Salt marsh sediment microbial communities from the Plum Island Ecosystem LTER, Massachusetts, United States - Salt Marsh Sediment SW1601-110 ... | reverse complement strand
CGCCCTGCTTCCCGGCGGTGTACCCGAGCCGGAGGCAGGGGAAGGCGTCGTGGTCGGGCGCCTCGAAGCTGAGCGGCCTCCGGGTGAGGTCGAAGCCGGTGGCGGGAGCGGCGACCCGGTCCGGGTACGTGATGGCGTACTGGATGGGGAGCCGCATGTCGGGCTCTCCGAGCTGGGCCTTGACGCTGCCGTCGGCGAACTCCACCAGGGAGTGCACGATGCTCTGGGGATGGACGACAACGTCGATGTGGTCGTAGTCGACCCCGTAGAGGTGATGGGCCTCGATCACCTCGAACGCCTTGTTCATGAGGGTGGCGGAATCGACCGTGATCCGGGGCCCCATGCTCCAGGTGGGGTGCGCCAGCGCCTCGGCGACGGTGACATGCGCGAGGTCGGCGGCGTCGCGGCCCCGGAACGGGCCCCCGGAGGCGGTGAGGATGAGGCGGCGCACCGCCCCCACCGGTTCCCCCACCAGGCACTGCCACAGTGCCGAGTGCTCGCTGTCGACCGGGATCACCTCGCCTCCGCCGTACTCGGCGGCAGCGGTGACCACCGGCCCGCCGACCACCAGGCTCTCCTTGTTGGCGAGGGCGACCCGGTTGCCTGCTTCGAGGGCGGCCACGGTGGGAGCGAGCCCGGCGGCGCCGACCACACCGTTGACGACGATGCTGCCGGGGCGGGCCGCCAGGGCGTCGAGGGCCTCCGGGCCGAAGGAGACCCGGTCCCCGAGGCGGTCCCGGCACCGCTCCCGGCCGGCGTCGTCGGGGTTGGCGATGACGACGGCGGCGGCGGGATGGGCGGCGGCGGTCTCGAGGATTCGGTCGGAGCAGCTCCCGGCGGCGATGCCGGCGACCGGCAGCTCCAGCCGGGCGGCCACCTCCAGTGCCTGGGCTCCGATCGACCCGGTGGCGCCGAGGACGACGAGCGGCTTCAGGTGAGCAGCCCCATCCACGCGTACGCCATCCAGGCCGCCGGGATGACGAACAGCACGGCGTCGATCCGGTCGAGCACACCGCCGTGGCCGGGCAGGATCGTGCCCATGTCCTTGACGCCGATGCTGCGCTTGATCACCGAGACGGCCAGGTCCCCGAAGGGGGCGACCACCGCCACCACGGCGCCGAGCACGAGGCCGTTCACCAGGTCGAACGGCTCGAACATGCCGAAGCCGGCCCCGGCCGCCAGCGCCACCAGCACGCCGCCGATCAGCCCTTCGACCGTCTTCTTGGGCGAGACGACCGGGGCGAGGGGGCGGCGCCCGAGGCGACGGCCCACGAAGTACTGGGCGCTGTCCATCAGTGCCACGGTCACGACGAGGCCGCCGATGAGCCAGCGGTAGTCGGGCGAGTCGAGGATGTCGAAGGCGAAGGCGCCGAGGCCCCCGATCCAGGCCACCCCGACGATGGTGAGGGCGGCGTTCTCGAGGGGCTTGGCGCGGCCGGGCACCACCGCGTAGAAGAAGAGCACCGCGATCGTGGTCACCAGCAGCGACACCGGGACCGCCGCCAGGTTCCCGGTCCAGGTCCCGAAGAAAGCGCCGCCCACCCCGAGGAACCCGAAGAGGGCGAGGGGGTGACGGCCGCTGCGGATGAGCACGGTGTAGAACTCGCCGACGGCGAGGGCGAGCACGAGGAGCACCAGGAGCCCGATCGCCCAGGGGTGCAGCAGCGACGCCAGGAAGATCCCACCGAGCAGGAGCCCGGTGAGGATCCGCATCGGCAGGTCGGAGATGCGGACGGTGGCCCCGTGCTCGGCGATCTCGCCGGCGACGTCCATGACGTCGTCGAGGCCGACCAGGCCGGTGTCGAGGCCGGGCATCCCGGCGGCGATCGCCATCGGCTCCGGGGTTTCCTCGGCGGCGCGGGCGACGGCCTCGGCGAGCCCGGCGTACTCGCGGGTGCTGGCCTGGGCGTATTCCTCGCTGGTGTACCGGGCAAAGTCGGGGATGTCGTCGTCATCATCGGGGTCCCCGCCTCCGGACGAATCGCGGTCCGCACCCTCGGACGAGCCGCGATCCGCGCCTTCCGATGAATCGTTCCCGTCACCCGACGAGTCGCGCAGCGACTCGTGAACGGACGGGTCGCCTTGCGGCCCGTACGCCGCGTCGCCCGTCGCATCCGCATCCTCGGACGAGCCGCGATCCGCGCCTTCCGATGAGTCGTTCCCGTCACCCGACGAGTCGCGCAGCGACTCGTGAACGGACGGGTCGCCTTGCGGCCGGTCCGCCGCGTCGCGATCCGCCTCGTCCGCGTACGGTTCCCAGCCGGAACGGTCGCTCACGGCGCCACCTGCCGACCACTCGGGGACGTCGAAGTCCTCGATGCGCCACCCCGGACCGTCCACGGAGACGGGCTCGTCCGGACGCGCCTCACCCGGCACGGGTTGGGCATGCCGTTCGAGGGTCGCATCAGGCGGTTCGACACCTGCGTCCTCCTGCGCTCGCTCGACGTCGGAGAACAAGACCTCCGACGCCTCCGTCACTTCGCTGCGGACACGGTCGTCCCCTGCCGCCACCGGTACCTGCAGGTGGACCTGATCGTCCGATCCACCACGTACCGGCACCGAGGCCCGGCGCCGTACCAGGCGCCGCCAGCCCCTCACTGGGGATTCTGCCACGGATGCGCCGCTTCCATCCACACCGGGGCCGGCCGCGACCTCGCCGTCGCTCCCCCCGACCCGTCCCGGCGCCCCGGCGCCGCGGTCGCCGGTGGGCTGCGCCGACCGGATCCGGGAAGCGGCGGCGGCCATTCTCCGCAGCTCCCCCGCCAGGGCCGCGGCGCCGGCGGCGGCCGCATCGGCTTCGAGCCGGCGCTCGGTTTCGATGCCGCGCCGCGCCGCGGCGGCGACCTCGAGCGCTTCCAGGGCCACGGCCCGGCCCCCCGCCAGGCGGGTCAGCTCGGCCTCGAGGGCGGTGTGGTCGAGTGTCTCGTCCTGCCGGGCCAGTTCCCGCTCCAGCGGCCGCAGGGTGGCGGTGGAGATGGCCGCCTCGGCCACCCGCTGCCGGGTGCGGGCCACGGTGACCGCGTTGCCGGCGCGCGCCAGCTCGGCCACCAGCGACGTCGCCTCGCCGTCTCCCTCGACGACGGTGAGGTCGATCTCGATGTGGTGCCCGGCGGCGGCGGCTCGCTGCTCCCCGTCCCGCCGGCGGGTCGCCGTGATCGTGGTGGCAGCGCGTTGCAGCTCGGCGGCCTGCCGCGTCTCCGCCGCGCCGGTCTCGGTCCGGGCCAACGCGGAGGCGTGCCCCCGACCCCGGGTCGCGGCGTCCCGGGCGCCCTGCTCCCGGAGACGGGACTGTTCGGCAGCGATCTGGATCTCCGCCCGCCCCAGCTCGGCGCTGCGGGTGGTGGCGGCGACCGACGCCGCCTCCTGCCCGAGGACGGCTTGGTGCTTACGGCCCGACGCGGCGGCGACTTCCGATCCGGTGGCGATCAGGTGCTCCCGCGCCGCCGCGACGGAAGTCTCGACCCAGCGCAGCTCGGCGCCCAGATCCCGCTCCTCGTCAGCGCCGCCGGCGGCGGTGAGGGACTGCAGGTGGTCGCGCCCGGCAGCCCCGGCCCGCTGCTCCTCCCCGGCGATCAGTACTGCCTGGGCCGGCCGAGCCTCGTCCGCCGGCTGCGCCTCTTCTGGTGCCTGCTCCGGTGGCGACTCGGGAATGACATCCTGAGCGGCCGTCTCACGGAGCGCGTCCGGCGGCGGTGGGGCGAGGTCCTGCGGCGCTCGTACCTCCTCCGCCGCTTCGGCGTCCTCCGGCGCTTCCACCGGTGGCGGGTCCCCGGAGCGTTCGGCCCCACCATCCTCCGGGGCGCGCAGCACCGCGTAGACCTCCTCGACCGAGGAGGTGAAGTCGTCGTCGTCGGGGGCGGCGTCGCGGGTCCGGCCCCGACGCAGCCGGGTCAGCCAGCTCGACGACTCCTCGTCCGTCTCCGGGGTCGGCTCGGCGTCGTCGTCGTCCTGCAGCGACCAGTCGGGATGCCAGGGATCACCGGGCTGCGGGTTGAACCCCGCGGCGTCTCCGCGACGACGGCTCACTCGAACTCCTCCGGCGGGCTGCTCGCGGTCAGACCTCGAGCAGCTCCTCCTCCTTGTGGGTCAGGAGCTCATCGATCCGTTGCGTGTGCTCGTCGGTGAGATCCTGCAGTTCCTTCTCGGCGCGGCGCACGTCGTCCTCCGACACCTCGCCTTCCAGCGCCTCGATGCCGTCCTTGGCGTGACGGCGCACATTGCGGACGGCGACCCGTCCCTCCTCGGCGACGTGCCGCACCAGCCGGATCAGGTCCCGGCGCCGGTCCTCGGTGAGGGAGGGGAAGGCGAGCCGGATCACGTTGCCGTCGTTGGAGGGGTTGAGGCCCAGGTCGGCTTCCTGGATCGCCCGCTCGATGGCGTGCATCGACGACCTGTCGTACGGCTGGACGACGAGGAGGCGGGCGTCGGGAACGCTGAACCCTGCGATCTGCTGCAGCGGCGTCGGGGTGCCGTAGTAGTCGACCATGACCCGGTGCAGCAGACCCGGATTGGCCCGCCCGGTGCGCACCATCGAGAACTCCTGGGCGGTGTGGGTCACCGCCTGGTCCATCTTGGCGGAGGCTTCGTCCATTAGGTCATTGATCACCGCGCCACCTCAGTGCACTAGCGTCCCAATCGCCTCCCCCCGCACGGCTGCGGCGATGTTGCCGGGCTCGACCATGCTGAACACCCTGATGGGGAGGTCGTTGTCCATACACATCGTAATGGCGGTGGTATCCATGACCTGGAGCCGCCGGGAGATCACGTCCATGTAGGTGAGGTCGTGGAGGACCTCGGCGCCGGGGTGGGTGACCGGATCGGCGGTGTAGACCGCGTCGACCTTGGTGGCCTTGAGGACCACGTTGGCTCCGATCTCGGCGCCCCGCAACGCCGCGGTGGTATCGGTGGTGAAGAACGGGTTGCCGGTGCCGCCGGCGAAGATGACCACCCGTCCCTTCTCCAGGTGACGGATGGCGCGCAGCCGGATGTAGGGCTCCGCCACCTCCTGGATGGTGATGGCGGTGAGCACCCGGGCGGCCGCCCCGGCCCGTTCCAGACCGTCGCGCAGCGCCAACGCGTTGATCACCGTCGCCAGCATCCCCATGTAGTCGGCGTTGGCGCGCTCCATCCCGGCCGCCGCCGAGCTGAGGCCGCGGAAGATGTTGCCGCCGCCGACGACGATGGCGATCTGGTGTCCTTCGGCGGCCACCACCGAGATCTCCTCGGCGACGCGGTTCACCATCTTGGGATCGATGCCGTATTCGAGTTCGGGATCGGCGAAGGCCTCGCCGGAGAGTTTGAGGACGACCCGGTTACCCACGGCTACTCGGCGTCCTGGCCGACTTGAAGCCGGCTGAAGCGCGCCACCGAGATGTTCTCGCCCATGGTGGCGGCGAGGTTCTTCACCATGTCGCCCACGGTGCCGTCGTACTGTTCGGACCGTACGAACGTCTGGTCGTAGAGCACGTGCTCCTCGTGGAAGGAGCGCAGCCGGCCCTCGACGATACGTTCGATGATGTTCTCCGACTTGTTCTCGTTGCGGGCCTGGGCTGCGATCAGGTCCTTCTCCTTGGCGAGGACGTCTTCCGGCACGTCCTCCTGCCGCACCCACTCGGGGTGGGCGGCGGCGATGTGGAGGGCGATGTCGTTGGCGGCGGTCTGGAACTCCTCACTCTTGGCGACGAAGTCGGTCTCTGCCGCCAGCTCGACGAGGACGCCGATGACGGGTCGGCCCGCCTGGTAGTGGAGGTAGCTGCCGATGGTGCCTTGCGTCTGGGCTCGCTCGGTGCGCCGGGCGGCCGCCGCCAGGCCACGTTCCCGCAGCAGGTCCTTGGCCTTGTCCATGTCGCCGCCGGCATCCTGCAGGGCCCGCTTGGCGTCCATCATCCCCGCGCCGCTCTCCTGGCGGAGGGTCTGGATGTCCTGGGTGCTGACGGTCACGATGCCTCCTCTGCGGTGTCGGTGGCCGGCTGCGGCTCGGTGTCCTCCGGCTGCCCACGATCGGCCTCGGGGGCCCGGTCGCTGCGCCCGGCTTCGTTGAGTTGCCGGCCTTCCCGAGCCGCGTCGGCGATGAGGAACGTGATGAGCTGCGAGGCGCGGATGGCGTCGTCGTTGCCGGGGATCACGAGGTCGATCATGTCTGGGTCGCAGTTGGTGTCGACCAGGGCCATCACCGGGATCCCGAGGCGGGAGGCCTCGGTGACGGCGATGTGCTCGCTCTTGACGTCGACGATGAACACCGCTTCGGGGGGTCGGTGCATGGTGCGGACACCGCCGAGCACCGCCTGGAGCTTGGTCAGCTCGCGGCGCAGCTTGAGGCGCTCCTTCTTGGGGAGGGCCTCCATCTCGCCGGAACTCTCCATGCGCTCCAGCTCGAGCATGTAGCGGATGCGCTTGTGGATGGTCTGGAAGTTGGTGAGCATGCCGCCGAGCCAGCGATGGTTGACGTAGGGCATGCCGGCTCGGTCCGCGGCCTCCTTGACCGCGGCCTGAGCCTGCTTCTTGGTGCCGACGAACAGCACCAAGCCGCCTCCGGCGGCGGTGTCGCGGGCGATTTTGGCGGCGCGCTCGATCTGTTCGAGAGTCTGCCGGAGATCGATGATGTGGATCCCGTTGCGCTCACCGAAGATGTAGGGGCGCATCTTGGGATTCCACCGGCGCGTCTGGTGACCGAAGTGGACTCCGGCCTCCAGCAGCTGCCGCATGGTGACGACTGCCACGTGGTTCCTCCTGGTTGTGGGTTGTTCCTCCGCCCACCCTTCGAGCCTCCTCGGGGCCGTGGCCCCGACCCACGGAGATTGCGGTGGACGTGCGGTTTTCGGGGCGGGAGTGTACTGCGGGTGCGGCGGGGAGACCAGCCCGGGCGTCAACGCCGGGTGTAGGGCGGCTCCATGAGCCGGTTGCGGAGGCTCATCACCGCTTTGGTGTGGATCTGGCACACCCGGGACTCGGTGACGCTGAGGACCTTGCCGATCTCGGCCAGGGTGAGCCCCTCGTAGTAGTAGAGGGTGACGACGAGGCGTTCCCGGTCGGGGAGGCGGTTGACCGAGTCGACCAGCAGGTAGCGGGTCTCCTCCTGCTCGAAGGCGCCGGCTCCTTCCGCCGCCCGGGGGTCGGCCATCAGGTCGCCGACGGCGGCCGAGTCCCGCTCGGCGGGGTTGAGCAGCTCGTCGAGGGCGACGAAGCCGAGCGTCGAGATCTCCCCGAGGTGGTCGCGCAGGGTGTCGACCGGGAGACCCATGTGGTCGGCCAGCTCCTGGTCGGTGGCGGAGCGTTTCAGGCTGTGCTCCAGCTCGGCGAGGCTGCGCTGGATCTCCCGGGCCCGGGCCCGCACCGAGCGGGGCACCCAGTCGAGCGCACGCAGCTCGTCGAGGATGGCGCCTTTGATGCGGTTCACGGCGTAGGTCTCGAACTTGTAGCCACGGCCGGGATCGAACTTGTCGATGGCGTCGATGAGCCCGAACGTGCCGTAGGAGATGAGGTCCTGCGGGTCGACGTTGCGGGGCAACCCGGCCCGGAGGCGGCCTGCCACGAACTTGACCAGCGCCGAGTAGTGGAGGATGAGGCCCTCGCGCGCCAGCGGATCGCTGTTCTGTTTGAACCGCGTCCAGAGCCCATCGAGATCCTGGTCGGCGGGGTCAGGCACGCGGGTGGCTTCGTTCATAGGTGGACCTGAGGTGTTGACGGGTCACGGAAGTGTAAATCTGGGTGGTGCCCAGTTCAACGTGACCGAGCAGCTCCTGCACGGCACGCAGATCGGCGCCACCTTCGAGCAGGTGGGTGGCGAAGGAATGGCGGAGGGCGTGAGGGAAGGTTCCGAGGCGGCGCCGTGCCACCCGGCGTATCCCTCGAGTGTCGAGCGGGCCGCCTTTCGCCCCGACCCAGAGGAAGTCCTTCGCGTCGGGTTTGGCGAGGTGGGGACGTGCCTCGGCGAGGTAGGCGTCGATGGCGGCCCGGGCCTGCGGGTTGAGGAGCACGATCCGCTCGTAGCCGCCCTTGCCGACGACCCGGATGTGCTCGTCACGGGCGACGTCGCCGGTGCGAAGGCCGGCCAACTCCGAGACGCGCAACCCGGTGGCGTACAGCATCTCGAGCATCGCCTTGTCACGAAGGTCGAGCGGTTCGGTCCCCACCACCTCGTCGAGCATCCGGCCCAGCGCCCGGGCCGGGATGGCCTTGGGGAGGGTGCGGGGCCGCTTCGGCTGGCGGATCCCCTCGGCCGGGCTGGCCGGGACGAGGCCGCGGCGGGCGGCGTCGGCGAAGAAGGCCCGCACCGCCGAGGTCTTGCGAGCCACCGAGCGGCGGGAGTAGCCGCGGGTGGTGAGGTTGGCCATGAAGCGGCGGATGACGCGGCGGTGCACGGCCTCGGGACCATCGAGACCCTGGCGGGCGCAGAACTCGACGAATTGGCGCAGATCACCGCGATAGGCGGTAATCGTGTGGGGCGACAGGCCGCGCTCGTTCTCGAGGCGCGCCAGATAGTCATCGATGGCGCTCTGCAGGTTCGAAGACTGCGGCGAGGGAACCGTCACAAGGCCGCATCGTTGCCGCCGACGGGCTGCGAGTCAACGACCGGCCGGCTCGCAGACGGCCGGTCGATGGATGACCCGGCCCGTGGTCATCCCGGGTTCTTCAGGATGCAGCCGGGGCCAAGCACCTCGATGTGGTACTCGACCCCTCGAAATCCGTGCGTTCACCTCGTCCGACGCCAGATCCTGGAGAAGCCACATCTCCGCCTCTCAGCCGGCCCTCACCACGGTGTCGCCCTCACGCCGCAGCGTACCGCCGGCCTCCAGCCGGCCCACCCCCGCCAGCACCGCCGGTGGGTCCCACCCGAGCAGCTCGACGAGGCGATCCAGAGAGCCGACCCCGTCGTCGACGAGGCGCAGCAGCTCGGCGTCGGCGCCGGTGACCTGCTGCCCCGCGTGTGGCGATTCCAGGTGAGGCGTCGGGCGGCCCGGTGGCAGGCCCAACACCAGGCTCAGCGCCTCGACCAGGTCGTCGGGGCCGAGCACCGGGTGGGCGCCGTCCCGGATCAGCAGGTTGCAGCCCTCGGAGCTGCGGCGCTCCACGTCGCCGGGCACCGCGAACACCGCGATCCCCTGGTCGAGGGCGGACCGGGCGGTGATGAGCGCCCCGCCGGTGACGGCCGCCTCGACCACCACCACCGCCCGGGAGAGGCCGGCGATGATCCGGTTGCGGGGCGGGAAGCGCCATCCCTCCGGAGGCGTACCCGGCGGCGCCTCGCTAACGATGGCACCGCCGAGACGGATCAGCTCCTCCCCCAGGCCCCGGTGCTCCGGCGGGTAGGCGATGTCGATGCCGCAGCCGAGCACGGCCACCCCGGCGCCGCCGCCCTCGACCGTGCCGAGGTGGGCGGCCCCGTCGATGCCGCGGGCCAGCCCGCTGACGAGGGGCCAGCCGGCGGCGGCCACCGCCTTCCCGTAGCGGCGGGCGAGGCGTCGCCCGTACTGGGTGCAGCGCCGAGTTCCCACGATCGCCACCCCAGGCTCCGAGGGCAGCGTGCCTCGCACGAACAGCAAATCGGGGGCGTCGGGCAACTCCGCCAGGTGGGTCGGATAGCCTGGTTCGCCCCGCAGCACCACCTCGATCCCGGCTTCCTGCAATTGGGCGCGGCGGGCGGCGGCCGGGACCGCCACCTCGGCTTGGATCCGCGACGTCGTCTTCACCGCCCCCCGCTCGATGGCGGCCGCCGCGCCCGACGGCCCGTGCAGCTCGAGCAGGCGCCGGGTCCGCTCCGGATGGAGACCGGCGAAGGCGAGACGGAGCCGGGCGTCGCTCATCCCTCACCCCGGTAGGCGAGGGCCTCGGCGGCGTGGGCCTCGGTGACGACGTCGCTGGCAGCGAGGTCGGCGATGGTGGCCGCCACCCGGCGCACCCGATCCCACCCCCGGGCGCTGAGCGCCGACGACCGCACCGAGCGTTCCAGCATCTCGACGGCGCCCGGCCCCCAATCGAGGGCGTCGAGGGCTTCCCGACCCAGCTCCCGGTTGAGGCTGCCCCGCTCCCCCTGGCGGAGCCGGGCGGCCGTCACCCGCTCCCGCACCGGGGCGGAGGCTTCCCCCGGCGGGCCGGTCATGGCGTCGGGATCGAGCCGGGAGACCCGCACCCGCAGGTCGAAACGGTCCAGCAGCGGGCCGGAAAGGCGGCGCAGGTAGCGGTCGACGAGCCGCGGGGTACAGCGGCAGCTCACCAGCCGGTCCCCGGCGTAGCCGCACGGGCACGGGTTGCTGGCGGCGATGAGCTGAAACCGGGTCGGGAAGGTCACCGAGGCCCCCTTGCGGGCCACCACCACCTCGCCCTCCTCCATCGGCTGGCGCAGGGCGTCGAGCAGCTGCGGCGGGAACTCCCCCAGCTCGTCGAGGAAGAGCACGCCACGATGAGCGAGGGTGACCTCCCCGGGCACCGGGACTCCCGACCCGCCGCCGATGAGGGCGGCGGTGGTCGCGGAGTGATGCGGGGCACGGAACGGCGGCTGGTCGGGCACCGCCCGGGGCAGGCCCGCCGCGGCCCAGGCGATCGCCACCTCGAAACGCTCCGCCGGGTCGAGCGGGGGCAGGATCCCCGGGAAGCAGCGGGCCAGCAGGGTCTTGCCGGCGCCGGGCGGGCCGTCCATGAACAGGTGGTGACCCCCGGCGGCGGCGATCTCGAGGGCACGGCGCGCCACCGGCTGTCCCCGTACCCGGCTCAGGTCGAGCGGCGAGGCGGCCGCCGCCGCCAGGGTGGGCAGGGCGGAGCCGTCGTGGCCGTGGACGGCCACCCCGATCGCTTCCTCCAGCGAGGCGACGGCATACACCGACCCGAGCTGCATCGAGGCCGCCTCGGCGGCCGAGATCGGCGGTAGCAGGCAGCGGCGCCCCAGGTCGGCGGCGACGAAGGCCGCTCCGAGCCCGCCTCGCACCGGGCGGACCGCCCCATCGAGGGCCAGCTCGCCGAGGGCGACGATCCCCTGCCCGGTGTCGCGGGGGATCTCCCCGGCGGCGGCGAGCACCCCGAGGGCGATCGGCAGGTCGTAGGCGGAGCCACCCTTCGGAAGGTCCGCCGGGGCCAGGTTCACGATCACCCGCCGACCCGGAAAGGAACGGCCGGTGCACTGGATGGCGGCCCGGACCCGCTCCTTGGCCTCCCGCACCGCGGCGTCGGGCAGGCCCACCAGGTGGAACGCCGAGGTGCCGCCCCCGATGTGGACCTCGACCCGCACCGGGCGGGGCTCGACGCCGACGAGGGCCACCGAGGTCACTGAGGCGAACATGGTTCGAAGGTATGCCGCCGGTGTGACACGAGCGCTTGGCCACGATCACCCTGCCCGGATTCCGCCGCCACCCCTCCTACCATGCCGGCCCATGGGACTCGACCCCTTCCGTAAGCAGCGGCGCACCGCCCTCGACGTCGCCCTGGTGATCGTCTTCGCCGCCATCACCCTGGCGTTCGTGCTGTGGGGGTTCTTCGGATGAGCCTGGCCGACGAGCCGGTGGTGGTCTACGCCATCCAGCCCTACCAGGCCCGCAAGCACTACCTATGCCCCGGCTGTCAGGGCGACATCGAACCGGGGACCGGACACTTGGTGGTGATCCCGGAACTGGCTCCCGACCTGCGCCGCCACTGGCACCGCGGCTGCTGGTTCAAGGAGATGCGGCGCCGCGGCGGGCTGGTCTCAGTCGACGCCCGGTAGCCAGCGCACCCGTATCCCGCCGTCGATCACCCGCACCCCGACGAAGTCGACCCGGCTCGCAGGAGGTTGGAGACGGGCGGCGAGACGACGTACGGTGACGGCCTTGACCCGGTCGTACTGATCCACCGGCTCGCCCTGGCGGCCCGGGCCCACCGTCTTGACCTCGACGGCGACGCGCCTGCCGTGCATACGGACGACCAGGTCGATCTCGCCTCGCCCCACCCGCACGTTGCGGCCTTCGACGACGGCGCCACGGTCTTGCAGGAATCGGGCGGCGACGTCCTCGCCGAAGCGGGCCAGACGCAGCCGGCTCAAAGCGAGGCGGTCGGCTCCAGCTCCTCGATGTTCACGTCGCGGAACGTCACGACCTTGACCCGCTTGACGAAGCGGGCCGGGCGGTACATGTCCCACACCCATGCGTCGTTCAGCTCCAGCTCGAAGTACACCGAGCCTTCCGCCCGCCGGGTGTTCAACTCGACGTCGTTGGCGAGGTAGAACCGGCGCTCGGTCTCGATGACGTAGCGGAACATCGGGAGCACGTCGCGGTACTCCTTGTAGATCTTCAGCTCGACGTCGGTCTCGTAGCGCTCGAGATCTTCCTCGCCCATCACGACTCCCGGGTTCGACGGCCCCCCAATGAACCGCGGCGCATGATAGGGCGTGCCGGTGGGCAACGAAGGCTCTCTTTCCAGATCTACCGGAAGGCGGCGACAGATTCCGGCAGCCGGTTCAGAGACCGCCGATCCGGCTCGGGGGCCACATCAGCACGAGCGCCTTGCCCACCACCTCGTCGAGCGGCACCGCCCCGAAGAAGCGGCTGTCCCGGCTGCTGCTCCGGTTGTCGCCCATCACGAACACGGACTCCTCCGGCACCGCCACCGGGCCGAAGTCGAACATCTCGATCGTGGCGTCGAGATAGGGCTCCTCGATCACCTCCCCGTCGATGAGCACCTGGTTGGCGTGGATCTCGAGGGTCTCGCCGGGCAACCCGATCACCCGCTTGATGAACTCGGTCTTCGGCGCCGACAACCCCACCGACTCGGTGAGGTTGCGCCACACCGACCCGAGCATCGACTCCCCGTCCCGGGAGGGGCCGTTGGGGTCGTCGAACACGATGACGTCGCCGCGGGCGACGTCCCCGACCCGGTAGGCGAGCTTGTTCACCATCACCCGGTCGTTCACCTCGAGGGTCTCGGCCATGGAGCGGGACGGGATCCAGAACGCCTGGAAGGCGAAGGTCTTGACCAGCACCGCCAGCACGAGGGCGATGAGCACCAGAATCGGCAGCTCCCGCCACAACGAGCGTTGAGACCCGGCCTGCTCGGTGGGCTCGACGTCCGCCGGGAAGCCGGGGTCGAGGTCGTCGACCGCCGGTCCCGGGGCGGGGCCGGCGCCGTCCCCGCCGGAATCGTGGTCGGTCGTCATGGCGGGGACGTTACCCCATCCCCGTCGCTGTGCCCGGCGGCCGCTCAGAGCCCTCCCCAGCGGCTCGGCGGCCACACGATGGCCACCGCCTTGCCGATGATGCGGCCCCGTTCGATGGTGCCGAGACCGAAGCGGCTGTCCCGGCTCGAACTCCGATTGTCGCCCATCACGAAGTAGTGATCGGGGGGAATGGTCTCGGGGCCGAAGTCCTCCGAGACGATGCCCGGTTGCAGGTAGGGCTCCTCGATCACCTCCCCGTCGATGAGCACCTGGTTGTCACGGATGGTGATCGTCTCCCCGGGCAACCCGATCACCCGCTTGATGAGGTCCGACTTGGGGGTGCGGATCCCGACGGATTCGGCCAGGTTGCGCACCACCTTGCCCGGCACCGATTCCGGCTCCCGGTCGGCGGGCTCGAAGACGATCACGTCGCCGCGGCCGACGTCGCCGAAGCGGTAGGCGAGCTTGTTGACGATGACCCGGTCCCCCTCGAACAAGGTGTCGTGCATCGAGGCGGACGGGATCCAGAAGATCTGGAAGAGGAACGACTTGATGAGCACCGCCAGCAGCAACGCCCCGAGGATGAGGAAGGGCAGCTCCCGCAGGAACGACCCCTTCAGCTCTTCCTTGCCGACGTTCGGCTCGGCGGTGTCGTCGCGCTCGGCGGTGACGTCGGCCGCCTCCGGTGCCAGGCGGAAGGGGTCGGCGGGTAGGTCCGCGTCGTAGGGGAACTCGGGGCCGTCGTCGCCACGCGCCACGGGCGAGGTGTCGTCGTAGTCGAACTCGGGACCGTCGTCGCCACGCATCACGGGCGAGGTGTCGTCGTAGGGGAACTCGGGGCCGTCGTCGCGATCCACCCCATCCTCGTCGAACGGGAACTCGGGGCGGTCTCGATCGTCGCCGGTCACCGGCCCATGCTCCCCCGCCACCCGGCGCCTACTCGCGCTTCTCCTTGATGCGGCCGGCCTTGCCGATCCGGTCCCGCAGGTAGTAGAGCTTGGCACGCCGCACCGCACCCCGCCGCAGCACCTCGATCGACTGCAGGATCGGGGCGTGGATGGGGAAGATGCGCTCCACCCCGACCCCGAAGCTGAGCTTGCGAACCGTCATCGTCTCGCGGGCCCCGCCACCGTTGCGGGCGATCACCACGCCCTCGTAGGCCTGTACCCGCTCCCGGCCACCCTCGATGACCCGGACGTTGACGCGCACCGTGTCGCCGGGGGCGAAATCGGGCACGTCGTCGCGCAGGTAGGCAGCCTCGATCTGATCGAGCGTGTTCACGGGATCCTCCGACGAAACGATGGAGAGGCGAGTTGGAAGCCGGGATTCTACCCCTCCTCCTCCGATTGTGCGAGCCCGGCCGCCAGGTCCGGGCGGCGCTCCCGGGTCCGCATCTCCCGCTGCCGGCGCCGCCAGGCGGCGATGCGACCGTGGTCGCCGGAGAGCAGCACCTCGGGCACTTCCCACCCCCGGTAGACGGCGGGCCGGGTGTACTGCGGCTCCTCCAGCAGGCCGTCGCGGAAGCTCTCAGTCGTCACCGACTCGGGGTTGCCGACCACGCCGGGCAGCAGCCGGGTGACCCCCTCGATCACCAGCGCCGCCGCCACCTCGCCCCCCAACAGCACGTAGTCGCCGATCGAGACCTCCTCGTCCACCAGGTGCTCGGCGACCCGCTCGTCGACGCCCTCGTAGCGTCCGCACACCAGGGTGAGGTGGTCGAGGTCGGCCCAGTGGTCGAAGGTGGCCTGGCGGAGCGGACGGCCGGCGGCGCTGAACAGCACCCGGTGGCTGCCCGCCAGCGGGGCGAGCGCCTGCTCCAGCGGCTCCACCATCATCACCATGCCGGCCCCGCCGCCGAACGGGGCGTCGTCCACCTGGCGGTGCACCCCCTTCCCGAAAGGGCGCAGATCGACCACCTCGACGTCGAGGAGGCCGTCGCGGCGGGCCTTTCCCACCAGGCTCACCTCCAGCGGCGAGGCGAAGAACTCGGGGAAGATGGTGATTACGGTGATCTTCACGCCCACAGGGTATCCTCGGCTCTGGGTACAGGGGGTAGATCGGTGACGGTTCGATGACGCCGACGAAGGATCAGGATCAGGGCGTTCCGCCCGATGCCCGTGGCGTCCCGGACGCCGGCGGGGACCTGCGGGAAGAGCGTCGCCGCGGTCGTGACCGCTACCCGCCGCGCAGCCGCCTCGACCAGGCGCTCACGGTGGCGCGCCGTCCGGTGCAGGGATCGGGCGACCCCTGGGCCGGGGCCGATCCCGGCGCCAAGGAGCCCACCCCCCGCCCGCTGAGCGAGTGGGCCGCGGCCCGCCCCGATGCCGGCATCGACCACACCGGCGCCCCGGGTACGTCCTTCGGGCCGTCCACCACCACCGTGGCGCCGCCCGAGACCCTTCCGAGCGCCGAGCCGGTGCACTTCGTGATCGACCTGCGCCCCGAGGCGGAAAAGGCCCGGTCCCGGCTCCCCGCCTCCCGCGGCGGCGACTTCGGGCTCGGTCGCCGTTGGGGCGCCGAATGGCATCGGGCCGCCCAGGGCTGGATCGTCGGCACCGACGGCCGGGCCGCCTGGCGCCCGGTGGTCTCCACCACCGGCGAGCTGTCCTCCTGGGACGTCGACACCTACCTGGGGGTGGTCACCGCCGAAGTGGCGGTGGAGGCGACCGGCGGCGACTTCCGCCAGCTCGGGGCCACCCTGGCACGGGGCCGCGAGGTCGGGCTGCAGGGGCTGGTGGACGAGGCAGTCGAGCGGGGAGCCCACGCCGTCGTCGGCGTCGGCATGCAGTACACCCCGATCGGGGGCCGCCTCCTCATCACACTCACCGGAACCGCGGTCACCCTGCGCGACCGGCGGCACTGACCATTCGTCAGCCGGCGGCGAGGCCTGCCAGCAGGAACGCCACCGCCCGGTCCCGGATCTCGGCCACCTGTCCTGCGGGATCCGCCGCATCCATCACCTCCCGTCCCGCCGCCATGATGACGGCGAGGATGAGATGGTCGGCGAGCCGACCCGGGAGGTGGTGGAAACGGCCCTGGGCGACCCCGGCCCGGTACACCTCGGTGAAGGCCGTCGACAGCTCCTCGTGGGCGAGCCCGATCCGGCGCCGGGCCGCCGGGCCGAGGCGGGGCACCTCGGAGTGCAGGATCAGGCCCAGGTGGTCGGTGCCGATGAACTCGATCATGCGGGAGGCGAGACCGGCGAGCCGCTGCTCCGGATCGGTGGTGGCGGGCACCTCGGCGACCAGGCCCTCGAGCACCTCGGGGAGCCGTCCCTCGACCAGCTCGACGAGGAGCTCCTCGGTGCTGGCGAAATACTCGTAGAAGGTGGTGCGGGCGATGCCGGCGGCGGCGGCGATGTCGGCGTGGGACGTCCCCTGGTAGCCGTAGCGGGCGAACAGGTCGACCGCGGCGTCGTAGAGGGCGGTCCTCGTCCGCACCCGGGTGCCGTTCATCTCCCGGAGTGTATCGAGCGGGACCCGGTACGGTCCCCCGACTCGCTGTCGGGTCGGGGACAGTCCAGGCTGCCGTACTCCAACACCACGAAACACCCGGAGGTCCCTCATGCGACGCACCTTCGTGCTCCTGGTCGTGCTGGCGCTGGCGGCCGCGGCTTGCGGCGACGGCGGCGCCGACACCACCACGACCGAGGCGCCGACCACCACGGCAGCCACCACGACCACCACGGCAGGCACCACGACCACCACCACCGAGGCGGCCGCCGGTGTCGCCTTCACCGGCGCCGACGGCGTCGAGTCGGTGATCACCGACACCAGCCGGATCGTCTCCCTCAACGGCGACCTCACCGAGATCATCTGGGAGCTTGGCCTCGGCGACCGGGTGGTGGCGGTCGACGTCACCACCACCTACCCGGAGCAGGCCGCCGCCCTCCCCCAGGTCGGGTTCGGGCGCCAACTCGCAGCCGAGGCCGTGCTCGCCTTCACCCCCACCGTCGTCATCGGCGACCAGCAGATCGCCCCGGCGGAGACGATCGAGCAGATCCGCGGCGCCGGGGTGCCGGTCGTGATCCTCGAGACCCGGACCACCCTCGACGGCATCGCCGCCAAGATCCGTGACGTGGCCGAGATCCTGGGCGTCCCCGATGCCGGAGAGGACCTCGTCGCCACCGTCGACGCCGACATCGCCGCCGCCGAGGCGAGGGCGGCCGGCGCCGCCGACACGCCGCGGGTCGCCTTCCTCTACGCGCGGGGACCGGAGACGCTGCTGCTGTTCGGCGCCGGCATGGTGACCCAGGACCTCATCCAAGCCGCCGGAGGCATCGACGCCGGAGCCGACACGGGCGTCGCCGGCGTGGTGCCGCTCACTCCGGAGGCCCTGGTGGCGGCGGCCCCCGACGTCATCATCTCCCCGGCGGGCGGAGTCGCCGCCCTCGGCGGGGTCGAGGCGCTCGCCGCGCTGCCCGGGGTCGCCGAGACCCCGGCCGGCCAGAACGAGCGGTTCCTCCTCTACGACGAGGCCGCCTTCCTCGGCCTGGGCCCCCGCACCGGCGAGGCGCTCGACCAGCTCATCACCGACCTGCATCCCGATCTGGCCGAGTAGCGATGCCCGCCGTCGCCGACGCCGCCCCGCGGATCCGGCGGCGCGCACTGCCGGTGTTCACCGCGCTCGGGATCGCCCTCGCCGCAGTCGTCGCCGTCGCTCTCGCCACCGGGGCGGTGACCATCACCCCCGGCGAGGTGGTGCGGGTGCTGTCCCGCCATCTCGGCCTCCCGCTCGGGTCGGAGCCCACATTCCGGGCCGACGCGGTGCTGTGGAACATCCGGTTCCCCCGGATCCTGCTCGGATTGACGGTGGGGGGCGGTCTCGGCGTCGCCGGGGCCGCCCTCCAGGGCGTGTTCCGCAACCCGCTGGCCGATCCCCAACTCCTCGCCGTCGGTCCCGGGGCCTCGCTCGGCGCCATCGCCGCCATGCTGGTCCTCGGAACCGGGACGGCGGCGTCGCTGGGCGGCGGGGTCGCCGGCGGGATCGTCACCGCAATCGTCCTGCGACGCTTCTCCGGTGACGCCACCCCCGACCCGTCCCGGTTCGTGCTGAGCGGGGTGGCGTTGGGGGCGGTGCTCACCGCCTTCGTCGGGTTCGCCGTCTTCGCCGCCGACCGGGCCGCGGTGCCCCCGGTCGAGTTCTGGCTGCTGGGCAGCCTCACCAGCGCCACCTGGCGCACCACCGCGGTCGTGGCGGCGCTCACCGTGCTTGGCGGCGCCGCCCTGCTCGTCACCGGCCGCTCCCTCGACCTGATGGCGCTCGGCGAGGCGGAGGCGCGCCACCTCGGGGTGAACGTCGACCTCACCACCACGCTGGTGCTCGTCGCCACCGGCCTCGTCGTCGGCGCCGGGGTGGGGGCGGTCGGGGTGGTGGGGTTCGTCGGCCTGCTCGCCCCCCACCTGCTGCGACGGCGGATGGGCTCCCGCCATGGCCCCCTGCTGGCCGGGTCGGCCTTGTGCGGAGCGGCCCTGGTGGCCGCCGGCGACCTGCTCGCCCGGACCGTGGCGGCGCCGGTGGAGATCCCGGTGGGCCTGGTGACGGCGGCGCTGGGCGGCCCGTTCTTCCTCTGGCTACTGCGGCGCAGCCTCACCCGAGGGACGGCATGAACCCGCTGGTCGAAGCCCGCCGGGTCGGGGTGCGCCGCGGCAGCGCCACCCTGCTCATGGAAGTCGACGTGGCGGTTCGCCCCGGAGAGCTGGTGGCGGCGGTGGGCCCCAACGGCGCCGGCAAGACCACCCTGTTACGGGTCCTGGCGGGCGACCTCTCCCCCACCTCCGGGACGGTGCGGCTTGCCGGGTCCCCACTCGGCGAGGTCACGGGGCGGGAACGGTCCCGGCTCCGGGCGGTGCTCCCCCAGCACCGGCCCGCCGACATCCCCTTCACCACCTGGGAGGTCGTCATGATGGGACGCCACCCCCACCGCCGCGACCCGGCCAACTCGGCCGCCGCCGACGCCGCCGCGGTCACCGCGGCGCTGCAGGCCACCGACACCGCCGACCTCGCCGGGCGCCGCTACGCCTCGCTCTCCGGCGGGGAGCAGGCCCGGGTGGCGCTGGCCCGGGTCCTCGCCCAGGAGACGCCGCTGGTGCTGCTCGACGAGCCGACCGCCGGGCTCGACGTGGGCCACGAGGAGCTGGTGCTGGGTGGGCTGCGCCGCCTCGCCGACGGCGGGCGTGGGGTGTTCACCGTGCTCCACGACCTCAACGCCGCCGCCCGCCACGCCGACCGGATCCTGTTGCTGGAGAGAGGGAGGGCAGCCACCGCCGGCCCGCCCGCCGAGGTGCTCGACGCCGCGGTGCTGAGCCGGATCTACGCCCAGCCGATGCGGGTGATCCCCCACCCGTTCCGGGACTGCCCGCTGGTGCTCAGCGTCGACCGTTAGGGAGCGCGGTCCGCGTCCTGCATCTCGACGATGTCGTACAGGGTGGTGCGGCGGGCCGGAACCCGGCCGACGGAGCGGATGAGCCGCTCGAAGTCGGACGCCTCGACCGCGGTGCCGTGGCTGGCTCCGGCGGAGCGGGAGATCGTTTCGTCCATCAGGGTGCCGCCCAGGTCGTTGCAGCCGGCCGCCAGCAGCCGCCCCCCGGCATCGAGCCCGAGCTTGACCCACGACGCCTGCACGTTCGGCACCAGACCGTCGAAGGCGATGCGGGCCACGGCGTGCATCAGCACCACCTCGTCCCAGGTGGGCCCGGGCCGGCTCAGGCCCCGCACGAAGATCGGAGCGCCCATGTGCACGAACGGGAGCGGCACGATCTCGGTGATGCCCCCGGTGCGGCGCTGGATCCACCGCAGCACCTCGAAGTGGTTGGCCCAGTTTCGCGGCGAGTCGATGTGGCCGAACATGATCGTCGCCGTCGACCGCAGCCCCAGCTCGTGGGCGGCGATCATCACCTCCGCCCATTGGGCGGTGCGGATCTTGTCGGGGCAGAGGTGGAGGCGCACCTCGTCGTCGAGGATCTCGGCGGCGGTGCCGGGCAAGGTCCCCAGCCCGGCGTCACGGAGCCGGGTCAGGAAGTCCCGCACCGGGACACCCAGCGTCTCGGCGCCCTGCCACACCTCGAGCGGGGTGAAGCCGTGGATGTGCATCTCGGGGAGATGCTCCTTGATCGCCTCGACCACGGTGACGTAGAAGTCGCCGGTGAACTCGGGATGGATCCCGCCCTGGAGGCAGACCTCGGTGGCGCCGCGCCCCCACGCCTCCACCGCCCGCTCCACCACCTGCGGGATCGTCATCAGGTAGGGCTCTTCCCGCAGGTTGAGGGAACGGGGGCCCTTGGAGAAGGCGCAGAATCCACACCGGTAGGAGCACTGGTTGGTGTAGTTGATGTTGCGGTTCACCACGTAGGTGACGACGTCGTGGTTGACCCGACGCCGCAGCTCGTCGGCCACGGCGGCGACCGCATCGACCTCGTCGCCGCGGGCCTCGAACAGCAGCTCGACGCCGTCACGGCTCGGCGGGGCGCCGTCGAGTGAGTCGTGCAGGACCGCGGCCAGCTCGGGCCGGACTCGGGTCAGGTCGAGGGAGGGCACCGCGGAGGTGAAGGACCGGTCGGCCCACTCCGCCGAGAAACGCCGCGGCGGGACCGGGGCGGGCCGGTCCATCCCGGGGGCCCACTCGTAGCGGGGGCGGACCGCCCCGGAGCCGTCGATCTGGGACAGGTAGGCGGTGAACAGCTCGGGGTCGAGTTCGGCCCGGGCGGCGTCGACCGTCACCCCGGGCGGGATGGCGCCCCGCTCGAGGAGGCGGAACCCGCCGAGGGCGTCGCGGAGTCGGCCCAGGGTTTCGCTGTCCCAACCCCGCAGCACCAGGTCGCGGGCTCCGGCGTCGACCGCGGCGACGGCGTCGTCCACCGTGTCGACGAACACCGAGACCCGGGTGGTGAGGCCGGGGAGGGCGGCCAGGTCGGCGGTCTCCGCCACCCTGCTGCGGCCGGTGCGCAGGAACGCAGCATGGCTGCGGGCGACAGCGTCGAGCACCGCGGCCCGCCGCCCGGCGTCGACGACGGTGAGGCGCCATCCCGGGATCCCGTCCCGGGCGAGCCGGAGGGCGTCGGCCGGCGCCACCACCCAGGCGAGCGGGGTGGCGGCGGCGGTCCCCAGCGACACCGGGGCGAGACCACCGGCGAGCACCGCGGCCCGCCGCCCGGCGTCGAGACCTTCGATCTCGACGGTGGTGGTTCCCTCCCGGCGGCGGGTGGCGGACCACAGGTCGCTCACCTGCTCGGCGGGGCGCATCCGGAGGTAGGTGACGATGTCGCTCATGGGAGGATCCCTTCCGGCTGAGGCGTCAGAGCGTAGCCCTCGGCGTCGACCGCGGCCCTCACCTTGGGGAGCAGGCCGGGGTCGATCCATTCCGGGGCGATGAACTCGGGATAGACGGGGAGGCGGGGGGCGAGCCGGAAGCCGCGGCGCTCGGTGACGGCCCGCAGGGCGTCGAGGTGCGGCCACGGCGCCTCGGGGTTCACCCAGTCGATGGTGAGCGGCGAAACCCCGCCCCAGTCGTTGATGCCGGCGTCGAGGTACACGCCGAAGTCACCGGTGAGGTTGGGGGGCACCTGCAGGTTCATCTCGGGTCCCAGGATCCAGCGTGCCGCCGCCACCACCCGCACCAGGTACTGCACGGTGGGCTCCGCCTCGCGCCGCATCCGGGTGTCGGCCTTGGCCCGGAAGTTCTGCACGATGACCTCCTGGATGGCGCCGCCGCGGCGTTGCAGGTCGGCCAGGGCGAACAGGGAGTCGACGACCTCGGCGGATGTCTCGCCGATGCCGACCAGGATCCCGGTGGTGAAGGGGACCCGCTGCCGTGCGGCGGCCTCGATGGTGGCGACACGGAGCGCCGGGTCCTTGTCGGGGCAATCGTGATGGGGCATCCCCGGCTCCATGAGCCGCGGCGAGACGTTCTCCAGCATCAATCCCATCGACGGATTGGAGGGGCGCAGCGCCACCTGGGCGGCGTCGTCCATCAACCCCGGGTTGGCGTGAGGGAACAGGGAGGTCTCGGCGTTGACCCGTTCCGTCATCGCCTGGACGTACTCCAGGGTGGTGGCGCAGCCCTGGGAGGCGAGGAAGTCCCGCGCCTGCGGCCAGCGCTCCTCGGGGCGGTCACCGAGGGTGAAGAGGGCCTCGGTGCAGCCGTGGGCGTGACCGGCCCGGGCGATCGCCATGACGTCGTCGGGCACCAGGTACTGGCCGCCGGCCCCGGGCGGTTTGACGTAGGTGCAGTAGGTGCAGGTGTCGCGGCACAGGGTGGTGAGCGGGATGAACACCTTGCGTGAGTAGGTGACGGTACGGCCCCTCCCCTCGTCGCGGAGGCGGCGGGCCTCGGCGAGCAGCGGCGCCGGGTCGCGCCGGCCGGTGAGGTACGCCTCGGCCAGCGCCGGATCGGGAACCGGGAAGGTCATCGAGCAAAGCTATCACGCCGTCGTGGCCACGATCGACGGACCCGACCGCTCCCGCAGCGTTCTTGATGGGCCTACGCACTTGCGTACGACTATCCGTGTACGGTCCCGCACTCGGCTTCGCGGTGTCGATCGTGACTCGTCCGAGTCACTCCGGTTCAGGTTCCGTCGCGCAGGTCGTTGAGGCCGGTTGGGATGAAGTTGATGTCGTCGAAGGTGACAGTGCAGCCGTTACCGGTTGGTGATTGGGCTTCGAATCCAATCTGGTGGTCGCCGACCTGGTGGTCGTCGAAGGTGAAGACGCGGATCAGTCGCCAGTGGTTGGCGTCTGTTGATGCGTGGAAGGCGTACACGTGGCCGAGACGCGACATTCGCAGCCAGACTGAGTGCTCCGGTACCACGAAGGCGTTGGCGTCGTCGGAGACGTTGCGGGTGACGACCGACACGACCATCGGCTCTGCGGCCGGTGAGTACTCGAAGCAGAACTTGGCCCAGTTTCGCTCGTCGATCCAGATCAGCAGCACGCCTGCGTCGTACTGGGAGGCGAAGTCGACCGTGACTCGTGCGCGAAACTGAAAGTCCCCAGGCGGTGGGGTGCCGAGCAGCGTGGCGGCGTTGAGCATCGTCTCGGCGTCGCCGGCGTCGTCGCCGCCGGGGTTGACGTAGAAGTCGGTGTGGGCGGGCGCGTCGGTGACCACCGCACCGGTCTCATCATCGTGCCGCCACACCCCGGGCTGCGACGCCTCAACGGGAAACGGCAACGCCGCGATCGGCAGAGTGCTCGTCATGACGCAGAAGTGTAGGAGTCCAGGGCGCCGGCCGGTATATGCTCGCTCGGATGCGCTGGCTCCGTTTCGCCCTCGTCCCCGCCGTGCTGCTGGCGGCGTGCGTCGCCTCGGGTTCCGAGGCGACCACGACGACGTCCACCATGGCCGCCGCCGCCACGACCACCACCACCCGGGCCGGCAACCTCCCTCCCTGCCTCGCCGGCGACACCGAATTCGGGCAATCGGGGGTGGTGGCGGCGTTCGGCAACGACCTCGACGACGCGGTGCAGATCGCCTCCATCCGCCGTGAGGGCTACGAGGGATGTGAACGCCTCGTCGTCGATTTCCTCACCGGCGACGGCGCCCCCGCCGCCACCCTGGGCCCGACCGCCACCAGCTTCCGGCCCGAGGCCGGCATCGTGCGCATCACCCTCCCCGCCGAGGTGACGGCGTCGGCGATCGCCGACCTCACGTTCGACGGGACGTCGATCCGGCAGGCGTTCGTGGTCCGGACCCGGGAGGGGGAACTCGCCGTCGACGTCCACCTCGCCGCCACCGCCGTGGTGCTGGTGCGCAGCATGGGAACCCGATCGCCGGCACAGGTGATCGTCGACATCAAGCCGGATGCCGAGGGGATCCCGCGCCAGAACGCTCCCGCCGTCGGCGAGAACGTCGTCGTGCTCTCCCCGGGGCCGGGCCCGATCACCTACCCGATCGCCGTGCAAGGGTACGCCCGCACGTTCGAGGGGACCGTGGTCGCCCGCCTCACCGGTGGCGACGGCGTGACGGCGGTGGAGGAGGTGACGACGGCCACCGACTGGCTGGATGTCTGGGGTGAGTTCGCCCTCACCCTCACCGACGGCCCGACCGGGCCGATCGGCCTCTTCGTCGGCGAGGACTCCCCCGAGGACGGCCGCGAGGTCGGGGTTCGGCTCGACCTCGAAGTTCCGTAGCGGCCCGGTTCAGAACAGCCCGTCGGGGGGATCGACCACGAGGTGCCCGAGGGAGGGATGGATCTCGGCCACGATGGCGGAGACGAACGGCACCTCGACCTCGGTGCCGTCACCGGTGGTGACCACCAGCCGATCCTGGGCGGCGCCGAGCACGACCCCGGTCACCCGGCCCAGCTGCCGTCCCGACCGGTCGATGACCGCCAGCCCTTCGAGGGCATCGGGCCAGTACTCGTCCTCGCCGAGGGCGCGGCGGTCGGCGGCGGCGATGGTGAACGTAATGCCCGGGAGCGCCTCGGCGGCGGAGCGATCGGAGATCCCGGCGAAGGTGACCAGCATGCCGTCCTGGTGGGGGCGGGAAGCGACGATCGTGAGGAGGCGGGGCGGCGTCTCGTCGGAGAGGAGCACCTCACCGGGAGCGAAGCGGTCGAGATTGTCGGTGAGGGCGCGGATCACGACCGCGCCCCTGATCCCGTGAGGCCTGCGCACATACCCGACCGGAACCCGCTCCCCGGCGGTGGCCGGCATGGCGCCCTTCAGTCGAGGAACTCGACTTGGACGTCGAGCCCTTCCTCATCGCCGGCGGCCTTGGCCACGGTGCGGATCGCCCGGGCGACTCGACCGCGGCGGCCAATGACCCTGCCCATATCGGATTTGGCGGTGCGGACCTCGGCGAGCACCGCATCCTGGCCGTCGTCGACGACCTCGACGCTCACCGAGTCCTTGTCGTCGACGATGTTCTCGGTGACGTACCTGACGACCCGATCGACGATCTCACCTTTCATCGTCACTCACCTCCTCGGCTTCTGCCTGCTCGACCGCAGCTTCCTCGGCCTGTGGCGCTTCCACCGCAGCCTCAGGCTCCGGCGCCTCTTCCTCGGCCACCGGCTCCTCGACCACAGCCTCAGGCTCCGGCGCCTCTTCCTCGGCCACCGGCTCCTCGACCACAGCCTCAGGCTCCGGCGCCTCTTCCTCGGCCACCGGCTCCTCGACCACAGCCTCAGGCTCCGGCGCCGGCTCCGCCTTGCCCTTACCCTTCTTCGGCTCGGGGGCGGGCGGCGCCTCACCCACGGTGTGGATGTCGCCCTTGATGACCCGGAACCGGGTCCAAGCTCCGGAGATCTCCAGCAGCTTGCGCACCCGGTCGGTGGGCTGGGCGCCCTTGCCGAGCCAGGCGAGGGCCTTCTCGTTGTCGATCTCGATCAGCGACGGGTCCTGGCGGGGGTCGTAGCGGCCGATCTGCTCGATGTAGGCGCCATCGCGCGGTCTGCGCGAGTCCACCACGACGACGCGGTACGACGGCTGCTTCTTCTTGCCCATCCGCGTCAGGCGGATCTTCACCGGCATCTACTTCACCTCTTCTGTCGGCGGCCGATCCCCGGCAGCGGAATCCCGGGTACGGGATTCTTGCCCCCGGCGATCATCTTCATCATCTTCTGTGCTTCGGAATACTGCTTGAGGACCGCGTTGACGTCCTGGGGACGGGTCCCCGACCCCGCGGCGATGCGCCGCTTCCGGCTCCCGCTGATGAGCTTCGGAGCGCGCCGCTCGGCGGGTGTCATCGACCGGATGATCGCTTCGACGCGGTTCAGGTCCTTCTCGTCGACCTGAACGTCACGAAGCGCCTGTCCGGCGCCGGGCAGCATACTAACCAATTGCTGCAGCGGCCCCATCTTGCGGAGCTGCTGGAACTGCTCGAGGAAGTCCTCCAGGTCGAAGGAGGCGGTGCGCAGCTTCTCCACCGCCGCCTCGGCCTGTTCCAGGTCGTAGGTCTCCTCCGCCTTCTCGATCAGGGTGAGCACGTCGCCCATCCCGAGGATGCGGGAGGCCATGCGGTCGGGGTGGAAGACGTCGAGGTCGTCGAGGCCCTCCCCGAGGCCGACGAACTTGATCGGACAGCCGGTGACCTCCCGGGCCGAGATCGCCGCCCCGCCGCGGGCGTCGCCGTCGAGCTTGGTCATCACCAGCCCGGTCAGCTCGGTGTAGTCGAGGAAGCCCTTGGCGACATTGACTGCCTCCTGGCCGGTCATGGCGTCGACCACCAGCAGCACCTCGTCGGGATCGCTGGCCTTGCGGACCGCCGCCAGTTCCTCCATCAGCTCGTGATCGACCTGGAGGCGGCCTGCGGTGTCGATGATGACGACGCTGTGGCTCTCCTGGCGGGCGTGCTTGAGCGCCGCCTTGGCGAGTTTGGGCGCCTTCGCCTTGCGGTCGACGTAGACGGGGACACCGATTCTCCTCCCCAGCGTCTCGAGCTGGTCGACGGCGGCGGGGCGTCGCAGGTCGGCGGCCACCAGCAGCGGCCGCTTGCCCTTCGCCTTGAGGAGCTTGGCGAGCTTGGCGGCCGAGGTGGTCTTGCCGGAGCCCTGCAGCCCGGCCATGAGAATCACCAGCGGCGGGGTGCCGGCGCGGGCCAGCGGCGCCTCGGCGCCCAGGGTGGTGATCAGCTCGTCGTGGACGATCTTGACGACCTGCTGGCCCGGGGTGAGGCTCTTGGTGACCTCCGCACCGACGGCACGTTCCTTGACCCGAGCGAGGAAGGTCTTGACGACGGCGACGTTGACGTCGGCCTCCAGCAAGGCCAGCCGCACCTCGCGCAGGGCGGCGTCGACGTCGCCCTCCCCGAGCCGTCCCTTGGAACGGAGGCGGGAGAACACGTCGCCGAGGCGGGTGCTGATGGCATCGAACATGACCGGCAGTGTAGGGAACGCCGTTCGCCGGGCCGGCGCCGGGCACGGTTGGTAGCCTCCCCCTCCGGCGCCCCAACCGCCGTCCATCAGGAGGGACCCGCTGGCCGACATCGACCCACTCGCCGCCGCCGACCGCCTCCTCGGTCCCGCCGACGCCGCCTCCTTCCGGGCCCGGGTCGCCGCGGCCCTCCCCCGTCTCGACGAGCTGCTCACCGCCCTCTACGGCAACGGCCGCGACGTGGCGGCGCTGCGGGCCACGCTGCTGGGGACCGCCCTCCGCTCCCGGGCCGAGCGCAGCCCGGAGCTGCGGGAGCGTGACGCCGGCCGCCTCGCCGACCCGACCTGGTTCCAGCACCCGGGCCAGATCGGGTACGTCTGCTACGCCGACCGGTTCGCCGGGACCCTGACCGGGGTCGCCGACCACCTCGACTACCTCGTCGAGCTGGGTGTCACCTACCTGCACCTCATGCCGCTGCTGGCGCCCCGCCCCGGGCCCAACGACGGCGGCTACGCCGTCGCCGACTACGGGGCGGTCGATCCCCGCCTCGGCACCATCGACGACCTGGCGAACCTGGCCGGCGCCCTCCACCGGGCCGGGATGAGCCTGTGCATCGACGTCGTCGTCAACCACACCGCCCGGGAGCACCACTGGGCGCAGCGGGCCCTCGCCGGTGATCCTGCCGCCCGCGCCTTCTACCACGTCTTCGACGACCGCACCCTCCCCGACCGTTACGAGCAGACGCTCCGCGAGGTGTTCCCCACCTTCGCCCCCGGCAACTTCACCTTCGTCCCCGAGATGAACGCCTGGGTGTGGACCACCTTCAACGACTACCAGTGGGACCTGAATTACGGGAACCCGGCGGTGCTGGTCGCCATGGCCGAGGCGATCCTCAACCTCTGCAACATCGGGGTCGACGTGCTCCGCCTCGACGCCGTCCCGTTCCTGTGGAAACGGCTCGGCACCGACTGCGAGAACCAGCCCGAGGCGCACTGGATCCTGGAGCTGCTGCGGTCGCTGGTGACGATGGCGGCGCCGGCGGTGGCGTTCAAGGCGGAGGCGATCGTGCCCCCCGAGCAGCTCGTCCAGTACCTCGGCGGCCACGAGGTGCCCCGCCACGAGTGCGACATCGCCTACCACAACCAGCTCATGGTGATGCTGTGGAGCAGCCTGGCGAGCCGGGACGGCCGCCTCGTCACCCACGCCCTGAGCCGGATGCGGCACCGCCCCCCGGCCACCACCTGGGTGACCTACGTGCGCTGCCACGACGACATCGGATGGGCCGTCTCCGACGAGGACGCCGCCGCCGTCGGCTGGGACGGCTGGTCCCACCGCAGCTTCCTCATCGAGTTCTACGCCGGCGAGTTCCCCGGCTCCTTCGCCGACGGCGCCCGGTTCCAGGACAACCCCGCCATCGGCGACAGCCGCATCTCCGGCACCGCCGCCTCCCTGTGCGGCCTCGACCCGGCCGGCGACCCGGCCGGCGTCGAAGCGGCGATGCGCCGCCTGGTGCTCCTCTACGCCGTCGCCTTCTGCTACGACGGCATCCCCCTGGTGTACATGGGCGACGAGCTGGGCCTCCGCAACGACCTCGGCTACCTCGACGATCCCGACCGGGCCGCCGACAACCGCTGGATGCACCGCCCGGCGATGCCGTGGCAGGTGGCGGAACGCCGCCACCAGCCGGGCACGGTCGAGGCCCGCCTCTTCGGGTGGATGCAGCGCCTCGGCACGGTGCGGCACCGGCTGGCGGCGCTCGACGCCGCCGCCCCGCCGCTGCCGCTGGCGGTCGACGACCCGCACCTGTTCGCCTTCACCCGCAGCCATCCCGGCGGGGAGCGGTTCCTGGCGGTCGCCAACTTCTCCGAGCAGCCGGCGAGCTGCTCCGTCGCCGCCCTCCCCTTCGATCCCGGGGAAGCCACCCTGCTGCTCGGCGGCGACGAACCGCCGAGCCTCGACGGCGGCCGCTTGACGCTCCCCGGGCTCGGCTTCGCCTGGTACGGATTCACCCCCGGTTCGGCAGCCAGGACCGGCCCGTAGGTTGGTACCCTCGATCAGCCGCCGACCCGGAGGACCCATGAACCTCACCGTCATCGATCATCCCCTCACCCGGCACTACCTGTCGGTGCTGCGCAACGAGACCACCGAAGCCGAGGAGTTCCGGGCGGCGGCACGGCGCCTCACCTACACCCTGGTGCTGGAGGCGACCAGCCGGCTCCCGCTCGAGAAGACCGAGGTGCGGACGCCGATGGAGCCGACCACCGGTTACGTGCTCGGCGAGGTGGTGGCCGTCGCCGTGCTGCGGGCCGGGCTCGGCATGCTGGAAGCGGTGCTCGACCTCATCCCGGAGGTGCACGTCGGCTTCGCCGGGGTCCAGCGCAACGAGCAGACCGCCGAGCCGATGGCCTACTACATCAACTTCCCCGACCTGGAGCACGCCTCGGTACTCATCCTGGAGCCGATGCTCGCCACCGGCGGTTCACTGTCGTGGGCGGTGGACCAGGTGAAGGCGGCCGGCGCCCGCGACATCACCGCCCTCTGCGTGGTGACCGCCCCCGACGGCGTCACCCGCATGTACCACGACCATCCCGACGTCCGCATCGTGGCGGCGGCCCACGACCGGGAACTCAACGACGTCTTCTACATCGTGCCCGGCCTCGGTGACATGGGAGACCGGCTCTTCGGCACCCTGTGATGGACCGCGGCAACGGCCCCGACGACGACTTCACCGCCGCGGTGACCGTGGTGCTGGAGGCGCTCCGCCCGGGCGAGGTCATGGCCTACGAGGAGGTGGCGGCCGAGGCCGGCTACCCGGGTGCGGCCCGGGCGGTCGGCAACCTGCTACGGCGCACCCCCGGCCTTCCCTGGTGGCGGGTCGTGACGTCAACCGGGCGCCTCGTCCCCGGCGGCGAGGCGGAGCAGGCGGCCCGGCTCCGCGCCGAAGGGGTCGTGATCCGCAGCGGCCGCGTGGTGCGCTGAGGGGAGGCCGCTACGCACGGTGACCGAGATGCGCGCGGAAATCGCGCGGACCGGCCATACTGGCCGCTTCCGAGCGAGGGAATCGCATGAGCCGTCTCCGCATCACGGAGCTGATCGAGCGTAAGCGCGACGGCGGCGCCCTGACACCGGACGAGCTGAGCTGGATCGTCGCCGCCTACACCGACGGGTCCATCCCCGACTACCAGATGGCCGCCCTGCTCATGGCGGTGTTCATCCGCGGTTTCGACAGCGAGGAGCTGGTTCCCTGGACCGAGGCCATGCTCCACTCCGGCGACGTGCTCGACCTCGGCCACGTCAACGCCCCCAAGGTCGACAAGCACTCCACCGGAGGTGTCGGCGACAAGATCAGCATCCCTCTCGCCCCGGCGGTGGCGGCCTGCGGGGTGGCGGTGCCGATGATGTCGGGCCGGGGACTGGGCCACACCGGTGGCACCCTCGACAAGCTCGAATCGATCCCCGGGTTCCGGACCCGCCTCGAACCCGCCGAGTTCACCCGGATCGTGGAGCGGCACGGGCTGGTACTCGCCGGCCAGTCCGAGACCCTGGTCCCCGCCGACCGCCTGCTCTATGCCCTGCGGGACGCCACCGGGACGGTGCCCTCGATACCGCTCATCGCCTCGTCGATCATGTCGAAGAAACTGGCCGAGGACCTCGACGGTCTGGTGCTCGACGTCAAGGTCGGCTCCGGAGCGTTCATGGCCGACGAGGCGTCGGCGCGGCGTCTCGCCGAGACCATGGTGGAACTCGGCGCCGGCCACGGCACCCCGGTGCGGGCCCTGCTCACCGGCATGGACCAGCCGCTGGGGCGTGCGGTGGGCAACGCCAACGAGATGGCCGAGTCCCTCGACGTCCTGTCCGGCACCGGGCCCGGCGACGTCGTGGAGCTGACCCTCCAGCTCGGGACGGAGATGCTGCTGGTGGGCGGCATCACCCAGGAGCGGGACGAGGCCCGCAAGCTGCTCGGCGCCGCCATCGACTCGGGGCGGGCGATGGAGAAACTGGCGGCCGTCATCGCAGCGCAGGGCGGCGACCCGCGGGTGATCAAGGACCGCTCCCTCCTCCCCCAGGGACCCGAATGGCACGAGATCACGGCGCCCCGCCCCGGGTTCGTCGCCGCCTGCGACGCCCGCGACGTCGGGGTGGCGGCCATCCGGCTCGGCGCCGGCCGCAGCCGCAAGGAGGACCTCGTCGACCCCGCAGTCGGGATCCTGGTGCTCGCCAAGCGGGGCGACCCGGTCGAGGCGGGTCAGCCGCTCGCCCGGGTGGCGTACCGTGACCCGGAGCGGCTCGAAGCGGCCCTCCCCCTGCTGGAACGGGCCTGGGACATCGCGGAGGAAGTCCCGCAAACGGCGCCCCTCGTCCTGGGACGCGTCGGCTGACCGCTCCCCCGGCAATCCCGGCGCCGCCCCCCTAGGCTGACCGCTGCGGGGCTGACACAGCGGGAGAGTCCATGACGTACGAGCTCCTTCAGGATGCCGCTCGCACCATCGCGGCACGCACCGGGGTCGAACGACATCATGCCGCGGTGGTCCTCGGATCCGGCCTGAGCGACTACGCGGCCACGTTGCCGGCCGCCGTCGCCGTCCCCTACACCGACATCCCCCACTTCCCGCAACCCCAGGTGGCGGGCCACGCCGGAACCATGTTCTCGGTGGAGGTCGGCGGGGTGCCGGTCCTGCTCTTCGCCGGGAGGGTCCACACCTACGAGGGATGGGACCTCTCCGAGGTGGTGTTCGGGGTCCGGGCGGCGGCGATGGCGGGATGCCACACGGTGCTCCTCACCAACGCCGCCGGCTGCATCGGCGAGGACATCACGGTCGGCGACCTGGTGACGATCCGGGACCATCTCAACTTCACCTCCCGCAACCCGCTGCTCGGCGTCAACGACGACCGGCTCGGGCCCCGCTTCCCGGATCTCACCGACGCCTACGACGCCGGGCTGCGACGCCGCATCGCCGCCGTCTGCGGGCGACTCGGGCGCCCCTACAAGGAGGGCGTCTACGCCTGGTTCCTGGGACCGAGCTACGAGACGCCGGCGGAGATCGAGATGGTGCGCCGCATGGGGGGCAACCTGGTGGGGATGTCGACCGTGCCGGAGGTGATCGCCCTCCGCCACATGGGGGTGCGGGTGGCGGCGATCTCGCTGGCGACCAACTACGCCGCCGGCATCACCGACACCGAGCTGTCGCATGCCGAGGTGACCGCCACCGCGGCCGCCGCCAAGGAGGGCTTCACCGCCCTCGTCGACGCCCTGCTCCCGATCCTCGTCGAGGAGCCTGACTGAGCACGCCACCGTCCCCCACCCGATTCCGTAACATCCGGAGGGCATCCGTCGTGAGGAGTGACCACCCATGAAGATCGCCGTCTGCGTCAAGCAGATCCCGGATCCGGCGACCCCCTACGAGCTGGATCCGGACACCCACTTCGTCGTCCGGCCCGACGACCAGGTGCTCGACGACACCGACCGCTACGGGGTCGAGATCGGCCTCCGCCTCGCCGAGGCCGCCGGCGACGGTTCCACCGTGACCCTGGTCTCGATGTCACCAGCCGGCAACCTGCAGGGCATCCGCCAGGCGTTGGCGATGGGCGCCGATCGGGCGGTCGTCATCGACGACGACACACTGCGGGGAGCCGACTCGCTGCTCACCGCCAAGGTGCTGGCGGCGGCGCTGCGGCGGGAAGAAACCGATCTGGTGATCGCCGGCACCGAATCCACCGACGGCTACAGCGGCGTCGTGCCGCAGCAGGTCGCCGAGCTGCTGGGGGTGCCGTCGCTGACCTTCGCCCGGGAGGTGGAGGTGGACGGCGAGACGTTGCGGATCCACCGCCAGACCCAGGCCGGCTACGACGTGGTGGAGACCTCGTTGCCGGCGGTGCTGTCGGTGACCTCCGGCGTGGTCGAGCCCCGCTACCCCACCTTCAAGGGGATCATGGACGCCAAGCGCAAGCCGATCGACACCCTGAGTTGTGGTGACCTCGGCATCGTGCCCGCCGTTCAGCAGGAGATCCGTTCCGTCGAGCCGGTGCCGGCCCGCCAGGCCGGCGAGATCGTCGAGGACGACGGCGAAGCCTACCTCCGCATCCTGGCCCTGCTCGAGCAAGTGAAGGTGATCTGAATGAGGATCTGGGTCTTCTCCGAAGAGAGCGACGGGCAGGCCGGCGCGGCGGCGCTGGAGGCGCTCACCAAGGCCCGCGACTGGGGCGAGACGGCCGCCTTCCACATCGGCCCCGGCAGCGACGAGGTGTTCGCCGCCCTCGGCGCCCACGGGGCGACCAAGGTGTACCACCTCGACGTGGGCGACACCCTGCCCGGGGCGGTGACCGCCGCCGCCCTCGCCGAGGTGGCGGGGTCCGAGCCGCCCGACCTGATCCTGTTCGGCGCCGGGAGCACCGGGCGCGACGTGGCGGGGCGGCTCTCGGCCCGCCTCGACCGGGGGGTGCTCTGCAACGCCCTCGACGTCGACCCCGGCAGTGGCACGGTCCTGGTCACGAGCGAGATCCTGGGCGGCACCACCCGGGTGATGACCGCCGCCACCGGAGGTGTCCCGGTGCTGGTGGTGCTGCGCCCCAAGGCGTTCGCCGCCGAGCCGGGCGGCGACGCGACCCCCGAGGTGATCCCGGTGGCCGTCCCCGAGGTGGGGCACGCCGCGGCGGCCGTAGTGCGGGAGCGGCACGTCGCCCCCAGCGAAGGCCCCGACCTGGAGGCGGCCGACGTGGTCGTCGCCGGCGGGCGGGGCATGGGCGACGCCGAGCGCTTCGGCGCCATCGGCGAGCTGGCCGGGCTGCTCGGCGGCGCCGTCGGCGCCACCCGGGCGGTGGTCGACGCCGGCTGGGTGCCCTACGCCCTCCAGGTGGGCCAGACCGGCAAGACGGTGAAACCGTCGGTGTACCTCGCCTGCGGCATCAGCGGCGCCATGCAGCACCTGGTGGGCATGAAGGACTCCTCCACGATCATCGCCGTCAACAAGGACCCGGACGCCCCCATCTTCGGGGTGGCCGACCTCGGCGTCGTCGGCGACGTGCACAAGGTGATCCCGGCGCTGATCGAGGCGCTGCGGGCCCGCGGCTGACGGACGGGCTCAGCGGGGATCCGTCACCTGGCCCATGAAGAGGATCTCCCCGGTGGAGTCGTGACGGATGAAGAACAGGAACGGCCGGTCGACGGCGATCGGGATCGGCGTGCCGCCGCCCGAGGTCATCTGGGCCATCACCGCGGTGGCGGCAGCGGCTTCGGTGCCCGCCTCGTCGACCGCGATGAACGCCTCATGGATCACGTGCCCGACGAATAGCTCCCGCCGCTCGGTCATCCCGGTGAAGTCGGCGCCGCCGGGGCCGAAGGCCGCCACCATCCCCAGTTCCTGAAGTGCCTCGTTGAGGTCGAGCTGGGTCCGGAACTCGAAACGCGGCATCGTCAGGTTCACGCGCCGGACCTGCTCGGTGGCGGCGATCGCCGCCAGGTCCGACGGCCCGAGACCGGCTGCCACCTCTTCGAAACGTCCCTCGTCGGGCACGACGAGCAGCATCGAGGCGCCTCCCTCGTACGGGAGCCGCATCGCAAGGTAGCCGTCGCCGGTGGCGACGAAGAGGTGGGTGTTGCGGAGGGCCATCATCGGCACGGTCACCTCGGTCCCGTCGAGCAGGGTGAACGTCCCGTCGGCCGTCGCCTCGGGATCGAAGGGGATCCACCAGCTCGCCTTGAACCAGATGGCGTTCACCAGCACCAGGCGGGTGGCCTCGTCCACGATGCCGCGGGGCAGCAGATCGGCGATGCGTCCTGCCGTCTGTTGCTCCACCCAGTCGTTGATGGCGAGCCGGGCCGCCTCGGCGTCACCGGCGAAGTCGGCGAGCCGCATCCCGGCGTCGTAGTCGCGGGCGAGCAACTCGAGGAATTCTTCGAGGAACGGGTACCCGGCCTGGCCCCACAGGGAGTTGGCAACCCGGATGTTGAATGGATCGCCGTCGTCCCCGGGCCTCTCGGGGGCGCCGGCCGTGATCCTCAGGTCCAGCTCGTTGCGGGCGGCGTGTACCCGCTCATCGGCCAGCCTGAGGTCGAGCACGTCCCGCATCTCGGCGGCGGTCTCGCCTCGGGCGCCCGCGTAGGTCATAGTGAGGGCGGAGGCGATGCTGTAGGGGGAGAGCACCACGTTGCCGCCGCCGGCGGCGGCCTTCCCGAACAGGTCGAAGGCGAACTCGGCATTCCCCGCCAACAGGTCCGCCAGCTCGGCATCGGTGACGTCGGTGGCGACGGAGTGCTCGACGTCGGCGCGGGCCAGCTCGCCGTTGGCGGGAAGCGGGCCGGGGAGGGTGGACGGGGTGACGTTGCGGGCTTCGGTCGTGGAGGTCACCGCCCCGTCGCCCCCTGCGAAGCCGCAGGCGGCGAGCAGGGTGATCCCAACGGCGAGCCACGCCACACGGCGCCCGGTGCTCATGCCGTTGAGACGCTTCCCGGCCGAAACTGGTTCCGGAACATCTTCCAGACAGGATACGCCCACAAAGAGCGGGCCGGTGCCCCCTGGCACCGGCCCGTCGATTCGCCCCCGACTCCGATCTGGGAGGAGGCGGCCCCCGCCCCGTCTCAGGCGAGGAGCCGGTGGCGTCCGATTCGCCACGGCGTGGCGACGCTGCAGCGGATCGGGTTCCCCGGTGAGCGGAGCGGCTCCGGGAGGAGACCGGAGAGCTGATACACCGAGGTTGCGGTCGCCGTCTCCACCACGGACGGCTCCGATCGACCGAGACCGTGCCCGCAGACCCCGGCAACCTCCCCCGGAAGTCGCCTCGATCTGGGTTCACGGCCGTGGTGTTCGGACATACCGCCGCTATCGGCGCGCCCCCGGAAACCCTTGAGGATTCAGGCCTCGGTGGCGCCTTCTCCGAGCACGCCGGGGGCGAAGGCGTGGGGCAACAGCTCTTCGAGACGGCAGACGGCCACCCCACCGTCCGGGTCCTGGACCACCACGGTCTCCACCCCGAACTCACCCATGAGCTGCCGGCAGTTCCCGCACGGATAGCACTCCGGGCTGTCGAGGCCCGCCACCGCCACCGTGTCGAGCTTGCGGACCCCGGCGGCCACCGCCGAGCTGATGGCGTTGCCCTCGGCGCAGATGGTCGAACCGAAGGCGACGTTCTCCACGTTGACGCCGCTGAAGCGGCGCCCGTCGGCGGCCACCACCACCGCCCCCACCCGGTAGCCGGAATAGGGGGCGTAGGCCTGTTCGGCCGCCGCCTTGGCCGCGGCGTGCAGCTCCTCCGGGGTGGGCCCGCTCATGGGCCGAGCAGCGCATCCACGAACGCTGCGGGATCGAAAGGCATCAAGTCGTCCACTCCTTCGCCGACGCCGATGTACTTCACCGGGATTCTCAGCTCCTGCTCCACCGCCACCACCACGCCGCCGCGGGCGGTGCCGTCGAGCTTGGTCAACACGATACCGGTCACCCCCACCGACTCGGTGAAGGTCCGGGCCTGGGCGACCGCGTTCTGCCCGGTGGTGGCGTCCAGCACCAGCAACACCTCGGCGAGGCCGCCGGCCTCCCGCCGCAACACCCGCGCCACCTTCCCCAGCTCGGCCATGAGGTTGACCTTGTTCTGGAGCCGCCCGGCGGTGTCGACGATGAGCACGTCGATGCCCCGGGCCCGCGACGCCTGGTAGGCGTCGAAGGCGACCGAGGCGGGGTCCGCCCCCGCCTGCCCGGTCACGATGTCGACCCCGGCCCGTTCCGCCCAACTCCGCAACTGCTGGTCGGCGGCGGCCCGGAAGGTGTCGGCCGCTCCCAGCAGCACCTGCTTGCCGCGGCTCCGGAGCTGGGAGGCGAGCTTGCCGATGGTGGTGGTCTTGCCGCTGCCGTTGACGCCCACCACCAGCATCACCGCAGGCTTCCCCCCCGTCTCCACGCCACGTTCCCGGGCATGGAGCATCCCGATCAGCTCCTCCTCGAGCAGGCGCCGGGCATGCTCCCCGTCGTCGGGTTGGCGGCTCCGTACCGATGCCACCAGCGAGGCTGCGGTGGCGACGCCGAGGTCGACCGCCACCAGGGAATCCTCGAGATCGGCCCAGAAGTCGTCGTCGAGCCCGGCCCGCCCCAGTACGGCGCCGAGCCGGTCGGCCAGCGCCTTGCGCGACTTGCCGAGCCGGGACCGCAGGCCGGCCGCCGGTGCCGGCGCCTCGGTCGCGGCCACCGGGCCCGGTTCCACCGTGATACGGGGGGGCAGCGCCCCACCGCGGCGGCGTCGCAGGACGACGAGGGCCGCCAGCAGCAGCACTGCGACCACGACCACGACGATGATCACTCGGTTCATGCCACGTTCCTCGCCCGCTCAGACGGCCGGTTCGTGGATGCGCTTGGCCAGCACCTGCGACGACGCCCCCGGCTCCATCGTGACGCCGTAGAGGATATCGGCCGCCTCCATGGTCTGCGGCTGGTGGGTGATGATCACGAGCTGGGCGGAGCGCTGCAGAGTCTCCACCAGGCGGAGGAACCGCCGCAGGTTGGCGTCGTCGAGGGCGGCCTCCACCTCGTCGAGCACGTAGAAGGGGCTGGGGCGGGCCCGGAACACCGCGAACAGGAACGCCAGCGCCGCCAGCGACCGCTCCCCGCCCGACAGCAGGCTGAGGCGCCCCACCTTCTTGCCGAGCGGCTGGGCCTCGATCTCGACTCCCGATTCGAGGGGACGGTCCGGGTCGGTGAGTCGGAGCCGGCCCCGCCCGCCCGGGAACACCAGGGAGAAGTGCTCGGCGAACAGGATGGAGATCTCTTCGAAGGCGGCGACGAACAGCACCGCCATCTCGTCGTCGAGCGCCCTGATCACCTTGCGCAGCTCGCGCCGGGACTCCTCCAGGTCGGCGAGCTGGGCCTGCAACGTCTCCACCTCGGCGGCCAGCTCCCGGTACTCGGCGGCGGCGAGGGGGTTGATCGGCCCCATGCGGCGCAGCTGCGCTTCGAGAGTCGCCAGCCGCTCTCGCGGGTCCTCGCCGTCTCCCAGCTCCGGTTCGGGCGCCGCCAGCGCCTCGTCTTCGGCGGCGTCGGCGTCGCGCCGCAGGCCTTCGGCCACCGCCTCGTCACGGACCCGCAGCTCGGCGAGCTCGACGGCGATCTTCCCGGCCCGGTCCTTGGCTGCGGTGAGGGCGGCGTCCAGTTCCTCCTGGCGGTCGAGGGCGGCGGTGAGCCGCTCGTCGGCGAGTCCCGCCTCCTCCCGCAGCTCCCGCTGGCGCCGCCGCAGCTCGGTGACGTGGCCGCGGACGACGGCCAGTGCCCGTTGCGCCTCGTCCTCGATGGCGTGCAGCTCCGCCACCGCCGCCGGGTCGCCGGGGGCGGTCTCCAGCGCCTCCATGCCGGCGATGACGGTGGCGCGCCGGTGTTCCAGCAGCCGGCGGCGTTCCCGAGCACCGGCGAGGGCGGCAGCGGCCTCTTCCCGCAGCCGCCGCGCCTCGTCCCGGCGCCGCGCCACGCCCTCGCGGCGCCGGTTGAGGGCCTCCCACGCTTCCTGGCGAACCTGTTCCTCCCCCTCGAACTCCTCGAGCCGGCTCCGCAGGTCGGCGAGGCGTTCCTCCCGTGCCGCGGTGGCGGTTCCGAGACCGCCCGCCCGCTCGTCGAGACGGGCCCGCTCGTCCTCCCCCGCCCCCCGGGCCCGGCCGTTGAGGGCCAGCGCCTCGGTGTGGCCGGCGAGCCGGGCCTCCAGCTCCTCGAGCCGCTCCAGCGCCTCCCGCTCGGTGGAGCTGGCCTCGTCGAAGGCGCGGCGGGCGCTGTGATGGCGGCTGGCGGAGCGGGCGAGGTCACGGTCGGCGATCTCGACCCCGATCCGGGCCGCTTCGAGGGCGGCGGGCCCGGCCCCGTCGGGATCGGCGAGGTACATGCCGGCACGGGAGATGACGTCGCCTTCCGGGGTGACGGCACGCAGCTCGGGATGTCGCTCCACCAGGGCCCATCCGGCCGACCAGCCCTCCACCAGCACCACGTCGCCGAGGAGCCGGGCCGCCAGCCCGCGGTCGGCGCCGGGGCCGAGGCGATCGACGAGGGCTTCGGCCCCGAGATCGTCCGGCGGCGGCGCGGCACCCGGCCCGTCGGGATCGGGGAGCACGAAGGCGAGGCCGCCGAGTCCGCCCGACTTGAGGTCGCCGACGAGGTCGTGGAGCTCGCCGCGTCCCGAGGCGAGCAGGGCGTGGCGCCATTCCCCGAGGGCGCCGTCGACGGCGGCGGCGATGTCGGCGGGGACGTCGAGCCGCTCCACCACCGATCCCGTCACCACCGCGGCGGCACGAGCGGTGGCGAGGGCCTCGGGATCGCCGAGCCCGGCGAGGGCTGCCTCCACCGCTTCGAGGCGGGCGGCTCCTCGTTCCCGGGCCAGCTCGTCACGGCGCAGCCGCTCCTCGGCCTGCTCCAGCTCGTCGCGGCTGTGCTCGCTGACCTGATGGGCCGTGGCGTGGGCGGCCTGGGCCCGGCCCACGTCGGCGTCGGTCTGCTGGATCTCGGTGACGAGGTGCGAGGCCTGGGTGGCCTCTTCGGCGAGGCGCGCCTCGACCACCTCGCGGCGCCGCTGCAGGGCGTCGGCTTCACGGCGGTCGCGCTCGGCGGCGGTCTCGAGGGCTCGCAGGTCGCCCCGCAGGGTGGCCACCACGCCTTCGGCGGGGAGCTGGGCCTGCTCGGCGAGGGAGCGTTCCTCGTCCTCGAGGGCGGTGAGAGCCGCTTCGCGTCGTTCCGCCTCGGCGGCGGCGCTCCGTTCCTCGGCGACGCAGCGCTCGATCTCGGCGACGATGGCGACACTCTCCTCCTCCAGGTCGTGGCGGCGCTCCCCGGCGCCGCGACGACGGCTCTCGAAGGAGTAGCGGCGCTCCCGCGCCACCAGGACGATGCGGTGGTAACGCTCGGCAACGGTCTCGAGGCGGGCGGCGGCGGCAGTGTCACGTTCCAGGGCATGCCCCACCTCACCCGCCGCCCGGCGCAGGTCGCCCAGGTCGGCGGCGAGGCCGCGCCGCTCCTCGTCGTGGGCGCCGATCGTCTCGGCCAGGATCGCCTGCTCGGCGCTGTCGACCGCGAGCCGGCTGCGCAAGGTCCGCAACTGCTCGCCTCCCAGCCAGAGGCGGAGGGAGCGGATCTCGGCCCGCACCCCCTCGTGGCGCTCGGCGGCGTTGGCTTGACGCTTGAGGGGACGGAGGTGGCGGCGCTGCTCCTCCAGGATGTCGGTGAGGCGGGTGACGTCGAGGTCGGTCTGCTCCAGGCGCCGGATCGACCGATCGCGGCGCCCCCGGTGCTTGGTGATCCCGGCGGACTCCTCGATGACGGCCCGGTGCTCGTCGGCCCGGGCGCTGAGGATCGTCCCGATCTGGCCCTGACCCACCAGGACGTGCTGATGGCGGCCCACCCCGCCGTCCGACAGCAGCTCGTGCAGGTCGAGCAGGCGGCACGGGGTGCCGTTGAGGGCGTACTCGGAGGTCCCGTCCCGGTAGAGGCGGCGGGTCATGGTGATCTCGTTGAGGTCGAGGGGGAGGAACCGGTCGCCGTTGTCGAAGGTCACCACCACCTCGGCCCGGTTCAGCGGGGGCCGGGTGGCGGTCCCGGCGAAGATGACGTCCTCCATCTTCTCGGTGCGGAGCGTGCTGGTGGCCTGGGTGCCCATCACCCAGGCGAGGGCGTCGAGCAGGTTCGACTTGCCCGAGCCGTTGGGGCCTACCACCACGGTGACCCCGGCCTCAAAATCGAGGCGGGTGCGGTCCGCAAAGGACTTGAACCCCGCGAGGGACAGCGTCTTCAGGTACACGGCCAATGGAGCTTACCAACGAACTACATCGTTGGGATTCGTTTGAGAGGCCTCACCGGATGGCGAACCCCGTGATCTCGGGGTCGGGAGGCACCTCCACGAGGCTCGCCACTACCACCCGGGAGGCGGGAGGCCCGGTCTCCAGGAAGCGCCGCATCGCCGCCACCGCCGCCTCGCTCCCCTGCACGAACACCTCGACCCGGCCGTCGATGAGGTTCCGCACCCAGCCTTCGACCCCGAGGCGGTGCGCCTGGTGGGCGGTCGACCAGCGGAAGCCCACGCCCTGCACCCGGCCCGCGATCGTGCCCCGGAGCGCCACCTCGCTCATCGCTGGCACCCCGGGCACCAGTAGGTGCTGCGTTGCCGCAGCACCTCCCGCACGATCGGCGCTCCGCAGCGCGGGCACGGCTCGTCCTCCCGTCCGTAGGCGCGGAGCCGCTCCAGGTTCTCACCGGCTCGGCCGTCGGGCAGCAGGTAGGGCGAGGTCTCGAGAGTGGTGCCGCCCCAGCGCAGCCCGGCCCCGAGCGCCCCCTTGATGCCCCGCCGGAGGCGGACCAGCTCCTCCCGATCGAGCGAACCGCCGGGCCGGTGCGGGTCGATCCCGGCGCGGTGCAGCGCCTCGTCGGCGTAGATGTTGCCCACCCCGGCCACGATCCCCTGGTCGAGCAGCAGCGGCTTGATCGGCGCCGTCCGCCCGGCGAGCCGGGCCCCCAGCTCCCGCGCCGGCGGCAGGCCCTCGAGAGCATCGGGCCCCAGCCGCTGCAGCGACGTGCCGGCGAGCTCGTCGGGGGTGTAGACGGCGACGAACCCGAACGTCCGCGGGTCGACGAAGCGGACCTCGACACCGCCGGTGAGTTGCACCACCACGTGGGTGTGGGGTTCCCGGGCGTCTCCGGGAGCGGCGAGCACGATCCGGCCCGACATCCCGAGGTGGGTGATCCAGCTCAGGTCCCCGGTCAGGTCGGCGACGAGGAACTTCCCGTGGCGGGACAGACGTTGGATGCGGCACCCCCGCAGCCGAGCGGCGAAGTCGGCAGGGTTCGGCTGGCGGCGCAGCATCCGGGGACGCCCCACCTCCACCGTCGTGATGCGACGCCCGACGACGACCGGCTCCAGGTGGCGGCGGATCGACTCGACCTCGGGAAGCTCAGGCATCGCCGGTGGCGGCCAGGGCCTCCGAGGCGGCGCGAGCCGCGTCCTGCTCGGCCCGCTTCTTCGACCGGCCCGATCCCTCCCCCAGCAGCTCGCCGTCGGCCCACACCTTGGCGGTGAACTCCTTGGCGTGCTCCGGCCCGTCCTCCTCGACGGCGTAGCGGGGACGCAGCCCGAGGCGGGCGAGCCGCTCCTGGAGCCGGGTCTTGTAGTCGAGGCGCCCCGGGAAGGCGGCCCGCTCGTCGACCAGGTCACTCCAGTGCCGCAGGATGAGGCGCCGCACCGTCTCGAAGCCGGCGTCGACGTACACCGCCCCCAGCACCGCCTCGACCGCGTCGGAGAGGATCGACTCCTTCTCCCGGCCGCCGGTCATCTCCTCGCCCCGCCCCAGCCGGAGGGCAGCCCCGAGACTCCACTCCCGGGCGAGCTGGGCGAGGGCCCGCTCGTTGACGACGGCGGCCCGCACCTTGGCCATCTCGCCCTCCGCCATCGTCGGGTACTCCTCGTACAGGTAGTCGGTCACCGAGAGCTGCAGCACGGCGTCACCGAGGAACTCGAGCCGCTCGTACGAGTCGTCGAGGGCGTGCTCGGCGGTGAAGGAGCGGTGCAGCATGGCGGTGGAGAGCAGCTCCGGATCTCTGAAGGAGTGACCCACCGCCTCCTGGATCCGGTCGAGGGGGTCCATCGTCACTCCGCCAGCGCCGCGACCTGGGCCAGGCCCTCGGAGATCCGTCGCGGGAGGTCGCCGTCGGCGCCTTTCACCGCCAAGTCGATGGCGCTGGCGACGGCGACCCGGGATGACGACCCGTGGGCGATCACGACGATGCCTTCTACGCCGACCAGGTGTCCCCCGCCGGTGTTGTCCGGGTCGAGGCGGCGTCGCAGCTCATCGATGGCCGGGGCCAGCGTCCCCACGGCCTCCTCCAACCCGGGACGGGAGAGCGCCTCGAGGGTGATCCGCAGCGTGAGGCGGGACGCGCCTTCGGCGGTCTTCAGGATAACGTTCCCGGTGAAGCCGTCGGTGACGAACACGTCGGCCCGGTCCGCCGCGAGGTCACGGCCTTCCACGTTGCCGACAAAGTCGATGCCCGGCATCCCCTCCAGCAGCCGGAAGGTCTCCTTCTCCTGCTCCCGTCCCTTGTTCGCCTCCTCGCCGATGTTGACGAGGCCGACGCGGGGCGACTCGATCCCGAAGTGGATCCGGGCCAGGGCACAGCCCATGACGGCGAACTGCCCGAGGTCCTCGGGACGGCAGCTCACGTTGGCGCCGCTGTCGAGCAGGACGACGCGGCTCGGGAACAGCGAGGCGATGGCGGGACGGCCCACGCCCGGGAGCCGGCCCAGGATGAAGGCGGCGGCCGCCATGGCGGCCCCGGTGGAGCCGGCCGACACGAAGCCGTCAGCCTTGCCTTCCGCCACCTGACGTGCCGCCACCGCCACCGAGGCGTCCCGCTTGTCGCGGATCGCCTTGGCCGGGTCGTCGTCCATCTCGATGACCTCGGAGGCGGGCACGATGGTGAGGTCGGCGCCCGTCTCGGCGAGCACCGGCCGGAGACGCGCCTCGTCGCCGACCAAGGTGATCTGGTGACCTGCCCGCGCCGCCGCGATCGCTCCCCACACCACCTCGGCGGGAGCATGGTCCCCCCCCATTGCGTCAACGGCAATGCGGGCCATGGGAGATCCCTACGACGTTTCGATGGCCTCGCGGCCCTTGTAGTTGCCGCACTGGTGGCAGACGCGGTGCGGCAGGCGTTGCGCCCCGCACTGGGGACACGCCACCGTGGCGGGCGCGGTCACCTTCCAGTCGGCCTTGCGTCGGCGCGTCCGGGAGCGCGACATCTTCTTCTTCGGTACCGCCATTGGAGAACCTCGTTGTCCGGTCAGTCCCCGGTGTCCAGTAGATCCTTCAAGACCGTAAAGGGCGAGGTCGACTCGTCCTCCTGGTCGGGGGTGGCTGTATTCAAGTCGCTTCCGATAGCTCCAACAAGTCCCGGGCAGTCGGGCCGGCACAGCGGAGCCATCGGCATCGCCAGCAACACCTCGTCCCGCAGAAGTTGTTCCAGGTCGAGCACGTCACCGTCGAGGTGGTAGTCGTCGTCGCCGTCGTGATCGGCGGTCACCACCTGCACCAGATTCCCTTCCACCTCGCCGTCGATCTCGGTGAGGCAGCGGTAGCAGCGGTGGCGGGCGGCGACGGTGACGGTGCCGCGCACCTCGATTCCCCCCGAGACGGCGTCGAGTCGCAACGCCGCCCGCAGCGGCGGGTCCGGCAGCACCTCGGACAGCTCGACGGACCAGTCGACCGGCACCTCGATGGAGGCCTCACGGCGCCGGGCGCGCCCGGCGCGCAGCTCCCCTACGTTGACCTGGAAATCGTGACGGCTCACGCCGCGAGTGTATCCCCGCCGCGGCGGTTCGATCACTCCGAGACGGGCACCTCGGGAGCCGGCGGCAGCGGCTCGTGCAGCGCCGCCCGGGACTCCTGGACGTACCGCAACAGCTCCCCGAGGATCGCCTCAGCCTCGGAGAGGCGGCGCTCCGCCACGTCCTCGGCCTCGAGGCGGATCCGCTCCGCCTTCTTCTCGGCGTTCCGCACCAGGGTGTTGGCCTCCTGCACCGCCTCTTCGACGATGTAGTTCTCCGAGACCAGCTCCTCGGACTTGACCTTCGCCTTGGCAAGCACCTCGCGGGCCTTCTCGTTGGTGCGGGCCACGTAGGCGGCCCGTTCCCGGACCATCCAGCGGGCGGCCCGCAGCTCCTCGGGAAGGGCGGCGATGGTGTCCGACAGGGTGCCGTCGATGCGGGAACGCACGGCCCGCAGCTGCTCGACGAAGTCCTCCCTGGCGATCATGACGCTGTTGGAGAGCGGAACCCCCCGGGCCGACTCGACCTCGACGATCAGCTCCTCGAGTGCCTCACGCACCGCGATCTGGACCCGCTCGATCATGTCGAGGACCTGCCCGGGGATGGGCGGTGGGGTCTTGCCTTCAGTCATCCGCAAACCGTTCCTTCAGGGCCCGGGCCACGGGCTCCGGGACGAGTGAGTCCACCGAGCCGCCCAGGCCGGCGACCTGTTTGACCAGCGAAGAGGACAGGTAGCCGTATTCCGGCTTGGTTGCCACGAACAGGGTAACGATTCCGGACAGATGGCGGTTCATCTGCGACATCTGGAACTCGTAGTCGAAGTCCGTCATCGCCCGCAGGCCCTTGACGATCACGTCGATGCCCTGCTCGGCGGCATAGTCGACGAGCAGACCGGCGAAGGAGCCGATCTCGACGTTGTCCCACGCGGTGCAGGAGGTGCCGATGAGGTCCATACGCTCGGCCGCGGTGAACAGCGGCTCCTTGGCGGGATTCTCGACCACCGCCACCAGCACCCGGTCGAAGATGCCGGAACAGCGTTCGATCACGTCGAGATGCCCCTTGGTCGGGGGGTCGAAGCTCCCCGGTACGAGGGCCGAAGTCACATCTCCTCCTTGGCGAATCGCCACAACTCGGCGCTGCCGTAGTGACGCCGGTCGGTGAGGACCAGCGACGGCACGGTCGCCTGCACCTCGTCCCCGCGACGACGGTGGAGCACCACCACGGCGCCGCCGACGAGACGCGCCGTCAAGCGCGACAGGACATCATTGAGCGACGCTAGCGGCACGGCATACGGGGGGTCAACGAACGCCAGGTCGAAGCGCTCCCCCTCCCGGTCGAGGAAGCGCTCGACCGGGCCGGCCACGACCACGCCGCCGAGGCCCACCGCCGCCACGTTGGCGCGTAGCGCGGTGAGCGCCGCCCGGTCCCGCTCCACGAACGTCGCCTCCGCCGCGCCGCGGCTCAGGGCCTCCAACCCGAGCGAGCCGGTCCCGGCGTAGAGGTCGAGCACCCGGGTGTCGCGCACCGCGGCGCCGAGCGAGGAGAACAGCGCCTCCTTGACCCGGTCCGTCATGGGACGGGTGTCGAGGCCGCGGGGAGCGACGAGGCGGCGGCCCTTGGCAGCGCCGGCGATGATCCTCATCGGCTCCGCTCCCGGAGGGCACGCGGCCGGCGCCGGGCCGGCGGCGTCAACTTCGGAAAAGCCATTCCACGTCCTCCCCCAGCAGGGCACGCACCTCGTCGCTGATGAGCGGATGCTCCTCCAGCTCCGGATCCCTTCGCACCAGATCGAAGGCCTCACGCCGCGCCGCCACCAGCGCGTCGGCGTCACGCAGGATGTCCGCCAGCTTGAGGTCCTTCAAGCCGGCCTGGCGGGTCCCGAACACCGTGCCCTGGCCCCGGATGCGGAGGTCCTCCTCCGCCAGCCGGAACCCGTCGGTCGTGGCCACCATGGCCGCCAGGCGCTGCTCCCCCTCCGGGGTGGACGGCTCGGCGATCAGCACGCAGGTCGAGGCATGCGTCCCCCGCCCCACCCGTCCCCGGAGCTGATGGAGCTGGCTGAGGCCGAAGCGGTCGGCGTCCTCGATCACCATGACGGTGGCGTTGGGGATGTCGATCCCGACCTCGATCACCGTCGTCGCCACCAGCACGTCGATCTCCCGGCCGCGGAACCGGCCCATCACCGCGTCCTTCTCCCCGGGACGGAGCTGGCCGTGCAGCAACCCGAGCCGCAGCCCGGGGAACACCCCCTGGAGACGCTCGTACTCGGCGGTGGCGGACGCCACCTCGAGCTTGTCGCTCTCCTCCACGAGCGGGCACACCACGAACGCCTGTCGCCCCGCCGCCGCCTCACTCCGCACCAGGTCGTAGACCTCGGTGAGGTGCTCGGGCCGCTTGTCGACGTACCTCGTCACCACCGGCGTCCGGCCCGGCGGCATCTCGTCGAGCACCGACACGTCGAGGTCCCCGTACAGCGTCATGGCGAGGGTGCGGGGAATCGGGGTTGCGGTCATGATCAGCAGGTCCGGGTCGTAGTCCTCCACCTTGTCGCGCAGCATCACCCGCTGGTACACCCCGAAACGATGCTGCTCGTCCACCACCGCGACCCCGAGACGCCCGAAATGCAGGCCCTCCTGGATGAGGGCGTGGGTGCCCACCACGATGTCGATCTCCCCGGAGCCGATCCAGCGCTCCACGTCGCTGCGGGCGGCGCCGCCCGGCGGGAGGAAGTTGACCTCGGTGTTGCCCGACGTCAGCAACGCCAGGCGCACCCCTGCCTCGCGGCCCCCGGCGCCGCCGAAGAGGCTCTCAGTGCCGGCCGCCCCCTCCGGCTCGAGCAAGGCCGGGGCCAGACCTGCCGACTCCAGCAGCTCCCGGATCCCGATGAAATGCTGACCGGCGAGCACCTCGGTCGGCGCCATCACCGCCCCCTGCATCCCGCTCTGCACCGCGGTGAGCAGGGCGGTGACGGCCACCACCGTCTTGCCAGACCCCACCTCGCCCTGCAGCAACCGGTGCATCGGGTGCACCGAGGCCAGGTCACCGCGGATCTCGCCGATCGTCCGCTCCTGGGCCTTGGTGAGGCGGTACGGGAGGGCGTCAACGAAGGCGCCCACCAGGTGGCCCGACACGTCGTGGGCGACGCCGCGGGACTCGGCGATCTGGTGGCGTTTCTGCAGCGCCAAGGCAACCTCGAGCCGGAACAGCTCGTCGAACACGAGCCGGCGCCGCGCCGCCGCCGCCATCTCGGCGTCGGGGGGAAAGTGGATGGCGGCGATGGCCTCGTCGCGCGACAGCAGGTCGAGGCGGTCGAGCAGGTCCTCGGGCAGGATCTCGTGGATGGGACGGGAGCGGACGAGGGCGTTGTGGATCGATTCCCGCAGCTTGCCGGGTGCCATGCCCGCCACGGAGGGATGGATCGGGACCACCCGCCCGGTGACGAGCGACTCACCCTGCCGGTCGAGGCGGTAGAGGTCGGGGTTCGTCATCTGGAGCCCACCCCGGAACCGTTCCACCTTGCCGGAGAGGGCGATCTCCCACCCTTCGTCGATCTTCGTGTAGGGGTTGAACCACGTCACCTTGACGACGTTGGTGCCGTCGCCGACGAAGGCGATGACCCTGCCCCGGTTGCGGGAGAGGCGGATGCGTTGCACCGAGTTCACGGTGCCCGCCACCGTGACCTCCTCCCCCAGCGGCACCGCCAAGAGGTCGAAGAGCTGCGACCGGTCGAGGTAGCGGCGCGGGACGTGCAACAGCAAGTCAGCAACCGAGTCGATGCCGACGCCCGCGAGCTTCTTGGCCCAGCCCGGCCCGATGTTCTTCACCCGATCGACGGGAACCGACGCCAGGAACGCGAGGGGACGGCCTGCCATGGGAGGCAAGGTATCAGGATTCCCCGGCTCGGCTGCGCATCGAGCCTTTCCCGTCTCCCCGCCGGGCTGTTACACTCGCCGCCGCCCCAGGAGGTCCTTCCGTCATGGCATACCGTTGCGAGGTCTGCGGCAAAGAGCCGTGGTTCGGCAAACAAGTCAGCTTCTCGCACAAGCGCTCCAGCCGGCGCTGGCTGCCGAACATCCAACGCATCCGCGTCCGGCACGGCAGCAACTCGCGGCGAATGCGCGTCTGCACGTCCTGCATCAAGGCCGGCAAGGTCGAGAAGGTCTAGCCGTGCAGGGCGTCGTCAAGGTCTACGATCCCGAGACGGGGATCGGCGTCATCGTGCGCGACCACGACCAGGCCGACGTGCTCATCCGCCCCGGCTCTCTCGCCGGCTCGATGTTCCGCATGCTGCGCCAGGGCCAGCGAGTCATCTTCGACGTGCGGGACGACGAGGGCCGGCAGGTGGCCCACTCCCTCCGTTTTGGCTCCGACGGCTTCTAGCCGCCCCGCCGCCGAGCGCGGTCCCTCCCCCGCCGGTATCATCCGAACACGGAACGACGTGAGGAGGGTTCGATGATTCAGGCGTACGTGCTCATCCAGACCGAGGTGGGCAAGGCGGCAGAGGTCGCCCAGCTGATCGCCGAGATCCCCGGGGTGACCGCGTCCGAGGCCGTGACCGGGCCCTACGACGCCATCGTCCACACCGAGGCCGAGGACGTCGACGCCCTCGGCAAGCTGGTGGTCGCCCGCATCCAGGCCGTGGCGGGGATCACCCGCACCCTCACCTGCCCGGTGGTTCGCCTCTAGGGGTACGGCCCCTCGGATGGCGACGGGACCGCGGCGGGGGTATCGCGCCGAGCTCAGTCTCCAAGTGCGAGCTGTACCAGCTCGTGGCACAGCTCGCCGTACGTCATGCCGCTCGCCTGCCACATGGCGGGAAACCCCGAGATCGGGGTGAACCCGGGCATGGTGTTCACCTCGTTGAGCAGGAAGCCGCGCCCCCGCTCCTCGTAGAAGAAATCCACCCGGGCAAGGCCGCGGCATTCGAGGGCGGTGAAGGCGGCAGCCGCCAGCCGCCGCACCTGATCCTGCTCGGGTCCGGTGAGCTGGGCGGGCGCCACGAACCGGCTCGTCTCGTCGTGGTACTTGCTGTCGTAGTCGTACCACTCGGTCTCGATGATCACCTCGCCGGGGGCCGCGGTACGGGGACCCTCCAGGACCGCCACCTCGATCTCACGCCCCCGGATCGCCTCCTCGACCACGACCTTGTGGTCGAAGCCGAAGGCGCGCCGGAGCCCGTCCTTCAACTCGGCGTCGGTGGCGGCCTTGGTGATGCCGACCGACGAGCCGAGGCGCGCCGGCTTGACGAACACCGGGAGGCCAAGATCGGAGCGGATCCGGTCCACGACCGACCCCGGGTCGTCGAAGTCCTCGAGGCGGACGACCTGCCACCCACCGGTGGGGATCCCGGCCTGGTGGAACAGCCGCTTGGCGACGTCCTTGTCCATCGCCATCGCGGAGGACGCCACCCCACACCCCACGTAGGGGGTGCCCGCCATCTCGAACACTCCCTGGATCGTGCCATCCTCGCCGTAAGGGCCGTGGAGCACCGGGAACACGACGTCGAAGGCGATGACGTCCCCGGACGCGGCAAGGGTTCCCTCGGGGATCCGCAGCGCCACGGGACGTCCCGCGGCTTGCAGCGGGCGCCGGGTACGATCCGCCAGATACCAGGAACCGTCGCGCCCGATCCCCACCGGGATCACCTGATGACCGGTGTCTTCGAGCGCCTCGAGCACGGCGACGGCCGACACGCAGGAGACCTCATGCTCCGCAGAGCGGCCGCCGAAGAGAAGGAGTACCCGTGCCATGCCGGGCAGGTTACCGTGGTCCTATACGTTGACTGAGGTTCCGTGAGCGACCGTTACACGATCATCGGCTACCGGGTGCGCGTGGTCTACTTCGGGCTCGTGCTGTCGTGGGTGGCGCTGATCATCTCCGCGGCCATGACCGCCGCCCACTCCCGCTTCGAGGAACAGATCCAGCCGGGGCCCGCCATCGGCGCCGCGGTCGCCCTGCTCATCCTCACCCTGGTGCCGTGGAGGCGCGCCCTGCGGCGGGCCGTCGGCGACTTCCTGGTGCTGCTGTGGTGCCTCGGCGTCATCGGGGCCGTCATCTACGGAACCGGTGGTCTCGAGACCGGGGCGTCGGTGGTGATCGTGTTCCTGGCGACCGTGGTGTTCGCAGCCCTCGTCGCCTCCCGCTCCGTCGGCTTCGTCGGCGTCGCCGCCATCGCCGCCTACGTCGCCCTCCTCCTCACCAACGAGACCGTCGACGCCGCCGATGCGGCCGTGCAGATCGCCATCTTCGTGATGGCGGTCGCCCTCATCTTCATCGGCGGCCTGGCGGTGTGGGCCCAGATCGACCTGGCATCCCAGTGGCTGCGGTCCTACAGCCGCCGCGAGGCCCACCTCGCGGAGCGCGAGCAGGAGCTGCAGCGCCTCTACGACGTGTCCCGGACCATCGGGGTCGGCACCAACCTCGCCGAGGTGCTCCCCGAGCTGGTGGGACGAGTCGTCTCGGCGCTGGAAGCGAAGATCGGCGTGGTGCTGCTGTACCGGCCCGACCTGGAGGCGCTCGAGGTGATGTCCCCCATCTGGGTGGCGGGTCAGACGCTGCGGGCCGAGGGCTACCTGCTGCGGCTCGACGAGCAAGGCATCGCCCAGCAGGTGTTCACCAGCGGCGAGCCGATGGTGTACACCGACATGTCCGAGGCACACCAGGCCGGCGACTCCTTCCTGCTCGAGCTGGGCGCCCACCAGGTGGTGGCGGTGCCGCTGCGCCTCGAGGCGCACCGCATCGGGGTGCTGCTCGTCGTCGAGAAGCAGAGCGGCGAGTTCGTCGAGGAAGACGTGGCCCTACTGGAGTCACTCGCCGGCCCGTCGGCCCTTGTCCTCAACCAGCTCACCCGCTACGAGGAGGCGCAGGAGACGAGCCAGAAGATGACCGAGCTGGCCCAGCTCAAGACCGACTTCGTCTCGGTGGTCAGCCACGAGTTGCGCACCCCCTTGACCTCGATGATCGGGTCGCTCAAGACCCTGCAGCGCCCCGAGCTGGCTCCCCCTGATCCCAACGCCCGGGAGTTGGTCAACACCGCGGCCCGCCAGGCGAACCGGCTCCGCTCCCTCATCGAGGACCTGCTCATGGTGTCGCGGCTCGACAACCAGGCCCTCCCGATCCGGCCCGAGTCGCTGGCGGTGGCGGACTTCCTCGACGAGATCGTCCGCCACGTCCCCGGGGCCGAGGAGGTGACGTCGATCCACGTCGCCCCCACCGTCGACCTGGTCGAAGCCGACCCGGACCACCTTCACCGGGTGATCTCGAACCTGCTCGACAACGCCCTCAAGTACGCCCCCGACTCCCCGATCGAGATGACCGCCACCCGCAACGGCGGCGAGGTGTGGTTCTCGGTCGCCGACCACGGCATGGGCATCCCCTACGAACTCCACGAGCACATCTTCAACAGCTTCACCCAGGTCGCCCCGCACCACACCCGCAGCGCCGGCGGCACCGGCCTGGGGCTCTCGATCGTGCGGGGCCTCTCCGAGGCCATGGGGGGGCGGGTCTGGTTCCAGCCCACCCCCGGCGGTGGCGCCACCTTCACCGTGGCCCTGCCGCAGCGCGCCGCCAGCCGGCAGGCCCGGGCGGTCTGAGGGTCAGTCCCCCTCGGCAGCGGCGATGGCGTGGAAACCGCCGTCGACGTGGATTACCTCGCCGCTGGTGGCCGGGGCCCAGTCGGACAGCAGCACGGCCACCATCATCGCCACCGGCACCGGATCGCCAATGTCCCATCCCAGCGGCGCCCGGGCGCCCCACACCTCCTCGAACCGCCGGAACCCGGGGATCGACTTGGCCGCCACCGTCACCAGCGGCCCGGCCGAGACCGCGTTCACCCGGATGTGGTCGGGGCCGAGGTCGCGGGCCAGGTAACGGGTGACCGACTCGAGGGCCGACTTGGAGACTCCCATCCAGTCGTAGGCGGGCCATGCCTGCCGGTTGTCGAAGTCGAGGGTCACCAGCGCTCCCCCGCCGGCGCGGCGCATCAGGTCCCGCAGACCGGCCGCCAGCGTCTTGTAGGAGAACGCCGAGGTGAGGAAGGCGGTGGCGGCGCTCTCGGCCGGGGTGTCGAGGAAGTTGCCCCCGAGGGCGTCGTCGGGGGCGTAGGCGATGGCGTGCAGTGCCCCGTCGACACTCCCCCACCGCTCCTCGAGGTCGGCGACGAGAGCCTCCATGTGCTTCGGCTCGTTGATGTCGAGCTCGAGGACGTCGGGGATGCTGGGCAGCCGCTTGGCGGCGCGCTCGGTGAGGCGCAATCCCCGGCCGAACCCGGTGAGGACCACCTCGGCGCCCTGCTCCTCGGCGACCCGGGCCGTGTGCCACGCGATGGAGTCGTCGGTGAGCACTCCCGTGATCACGAAGCGTTTTCCTTCGAGCAGCACCGCTGCCTCCTTGGCGGGGGGCCACATGCTAGGGACCGGCGGCCTCGCGGCAGGAGATGTCAGGTGACGTTGGCCCAAGCCCGGAGCCCGAGACCCATCACGAAGAGCAGCAGCAAGCCGTAGGCGAGGGCGGGACGGCGGGCCAGCGAACTGCGGAACACGTAGGCGAAGGCGAACGTGACGGCGACGAGCACACCGTAGAAGACGTGGAGCCCGTTGCCAGGTCGCTCCCCCTGGGAGTACAGGATCAGCCCGGCCGTGACCTGGATCAGCATGGCGGCCACCGCCACCCAGCGGGCGATGAGGAAGGACCGGCTCGGGGGGCGCTTGGCCACGGCGAGCAGCAGTCCCCACGCCCCGACCAGACCGGTCGAGATGACCGCCACCAAGAACCAGTCGGCATGGAAGGTGTGCATCGCCCGGAGCTTAGGAGATCCCCGCCAGCGGCGGACGTTGCCCCCGCCAGGTACCGTAGGCACATGGAGCTCGTCCCCACCGACATCGCCCACGGCGGCGAGGCCGTTGCCCGGGTGGAGGGGAAGGCCTTCTTCGTGGCCGGGGTGATCCCGGGCGAACGGGTCCGTGGGGAGGTCGTGGTCGACAAGGGAGCGTGGGGTCGGATCCGCCTCCTCGACGTGCTCAACCCGGCGCCGGAGCGGATCGATCCCCCCTGCCCCCACTTCTCCGAGTGCGGCGGCTGCCAGTGGCAGTTCGTCGACCATGCCGCCCAGCTCCGCTGGAAGACGTCGGTGGTCGCCGGCCAGCTCGCTCACCTCGGCACGCTGACCGACCCCCCGGTGCGGAACACGATCCCGGTGGGGACACCGTTCGGCTACCGGAACCGCATGGACTTCGCCGTCGATCACGACCGGCCCGCCCTGTACCGGTCCCGCTCCCGGCGGGCGGTACCGCTCGACCTCTGCCTGCTGTTGCGCCCCGAGCTGGCCGCGGTCTTCGAGCGCCTCGGCGACCTCTCCGGCATGCACCGCCTCACCCTGCGAGCCGGGGTCACCACCGGGGAGGTGCTCGCGATCGTCGGGGGACGGATCCCGGAACAGGCGTCGAGCTGGGGCTGTGCCGTCGCCCAGACGCGGCGTGGCGCGGTGTACCCGGTCAGCGGCGACCCGACCGTGCACGAGGTGATCGACGGAGTTCGCTTCCGCATCACGGGCCGCGCCTTCTTCCAGAGCAATACCCCCGGAGCCGAGGTCCTGGTGCGCCTCGCCGGCGAAGCCGCCGCGGTCACCCCCGCCGACACGCTGCTCGACGCCTACGCCGGCGGCGGGTTGTTCGGGGCCACGATCGGGCGCGGCGCCGGCCGGGTCGTCGGCGTCGAATCCGACCACGTCGCCTTCACCGACCTGCGGACCAACCTGCGGGCGGCCGGGCTCGCCGACCACCAGGCGGTCCACGGCACGGTGGAGACCGTGGTCGCCAACCTCGACGAGTACTGGGACGTGGCGATCGTCGATCCGCCCCGGGAGGGCCTTGGCGAGCCGGGCGTCGCCGCCGTCACCGCGGCGCGGCCCCGCACGGTGGTCTACGTGTCGTGCGACCCGGCCTCGCTGGGGCGCGACACCAGGCTGCTGGCGCAGGGCGGCTACCGGCTCGAATGGGCCGCCCCGGTCGATCTCTTCCCCCAGACCTACCACGTCGAGACGGTCGCCCGCTTCACCCGCGCCGCCTGAACATCCCCACCCGATTGAGGGAATACGGCCCTATCGGCCGCCCCGACCGATCCGCATGCTGCCCATACACCCACCGGTGACGCGAGGCCGACGCGGACCGTGCTCCTGCGACGCCCGCGTCCTCGGCGGGAAACGGGGCGACGGACGTCGCCGGGCGACGGAGGTCGCCTTCGCCGACTGTAGAGAGGAGATGCGGCGGCAATGGAACCCAAGCTCGCCAACCCTGCGCCTTTGGGCCTGATGGGATTCGGCATGACCACCATCCTGCTCAACATCCACAACGCGGGGTACTTCGGGATTAGTGCCATGGTGCTCGCGATGGGCATCTTCTACGGGGGAATCGCCCAGGTGATCGCCGGGAAGATGGAGTTCAGGAAGGGCAACACGTTCGCGACGACCGCGTTCTCTTCGTACGGGCTCTTCTGGCTCTCTCTGGTGGGATTGCTCATCCTTCCGGAACTCGGCTGGACGGAGGCGACCCCGGCCGATTTTATGGGCTGGTACCTGTTCCTGTGGGGCGTCTTCACCCTGTTCATGTTCGTCGGGACGCTGCGCGCCGTCCTCTTCTTGAGGATCGTGTTCGGCACCCTGGCGATCCTGTTCTTCCTCCTCGCCATCGGCGAGTGGTCCGAATCGACCACCATGATCAAGATCGCCGGCTGGGAGGGCATCGTGTGTGGCGCGAGTGCCTTCTACCTGGCGATGGGCGAGGTGATCAACGAAGCTCTCGACAGGGTCGTGATCCCCATCGACTTCGCCCACTTCCGGCGCGGCGAGTCGTAGGAGCAAACCCACAGACAGCAACGATCGAGGCGCAGGGCCGTATGGCTCTGCGCCTCGTCGCGTCGTCGCTACATCTCGTCGAGGATCGAGCGTTTGGTGCGCTCGTACTCCTCGTCGCTGAGGGCGCCGTCCCGGTGGAGCCGGGCGAGGCGCTCGAGGCGCTCGGTGGCGTCGGCTGGCGCCGGTGCCGGTGCCGGTGCCGGTGCCGTTTCCTGCTGCAGCGCGCGGGTTCGATCCTCCCGGGTGCGGTACAGCAGTGATTGGAACGACTCCGGTTCCGGGATGTCCGAGAACCGGCTCTGCCCGCTCTCGCCGGCCGACTCGATGAGGAGATCGCCCGACTTGAGGATCCGCTCCAGCATGTTCTGCTGGAACCTGAGGTCGTTGATGTTCTCCAGCGGGATCTCGATCCCGGCGCGGGAGATGATCCCGCTGCGGGTGATGAGACGCTCGTTGGTCAGCACGTAGGCGGTGAACCACCAGCGGAGGAACGGCAGAACCGCCACCGGGAACAGCGCCAGGACGATGACCAGCGACGTGATCAGGTCGGCGGAGCCGTTCTCGGGTGGGATCCACTGGTAGACCAGGACGATGGCTGCGATGGCCGCGAGCACCCACAGCACGGGGAACACGAGGAGCCGCCAATGCGGGCGGAACTCGGTGACGATGACCTCACCTTCGGTGAGGAGGCGTTCTGGGTACGACATACCCGGATCATACGTCGCGGCGAGCGCCGGGGCGATGATCACCGGCCGGCCGAGCCCGGCGGAGCAAGAGGGTCCGGACGCGAGAATCCCGAGGGAGCGTCAGCCGAAGCATCAACCCTCTCGGGATTCTCAGATCGGACCTGCCTTGCGGCCTGACCGATCTACCTACCTCAGCCGAAGCCAAAGTGGGCTTGGTCCTTCCGGCACGGTACCGAACCCGAAGGCTCGATTCCGACGCCCCTCCGAAGAGGAACGCTGCCACCCTTACGAGTGGACGGCCCTTCCAGACCCGTCCGCCGACCCTTGCGAGCCTTCGGACCCCAGCCGCCCTTGCGGGCTTCTGAGGCCGCCGAACCGGTTTCCCTGTCCAGCGACTCACGCAATGTACGCACTCGTCCCGGGTGGGGTCAAGCAGAATCGATGGTTCGTTTTCGCGTGTTGCCCAATTGTTTCGCGGTCCCTTCGGGGAGCCCGCATTGGAGGGGTCAGGACGTGAGATGGGGCATGACGCGCTCGGCGAAGACCTCGATGGAATCCCCCCAGGCGGCGTCCCCGAAGTAGGCGATGGCGTAGGCGCAGCCGGCCTCCTCGTACTCGGTGAGCCGTTCCACCAGTTCATCGGGCGTGCCGACGAGCTGGCCGGCCCGGTATTTCTCGGGGGAGACGCCGCGCTGGGCGGCGACCCGCTCCAGCACCACCGTCAACGCCGCCTCGTTCTCGGCCACGAGGACCTCGGGGTGGAAGGTGCGCCCGATCTCGTCGAAGTCCCGCCCCACCGCCTCGCAATGCCCGGCGAGAACCTCGGACTTGTGACGGAAGGTGGCGACGTCGCCGTGGAAGTTGGCGTAGTCGGCGTGCTCGGCCACCAGGCGCAGCGTGAGCTTCTCGCCGCCTCCGGCGATCCAGATCGGGGGATGGGGATCCTGGGCGGATTTCGGCTGGTTGATGGCGCCGTCCACCCGGTAGTATTTCCCCTGGTAGGTGGCGGTGTCGGCGGTCCACATCGCCTTGATGATCTCGACCGTCTCCCGGAGCCGGCCGATGCGGACCGAGGCCTTGGGGAACTCGTAGCCGTAGGCGTTGAACTCCTGCTCGTACCACCCGGCGCCGATGGCGAACTCGAGGCGCCCGCCCGAGATCACGTCGACGTTGGAAGCCACTTTGGCGAGGTAGGCGGGCGGCCGGTAGGCGGCGCAGGTGCACATCTGGCCCAACCGCACCGTATCGGTGACCGCGGCGAGGGCCGCCATCAGCGTCCATGCCTCGAACGTGGGCTCCTGGGTGGGGCGGGGGATGGTATGGAAGTGGTCGTACACCCAGAGGGAGTCGTACCGCTCCCGCTCGATCCGCCGGGCGACGGCCCGGATCGAGGACCACTGCTCGTCGGTCTGCTGGCCTTGGAGATCCATCTTCCAGCCCTGAGGTACGAACGCCCCAAACCGCATCACACGCTCCTTCTCTCGTCGCCGCACCAGCCTACGTCGCGTCGGGCACGACGGTATCTCCCTGCCCAGGATCGGCTGCAGGTGGAACGGGGGAGGACCCCGGAAATGGTCCGAGGACGACCCAGTGAGCCTTCGGCTTGCGCCTGATGGCCCTCTAGGTCGTCCTCTCGGACCGCATCCCGTGCGGGGCCGAAACCCCTCCCGGGAAGGGCCGGTGTGGCCGAAACCACCCGACCGTCGCCGTGACCGAAGTCCCGGCGGGTGCGCAGCGGCCCGAGAGCCGCTCCGCTCCGGACGTCCGGCGAACCGGATGTCCGGTTGCCTCGGTACCCGGATCCGGCGGTTGCCCACCGAACCCTTGCGCCTCCCGAAGGAGGGGTTTCCCGAGGCGCTCCCCTGTGAAGGTAGAGCCCCTGTATGGGAGGTGCAAACTATTCCCGACCCCCCGTTTCCGTCAACCGAGATCGGTGCCCGATTTTCGCGGGGTTGTCATTCTTTTCCCTGCTTTCTGCCGGGAGAACTACCGACGTGTGATTTCGTCATGGCGACGACGTATAGTCGGGGCATGGTGACAACCGACCCCGTCACGACCACCGTCGATCTCCCTGCGTTGCTCGAGACCCTCTCCCCCAGCCGGGCCAGCGACTTCAAGCACTGCCCGCAACTCTTCAAGTTCAAGGCGATCGACCACATCGAGATGCCGCCGACCGTCTACCAGGCGCGGGGAACCACCGCCCACCTCGCCCTGCAGCGGCTCTTCGACCTCCCGGCGACCGAGCGCACCCCCGAGCGCCTCTTCGACCTGTTCCGCCAGGCGTGGGCCGAGCTGAAACCGGAGGAGTTCCCCACCCTGTTCGGCGACGTGGAGGAAGAGCGGGAGTGGGGGGTCGAGAGCCTCACCATCCTCGCCAACTACTTCGGCGTGGAGGATCCGGCCGGGCTGGAGCCGCTCGATCGTGAGCTCGACATGACCGAGACGCTCGGCGAGATGACGATCCGCGGCATCCTCGACCGCATGGAGGAAGACGGGGACGGTCTCGTCATCACCGACTACAAGACGGGCAAGGCGCCTCCGGAGCGATACGCCATCCCGGCTTTCTTCGCCCTCAAGATCTACGGCCTGCTCATTCGGCGCCGCACCGGCCGCACTCCGGTCCGCCTCCGGCTCATGTACCTCAACGGCCCCACCGTCTACGAGATCCCGGTCACGGATCGTCAGCTCGACGCTATGGAACGCCAGCTGGAGGCACTGTGGGCGGCGATCAACCGGGCGATCGTCCACGACGACTTCCCGACCCGGGTGGGGAAGCTCTGCGACTGGTGCCAGTACCACGATCTCTGTCCCGCCTTCGGCGCCGCGGCCGCCGCCTCGCCGACACCGCCGGAGCCGACCTCGTAGCGGGGTGATCTCCCCCCGGCGCCGCAGCGGCCAGGCCGGGCGGCATGACCGGGACCTCACCGAGCACCCACCACGGCGGTACCCTGACACGACGGCACGACGGACAGGTGCGTGTGACGACACCCGAGCGGATCATCTACACGATCGGCCACGGCAAAGAGAGCTTCGAACGCCTGGCGACCCGGCTGGCACCGCACCTGGTGCAGACCATCGTCGACATCCGCTCCAACCCGTACTCGCGGCATGCCCCCGAGTTCGGGAAGCGGGAGCTGCGAGCCATCAGCGCCGAACGCGGCTTCGGATACCGCTGGCTGGGCGACCGCCTCGGAGGCCGTCCCGCCCATCCCTCCGTCTCCGACGCCGCCGGCAACCTCGACTTCACCGCCCTCGCCCAGTCGCCCGATTTGGCGGCCGCCCTCGCCGAGCTGGACGGCCTTACCGCGGTCTCGACGGTGACCCTGCTCTGCTCCGAGATGGCCCCCGAGCACTGCCACCGCATGATGTGGGTGGCCCCGGTGCTGGAAACCCGCGGCTACCGGGTGATCCACATCCTCGGCGACGGCTCGGTGCAGCCTCACCAGCCCACCCTCGGCCTGTGATCGTGTCGCATCCGGCCGGTACGGTGGCCCCATGGCGCATTCCCCCGTGAACGGAGACGTCGCCTTCGCCGAGCGGAGGATCGATCCCGCCGCCTGGCCCGAGGCGATCGCCGACACCGCCGGTCCCCAGATCGTGGTCGGCGGGCCGGGAACCGGCAAGACCGAGTTCCTGGTGCGCCGCTGCGTCCACCTCCTCGCCGACGCCGCAATGCCGGCGACGGATCTGCTCGTGCTCGGTTTCGCCCGCCGCGGCGTCGCCGACCTGGCGACCCGGGTGCGGGACCGGCTCGACCGCTCCATCACGACACTCGACGTCGCCACCTTCCACTCCTTCGCCGCCCGCCTCCTCGAATCGCACGCCGAGCGGGCCGGGTGGGATCACCCGCCGTCGATCCTCACCGGCCCCGAGCAGGTGGCGCTGATCCACGAGCTGCTGGCCGGCGGCGACCCGGGCGCCTGGTCCCCCGGGGTGCGGGACCTGCTCGAATCCCACACCTTCGCCCGTGAGGTCACCGATTTTGTGCTGCGCGCCTCCGAGCAGCTCCTCGACGACGCGGGCCTCCAGGCGGCGGCCGCCGGACGGGACCTGTGGCGCGGACTCCCCGCCTTCCTCGCCCGCTACCAGGGAGAACTCCGGGCCCGGGGACGGGTCGACTACGGGACCCTGCTGGCCGAGGCGGTCCGGCTCCTCGACGATCCCGCGGTGGTCGAGGCGCTCGGCGGCGGCCCCCGGTTCCTCCTCGTCGACGAGTACCAGGACACCACCACCGCCCAGGTGCGCCTGTTGGAGCGGCTCAGCCGGGCCCACCGCAACGTCACCGTCGCGGCCGATCCCTACCAGTCGGTGTACAGCTTCCGGGGAGCCAGCTACGAGCACGTCGTGTCGTTCCCCGACGACTACCCGGTTCATGCCGGTCCCGGACCGCGCCGGCTCGTGCTCACCACGTCGTTCCGCACCCCGCGCCGCATCCTCGACGCCGCGGTCCGGGTCACCTCGCGGGAGCTTCCCGGCGCCGCCGGACCGGTGGTTCCGGCCCCCGGCGACGGCCGGGTCGACGTGTACCGGTTCGGCCAGCAGACCGAGGAAGCGGAATGGATCGCCTCCGAGGTGCAGCGGCTCCACCTCGCCGAGCGGATCCCCTTCGGCGACATGGCGGTGTTCGTCCGCAGCAAGCGCCGCTTCCTCCCCGACCTTTCCCGCTCCCTGGAGCGCCGCCACATCCCGCACGACCTCCCCGACTCCCGCCTCGCCGACCAGCCGGCGGTGCGGTTCGTGCTCGACGCCGTGGTCGCCGCCACCGGTTGTGAGGGCCCCGCCGGCACGACCCGGGCGATGCGGCGCATCTTGCTCGGACCGCTGTTCGCCCTCCCGCTGGGAACGATGCGCGACGTCGAACGGCGCCTGGCACGGGCCGGCGGAACCTGGGGCGGGGCGGTGGCCGACCTCGTCGCCGAGCCGTTCGGGCTCGTCGCACTCCTCGCCAATCCGTCGTGGGCGGATCGCCTCCCGGCGGCCGACGGGTTCTGGGAGCTGTGGTCGCGCCTGCCGCAGATCCGGCGGATCGTCGACGACCCGATCCGGGCCGACGAGCGGGCCGCCTGGAGCTCGCTCGCCCAGGTGCTGGCCCGCTGGAACGAACGCAACCCGGCCTCGACCCTGCTCGACTACCGCCGTCTCACCGAAGAGGAGGATTTTGAGGCGCAGCCGTTGCTCAGCTACCGCCGCCCGCACCGCGACCGTCTCACCCTGACGACCCTGCACCAATCGAAGGGCCTCGAGTTCGAGGTCGTGTTCATCGCCGACGCCGTCGAAGGCGTGTTCCCCGATCTGCGGGCGCGCGATTCCCTGCTGGGCGTCCGCCATCTCCTCCCCCACCTGCCGCCCGACACCGCCGGCTACCGGGCCTTCCGGCTCCAGGAGGAACGGCGGCTCGCCTACACCGCCATGACCCGGGCCCGGCGCCGGGTGGTGTGGACCGCCACCGCCACCGGCTTCGACGAGGGACAGGGCGTCCCGAGCCGGTTTCTGCCGCTCGTCGCCGGCACCGCCACGGTGGCCGAGGCGGCGGGACGGCCGCCGGCCCCCGACACCCCCACCACACCCCACGAGGCGGAGGCCATGCTGCGCCGCCTCGCCGGCGATCCGGCCCTCGGCGCCGGCATCCGCTTGGCGTCCCTCACCGTCCTGGCCGAAGGTGAGGCGTGGGGCCTGCGCCCGGTGTCGCATCTCTCCGGGGTCCGGCTCCGCGGCCCCGACTCGGGTCTGGTCGGCGACCGGCTCCTCCTCTCCCCCAGCCAAGCCGAGTCCTACGCCGGCTGCCCCCGCCGTTACGCCCTGGAACGGCGCCTCCATGTCGGCGACCAATCGAACATCTATGCCGAGTTCGGCAACCTGATCCATCAGGTGCTGGAGGACGCCGAGCGCCTCGCTCTGGAGCGGGGCCAGGGCCACGGCACCGTCGAGGACGCACTGGCGTCCCTCGACCGGCACTTCGAGCCTGCCCCGTTCGGCGGCGGTCCCTTCGCCTCCGCCTGGTACCGGCGGGCCGAGGAGGCGCTCCGTCGCCTCTACCGGATGTGGCCGTCGACCGGTCGGGTGGTGGCGGTGGAGCGCACCATGGATCTCGACCTGGGCGGGGTGGCGTGGACCGGGAGGGCCGACCGCATCGAGCGCGACGCCGACGGGATCCGGATCGTCGACTACAAGTCCACCCGCTCGGTGCCCAAGGAGCAGGACATCGCCGGCTCGCTCCAGCTCGGGTTCTACCTGCTGGCGGCCGCCGCCGACCCCGAGATCGCCGCCCTGGGGCCGATCGTCGCCGCCGAGACCTGGTACCCGGCCAAGGACACCAAGACCAAGGTCACCACCCGTGCCTTCTCCCCCGACCAGCTCGCCGAGGTCCACGACCAGCTCGTCGCCATCGGCAGCGGGATCGCCGCCGAGGACTGGAGGCCGCTGGTGGGGCCCGGGTGCGACCGGTGCCGGGTCCGCGAGCTGTGCCCGGAGTGGCCCGAAGGCGGGGAGGCGTTCACGTGAGCACGCAGTTCGTCCCGTCGACCGAGCAGCAGCGCATCATCGCCCATCCCGCCGAGCCGTTACGGGTCGTGGCCGGCGCCGGCACCGGCAAGACCACCACCATCGTGCACCGGCTGCGGGCCGCCGTCGCCGCCGGCCTGGCGCCGGAGCAGGCGATCGGCATCACGTTCACCAACAAGGCGGCCGAGGAGCTCGCCGACGGGTTGCGCCACGAGCTGCCGCTCCACACCGCCGAAGGTCGGGAAGTGGAGGTGACCACCTACCACGGATTCGCCTACACCCTCCTCCAGGAATTCGGCGCCGCGGTGGGCATCGAGCGGGACGCTCCCGTCATCGGCCCCGGGTACGTGCGTCAGCTTCTCCAGGAGAGCTTCGCCAGCGGCGAGTACCACTTCCTCGACCTCACCGCGCCGCCGTCCCGGGTCGACGAAGCCGCCGCCCTCGCCGGCCAGCTTTCCCGCAACCTGCGCACCGCCGGTGAGCTGGCCGCCGACCCGAGCCGGGAGGCCGACGAGGTGGCGGCACGCCGGGCCGAGTTGCTCCGGGTCATCGCGGCCTTCGACCAGGCAAAACGGCGGCTGGGCGTGGTCGACTACGGCGACCTCATTCTCTTCGCCCACCGTCTGGTGACGCGGCACCCCCACCTGGCTCGGCGGATCCGCGACCGCTACCGGCTGGTGCTCCTCGATGAATACCAGGACACCGACCCGGCCCAGCGGGAGCTGTTGCGATCCCTCTTCGGGGAAGGGTTCCCCGTCACCGCGGTCGGCGACGTGGACCAGACGATCTACGAATGGCGCGGCGCATCGCTGGCGAACTTCACGGCGTTCCCGGTCCACTTTCCCACCGACGACGGCGAGCCGGCGGCGACGCTCCCCCTCACCCACAACCGGCGCTCGGGCCCCCGTGTCCTCGAACTGGCGCATCGGATCCGCACCGAGATCTACGGAGCCGCTCCTACGAACCGCCTCCGCTGCCTCCCCGACGCGTCCGAGGACACCGTCCGGGCCGGCTACTTCCGCACCGCGGTCGCCGAGTCGACCTGGGTCGCCGAGGAGGTGCGGCGCCTCCACGACGAGGAGGGCGTGGCGTGGAGCGACATGGCGGTGCTCTTCCGCAAGAACCGCCACATCCCGCTGGTGCGGGACGCCCTCGAAGCCGTGGGGGTGCCGCTCGAGGTGGCGTCGCTGGGAGGCCTGCTCAGCGTTCCCGACGTCGCCGACCTCCACGCCTGGCTCCGCATCCTGGAGCGGCCCGACGACTCGGCGGCCCTGCTCCGCATCCTTCTCGGCGATCGCTACCGGCTCGGGATGGGCGACATCGCCGCGCTGGTGACATGGCGCAGGCGCCGGGAGCGGGACGATGCCGGCGGCGGAGACGGAGCCCCCGGATGGCCGCTGCTGGAAGCCGTCGACCGCCTCGACGACGTCCCCGATCTCGATCCCGAGCCCCGCACCCGCCTCACCGAGTTCCGCGATCGCTACCGCGCTTTCCTTCGCCTCGCCCAGGGGGTGTCCCTCGTCGAGCTGTGCCGCCGCATCCTCGACGGCACCGAGACCTGGGCCGAGGTCGAAGCGCGGGAACCGGCGGCCGCCCTCACCGCCCAGCTCAACCTCTACCGGTTCCTCGACCTCGCCGAGGAGTGGAGCCCCCTCCAAGGGAGACCGTCGCTGGAGGCGTTCCTCGGCTACCTCGACCTGCTGACCGCCGAGGACGCCGCCGACGAGCTCGACACGGCGCGGGTCGGGGGGGAGGACGCGGTGACGCTGCTCACGGTGCACCGCGCCAAAGGCCTCGAATGGGACACGGTGTTCCTCCCCACCCTCGCCGAGGGCATCTTCCCGGCCAAGCCCCTCGGCTACGACGATCCCACCCGCCAGCCGCGATGGCTGCCGTACGACCTCCGCCTCGACGCCGCCTCCGCCCCGGCGCTGCTCGGCGGCGAGAAGGAGCGCCGTGCCGAGCTGCAGGAGCGTCACCGGGTCCAGGAATGGCGGGCGGCCTACGTCGCCGTCACCCGGGCCCGGCGCCGCCTCTACCTCACCGGGGCCCATTGGTACTCCACCGGCCCCCGCTCCCATCCCCCGAGCGCCCTCTTCACCCTGGCGGCGGGCACCCCCGACGTGGAGGTGTTCCGGTTCGACACCGAGCCCGGCGATCCCCCGGAGCGGCTCACCCTCCCCACCCTCGCCGGCGCACCCGACCCCGTCTTCTCCGACGGGTGGGCCGCGGCGCTCCGCGCCGTCGCCGCCGACCCGGACGCCCTACGAAGCCGATCCGGTGAGCAGGTGGCGGCGTACGATGAGGCGGTGAACCAGCTGCGCCTCATGCTGGGCGGTCTTCCGCAGTCCTCACCCCCAACCGAGCAGGCCGGAGCCGCCGACGTCTCGGTCACCGCGCTGGTGACACTCGCCTCCTGCCCCAAGCGGTTCTTCTGGAGCGAGCGTGAGCCGCTGCCGCGGCGCCGCGCCCCCTGGCTGCGTCACGGGGTCGAGGTCCATCGCAGGATCGAGCTCTACAACCGCGGCCACATGGCGCTCGACGAGGTCGCCGACGACCTCTACGACCTCGGCCAAGCCGAAGGCGAGACCGCGGCCGCCCCCGGCAACGCCTTCGCCGCCTTCCAGCGATCCCGCTTCGCCGCCGTCCGCCCCCGCTTCACCGAGACCCCGATCGACCTCGCCGTTCCTTTCGGTCGGGTGCGGGGCAGGATCGACGCCGTCTACGAGCCGGAGCCGGGGACGTGGGAGATCATCGACTTCAAGTCGGGGCGGCCGGGCCGGGACCCGGCCGCCGCGGTCCAGCTCCAGGCATACGCCGTCGCCGCCGCCGACGGGGCGGTGGCGCCGGATCCCCCCTCCCGCCTTCGTGTGGCCTTCGCCTACCTGGGCGGCGACGAGGTCGTCGAGGTGGGAGAGCAGGTCGACGACGCCTGGCTGGCAGCGGCCCGCCACCGGGTGGAGAAGCTGGTCGCCACCAGCCGGGGCGACACCTTCGAGCCGGAGCCGTCGCCGGCATGCCATCGCTGCGACTTTGTCGCCTTCTGCGAACCGGGTCGCGCCTTTGTGGCGGCGCAGCCCTGATCGAGGGGGGTCACCGCACCTTGCCGTCGACGACGTCGAGGACCAGCGTCACCGGGCCGTCGTTGACGAGGGCGACCTCCATCATGGCCCCGAACCGCCCGGTGGCGACGGTGACCCCGCCGTCGCCCAGCATCGAACAGAGGCTCGCCACCAGTGGCTCGGCGATCTCGGGTGGTGCGGCGGCGGCGAAGGAAGGGCGGCGGCCCTTGCGGGCGTCGGCCAGCAGCGTGAACTGGCTGACGACGAGGACGCTGCCGGCAACCTCGAGAACGGAGAGGTTCATGCGGCCGGCGTCGTCGCCGAAGATGCGCAGCCCGAGCACCTTGTCGGCGAGCACCCGCGCCTCCCGTTCGGTGTCGTCCGGGCCGACCGCCAGCAACATCAGCAGGCCGGCCCCGATCTCGCCGACGGTGCGGCCTTCCACGGCCACCGAGGCCCGGCTCACCCGTTGCACCACCGCCCGCATGTGTCCTTCTCCCGCCGACCGGGTGAATCTAGCGGGGGCGGGACTCCGCCCCTCGGGAGTCGAGCCCGCCAGGTCCCTCAGGGCGCGCGGCGGCCCAGGAACTCGTGGAAGCGGGGAGCGGTGTAGTAGTACTCGCCCTTCCGAAGCTGGTACATGACGCCTGCCGCCACCATGCGACGGAACAGCATGTCGATGTTGCCTGCCGAGCGTTGCGAGTGCTCGGCCATGTCCTCGACCCGCAGCGGCGGGTAGGGGCACTCCCCCGAGGCGAGCAGCACCCCGCGCTCGGCCGGGGTGAGGATGCGCACCCGCGGCTCGTAGAACTCGGCATCGAGGCGTTCCTGCACCCTGGGAGCCGCATCGTCGAACAGCTCCACCTTCATCCGCTGGATGTCGCCGTAGCGCCGCGGCGTCTCAAACAGCTCGGCGCCCCACACCTGGATGAAGTACGGGTAGCCCTCGGTGCGGGCCACGACCTGGTCGACCAGGTCGGCGTCCATCATGATCCCGGTTCCCGCCAGCGGCCGCTCCAGCGCCTGGCGCGACGCGGTGCCGTCGAGGGGCCCGAGCACCTCGCCCCGGAACAGGCTCTCGTCGTAGGTGCGGGCTTGGCGGAGTTGGGCGAGGAGGTGCGGGAGCCCCGAGACCACCAGCGCCACCGGCACGTCGCTGCGCTGCAGGGTCAGCACCGCCGAGACGAGCACCGAGAGAGCAGCCTGGCGTTCCAGCACGTGGACCTCGTCCATCAGCACCACCAATCCGGCGCGGCCGTGATCGGTGACCTCGACGGTGGTGTCGTAGAGCACCCGGGCCAGCTCGACATCGCGGTCGGAGGCGGCGGGGTCGAACCCGGCCTTGATGTCCTCGAAGTCGGCCTCCACCTTCACCGCCGGCGCGCTCGCCTCCCCGACACCGGTGCGCTCGGGACGGGACATCCGGTCGCCGACCCGCTGGCACGTCACCGAGACGACCGAGATGATGCCGTCGGGGGTGTCGTGGCGGTGCTCGAGATCGACCCTGCCCACCGCCCATCCCTCGTCGGCGCCGATGCGTTCGAGCTCACCGAGCAGCCCGGTCTTGCCGACGCCGTGCAGACCCGTGACGCGCACGTTGACCGGGGTGCCCGGGGCTTCGCGCAAGGCTGCCTGGAAGCGACGAACTTCGCCGTCGCGCCCCGCGAGGTACAGCGGGGCAAGCCCGACCCCCGGCCGGTAAGGATTCCTTCCCGGCGTGGGATTCATGCCGGCTCCTCACAAGGGAGACAGAGTGTCCACACGGTATCAGTCTCCGAGGATCGCGCGCACACAGAATCCGGCCAATCTCACAGTGCCCAACCGAAAACCTCGATGAGAGCGGTTACAATCACGCCCGCCACCAGAATCCCCAGGAAGATCAGGGGAATCGCCCGTCGTTTCGGGATGCGGAACACCACCGCGGCGAGCGATCCGCTCCATGCTCCGGTGACCGGAAGTGGGATTGCGACGAAGGTCACGAGAGCGAGATCGCGCAGCCGCTCGAAGCGGCCGCTGTGCCTTCGCTCGGTGTAGCTGTTGAGCCTGTCGAGAAGCCGGTGCAGCGCCCCCCAGTGCCGCTCCGCCCAGCCGGTGAACGGCGGGAGCAGCCACAGGATGATCGGCACCGGGATGGCGTTGCCGATCACGGACCAGGCAAAGGCGGGCCACGGCGCCATGTCGAGGATCTCCCGAGCGAAGGGAAGCGCCCCTCTCAGCTCGAAGATGGGCACCATCGCCAGCAGCATGACGGCCATGGGCTCGGGGATGGGCAGGGACTGCACCCAGTCGCGGATGGCGTCGGTCATCGACTGCGGAGGCGCCGCGATGGCGGCCGGAGAGGAACGGCGGACGCCGGCCCTCCCCAGTGGAAGGCCAGGATGGCATCGGCGACGGCGGCGGCGGGTACCCGGTACTCGCCGCGGGCGATCGCCGTCTTCAGCAGCTCCAAACGCTTCACCCTGTCGGCCTCCAGCCGATCGCAGTTCTGGGAAGGAGTATCGGCATTCGACCTGCCGTCACTTGAATCGGCGTTCCCATCGAGCGGGACGGGAGTCCGGTCAGGCCCGCCCCTGCGGTTCCCCGTGCTCTCCATGGACGGCGAGCCTAGTTGCCGGGCGCCGGCAACAGCGCCTCATCGCGCCGGCAGTTCCGGGTCCGGTGCGGGTGCGGTCGGCTGCGGCGGCGAGAGGACCCGGAAGAGGATCGGCGAGAGCAGGGCGGTCACGCCCACCAGCAGGATGGCACCGGCTTCGATACCCTGGTCGATGATCCCGAGGCTGACCCCCAGCTCGGCGAGGGCGATGATGACGCTGAGCTGGCCCGCCAGCAGCACCCCGGAAGCGAGGGCGTTGCGGAGGGAGAGGCCGCGGGTCATCAACACGAGGCCGGCGATCAACTTGGCGACGACGGCGACCACGATCAGGCCGAGCGCCCTCCCCAACACCGAGTCGTCCCCCAGCTCCCCCAGCGGGAAGCGCACCCCGACGCCGATGAAGAACACCGGCACGAAGAACCCGTAGGCGAACCCGGTGAGGCGGGCTTCGAGTTCCCCGGTGTCCCGGAAGACGTAGGCGAAGAGGGCCCCGGCGAGGAACGCCCCGAGGATCGCCTCGACGTTGAGCAGCAGCGAGATTCCGACGAAGGCGAAGAGCAGCGCCAGGCTGGCCCGGATCCCCATCTCGTCGGGGTCGTGGGTGGCGAAGAGCCGCTCGAAGCGCTCCGGGTACCACCAGGCGAGGCGCCGGATGGCGACGAGCAGCACCGCCATGATGAGGAACAGCGCCGGGACGCCGAGCAGCCGCAACGACACCCCGGACTGGTGCCACACCCCGAAGACCACGATCGCCGCCGCCGACAGGAATTCGGCGAGCACCGCGGCCACGATGGTGAGCTGCCCCAGGCGGGTCCCCGACTGGCCGGTCGAGCGCAGGGCCGGGATCACGATCCCCAGGGAGGCGGCCGAGGTGAGCAGGGTGAGGAAGACCCGCTGGCTCGTCGAATCGGTGCCGACGACGCCGAAGCCGATCCAGATGGCAACCACCGCCACCGCGTAGACGACGAGGCCGATCGCGATCGGGCCTCTCCCCTGCCGTTCCAGCCGCTCGAAGTCCACCTCGAAGCCGGCCAGGAACATGAGGAGCAGCAGGCCGAGCCCGGCCAGCACCTCGAGGAAGGCGAAGTCGGCGGTGCCGGCCCGGAAGATGTTGAGCACCTCGGGGCCCAGCACGAGGCCGAACAGAATCTCGAGCACGATGGCGGGCACGCGGAGGCTGCGGGCGATGAGCGGGAGGGTGAAGGCCCCGATGCCGATGAGCAGGAACCCCGCCGCACTGGGCAGGCCGGCACTCTCGACGGCGAGCAGCGGGGTCATCGCTCCGCCGGCACGAGCAGGACCGAGCAGTCCGCTCTCCGCACCAGGTGGGAGGCCACGCCGAGGCGCCACGGTGACACCGGGAGGTCCGGCATGCCGATGACGAGCAGCCCGTCGCCGGTCGCCATCTCCTCCATCACCCGGATCGGGTTACCACGGCGGAGGTAGCGCCGCACGTCGACGCCCTGCACCGCGGCCTCCTCCCGCAGCCAGGCCGTGGCGCGCCGGGCGTCCTCGAGCGCGGCGCTGGAGCCGCCGGCGAAGACGGGGGCCACCACCGCCACCCCGTGGACCTCGCCGCCGGCGACCTGGGCGAGGTCGATGGCGGCCCTCCCGGCGGTCTCCCCCACCACGGTGCGCCGGGCCGGGACGATGATGCGCCGGTAGGGGTGGCTGCCGCGCGAGACGAGCACCGGGATACCGGCGGGCCCGTAGGTGTTGATGAGCTTGGCGACCCTGGTGCGACCCCGGATCCGGCCCCCGCCGGGCGCCGGCACCACCACCACCCCGACACTCTCCTCCCTGATGAGCTCCAGCAGGGCTACGTGGCGGGGTCTGGTGCGGGCCCGCAATTCGATCTCGATGCCGGGGATCTTCGCTACCCGCTCCAGCAGCTGGTCGATCTCGGTGGCCCGGTCGCCGTCCCGCTCCGATTCCGGGTCGGGGTAGAGCACGATGAGGGATTCGGCGGTGGAGCCGTGCACCAGGTTGACGGCCTCGGCGATCGGTCCGGCGAGGTCCTCGGCCCGGTCGAGGGCGACGGCGGCCCGATGGCCGAAGTCGTAGGGAAACCGTGACTCGCCGGCCGTGAAGGTCTTGATGAGGGCGGCGTAGTCGGAGGCGGCGCCGACCACGGTGACCCGGTCGCCGGCTTCGAGCAGGGTCTCGCCGTGGGGGACGATGAGGTCGCCGCCGCGCAGCACCGCGGCCACCACCCATGTCTCGGCGTGCAGGTCACGCAGCCGCTTGCCCCGCACCGCGGCGTCCGGGGAGATGACGAACTCGATCGCCTCGGCCCTCCCCTCGGCGAAGGTGGTCGAGGCAACCCGCCGGGGGTCGATGGCCGCTTCGAGCCTGCGGGCGGCGAGGGCGTAGGGGGCGAAGGCGGGAACCTGGATTGCCCGGTAGTCCGCCATGCGGGCCGGGTCCGCCGCCACCGCCAGCACCCGCAGCAGGCCCGCCTCGTGGGCGATGCGGGCCGCCTCCAGGTTCACGTCGTCGTCGAACGTCGCCGCCACCAAGGCGTCGGCGTCGTCGAGTCCGGCGCGGCGTAGCACGAGGGCGCTGGAGCCGTCGCCGACCACCGGGACGAAATCGCGCAGTCCCGCCGCCGCTTCGAGCCGCATCTCGTCGGTGTCGACCAGAACCACCGAGTCCCACAGCTTGCCGAGCCGTTGCAGTAGCTCGCGGGCGGTGCCGCCGGCTCCGACGATGATGATCTTCACCGTTGCCTCCCGGTCATCGCAGGCACTGGTTGAGGCCGCGCCGCAGGTAGCGGCCGGCGCTGGCCGCGCCGGTGAAGGCGTCACCGTCGACGATGACCCGTCCCCGTGCCAGGACGGTCTCGAAGCTTCCGGTCAGCTCCATGCCCTCGAAGCACGAGTAGTCGACGTTCATGTGATGGGTCGCCGCCGAGATCACCGAGGTCGCCCCGGGATCGACGACCACCAGGTCGGCGTCGGAGCCCACCTCGATGGTGCCCTTCTGCGGGTAGAGGCCGAACAGCTTGGCCGGGGTGGTGGCGCCCACCGCCACCACCCGGTTGAGGTCGAGGCGCCCCTCGGCGAGAGCGGCGTGGACGAGCAGCTGGTAGCGGTGCTCGACGACCGGAAGGCCGTTGGGGATCTTGGTGAAGTCGTCCCTCCCGAGGTCCTTCTGGCCCACGAAGTCGAACGGGCAGTGGTCGGTGGCAACCACCTGCAGGTCGTCGTCGGCGAGCCCGCGCCACAGGGTGTCCTGGTGACCGGCGGCCCGGTCCCGCAACGGCGGCGAGCACACGTACTTGGCGCCCTCGAATCCTTGGTCGAGCAGGGACTGGTCGAGGAAGAGGTACTGGGGACAGGTCTCCCCGAAGACGTTGAGGCCGATGCGGCGGGCAGCGGCGATCTCGGCGACCACCTCGCCGGCGCTGATGTGCACGATGTAGAGCGGCACCCCGGTCAGCTCGGCGAGCAGGATGACCCGGTGGGCGGCCTCGCCTTCCAGGCTGGATGGCCGGGTGAGGGCGTGGAAGATCGGATCCGTGTCGCCGCGGGCGATCGCCTGCGAGCGGAGCAGGTCGATGACGCTGCCGTTCTCGGCGTGCATCAGGATGGTGGAGCCGTTGTCGGCGGCCCACTGCATGACGCGGGTGATCTCCCCGTCGGTCGAGTAGTAGACGCCGGGGTAGGCGGTGAACAGCTTGTAGGAGGTGACCCCCTCGGCGAACACCAGGTCGAGGTCGGCCAGTGACTGCTCGTTGACGTCGCCGACGATCTGGTGGAACCCGAAGTCGATGGCGCAGTGGCCGTCGGCCTTGGCCATCGTCTCCTCGAAGCTCCCCATGAGAGGGTCGCCCTTCATCTGGATCGGGAAGTCGATGAGGGTGGTGTTGCCGCCGAAGGCGGCGGCAACCGAGCCGGTCTCGAAGGTGTCCTTGGAGGTGGCCTCCCCGAAGGGAATCTCCATGTGGGTGTGGGCGTCGATGCCGCCGGGGAGCACCAGCTTGCCGGTGCCGTCGATCCTGAGGTCGGCTTCGACCGGGTCTGCGTCGGGGTCGAGTAGGGCCGCGATGCGTTCACCCTCAACGAGGATGTCACGGCGTCGAGTCTCGGTGGCGGTGACGACGGTGCCGCCGTGGATCAGGGTACGTGCCACCTCGGTTCCTCTCCTTCGATCTGCCCGGGTGCCCGAATCGAGGGGGCCGCCGCCCCCGCGGCACCGCCTCGGCGAGGACTCTACCGGGCGGCGCTCCGTCCCGGTGAAGTTCGCAGTGTCGAGCCCGGTGCCGGTGCGGTGTGTCACCCGCGGCCGGTAGGGTGGCACGCTGTGACCGAGCCACTCGTCTCCGCCCGCGCCCTCACCAAGCGCTTCGACGACTTCGTCGCGGTCGACGGCATCGACTTCGACGTCTACCCCGGCGAGGCCTTTGGGTTCCTCGGCCCCAACGGCGCCGGGAAGAGCTCGACGATGCGCATGATCGGCGCCGTCTCCCCGGTCAGCGGCGGCACCCTCACCGTGCTCGGCCTCGACCCGGCCCACGACGGTGTCGCCATCCGCAGCCGCCTCGGCGTCGTGCCCCAGGAGAACAACCTCGACACCGAGCTGCCGGTGGAGGAGAACCTCCTCATCTACGGCCGTTACTTCGACCTGCCGCGGGCGGTGATCCGGGAACGCATCGACGAGCTGCTCGAGTTCGCCGAGCTGACCGAGCGGCGCCGCGACGTCGTCGACCACCTCTCCGGCGGGATGAAGCGGCGCCTCACCATCGCCCGGGCCCTCATCAACCAACCCGACCTGGTGCTGCTCGACGAGCCCACCACCGGCCTCGATCCCCAGGCCCGCCACGTGCTGTGGGACCGCCTCTACCGCCTCAAGCAGCGGGGGGCCACGCTCATCATCACCACCCACTACATGGACGAGGCCGAGCAGCTCTGCGACCGGCTGGTGGTGATGGACAAGGGCGTCATCGCCGCCGAGGGGTCGCCGCGGGAGATGATCACCCGCTATGCCACTCGTGAGGTGGTCGAGCTGCGCTTCCCGGTCGGGGCCCAGGAGGCTGCCCTGGACCGCATGGAAGGGCTCGGCACGCACACCGAGGTCCTCCCCGACCGGGTGCTGGTCTCCACCGACGACGGGGACCGAGTCGTCGCCGGGCTCAACGAGCGCGGCCTCGTTCCGGCCTCGATGGTGGTGCGGCGCAGCACCCTCGAGGACGTGTTCCTGCGGCTGACGGGCCGGACCCTGGTCGACTAATGGCCGCCCCCGCCGTCCGGTACTTCGAGTCGCGGGCGCTGGTCTACCGCCGTACCTGGCGGGGCAGCGCCATCAGCACCTTCCTCAACCCGGTGCTCTACCTGGCGGCGATGGGGCTCGGGCTGGGGACCCTGGTCGATCGCGGCACCGGCACCACCACCCTCGAGGGCATGACCTACCTCGTGTACCTGGCGCCGGGGCTGCTGGCGGCCACCGCCATGCAGACCAGCGCCGGTGAGGCCTCCTACCCGGTGATGGCCGGGATCAAGTGGGTCCGCACCTACGAGGCGACCCTCGCCTCCCCCATCGGCGTTCGTGACCTGGTCCTCGGCCACCTCGGCTGGGTGATGGCACGGCTCACCCTCACCTCGCTGGCGTTCGTGCTGGTGATGGCATTGTTCGGGGCATCCTCGTTCGGGTCGGGGCTGCTGGCAGTGGGGCCCGCGGTGCTCACCGGGATGGCGTTCGCCGGGGTGATCACCGCCTACACGTCGAGGCTGCAGGATCCCCAGGGCCTCGCAGCCCTCTTCCGGTTCGGCATCGTCCCCATGTTCCTGTTCTCGGGCACGTTCTTCCCCATCGCCGAGCTGCCGGGCTGGATGCATCCCGTCGCCTACGCCACCCCGCTGTGGCATGGCGTCGAGCTGACCCGCCGGGTCGCTCTCGGCCTGGAGACGACGATCGCCCCCGCCCTCCAGGTCGGCTACCTGCTGCTCTGGGCCGGGGTGGGTGGCTGGCTGGCGGTGCGGTTCCTGCGGGAAAGGATGATCTCGTGACCGCCGCCGCCCTCGCCGGCCGGGTACTGCCGCTGCGGTTGGGGAGCCGACGCGCCCTGTACCTGGTGGAACGCAACCTCTACGTCTACCGCCAGGTCTGGGTGATCATCATCTCCGGCTTCTTCGAGCCGCTCTTCTACCTGCTGTCGATCTCGGTGGGCATCGCCCGGCTGGTGGGCGACGTGGTGGGTCCCGACGGCACCCCCGTGTCGTATGCCGCCTTCGCCGCCCCGGCGCTGCTGGCGGCGTCGGCGATGAACGGGGCGGTGCTGGAATCGACCGTCAACATCTTCTTCAAGCTCAAGTACGGCAAGATCTACGACGCCGTGCTCGCCACCCCGGTCACCCCCGACGACGTTGCGGTCGGCGAGATCACCTGGTCGCTGATGCGGGGCGGGATCTACGCCGTCGGGTTCCTGGCCGTCATGGCGGTGATGGGCCTGGTGGAGTCGCCGTGGGGAATCCTGGCGCTGCCTGCCGCCCTTCTGATCGGCTTCGCCTTTGCCTCGGTGGGTATGGCGTGCAGCACCTTCATGCGCACCTGGCAGGACCTCGACCTGGTGACCCTGGTGACGCTGCCCCTGTTCCTGTTCTCGGCGACGTTCTTCCCGCTCGGGATCTACCCGACCTGGCTCCAGGTGGTGGCCCGTTTCTCGCCGCTGTATCACGGGGTCGAGCTGATCCGCGGCCTCACCCTCGGTGTCTTCGACATCACGATGGTGGGCCACACCGCTTTCCTGCTGGCAATGGGGCTCTTCGGGTTGGCGATCGCAGGGCGTCGCATCTCCAAGCTGCTGCTCACGTAGCGGGCTGAGGCGCAGCCGGGCGCATCACCCGCTGCTGCCGTTCAGATCCTCGAGGTCGCCACCGCGGCGGTTTCCCCTGAATCGGATCGGGCTTGCGCCGCCGTCCCCGCTCTCGTGCACCAGGTCGTCGAGGTGGGGCAGCTCGCCTCGGGCATAGCGGAGAGCCGCCTCGTCGACACTGCGCTCGTCGGTGGCGATAGGGCGGAGGCCCACCCGATCGAGGTTGGCAAGGGCCGATGCCCCCATGCCTCCCGTGATCACGGCCTGACAGTCGGCCACCAAGGCGGCCGCCCGGCGGCCGTGGCCCCGTTGTGCCCCCGAGTCGGCCTCGTGCCCACCCTCTCCCGATGAAGCCCGCCCTTGCTGCTTGGGCCGCAGCTCGCGGGCAACCACCTCACCGCTCTCCACGGTGAGCACGACGAAGTAGCGAGCCTTCCCGTAGTGGCGGCTCACTCTCTCGCCGTTGTTGGACACCACCGCGATCTTCATTCGTCGATCTCCTCTCGAAATGTCGCCGGGTCTTCGTGCTCTCCTGCCAGCCCGCGCCGGCCCCGTTCGCCGCCGCGCCCCGATCCCTGCGAGCCCTCCTCGCAGCGACAACCGCGGCCTCTCCGCCGCCGGCCCTCATGGACCGGACAGGGCCACGAATCATCGGGACGCTGCTCGACTACGCCGCCCTCGATGTCCAGACCCTTTCCGTTGACGAGAGCATCGGCCACGATCTCTCGGGCGGCCGCGAGCACCCTGCCGAACGTGGCCCGTGACACGCCCATACGGCGGGCGGCCTCCTCCTGGTAGAGGCCTTCGACGTCGGCCAGGCGGAGCGCCTCCAGCCCATCCAGGGTCAGGCGAGTGTGCTCCAGGCTCGATCGAGGCACGCCATCGGGCCGGTAGGAACGACCTCGGAGGTCACCGGCGATTCTGCGTTCGGTTACGGGTCGAGGCATGTCCTAATGATCATATACTCACAACTCGACGGATCAGCCGCACAATCCCCACCGGGCAACGTAGCTACTCCTTGGCGGCCGCCTTGCGGGCCCGGTAGGCGCGGGTGGTGGCCCGGTTGCCGCACACGTCCGACGTGCAGTAACGCTTGGAGTGGTTGCGGGAGGTGTCGACCATCGCGTCGAGGCAGTCATCGGCAGCGCACACCGAGAGCCGCTGCAGCCCGTGCCCGGCGATCTCGATCAGAAGGCCGATGGCGGCACCGGCGATGAGGCAGTCGGCGAAGGTCCCGTCGGGAACCGGGTACTGCATCTCCCAGCCGGCGTCGCCGTGCCGCGTCAGCCGCGGCACCGGCCGGGTCTCGGCCAGGAGTCCGTTCAAGGTGGCGACGACTGCCTCTTCGTCTTCGGAGGTGAACGCCTCACGCAGCACGTCTCGAACCGCCCGGAGCCGGGCGAGGTCGGATCCGGTCGCCCCAGTCCCCGGTGCAATGTCGTACGTTTCCGCCAGGTCGCGCACCACCGTGTCGTCGGTGAGGAACTCGGTGCCGCTCACCCACCCATAGGTGTTGACGAGGTCCGCCCCCAGGGTGGCTCCGATCTCGTGGTAATGAGCAAAATTCATCTTGACTCGTTACGTTTCTCGCGGTAGGGTTAACGAGTAAAGGTGAGTATAGCCCGTTACATCGCCGATGTCGAGGCCTGACGGCCGCCACGGAACGGGCTCGGGACGGGAGGGACCGATGTTCCAGATGTACTACCAGCTGGCCAAGGATCAGCAGGCGGAGCGGGTACGGGAAGCCGAAAAGGCACGTCTCGCGTTGTCGATCGCCCGCCGCCGGCCCGCCCTCGTGCAAAGATCGGTACGCCGGCTCTTCGGTTTGACCCCACCCGCCCTACAGACCGATCCGCCGGTCAGGTGCTGCTGAGGCCGATCTGACGCCACGGCGTCACTCCTCAGGCGCTGATCACCCGGGTGTCGCCCGTCGTGGGATCACGATCCAGCTCGATGAGATCCTCGATGCGTTGGTGCATCTCGGGGACGTGGCTCACCACCACCACCAGCCGGTCGTCGGCGGCGGCGACGAGGGCCTCGATCCCCTCCATCGCCAGATCGAGGTGTTCCGGGTCGAGCGCCCCGAAACCCTCGTCGAGGAAGAACGAGTCGAGGCGGCCACCGGTGCGCGCCACCATCTCGGCCAGGGCCAGCGCCAGGGCGAGGGAGGCGAGGAACGTCTCACCGCCCGAGAGGCTGTCCGCCTTGCGCTTGGCGTCGGCGGCGGTGAGGTCGACGATGTCGAATACGCCGTCCTCGCTGAACCGGTAGCGACCCGACGACAGCCGCTGGAAATGGTCGCTCCCCAGCTCGGCGAGGCGGGCCCGCTCCTCGTCGAGCAGGAATCGCACAAAGCGGGAGTCGGTGAGGTCGGTGGCGATGCGCTGGAACCGGTCCCGCTCCGCGGCGAGGGTGTCACGGGAGGCAACCAGCTCGTCGCCGGCCGCAACCTCGGCCTCGTCGTCCCTCAGCCTGGTCGACCGCAGGTCATGCTCGGCCTCGAGCTTGGCCACTGCCGTGGCGTAGTCGCCCTCCACGCCGTGGTCGGCGAGCAGCCCGGCCCGGGCCGTGCGGGCCGCCTCCCCCCGGTCGCGGGCCGCGTCCCGGCGCTGCTCCAGTTCGGCCGTCACCTCACCCCAGCGGGTCCGCAGCGCCTCCAGGGCGGCACCCACCGCCGCCGGAGTCTCGTCCGCCGGCTCGGCCGGAACGTCGAGGCGGGCTGCCATCTCGGCAAGGTCCACCCGGAGTTGGGCGATGCCCTTCTCGGCGCCTTGCTCGTCACGAATCGCCTGGTCGTGCTCGGCCCGGGTGTGATCGACCACCTTGCGAGCCTCGGCGGCGGCGGCCGTGGCGGTGCGATGCAGCTCGCGGCGAGCCTCGAGCGCCGCAGCCGGATCTCCTTCACCGAGCAGCTCGCCTGCCGCCGCCGCCGAAGCCGCCAACGCCGCGACGGCGGATTCGGTCTCGGTGGCCGCCGCCGCCGACTCTTCCTCCAAGCCGGCGGCGATCTCCCGGATCGACGCCAATCGCTCGGCGGCGCCCTGCGCCTCGGCCGCAGCCGACGTCCGGGCCTGCACTGCGAGATCGTGGTCGTGCCGCGCCGCCTGCACCTTCGCCTCGGCCGGGGTGAGGTCGGTTGTGGCCGAGGCAGGGGGGACCACCGCCACCGCCTGAGCACACACCGGGCACGGCTCGCCGACGTCCAGCTCGGCCCGCAACACCTCCGCCATGTTGGCGTGCTCGACGGCGTGCAGCTCGGCCTGGGCCGCCGTCAAGGCGTCGGCCGCTCGGGCTGCCTCCAGCTCGGCGCGCTCGAGCGCCGTGCGCGCCGCCTCCACCCGTCCTTCGGCCGCAACCTGCTCGGCACCGACCTGAACGGCTCGTTCCTGGAGCGCCCTCGAACGCCCCTCGGCGTCGGCGACGGACTTGCGCTGCGCCTCGATCGTCGCCACCAGCGAGGAGCCCCGATCCAGCACGTCCCGGATACCGCCTTCCTCGAGCGCACCGAGGCGGGCCTCGGCCTCGGCCGCCCCGGCCTGAGCTTCCTCGAGCGCAGCGCCCAGCGTCTGCCGCCGCCCGGTCGCCTCCGCGACATCGGCGAGCAGCCGGTCCGTCGCCGCGGCCTCGGGCAGCCGGCGTGCCTGCTCCCGCAGCTCGGTGAGCCGTTGCTCGCGGTGTGCGACCTCCTCAGCCGCGGTGGCGATGTCTGCCTCGATCTCGCCGAGCTCGGGCTCGATCGCCTGCAGCGTCCCCAAGCGCTGCTCCGCCGCGGCGATGGCGGCCCGATGCTCCTCGATGCGGGCGGCGACCCGGTCGAGCTGCTCGACCCGCACCGCAAGCTTCGCGATCTCGATGCCCGCCCCACCGGCTCGCTCCTTGGCGAGCTCCCGCATCCGGTCGATGCGGTCATGCCCGAAGACACCCTTGAGCACGTTGTCGCGCTCGGCAGGCCGGGAACGCAGGAACTCGGCGAAGCGGCCCTGGGCGAGCAGCACCGAGCGGCTGAAGGCGTCGAACTCGAGCCCGAGCAACGCCACGACCCGGGCGTTGACCTCCCCCTCCTGGGTGATGGTCTCCACCGGCGCTGCCTCCGGCTCGTCGGCCTCGTAGCGGTAGAGGGCATGCTGGGACTGGCCCTTGCGCCGCAGCGACCGCACCGCCTCCCACACCTCCCCCTCCACCTCGAACCGCAGCGACACCGCCCCCTCCCCGGCCCGCTGGTGAATCAGCGCCTTGGTGGCGGCCCCCACATTGGGGGTCTTGCCGTAGAGGGCGAAGGAGACGGCGTCGAGCAGGGACGACTTGCCGCTGCCGATCGGCCCCACCACCCCCACCAGGCGCCGGTCCCGGAAGTCGAAGACGGCCTCGGCGCCGAAGTAGGAGCGGAAGTTACGGACCCGCAGCTCAAGAGGACGCATAGCCCGCCTCCTCCATCACCTGCCGGAAGATCGCCAGCAGCTCGGCCGGCGGATCCACTCCCTCCCGTTCCTCGAAGTAGACGGCATAAAGCTCGTCGAGGCTACGCCCGGCCCGGGAGGCGTGCTCGGCCTCGGCGCGGGGGTAGTCGGCGCGGATCTTCACCAGGTGCTCGAACTCCTCCCGGGCCCGGTCGGCCAGCCCCGGATCGGGACCGGCCGTCTCCACCGTGAGATCCAGGTAAGCCTCGTGGAGGTCGTCGCGGACGATCAGCTCCTGCCAGGTCCCCTTGGCCCGCACCAGGCGGCGGCCGGCGGTGAGCGGCACCGAGCGGCGGCTCACCGGGATTCCGGGCTCGGCCTCGACGATCACCACCCGCTTCTGCTCCCCGGCCTCCCCGAAGTCGAGCTCGAGCAGCGACCCGGCGTACTCGGCGGGGACCTTGGCCCCGGGCACCGGCTGGGGGGCGTGGATGTGGCCCATCGCCACGTACTGCGGCCCCGGGGGAATCGCCTCGGCGGTGGCGGTGTAGGCCTCGCCCATGTGCAGCTCCCGCTCGCCGCGGGGCGCCCCATGGCCGTGCACCTTGGCCCCGCCGACGAGGAAGTGGGCCACCAGCACCGTCACCGCTTCGTTGCCAGCGATCTCGTCGGCATGGCGGCTGTAGGCCTCCGAGATCGCCCGGAGCCGGTCGGCGTACTTCTTGTAGTGCTCCTCGGTGGGCTCCCAGACGTGGAAGGCCCGCCCCTCGCGCAGGAACGGGAAGCAGCTCACCACGGCGCGGCCGCCCGGGGTTTCAAGGTCGAGTACCGCTCCCTCGTCGGGCCGCTTGATCGCACCCACCAGGTGGATCGATTGCTCGCGGAGGAACGGCGCCAGCGCCTCGAACAGGCCGGGCGAGTCGTGGTTGCCTGCGATGACCACCACCGGCCTGCGCCCGTGATCGCCGAGTCGCACCAGGCCGCCGAGCCCGATGTCGAGCGCCTCGATCGGCGGCAGCGGCCGGTCGAAGAGGTCGCCGCTGTGGACCACGAGGTCGACCTGCTCCCGGTCGGCGATCTCGGCCACCTCGGCGATGACGGCGCGGTATTCCTCGGAGCGGTCGTAGCGGCCGATGCGCTTGCCGACGTGCCAGTCGGAGGTGTGGAGGATCTTCACCCGGCGACCCGGCGTGGGGGAACTGCCGCGGCGCCCATCGTCACAGGCCGGTGAAGGGGTCGTCGTCGCCGACGTCGACCTCTTCCTTGCGGGTCGCCCACGGCGGGAACGGAAAGTCGACCACGAGCGGCACCGGGATCGCCGGCTGGCTGACGACCATGGTCCCGGGTTTGAGCAGGCGGGCCCGGGCCCGGGTCGACGGCAGCATCCAGCCGTACTCGGCCCGTTCCGCCTCGGCGGCGTCGAGCCGCCCGGCGACCCGGATGGCGGCGTTCTCCATCACCTCGGGCGCCACCCGCGAGGCGCTCTGCTGCGCCCCCACCAGCAGCACCCCGAGCGAGCGTCCCCGCTGGGCGATGTCGATGAGCATGTCCTTGAGTGGGCTGGTGCCCTCCCGCGGCCCGTACTTGTTCATCTCGTCGAGCACGATGACCGACAGCGGCAACCGCTGGCCGGTCTGTTCCTTCTCGGAGAACGTCTCGGCGAGCAGCGCCCCCACCACAAAACGCTGCCCGAGGTCGTGGAGCGACTGGATGCCGACGACCGTCACCTGGGCGGCGGCGCGGTCGATGCGACGGCTCTCCCCCGCCGTGATCAGGTGGCCGAGCCGGTGCGATGCGGAATGCAGGCGTCGCACGAAGGCGGAGATGGTGCCCGCCTGGACCCGTCCCGTCCAGCGCTGATCCGGCGCAGTCTCACCGTCCTCGGGATCGACGTACTCCTCGATCGCCGTCACGAGATCGCGCAGGTCGCGGATGACGCGCTCGCCGGGATTGGGAGGCACCGTGTCGCCGGGCCGGTGCCCTTCGCTCGGATCACGCAGCACGATCGCCCCCGGCTCGCCGGCGACGTCGACGGCGAAGCGGCGGAGCTGGGACCGCACCCGCTCCTCGATGAACGGGATCTGGTTGCGGCTGTCGGAGGCATCGGTGAAGAGGAACCGCAGCAGGCCGTCGTCGACGAACTCGCGCGGCGTCCAGGCGAAGGCGGCCACCCCCTCCTGGCGCCCTCCGGTGTCGGGGACGATCACGTCGCCCGAGCGGGGACGGGCCGGCGCCCAGAACGACACCGACGGGAACGGGCCGGGCTCGACCCCGAGGTGCTGCCAGGCCTCGGCGGCCGCCTCGTCGAAGAAGCGGTTGCGCTTGTCGAGCCACAACAGGTCCTCGCCCTTGACGTTGAAGACGAGGATCCGCAGGTTGGCGGCGCCCTCCCCGACCACGTCGGGACGCCCCGTGAGGAGCCGGAGGAAGAACAGGGCGAAGGAGGTCTTGGTGGCGACCCCGCTGATGCCGGAGATCGACATGTGCCCACCCTTGCGGCCGTCGAAGAAGTCGAGGTCGACGTAGACCGGCTCGCCGTCGCGGCCGAGGCCGACCGGCAGGGGCCGCCCCATCTCGTCGACGTAGAGGGCCTTGCGGCGCTCCTCGCCCCTGGCCCGCTCCACCACCTCGCCGGGATCGGGAGATACCCACACCTCGGGGTCGAGCCGGGTGACCGCCACCTGGGCGGAGCGCACCTTCGACCCGGGCAGGGTGCCCTCGGCTGCGATGCGGTGGGTGTCGCTCTCGTAGCTGGCACCCTCGTAGATGGCCTCGACCTCGGTGACGATGCCGTAGGTGCGCACCTCACCCTGCTTGGGCACCTGGGTGCGCACCACGACCAGATCGTCGAGCTGGAGGTAGTCGTCCTCGTCGAGCACCACCCGGAACTCGCGGGTCGAGGTGTGCTGGGTGCCGAGGACCCGGCCCACCCCGTCGACCGGGCTCGGGGCCGGGCGGGAGGCGTCGCTCATGGGGTGGCTCCGGCGGTCTGCTGGTTCATCACGGCCGACCGTAGCGCACGGAACACGTATCCCGGGTCACCGAGGCGGCGGCGCAGCTCCCGTTCCAGGGCGGCGATCGGCACCAGGTTCTGCGGGGCCCGCGGCTCGACCTGCGGCTCGGAGCCGACCGCGGGCAGCACCGCGGCGGTGCGGTCGGCGATGCGGACCGCGGTGGCGAGGTCGAGGTGGCTGGAGACCTCGGCCCGCACCACCCCGGTCCAGGAGTGGCCGCCGGGGAGCACGGCGAGGCGCTGGTACCACGAGTAGCGGGGGTAGGCGCCTCCCTTGCCGATGAGGAACAGCGGGGTGCGCTCCCCCGGGCGGAGCCGGCCCACCACCGGCATCGTCGCCGGCGTCAGGTAGGGGGCGCGGTGGGTCTTGATGTAGCCGACCTTCTCGGTGGCGGAGAGGTCGTTGATGGGTCCGTCGGCGATGACGAAGAGGCCCTCCTGGGCGAGCTGCTCCGACAGCACCCCTTCGGCCTTGCGCATCGCCCCGTGGAACCGCTGGATGAGCACGCCCGGGTCGGATTCCGGGACCGATTCGCTGCGATACGAGATCTGCGGCCCGGCCACCGGGATCGGCGCCGCCCTGCCGTTGCCGAACACGGCGAGCCGCTCGATGCGGGCGTGGGTGACCTCGGCCCGGGGAACGGTGCGGTCCCACACCACGGCGCCCACGCCGTAGGTGCCGCAGATGCCGGGGACCGGGCCGTCGGGCTCGTCGAGGGTGAGCCGGGCGTCGATGCGGCGCACCCCGTCGACGAAGGCCACCCGCTCCACCCCGTCGTCGACGCCCGGGATCGGCTCCCAGGGACCGTCGACCTCGACCTTCTCGTCGACCTTGTCCTCGTCACCGAGGGCCTCGTCGACATCGAAGGGGCTGCCGTACTCGGGCGCCCAGCCTTCCACGAACAGGCTCGTCATGGGAGCGATGGTACCGGTGACCCGTGACGCGACCGGGGATGTCGGGACCACGCCGCCTCTCCCTCTAGGGTGGGCGGCTCGCCGCACCCAGGACAACTGATGACCGCACACCCGACCGCGACCCCGCCGCCCGGCATCGACTACTCGCGCAAATGGCTCGTGATGGTGGCGGTCGGGCTCGGCGTCTTCCTCGGCACCATCGACGGTTCCATCGTCAACGTGGCGCTCCCCACCCTCACCAAGGAGTTCAAAACCACCTTCGCCGCGGTGCAATGGGTCGTGCTCTCCTACCTGCTCACCCTGGTGACGCTCACCCTCGGCATCGGGCGCCTCGGCGACATGTTCGGGAAGCGCCGCATCTACTCCACCGGCTTCGCCGTCTTCACCGTCGGCTCGGCGCTGGCCGGGCTGTCACCGTCGGTGCACTGGCTCATCGCCTTCCGGGTGTTCCAGGCGATCGGCTCGTCGATGATCTTCGCCCTCGGCCTCGCCATCATCACCGAGGCCTTTCCACCCCACGAACGGGGTCGCGCCCTCGGCATCAGCGGCGCCCTCGTCTCCATCGGCATCGCCGTCGGCCCCACCCTCGGCGGCCTCATCATCAGCGACCTGTCGTGGCGGTGGATCTTCTACGTCAACCTCCCGACCGGCATCGCCGGCACCATCGCCGCCGCCCGCCTCATCCAGGACGTGCTCCCACCGGGCCGGCAGCGCTTCGACTTCGTCGGCGCCGGCACTCTCTGCGTATCCCTGTTGACATTGATGCTGGCACTCAGCCTCGCCCAGAACGATGGGTTCGCCGACGCCCGCGTCCTGCTGCTGGGGCTGGTGGGAGCGATTGCCCTCGCCGTCTTCGTCGCCATCGAACGCCGCGTCGAGCAACCCATGCTCGACCTCACCCTGTTCCGCAGCCGGCTCCTCAGCATCAACTTGGTCACGGGCTGGCTGACCTTCGTCGGCTTCTCGGGCCTGTTGCTGCTGCTCCCGTTCTACCTGGAGGGAGTCCTCGGCTACCAGCCCCGCACCGTGGGTCTGCTGATGTCACCTGCCCCAATCGCCCTCGGCCTGGCGGCGCCGTTCAGCGGCGCCATCTCCGACAAGATCGGGCCCCGGCCCGTCACCGTGGCCGGTCTCTTCGCGCTCCTCGTCGGCTACCTGTTCACCTCCCACTATCTCGCCATCGATACCACCGTGATCGTGCTCGTGCTGCTGATGGCGCCGATCGGCCTCGGTATGGGCATCTTCCAGTCCCCCAACAACTCGGCGGTGATGGGCTCGGTCCCCCGCCACCGGCTCGGGGTGACGTCGGCGATGCTCACCATCACCCGCAACACCGGCCAGCTCGTCGGGGTCTCGGTGCTCGGCTCGGTGTGGGCGCTGCGGGTGTCACGCCACGCCGGCACTGCCGCCGGCCGCGACGCCCCCGCCGCCGACCAGGTGGCGGCGCTGCGGGAGACGGTGCTGGTGGTGGCGGTGCTGATCGCGCTGGCGCTGGCGCTGTCGGTGTGGGGCCTCGTCACCGAGCGGCAGCAACGGGCCCGCGGGGTGTCCGGTGAGCCCGCCGCGGCGGGCACGGCCGGGTAGGGAGGGCCGATCCCGGTCGGTCATTCCTCTGGCGGGAACCGCGGGTCGTCGGGGCTCATCAGGACCATCGACTCGGCGACCGCCATCAGCTCGTCGGCGGAGTATTTGTAGCTGGACAGGGCGGCGGCGACGCCGTCGGCGATCTGCCACGTCAACGTCCCACTGTTCTCTCTCCAACACCGGGCCGCGGGGATGGCACGCACCGCGACCATCTCGCACCGCTCCGGACCTTTCACCAACTCGATGCGGGGATCGAACACATCCGGCCCGATCCGGCCGGTGATGTGCGACTCGGGCTTGGCGCTGTTGAAGTACCACACGGGCTCGGGAACCAGTGGCTCGATGGAAGCCGGGGTCACATCGACCCACTCCTCCAGCTCCGCCGGGAGCGGCGCCCCGTCGCGAACGGCCAGGGCGAGGTCACGCACCAGACCGCTGTCGACAGGGTGGACATCGGTCCCGGTGCCGATGGCCGTGAAGACGGACCCGTCGTCGCGTTGCCCGACGACGTGAAACTCGGCCGACGGCTCGGTGCCGATGAGGTCAACCACCCAGAGGCCGTCGGCCTCGGGCTCACCGTACGCGTCGTGCGGCGAATCGCCGGTCATCGACTCCCACACGGAGAGCCCAGCAGCGGCACGGGTCTCGGTGGCGTCGGCCCACTGCAGCAGCGCCAGCCTGGGCACGGGATGGCGGGGTTCGGTCTCGAACGACAATGAGCCGTTCAACGACGGGGCCCCTGGCGGGAGGTAGGTGGGGATGTAGGCCAGGTCGTCGCGACTGACGACCCTGGCGACCTCTCCCGGTTCGGTGGCATCGAAGGGGTGGAGCACGATGCCGACCCCGAGGGTGGCGATCACCATCGTGAACGCCACCGCGAATGCCACCACTGGGCGGCGGATTCCCCGCCGGGGGGTCACCGGCACCTCCGGCGGTCGAGCCGGCGTGGGCACGGCGGCGAGCCGCGCCGTCAGGTCGGGCCAGAGGTCGGCCGGCTCCGCGGAATCGGCCATCGCATGCATGGTGCGCCGGAGGCGCTGCTCAACTTCGTGGGTCGTGACCATCGAGTTTCCTCCTCAACGATGCGAGACCGCGATGGATCAGCGACTTGGCCGTGGCCGGTCGGCACTCCATCGCATCGGCGATGTCCTCGATGCTCAGGTCGAGGTAGTAGTGGAGGACGAGGGCGACTCGGCGTCGCGGCGAAAGGCCGGCGAGCAGGGTCCAGGTCTCGTCGATCTCGGGCGGCAGCACCACCGGGACCGGTGGCGGAGCGTGGCGGCGCTCCACCGCGAGGCGACGCAACCGGCTCCGTGCCTCGTTGACCACGATGCGCCGCACATAGGGACCTGGATCCTGCGCCCGGTCCCACGCCCGGTGCAGCTTGACGAAGGCGTCCTGCACCACCTCCTCCGCTACCGCGTGCGAACCGGTGATCAGGTACGCGAGCCGCACCAGGTCGCCCTGGCGGGCCCGGTAGAGCTCCTCCAGGTCGACCGTCCCATCAGCGTCGGGCGTCGCCTCGGCGCCGCTCGGCGATGTACCGGCTCGGATCATCACCTCATCGTCCATCACACCTATGACGCACAGCCCCCCGCCGATGGCGGCACCTACGCAACCCCGATGTCGCCTCCTCAGCGGTTGCGCACCGTCACCATGTCCGGCGTCAGCTCCACCTCGTCGTTGGTGACCGTGATCGTGCGCCTCTCCCCCGGCTCGAGATCGAAGTAGTTGTCGTCGAAGCGGGCCGCCTCGTGCGGCACGATCAGGTGAACGAAGCAGGCGAAGGCCGGGGCCGTGAGCGTCACCTCCAGGGTGTGGGCGTCGACGGCGACGATCGCCGATTCGACCTGCGGTACCTCCCGCTCCAGATCCTTGATCGCCACAAAGAAGTGCCGGTTCGCCGCGAAGGCATCGCCGGTCGATCGCACGCTCAGGTAACGGTCGGGCCCGCCTGCCGCCTCCTCGGCCGACCAGCGGGCGACGGCGACGCTGGTCCCCGCCGCCACCTCCAGCGGGACCGCCTGCTCCCAGATCACCTCGCCGCCGAACGCCTTCAGTGCCACGGCGGCCTCACCGCCGACGGCGTCCCTCGAGTCGTTGGTGACCCACAGCTCCACCCCACCGTCGGGCCCGGCATCGAACGACGCCAGCACCGGGGCGTAGACCCGGCGAGTGGCGAAGTAGCCGGCCTTCCCGAACCCGTAGTAGTCGACGATGCTCCAGCTCAGCACCGGCCAGCAGTCGTTGAGCTGCCAGATGAGGGTGCCCGAGCAGTGCGGGGTGCGCCGCCGGTAGTGCTCGATGCCGAACTTCAGCCCCTCGGCCTGGGTGATCATGCTGAAGTCGACGTACTCGTCGAGGTCCTCCGGCACTCCGGTCACCGTCGCCATCAGGTTGTCGCCCTTGTTCTTCGGGTTGTCCTTGTTGTGATGGTCCATCGACGCGCTGTGATGAAAGAGCTGATCCTCGGGAATCACCCGGCGCAGCGTCTCCTTCACCGGGGCGGCGTGCATCCCGAACTCGCTGATGAACCGTCCCATGTCCACGGCGTAGCGGCGGTAGTCGACCCCCTCCGGGCTGGTGTCGCTGGTGAACGGGTCGCCGAAGCGGCGCGGCGAGTTGCCGTGCCACACGTCCCAGTTGTGGCGATCACCCTCCAGCATGGAGTTGTGGTCGTCGCCGCCGAGCGGGCTCCCCGGCCAGTAGGGCACCGCCCCGTCCAGCTCGGCGACCACCCCCGGCAGCACCTCGTCGTAGAAGAGCGTTCCCGGGACCACCACGCCGGGCGTCTGCCAGTTCCACTTGTCGTGCAGCCACTGGTTCTCGTTGTTGCCGCACCACAGCGCCAGGCTCGGATGGTTGCGCAGCCGCCGCACCTGGTGGCGGGCCTCGGCGTCGACCTCGGCGGTGAAGGCGGCATCGTGGTCGGGGTACATGGCGCAGGAGAACATGAAGTCCTGCCACACCAGGATTCCGAGCGAGTCGCACAGCTCGTAGAAGACGTCGTGCTCGTAGATCCCCCCTCCCCAGATCCGGAGCATGTTCATGTTGGCGTGACGGGCCTGGGTCAGCAGCGACTCGTACCGTTCCGGCGGGATGGCGCCCACGAACGAGTCCGCCGGGATCCAGTTGGCGCCCTTGGCGAAGATCGGAACCCCGTTGAGCACAAAACGGAAGAACTTCGTGCCCGGCTCGTCGCGGTCGGGCCCCTGGTCGAGGACGATGGTGCGGATCCCGACCTGCCGGTGGTCCTCGTCGAGCACGGCGTCGCCGGCGGCGAGGGTGACCTGCAGGTGGTAGCGCGCCGGCTCCCCCAGATCGTGGGTCCACCACAGGTGCGGATTCTCGATGGTGAGGCGCACCTCGCCGTCGAGGATCCCGGAGTGACCGGTCAGCGCCGCCACGGCCTTCGCCACCGGCTCCCCGTCCCACGCCAGCTCGATCCGGGCGGTCAACTCACCGTCGCCGGCGAACTGCTCGGCCTCCACCCGCACCACCACCTCGGCCCGGTTCCCGTCCGCCGCGATCGTCGTGGTGGCGAAGTGCACGCCGCGGAGGGCGGCGCGGCGCTCCCGGATCAGCTCCACCGGGAGCCAGATGCCCACGGTGGGGAGGCGGGGACCCCAATCCCACCCGAAGCCGTACTGGGCCTTGCGCATCGTGACCCGCTCCGTGTTGCGACCCCAGGAAGGGAACTCGTCGCCGAGGTCGGCGGTGTGGTCGAGGGGCCGGTCGAAGCAGACGGCGAGGGTGTTGCCGGCCCCGGGCCGCACCCGGTCGGTGACGTCGAAGCCGGCGGGGCGGAACATGTTGCGGTGCCGGCCCAGCTCCTCGCCGTTGAGCCAGATCGTCGCGAACGTGTCGAGGCCGTCGAACACGAGATGGAGGCGCTCGTCGGCCCCGGGAGGTTCGGCCGGGCCGTCGAACTCGAGCCGGTACCACCACTCCCGGTCCTCCACCCAGGCGCACTGCTCCTCGTTGCGGTCGTAGAACGGGTCCTCGATACGGCCGGCGGCGAGCAGGGCCCGGTGCACGTCCCCGGGAACCGCGACGTCGATCCATCCGGCGATGTCGACGCCTTCGGCGAACGCCCCGGCCCGCACACCCTCTCCCGGGGCGAAGTCGGTCAGCTTCCACGGCGTCGGCAGCGCGGTGGCGTCTCGGAACATCACGTCTCCTTCCGGGCCGGGAAGCGGAAACCCGACCCGCCGCCGGAATCTAGGGCGCCGCAGGCGGCGAGACCACGACCCGGTCACAGGTACTGAGCGACGTCGCCGGCGATCTGGGCGCCGTCGAGGCCGAAGTCGAGCACCTCCCGGTAGCGGCCCTCGGGATCGATGAGCATCACCTGGGAGGTGTGGTCGACCTCGTAGCCGGTGTCGACGGTGCCCTCCCCTTTCTGGTAGTAGATGCCGAAGTCGGCGGCGGCGGCGGCGATCTCGGACGGGGTGCCGCCGAGACCGACGAAGCCGGGATCGAAATGGGCCACGTAGTCGGCCAGCAGCTCGGGGGTGTCCCGCTCCGGGTCCACCGTCACCATGACCACCTGCACCTCGTCGCCCCGGGAACCGAGCTGCTCGACGGCGTCGGCGAGCGCCGCCAGGGTGGTGGGGCACACGTCGGGGCAGGAGGTGTACCCGAAGTAGAGGAGCACGACCTTCCCCCGAAAGTCGTCGAGGCCGACCCGCTCCCCACCGGCGGCGGTCAGCTGCAGCGCCGGGGCCGGCCCCGGATCGGTGAAGACGGTGCCGGCGAACTGGTGGGAACGGAGCCGGGGCACCACGATGACGAGGGCGACGACCACCCCGAGTAGGACGGCGCCGGCGAACGGCAGCGCCCGCTTCACCATCGTGCCTCCTCGGTTGGACCGCGGCAGGCTACCCAGGCCGCACCGGCAACGAAGCGGCTGCTACTCGGCCCGGATCTCAGCCTCCACGGTGCGATCTCCGGCGGTGGCGAAGTGCAGTGTCAGCTCGACGGTGGCTCCCTCGTCGAAGGCGATCTGCTTGTCGAGGCACATCACGTGCAGCCCGCCCGGCTCCAGCACCGCCTCCCCGCCGGCCGGGATCTCGATGCCGCCCTCCACCGGCTCCATCCGCATCACCCCGTCCTCGATGGTGGTGCGGTGCAGCTCGACCGCCCCGCAGGCGTCGGTGGACACCGACTGCAACACGTCGGCCTGGTCGGTGTCGTTGCCGATGGTGAGATAGAACGCCCCGTTGGCGGCCGCGCTCGGCGAGGTGCGGCCCCACGGGTCGTCGATCGTGATGCCCGCCTCCGATCCGCAGGCCGCCAACAGCAGCAGCACCACCAGCAGTGCCACCCACCGTTGTCTCATGCTTCCCCCTCTGTCACTGCTCCAACATGAACTGGACCAGGCTCTCGACCTGGGCTTCGCTCAGGACGTCGGCCCAGCCGTTCATCGTCCCGGCGTCCCATCCCTCCACCACGAAGCCGTCCGGGTCGAGGATCGACTCCCGCAGGTACTCCTCGGCGGACTGGCCCGGGACCCGGCTCGCCGCCACCACCCCGATCGAGGCGAGGGAAGGACCGGTCAGGTCGGTCCCCGGTGTCAGCGAATGGCAGGTGATGCAGCCGGGAAGCCCTCCCACCGCGGGCTCGTCGAAGAGGGCTTGGCCGAGCAGCTCGTCGCTGCCCGGGTCGGTGCCGGCGCCGGTGGTCTCCGACCCCCCGCCCCCGCAGGCCGCCAGCACCAGGGCCACCGCCACCCCCCACGTGAGCCAGCGCTTCATGTCTCCTCGTCCCGCTCCGACTGCGATCCCCATCAGTACCAACCACCACCGCCGTCTGGCAGGGGCAAATGGCCCCTTGGGCCCTGCCGGCTCCCGGATCCATCCCCGACCATGTGCCAGGATAAAGTCCCTCCGCCAGCAAGCACGGACCGGTGATGCGCCCCGACGTTCCAGACTCAACCGCTCCGGCTCCCCCTCCCACGGGCGAGCCCGGCACCGCCGCGGCAGGCGGTACCGGACCGGACGCCGGCGGCGGGGGTTTCGGCTGGGGCGGGGCCTGGGCCCGGGGAGTGCTCATCTTCCTCGCCGTCGTGCTCGCCACCGTGGCCCTCCCCTCCTGGCTCGCCGGCAGCCGGGTCGTGAGCGGCCGCTCCGAGACGGTGAGCGGCGCCATCGTGGCGACGGTGTGGCTCGTCGTGCTCGTCCTCGTGATGTGGGCCCTGCGCCGCCTCCAGCGCCGGGGGAGGATCTGAATGGCGGGACGGCGACTGCGGGACACCACGATCGGGCGCTCGATCTGGCGCACCCCCGAGCGGGTCACCGACCGCGACCGGGCCGCCGGCCACTGGACGAGCTTCTTCCTCCACCTCTACCCGATCCGGGTGCGCCGGGAGGAGATCGGCTTCCGCTCCACCTGGTTTCTCGGGGTGGCGTCGCTGACCCTGTTCGTACTCCTGGTGCTGTCCGGCATCTTCCTGATGTTCTTCTACGTGCCGTCACCGGCCACCGCCTACCAGGACGTCACCGCCCTCGGCGTCGACGTCGCCTTCGGCCGGTTCATCCGCAACGTCCACCGCTGGTCGGCCCATCTCATGGTGCTGGCGGTGGCCGCCCACCTCGCCCGGGTGTTCTACCGCGGCGCCTACAAACCTCCCCGGGAGTTCAACTGGGTCATCGGGGTGGTGCTGCTCCTGTTGACCCTGCTCATGTCGTTCACCGGCTACCTGCTGCCGTGGGACCAGCTCGCCTACTGGGCGGTGACGGTGGGGACGTCGATGGTCTCCTACGTCCCGGTCGTCGGCGATTCGCTGCAGCAGGTGCTGCTGGGAGGCGCCACGGTCGGCTCCGCCACCCTGGTGCGCTTCTACGTGCTGCACGTCGCCGTGCTCCCGGCGCTCATGGTGCTGCTCGTCGCCCTCCACCTGTGGCGCTGGCGCAAGGACCGCACCCTCGACACCGGAGGCAACGATGACTGAACGGGGCCGGAACGGGCCCGGACCGCGCCGCCGCCTCGAGGTCGGCGCGCCTGCAGGCGCCCCCGACAAGGACGAACAGGTGATGGTGTGGCCCCACCTGCTGGTCCGTCACGCCGTCGTCGCCCTGGCGATCGTGCTCGTGGTCGTGATCCTCGCCCTGCTGTTCGATGCCCCGTTCCAGGAGATCGCCAACCCGACCGTCACCCCCAACCCGGAGAAGGCCCCGTGGTATTTCGTGGCCCTCCAGGAGCTGCTCGCCCACTTCCCCCCGCTCGTCGCCGGGATCCTGGTACCGGCCACGGTGGTCCTCGGCCTGCTCGCCCTCCCCTACCTGGACCGCAACCCGAGCCTGGCGCCGCAGACCCGGCGGGTCGCCAAGGTCACCTTCACGATCTTCCTCGCCGCCTGGATCGTCCTCACCATCGTCGGCTTCGCCTTCCGGGGCCCGGGCTGGGGCTGGGTGTGGCCGTGGGAACACTGGCACGGTGAACTGTGAGCAAGCCGATGGAGCGCCGCACGTTCCTCTCCACCCTCTGGAAGGTCGGGGCCGGGATGTTCGCCGCTGCCGGCGCCTGGACCACCTGGGACGTGTTCCGGCCCCGGGCCACCGGCCGCACCGGCCCCGTGGTCGCCGCTCTCACCGCCACCTCGCTGATCGACGACGACGTGGCGGAGGTGCCCGCCGCCGGCAGCTACCTCACCCGGGTCGAAGGCGAGATCGTCGCCCTCTCCGACGTCTGCACCCACCTGCACTGCCGGGTCACGTTCTGCCGTTCGTCGGGGCGGTTCGAGTGCCCGTGCCACGGCACCGTCTTCAACCGGGCGGGCGACTACCTCTCCGGCCCGGCGCCACGGGGCCTCGACCGCCACCCGGTCGAGATCCGCGACGGCGTCGTCCTCGTCGACACCGCCGTCACCGTCACCGGACCGCCGCCGGGCACGGTGACGATCGACGAGCCGTCCCGGGGACCCGCCTGTCGTGACGAGGACGGCGCCTGATGGACCAACGCCCCGGGGATACCGCGCTCGATCGCTCCACCAACGCCTGGATGATGGCCGGGATCGTGCTGATGGGGCTGCTCGTGCTCACGTTCCTGATCGCCGCCGTCACCGAACCGGCCCGCCGCAACGACGCCCACGCCGACCTCACCGCCGGCCTCGTCTCCCAGGGCAGGGACCTCTACCTGCTGCACTGCTCGGCCTGCCACGGCGTCGAAGGCGAGGGCCTCACCGCCTCGGCCCTCAACTCCCGGCAGTTCCTCGGGGCGACGGTGGATGCCCAGATCCGCGCCATCGTGGCGGCCGGGGTTCCCGGCTCCGACATGGTTCCGTTCTCGATCGACTTCGGAGGCCCCCTCACCTCACGCCAGATCGACGCCGTCACCACCTACCTGCGATCGCTGGAGCCCGCCGCACCGGATCGACCCGACTGGCGCGACATCGAGAACTGACCCGGTACGTCTCAACCGATCGGGATCACCACCCGCACCGCGGTGCCCTCGCCCAGGTTGCTGACGATGGTGAGCTCACCACCGGCATCCTCGGTACGGCGCCGCAGGTTGGTGAGACCCATACCGCCGGGAGCGGCGTCGGGATCGAACCCGCGGCCCTGGTCCTGGACGACGATGACCAGTGAGGTGAGGCCCCCCGACACCAGGATCCGCACCTCGTCGGACCCGGAGTGTCGCAGGGCGTTCGAGGTCGCTTCCTTGACGATGTTGAGCACGGTGTCGGCGAGATCCTCCTCCAGCTCGTCGAAGACCCCGTCGATGGTGAGATCCACTTCGGCGTCGTACGGCTCGGCCAGCTCGTCGACCAGGTCGGTGACCTCCATCTCGAGGTCGCGGGCGATACCGGTCGGGCTGCGCAGGTCGAAGATGAACCTCCGCAGCGAGCTGATCGAGTCGTCGACCCGGCTCACCTGGGTCAGCACCGCCTCCCGGATCTCGGGGTTGTCGATGCCCTGTGCCAGCCCCTGGAGCGACAGCCCCACCGCGAACAGGTCCTGGATGATGTCGTCGTGCACGTCACGGGCGATGCGGGCCCGATCCTCGGCCACCGCCACCTCCCGCAGCCGGGCGTGGATGCGGGCGTTCGCCACCGCGCACCCGCCGATGAGGGCGAGGCTGGAGATCATCTCCTCGTCCTCTTCGGTGAAGCCGCCCTTCTTGTTGGCGAGGTAGAGGTTGCCGAACACGTCGCTGCCGGTGCGGACCGGCACCCCCAGGAACGAGCGCATCTCGGGATGGTGCTCGGGAAACCCGGCGGCGTCGGTGCGTTGCTCGACTTCCTCGGCCCGCACCGTCTCCCCCTTGATCACGGTGCCGAGCACCCCGAGCCCGAGCGGGGGATGGGCGATGCGTCCCGCCTGGTGAGGGTCGACGCCCTGATGGATGAACTCCACCAGGAATCCGTTGGAGCCGATGACCCCGAGCGCCCCGTAGCGGGCGCTGGTGAGCTTCATGGCGGTATCGACGATCGTCTGGAGCAGGCCGCGCAGCTCCCCCTTCTCCGACACGTTGACGGCGGCGTCGAAGAGGCGAGCGAAGCGATCCGGGTCCAGTGAAGCTCGTTCCACGGACCAGACGATACCGTCAGCCCGGAGGCAGGGGGGCCGAACGGCCCTCGGATTGGAGGCGGCCGACACCGTGGGACAGGTCCCGCCACACGGTACCGTGTGGCTGCGGAGGAACCATGATGCGTGTGCTTCTCGTCGATGATCATCAGGTGGTGCGCCAAGGCCTGCGTGCCTTGCTCGGCACCAACCCTCAGATCGAGGTGGCCGGAGAGGCCGAGGATGCGGCGAGCGCCATCCGCCGAGTCGGCTACGACTCCCCCGACGTGGTGGTCATGGACGTGCGCCTCCCCGACATGAGTGGCGTCGCCGCCTGTCGCGCCATCATCGAACGGTTCCCCGACGTGCGGGTCCTCATCCTCTCCTCTCATGTCGACGAGGAGACGATCCACGAGGCGATCATCGCCGGCGCCTCCGGCTACCTCGTCAAGCAGGTCGACGGCCAGCGCATCATCGATGCCGTGCTGCGGGTGGGCGAGGGCGGGATGGTGATCGATCCCGCCGTGACCGAGAAGCTGTTCCGCCAGATCCGGGGCATCGCCGACGGCGATCCGGTCTTTGCCGAGCTGTCGGAGCGGGAGACCCGCATCCTCGAGCTGATCGCCTCCGGCCTCACCAACCGGGAGATCGCCGACCGCATCTTCCTCGCCGAGAAGACGGTCAAGAACTACGTCTCCAAGCTGCTCTCCAAGCTCGGCCTCCGCAACCGCAGCGAGGCTGCCGCCTACATGGCCCGCCGGTCTGCCGAGCGTGACCGGAAGCTCCCGCCCGAGGACTGGGACGAGCAGTAGCACCGGACTCCCGGGGCCTGCCGTTGCACGGTATCGGCACCGCTAAGGTCTGCTGGTGACCCCACGTATTCGCGTTCTCGTCGTCGACGACCACGAGGTCGTCCGTGCCGGCATTGTCTCCTACATGGACGGCCAGGACGGGATCACGGTCGTCGACGAGACCGGATCGGTCGCCGAAGCGGTGGAGAGCGCCGCCCGCAACCAGCCCGACGTGGTGTTGATGGACATTCAGCTCTCCGACGGGTCCGGCGTCGACGCCTGCCGCGCCATCACCGAACAGCGGCCCGAGACGAGGGTCGTCATGTTCACCGCCTTCGCCGACACCGACCTGCTGGAGGCGGCGCTCGACGCCGGGGCGGCCGGCTACGTGCTGAAGCGCATGGAGCTCGACGTCGTGCGCGACGCGGTGCACTCGGTGGCCAACGGTGGCTTCGTGCTCGACCCGAAGGCGGAGGCGGCCCTGGAGGCCGGGCGGACCGGCTCCACCGACCTGTCCCGCCTCGACCGGCTCTCCCCCCAGGAACGGCGGGTGCTGGCCCTCATCGCCGAGGGTCTCACCAACCGCCAGATCGCCCGCCAGTTGGCGCTGGCCGAGAAGACTGTCAAGAACTACGTCTCGACGGTGCTCCGCAAGCTGGAGATGACCCGCCGCTCCGAGGCGGCCGCCTTCCGGGCGACGATCGACAGCGAGTGACGGCGGGTCACCCGCCGGCGCGGGCCAGCCGGTACACGGTTCCCGGGGCGCTGGTGACGTAGAGTTCGCCGGCGGCGTCGACGCCGAACGAAGTGGGACCGGCGACCTCTCCGGGGGCGAACCATTCGTGTACCTCGGGCTCGCCCGGGCCGAGCTGCAGGCTGCGGATCCAGCCTCCGCAGTAGTCGGCGTAGAAGTACTGGCCGGACAGCTCGGGGATGGCGCCGCCCCAGTACACGTAGCCCCCGGTGATCGAGCAGCCCTCCGAGTGGGTGTAGGTGTGGATCGGGAGCACCATGCCGGCCGGGTCACAGTCGCCCTGGTAGCAGGCGTCGCCCTCCATGATCGGCCAGCCGAAGTCGAGGCCGGGCATGTCGGCGGCGACGACGTCGATCTCCTCGATCCGGTCCTGGCCGACGTCGGCCACGTAGAGGTCGCCGCCGTCGAAGGCGAACCGCCAGGGGTTGCGGAGCCCCATCGCCCACACCTCCGGCGCCCAGCGGGCGTCGTGCGAGCCCGGGTTGTCGGGTGGGATGCCGTAGCCCTCGTACTCCGGTCCCACCTCGATCCGCAGCAGGGCGCCGAGCAGCGTGTCGGGACGCCGGCCGTTGCCGAAGGCGTCGCCGGCGCCGCCGCCGTCGCCCATCCCGATCCAGAGGACGCCGTCGGGCCCGAAGGCGACCATGCCGCCGTTGTGGTTGGCGCGGGGCTGGTCGATCGACAGCAGGACCCGGGCCGAGTCGGGGTCGGCCCGGTCGGGGTCGTCCGACACGGTGAACTCGACGATGGCGGTGTTGCCGTCGACGTCGGTGAAGTCGACGTAGAAGCGCCCGTTGGCCGCGTAGTCGGGATGGAACGCCAGGCCGAGCAACCCCTGCTCGCCGTCGAAGGCGACGTCGTCTCGGATGTCGAGGAACGGCGCGGGATCGCCGCCGGCGATCACCCAGATGACGCCCGGTTGGTCGACGACGAAGAGGCGGGGGTCACCCGGGGGGGCGGTGACGAAGACCGGCTGGGTGAAGCCGGAGGCGACCTCCTGCAGCGTCAGCTCCAGGTCGTCGAGCGGAAGGGTGGTGGTGGTCGTCGCCGGCCCGCTCGTCGTCGTGGTGGGCTCGGCGGCGGCCGCGGTCGTCGTCGTCGGCGCCGAGGTGGTGGTGGTCGCGGCGCGCGGGGTGGCGTCACCGGTGGTCGACGCCGCCGGCTCTTCCTCGGAGCAGGCGGCCACCGCCACCAGCATCAGGACGGCGACAATCGTGGCGCGACGCATCGCCCGCACGCTACCGGCCTGACGTGGCTACCCGCCGCCGAGGCCCCTCCAGAACTGCGCCCAACCCAGGGTTCAGATACAGGGGAAGGCGGGTCAGGCGCCGCGGACGAGGTGGGCGGCGGCGGCGGCTCGGTCCGCCTCCTGGGCGACCCGGCGCCCCTCGTCGACGTCGACCCGCAGCAGCAGCGTGATGCCGACCAGGAAGAACACGATGATGCTGAGCACCGCGGGGCGGCTGCTGCCGAACACCGCCACCGCCAGGGCGAACACCAGCGGGCCGACGATGGCCGACACCTTCGACATCACCGAGAAGAACCCGAAGAACTCCCCCGATTCGGTCGTCGGCGACATCGAGGCGTAGAGGCTCCGGCTCAGCGCCTGCGAGCCTCCCTGGACGATGGCCACCATCCAGGCCAGGTACCAGAACTCGATCACCGTGTCGAGCACGAACCCCCACACCGCGATCACCGAATAGACGGCGAGGGACAGGATGATGGTGCGCTTGGTGGTCATCGAGTCGGCGAGGCGCCCCGCCACCGGGCGCCCGAAGAGCGCCGCCAGGGCGAGGCCTACCACCTCGATCACCAGCAGCAACCCGAGGATGCTCCCCAGGTTGCTCACCCGCGGCGCCGGCAGCACCTCGGCCTGGCCGATCGCCATCACCGTCCCGCCGGAGTCCTCGTCGCGGTCGTTGGTGTTGATGATCGACAGGACGTGCTCGCCGGCCTCCCCGGCGTCGATCGTCTCGGTCAGCTGGAAGCGGTCCGCCACGTTGTAGCCGTCGATCAGCAACGGCTCGTCGTCGTCGTCGAGCGCCGGGACCCCGTCGACCAGCACCGCCCATCGGCTCCGCTCCGGCCCCTCGGCGTAAGTGATCTCGACCTCCTGCCCGTGGTAGGCGAGCCGGTACTCGTCGCCGACCCGGGAGGTGAAGGCGTAGGCGCCGTCCGCCGCCGACGGCAGCTCGTCCTCGCGGAGGACCTGCCACGAGCCGGCGAGGTCCACCGCCGCCGAATCGGCCCCGTACTCGCCCTCCCCCGCCGCGGTGGCGGTCGACTCGAACTCGGGGAGGCGAGCGCCGGTGACGTCGCCGTCGAGCAGGAACCGCCCGGCGAAGCCGGCGAGCGGGATCACGATCAGATTCCACATCACGAAGGCGAGGAAGATCGCCCGGTGGCGCTCGTCGCGGCTCGGGATCCGCCCGAAGATGAGGCTGAACGGGATGCCGACGAACTGCACCAGCAGAATCGCCGCCACCAGCTCGATGCTCCCGAACCCGAGTTCGGCTCCGTAGATCACCGCCACCCCGATGATCGTCCCGATCCCGTCGTTGTAGATGAGGAAGGCGACGAGGTACCGGAAGAGTTGGCGGTACTTCCTCAGGTTGGCGAACGTCTCCCGCAGCCGGCTCAGGCTGGCGCGGAAGATGGAGGCCCCGGCGAGGGGGCTCCCCGCCGCCGGCGGCTCGGGAACCCGGCGCAGGATCGGGATCGAGAACACCGCCCACCACACGGCGACGCTGACGAACGAGAGGCGGGCGCCGAGCGTGTCGCCCAGCGTGAAGATCATGACGATGTTGACCGCCAGCAGCAGGCCCCCACCCAGGTACCCGATGGCGTAGCCGCGGGTCGAGACCCGGTCCTGATCCTCCGGGCGGGCCACGTGCGGGAGCAGGGCGTCGTAGAAGATGTTGGCGCCGGCGGCGCCGATGCGGCCGATGATGAGGAATGCCGAGGCGAGCAGCCAGTCCCCCGAGTCCACCAGCACGAGCAGACCGACCCCCATGGTGCCGATGGCGGTGAACAGCGCCAGGAAGGCCTTCTTGGCGCGCAGGATGTCGGACACCGTTCCCAGGATCGGCGACAGCACCGCGACGATGATGAGCGAGAGGCTGAGGGTGATCGTCCAGTACTGGGTTGCCTTCGCCGGGCTCCCCAGCGTGCTCCCGGCGACCTGGCTGTAGTAGACGGGGAGCACCGCGGCGAGGATCGTGGTGAAGAAGGCCGAGTTGGCCCAGTCGTAGAGCGTCCAGGCCCGGATGCGGCGACGGTACTCCGCCTCGTCGATCCCGACGTAACCGGCGATCACCTCGGACGTCACTCAGCCCTCCCTGCCGGTGGCGCGGCGCAGGCTAAGGGCCGGAGATCCGGCACCGCAACCGGTGGAACTTCCCAAGGCGGCGGCCCCCGGTCAGGCGTCGACCCGGTCGAAGAGGGCGGCGAGGGCGGCGGTGACGGCGGCCGGCTGCTCGATCGGGGTGAGGTGCCCGGCGCCGGCGACGACGTGCAGCGTGGCGTCCGGCAGCGCCGCGGCCATCGCCTCCGCTTCGGAGGGCGGCGTCACCGTGTCGTCGGCTCCGACGATGACGGCCGCCGGCACCGCCACGGTGCCGAGCACCGCGGTGCGGTCGGGGCGGTCCCGCATCCCGGCGAGGGCGCCGACGATCGTCTCGTAGGGGGTGGTCTCGACCATGGTGCGGAGCCGGGCCCGGGCCGCCGCGGTGGGGTGCGGCCCCAACAGGGCCACGAGCATGGTGTCGGCGAGGGCGCCACGCCCGCCGTCGAGCACCCGTTCGATGGCGGCGTCCCGCCCCGCCTTGCCGTCGGCGCTGTCGGGTCCGGACCGGGTGTCGACGAGGGCGAGCGAGCGGAGCCGGGCCGGGAAGCGCTCGGCGAAGGCGAGGGCGACGTAGCCGCCCATCGAGAGCCCGATCAGGTCGACCCGATCGACCTCGAGGCGATCGAGCAGGGCGGAGAGGTCGGCGGCGTGGCGTTCCATGGTGAGCGGCTCGCCGGTCACGGGCGCCGACCGCCCGGAGCCGCTCAGGTCCGGGGCGATGCAGCGGCGCCGCCCGGCGAGGGCGGTGAGCTGGTCGAGCCAAAGGGTCGCGTCGAGCGGGAATCCGTGCACGAACAGCGCCACCGGTCCGGTGCCGCGCTCCCGGTAGTGCTGCAGGCGTCCGTCAACCTCGACATACGGCATGATTCCTCCTCGACCCGACCTGGCCTCAGCCTAGGAGACTGCTGAGAAATCCACGGGCGGCATTCGTCATGTCTCGGCAGTGTCCTACGCGGCTCACAGCCCGCGGCGCCGTGCCTCCTCGGCGATGGCGGCGTCGCTGTAGCGGAGCAGATCGGCACTCCAGTCCAGCAGTTGGGGCGGAGCCTCGTTGGCGGTGTCGACCAACTCGCCGACCCGGTCCCGGATGGTGCGTGCCCACGCCCGGCCGCTGGCGATCTGGTGAGGGGTCAGGGTGCCGTCGGCGTTGGCCGTGAAGACTCTGACCTCGATCTGGGGGTTGACCCGGGAGCCGCGCTCGCCGTAGACGACCACCACCGACCCGGCCGGGACGTCCTGCACGCCGCCGACGGCGATGAAGTCGCCGACGAACGCCCACCCGGACGCTTTCGAGTCGTCGACACGCTCGACGATCTTGGCCCAGTTCTTGCGGCGCGGATCGCCGATGAGGGGGATCTCGACGGCGGTCAGGGGGCCCATGGCGTCACTGTACGACACCGCCGTGACGACCGATCGGTTTCGATCGAGGCGAGGCCCGATCAGCCGAGAATCATGTGCCGGGCGCGCCGTGCCTCGAGACGGGCGGTCTCGAGCTGATCGCGGGCGTCGAGCACCTCGGACGTCGGGGCATGGTGAGAGACGAGGTCGTAATGGTGACGCCACGCGTCGAGCAGCTCACGCAGAGCCTTGTTGAATTGGGTGGTGAGCGGCATGGCCGTGCCCTTTCCTCTGTCGCGGTTGTGAGGGCGGAGGTTCCCTGGCCCTCTTGCCACCATCTTCGACACAGAGATCATCCAGATCAAGTGAACGTTTCTATATCAATGATGTAGCTAGGCTACATCATATGCTCGACTTGCATCGCCTCCGACTGCTCCGCGAGATCGTGGTCCGTGGCACCGTCGCCGCCGCCGCCGACGCCCTGGCCTACACCCCGTCGGCCCTCTCCCAGCAGATGGCCACCCTCCGCATCGAGGTGGGCGCCCCCCTCTTCGAGCGGGAGGGCCGCACCCTGCGCCCCACCCCCACCGCCCTCCTCCTCGCCCACCACGCCGACCGCATCCTCGACGCGGTGGCCGAGGCGGAATCGGCCGTGGCGGCGTCGCTGGAGGAGGTGGGTGGTGACGTCCGCGTCGGCGCCTTCGCCACCGGCGTGTACCGCCTCGCCGCTCCCGCCGCCCTCGACCTGGAGCGGGGCCACCCCGCCATCCGGATCCACGTGGCCGAGATGGAGGACCAGGACAGCCTGCGGGAGCTGCGCCTGGGGACCCTCGACGTCATCCTGCTCCAGGAGTACAGCCACTTCCCGGCGGCGACCCCGCCTGAGCTGCACCGTGAGACCCTGATGACCGAGCCGGTGCTGCTCGCCCGCCCCCGCACCTGGGAGGCCCCGGCGACGCTCTCCGACCTGGCCGACGCCCCCTGGATCTCCGAGCCCGCCGTCAACCCGCTGGGCACCGCCCTGCTCCACGCCTGCCGGGCCGCCGGCTTCGAGCCGAACGTCCGCCACCACGCCACCAGCATCCACGTGCTGGTCTCGCTGGTGGGGCGTGGCCTGGGAGTGGGCCTGGTTCCCCGGCTGGCGCTGCGCGGTCAGACAGAGGACGTTGTGTTCGCGCCCGTACCGGGGCACTCCCTCACCCGATCGATCGTCGCCGCCACCCGCCCGGCGCTCCGAACCCGACCTGCAGTGGCGGCCACGATCGCCGCCCTCCACGCGGTCGGCGAGCAGTACGCGCCCGAGGCGACGCCCCCGGAGAACGCCTGAGCGGACCGGCACCCGCAGCGACGCCGCCTACCGCCCCTCGGTGAGCACGTAGTCCATGATCTCCGACAGGTGCCCGTGCGCCATGCAGACGACCGTGTCGGCGCCCCCGTAGTAGATCGTGAGGCGGTCGGTGGGACGATCGAACAGGGCGGCGCAGGGGAAGGCGACGTTCGGCACGTCACCCACCTGCTCGTAGGGCATCTGCGGCGAGAGCAGGTAGCGGGGACCGCGGGCCAGCACCTTCCAGGGCTGCTCCAGGTCGAGCAGGGCCGCTCCCATCGAGTAGACGAAGCCGTTGCAGGAGGTGAGCACGCCGTGGTAGATGAGCAGCCACCCCTCGTCGGTCTCGATCGGGGTGGGACCCGGGCCGATCTTGGTGGACTCCCAAGTGAGCCGCTTGGTCCCCATCACGTGGCGGTGGCGCCCCCAGTACACCAGGTCGGGGCTCTCGGAGTAGAAGATGTCGCCGAAGGGGGTATGGCCGTTGTCGCTCGGCCGGTTCAGCATGGCGTAGGCCTCGCCGATGCGGCGCGGGAACAGCACCCCGTTGCGGTTGAACGGCAGGAAGGCGTTGTCGAGCTGGTGGAAGGTCCCGAAGTCGTGGGTGTAGGCGAGGCCGATGGTGGGGCCGTGGTAGCCGGTGCACCACGTCACGTAGTAGCGGTCCTCGATCCAGGTGACCCGGGGGTCGTAGGCATGCTCGAACTCCCCCTCCAGCTCCTCGACCCGCGGCTCGGCGGGCACGAACTCGATCGGGTCGGGCTCGAGGTCCCAGTTGACACCGTCGGCGCTGCGCCCGGTGTGCACGTTCATGATCCGCTGCGTGTCGTCGATCCGGAACACCCCGGCGTAGGCGTCCCGAAACGGCACCACCGCCGAGTTGAAGATGCTGTTGGAGCGGGGGGTGGCGTGGCGCCCGATGATGGGATTGCGGCCGGAGCGCCATAGCAAATCACTCGAGCCCTGCGGCCGATCCTCCCACGGGATCGACGGCAGCACGTCCGACGGGGCGACGCCCCCGGAACCCGGCGGTGTGGTCATGGCAGCAACCCTTTCCGTTCACGGACCTGGCGTGGAGGGTCCTCTCGCGCCGTTCCCGCACCCACTGGCTGGGAACGGTAACGACCCTTCGATCCTAGACCTTGCCGCGGTGGCGCCCCCGGCGTTGCCGGTCGCCGCACGCCGCAGACGCCGCGCCCTCACCAGTCGACGGCGATGTACTTCGCCTCGAGGAACTCAGCCATGCCCTCGGCCCCGCCCTCCCGTCCCACCCCGCTCTCCTTCACCCCGCCGAAGGGAGCCGCCGGGTCGGAGATCAGGCCCCGGTTGACGCCCACCATGCCCGATTCGATCGCCTCGGCGACCCGGAGGCCACGGGCCAGGTCGGTGGTGTAAAGGTAGGCGGCGAGGCCGTGCCGGGTGCTGTTCGCCAGCTCGATCGCCTCGGCCTCGGTGCCGAACCGCACCACCGGGGCGACCGGCCCGAAGACCTCGGTGGTGAGGATGCCGCTGTCGGGAGGCACCTCGGCGAGCACGGTTGGCTCGAAGAAGAACCCGGGTCGATCCGGCCGGTGCCCACCGGTCGCCACCGTCGCTCCCCCGCCGACGGCGGTCTCCACCATCTCCCCCATCCCCACCTGGGCCGAGAGGTTGATGAGCGGTCCGAGCCCCACGCCCGGCTCCATGCCGGGACCGGTGACCACCCGGCCCATGGCGGCCGACAGTCGGGCGGTGAACTCGTCAGCGACGCTCCCCTCGACGTAGAAGCGGTTGGCGGCGATGCACGACTGGCCCCCGTTGCGCATCTTGGCCACCATCGCTCCCTCCACCGCGGCGTCGAGGTCGGCGTCGGCGAACACCAGGAAGGGGGCGTTGCCGCCCAGCTCCATCGAGCAGCTGACGACCCCGTCCGCCGCCAGGCGGAGGAGGCGCTTGCCGACCTCGGTGGAGCCGGTGAAGGAGACGACCCGCACCCGCGGATCGTGCAGCATCGGCGGCACCACCTCGGCGGAGCGGTTGGACGGCAACACGTTGACGACACCGGGCGGCACCCCCGTCTCCTCCAGCAGCGCCGCCATCGCCAGGGCGGTGAGCGGGGTGTCGGAGGCCGGCTTCAGCACCACCGGGCAGCCCGCCGCCAGCGCCGGGGCGATCTTGCGGGTGGCCATGGCGGCCGGGAAGTTCCACGGCGTGATCAGCACTGCGATCCCGGCCGGCTGGTGCACCACCATGATCCGCTTTCCCCCCGCCGGGGCGGTGAGCAGCGACCCCCGGTTGCGCACCGCCTCGCCGGCGTACCACCGGAAGAACTCGGCGGCATAGATCACCTCGGACCGCGCCTCGGCGAACGCCTTGCCCATCTCCTGGACGATGAGTTCGGCGAGGTCGTCGACCCGGGCGACCATGGCCTCGAAAGTGCGGCGCAGGATCTCGGCGCGTTCCCGGGGGGCGGTACCGGCCCAGGCCGGGGCGGCCACCGCGGCGGCGTCGACCGCGGCGGAGGCATCGGCGACGGAACCGCTGGCAACGGAGGCGATCGGTTCGGCGGTGGCGGGATCGAGCACCTCGATCTCCTCCCCGTCGGAAGCGGGACGCCACGCTCCTCCGATGAAGAGGCCGCTGCGTCCTCGGTCGAGCAGCTCGTGCAGCAGGCTCATGGGTGCTCCCTCCGCCGGTGCCGCCCGGTCCCCGCGACGGCGTCTCCCGTGCTCCGCCCGACGCTAGGAGATCGGCGGGCGATCCACCAGTGGCGGGACGTGTCGGTGACGGCGGCTACCGTCGTCGTCATGCGTCTCCTGCTCGCCGCCTGCGGCGTCGTGCTGCTCGCCGCCTGCGGCGCCGCCCCGCCTCCCGCCACGACGTCCGGCCTCGGGGCCGTCCCGACGGGAGGTGAGCCCGTCACGCTGGTGACGGTCCGCGACGGCGATTCGCTCGTCGTCGCCCTCGACGGCGGCGACGAGGTCGAGGTGCGGCTGGTCGGCGTCAACGCACCCGAGGCCGCCGAGTGCCACGGCGCCGCCGCTCGTGCCGCGCTCGAGTCTCTCGTCTCCGGCGCCACCCTCTCGCTGGAACGGGACGGCGACGACCTGGACCAGTACGGCAGGCTCCTCCGCTACCTCTTCGCCGACGGTGAGCTCGTCAATGCCCGGCTGGTCGAGCAAGGCGATGCCCTCGCGGTGCAGAGCCCGCATCCCCGCCGCGACGAGTTCCTCGCCCTCGACGAGGACGCCTACGAGAACGGGCGCGGGATGTGGGGGGCCGGCGCCTGTGGACCGCCGCCCCCGGCAGGACCGCACTTCACGGCCGCGGCCTGGGATCCGCCCGGGAACGACGCCGAGCAGCCCGACCGGGAGTGGGTCGAGATCGGCAACGGCGGGGACCACGATGTCGCCATCGGGGGATGGGTCCTGCGAGACGAATCGTCACAGCACCGCTACACCTTCCCACCCGGTTTCATGCTGCGCCCGGGTGAGGCGGTCCGGGTCCACTCCGGGTGCGGCGAGGAGGCGGCGGGACGCCTCTCCTGGTGCGCCGGCGCGGTCTGGTCCAATGATGGCGACACCGCCATCCTGCAGGACGAGCACGGCACCGTGGTCGATCGCCTCCGCTCCTCCGCCCCGTCCTGACCGGCTCGGCGCGACAGGATCCTCCCGGGCAGGTCCCCGTTCTTGCGCAATCCGGCCTCTTGTTCGTATGGTGTGACTACGCGCTGACATCGCAGACAACTCCGGGTGGGGAAAGCGAGCGCTCCGGTGCTGCCGGGGCTCGTGTCCAGGGGCGGTAATGCACATGGACAATCGAGGTCTGTGACCGGCACCAGTTCTTGGGCCTTCCCGATTACTCGTTCCGGTCACCGGAGTGGAGTGGCCTGGGTCGGTGAGACACCCAAGCGGAGCGGATATTCCGTCACCGAAGTACCGGTGATGAGATAGCGAACTCGGGATGTGATCGCCTTGACCAAGAAACTCCCCAGGATCGTTCTAGCCCTGGCGAGCCTCGCGACGGCGCTTCTGGCCGGCGCGGCAAGTTTCAAGATCAACTAGAGCTGCCGATCCAGGCCTTCCACCTCACGTCGACCCAGGAGCCCCTGTTGGCCACCTACATGCGGCCCGCCCACCAGCGCAAGTTGAAGATCCGCTACGCGACCCTGTTCGGGGTCCTCGGTGTCGCGATCGTCGCCGCCGCCGTCTTCTTCCAGTCGCGGCCCCCCGATCTCCCGGTATGGGCGACCCTCGCGGTCGTGTTCATCTACCTCGAGTTCCGGGCGGTTCCGATCAACGACCGGTTAACGGTGACATCCTCCGCCGCCGTCGCCATCGCCGTCGCCATCGCGGTGGGGCGTGAGCACGCGGTGGTGGCCGTCGTCATGATGGTGGCGCTGAGCCCGCTACAGATTTCCGATTTCCAGGACCGGCGCTGGTTCCAGCCGATCGCCAACTTCGGCGTGATCGCGATCTCGATGGCACTCAGCGCCCTCGTCCTCACCCTCTTTCTCCCCCACGATGGCGAGCCGGGCAACGTGGGGCTGATCATGGCGGGCTCGGTGCTGGCGGCCAGCGTCGGCGGCATCCTCAACGTCGCCCTGGTCCGCTTCACGGTCGAGCACGTCTTCGACATCCGCCAGGTGAAGGCCTGGTCCAACCTGCCGCAGATCCTCGCCGGCTACGTCGGGCTGGGGCTGATGGGCGGCTTCCTCGGCGTCGCCTACGTCCGCTACTCCGTGGGAAGGCCATCGCTCAACCTGATGCTGGCGCTGCTGGTGGTGACCTTCCTGCTGAGCCACCGGGTCTTCGCCTCACTGTCGGCGGCACGGGAGGCCCGCGAGTCCACCCTGGCCGGTTTCGTCAAGGCCCTCGAGGCCAAGGACCTCTACACCCGGGGCCACACCGAGCGGGTCGCCGAGTTCGCCGGCATGCTGGCGCGGGAGCTGGGCCTCAGCGGCGACACCCAGGAGCGGATCCGGCACGCGGCGCTCATCCACGACGTCGGCAAGCTGGCGGTGCCGCGGGAGCTGCTCAAGAAGAAGGGAAGGCTCACCGGTGAGGAGTCCCGCCAGATGCGGGCCCACGTGCATCTCATCGACGAGTTGCTCGGCGAGGTCGACTGGCTCCGCCCCATCGTCTCGATCGCCTCCGACCATCACGTCAACTTCGACGGCACGGGCTACCACGGACCGAGCAGCAGTCCGGGAGCACATCCGGCGGTCGAGTCCCGGGTGCTCGCCATCGCCGACGCCTTCGACGCCATGACGAGCACACGTTCCTACCGGATCGCCATGTCGCAGGAGTACGCCTTCTCGGAGCTGCGCGCCCACGCCGGCTCCCAGTTCGACCCCGAGATGGTGGAGGCGTTCATCCGCCTCATCGAACGCTCCGGGGTGGTGTACGGATCACCCGCCGGCTACAGCGAGGCCGAGGCCCGCCGCCAGGCCGAGGTGGCCCGCTTCAACGTCGACCACTGATCCGGCGCTACTCGCCCTGGGCCGGGATTCGACACGTCGTGGCGGCGGCGCCGCCCCCGGCGTCGCCGTACCAGATCTCCGGATCGAAGCTCGGCCCGTTTCCGTTGTCGTCGGTGGTGAGGAACCGCACCAGCCCGCGGTAGACGGCGGCGGCGTAGGCCTCGCGAAACTCCGGAGTGCGCAGCAGAGCGGCCTCGCTCGGATTGGCGATGTAGGCGCCCTCGGTGATCACCGCCGGCGCCAGCGTGCGCCGCAGGATGCCGTAGTACTGGGAGGTGCCGTCGCCGGGACTGAGCCGCGACTTGGCACCGACGATGACCGCCCCCACCCAGTCGGCGTCGAACCCCTCGAAGCCGCGCCGGAACTCCTCCACCATGATCCGGGCCAGCCGCCGCGACTCCGGGATCTGTGACTGGTAGTAAACATCGCTGCCTACCGTGTCGAGGCTGATCTCCCACCCGGCGTTGTTGTGGATCGAGACGAGGACGTGGGCATTGGCGGCGTTGGCGAGGGTTGACCGGAAATGCAGTCCCGCCTCGTAGTCGGCCTGGTCACCGTCCCCCACCCGGGTCATGATCACCCGCCCCACCGCCGGGATGTCGGACCCGGTGAAGACCTCCCCGGTCTCCCAGTCGACGACGTGGGAGGAGGTGAGCAGGTCCCGGACGCGCTGGGAGATGTCGAGGTTGACGTTCTTCTCGGCGAGCCCGTCGGGGCTGACCCCGCCGATGTTGTTCGGTCCGCCGTGACCGGGATCGACGACCACCACCGCCTCGCCGAGGTCGAAGCCGGCCCCGACGACGGCGTCCGGGGCGGGCGCTGTCGCCGCCACCTCGCTGCGGCGCACCCAGGCGTTCTCGTCACAGCTCGTGAAGAGCTCGATCCATTCGCCGTCGGCGCTCATCGACTGGCCGGCGAAGATGAGGCCCTCCCGGGCCCGCACGAACGGATCCCCCCCGACCTCGGTGAAGAGATCCGCCCCGCCGGCGGCGATGGTCACCACTCCGGTGCCGTCGAAATCGGGGTCGATCCCGGGCGCCGGCGGCACCGGTCCCGGGTCTGGCTCGGCCGGCACACCGATCGGCTCGATCGGGATCGTGGTCGTCGTCGTGGTGATGGTCGTCGTCGTGGTGATGGTCGTCGTCGTGGTCGTCGTCGGCGGAGCGGTCGTGGTGGAGGGGGTCGCCTCGGCCTGCCCCGGCCGGTAGTCGAAGTACCACACCGCCGCCACCGCCAGCACCACCACGACCACCGCCCCGAGGACCCATTGCAGGAGCAGCCGCCGCATCGCTACTGGGCCGGCACGACGCAACCGGAGCCGCTCACGGTTCCGGCGTCGGCGGTGAACAGCTCGGGCTCGTGGATGCCGGAACCGGGATCGTCGGTGGTGAGAAAGCGCACCACGCCACGGTAGACGCCCTCGGCGTACGCCTGGCGGAAGTCGTCGGTGCGCAGCAGCGCCTCCTCCTCGGGCTCGCTGATGTAGGCGCCCTCGACGATGGCGGCCGCCATCTGGGCCCGGGCGAAGATCCCGTAGTAGTCGCCGCCGGTGTCCGGGTCCATCCGGGCCCGGGCCCCCTGGATGTCGCCTCCCGACCAGTTGGCGTCGAAGGGGGCGAAGCTCACCATCAACTCTTGGTAGATGAGCCCGGCGAGCCGGTCGGCGCCGGGAACCGACATGGCGTAGTACACCTCCGTCCCCGGGATGTCGGTGTGAATGTTGGGCACGGTATTGTTGTGGATCGACACGAGAACGTCGGCCCCGGCGGCGTTGGCGAGTTCGGCACGGAAGCCGAGCCCCAGCTCGAAGTCGCCGCCGTTGGGACCGGTGAGGTCCCGGGTGAGCCAGACCCGGCCGAAGGCTGGCACGTCACCGCCGGCCGAGATGGCGCCGGTCGTCCAGTCCACCGTGTGCGGCTGCTCCATGAGCTGCCGGATCCGGTCGGCGATATCGAGGTTCACTTCCTTTTCGGTGAGACCGGTGGGACCGACGCCGCCCCAGTCGCGGTCGCCGTGACCGGGATCGAGCACGACCACCGCGGCGCCCAGGTCGAACCCGGGACCTGGCACCGCACGCTTCGCCCGGGGCACGACCTCAACCTCGTCCTGCCGCACCCACGCCGTCTCGTTGCAGGTAGTCATGACCTCGAGCCACTCGCCGTCCCGCTGTTGGAAACCGAGAGCGATGCCGTCGTGGATCCGCATGAACGCCGGGCCGCCCGGGGTCTCCGCCAGGTCGGCTCCCCCGGCCGGGACGATGGCGATCCCCGCGGTCGCCTCGTCCGGTGAGATCGGCGCCGTCGTGGTGGTCGCCGCCGGCTCGCTTCCCGTCGGCTCGGCAACGGTGTCGCCCACCCCTTCGGGCAGGGAGAGATGGGGCCCGCTGCAGGCGGCGGCGATCAGCGCGGCGGCGACGAGCGGCAGCAGCGAGGTACGCGCTCGGAATGTGCGAGATGCACGCATCGTCCACCGGGGCAGGGTCGAAGGATTATCCCACCGCCTCCCGACTAGCGAGGGTCTTTGGCCGCGCGGTCAGAGGCGCTCTGCGACCGTCTTCATCTCCACGAAGAGCCGTAGGTAGTCGGGCCCTCCCGCCTTGGCATTGGAGCCCGACATGTTGAGGCCGCCGAAGGGCTGGATGCCGACGAGGGCCCCGGTGATCTTGCGGTTGATGTAGAGGTTGCCGACGCGGAACTCGCGGGTGGCCCGCTCGATGCGGCGCCGGTCCTGCGAGAACAGCCCGCCGGTGAGTCCGAACTCGGTTCCGTTGGCGACCGCCATCGCCTCGTCGAAATCCGCCACCGCCAGCACCGACAGCACCGGTCCGAAGATCTCGTGCTGGGCGAGGCGGGCGTCGGGCCGGACAGCGCGGAAGATGGTCGGCTCGAGGTAGTACCCACCTTCCTGGTCGATGGCGTGGCCGCCGAGCACCAGGTCCGCCTCGGATCTCCCCCGCTCGATCTCCTCGAGGATGGCGCGGTGCTGCACGTCGGTGATGACCGGGCCGACCGGGAAGTTGTCGACCGGCGGCCCCACCTCGAGGGCGGAGGTGGCGGCGACGACCCGGTCGAGCAGCTCGTCGTGGATCGCCTCGACCGCGATCAACCGGGAGCAGGCGGAGCACTTCTGACCCTGGTAGCCGTAGGCGCTGGTGACCACGGCGGCGGCGGCGGCCTCCAGGTCGGCGGTTTCGTCGACGATCAAGGCGTCCTTGCCGCCCATCTCCAGGAAGGCCCGCTTCAGCCATCTCTGGCCGGGATGCACCACCGCGGCCCGCTCCGCGATGCGGAGCCCCACCTCCTTGGAGCCGGTGAAGTTCACGAACCGGGTCCGGGGATGGTCGACGAGCATGTCGCCGATGGCTGCGCCGGAACCGGGGAGAAAGTTGATCACCCCGGGCGGGATTCCGGCCTCGGTGGCGATCTCCATGAACTTGGAGCCGATCACCGGTGTCGCCGACGCCGGTTTCAGCACCACCGTGTTGCCGGCCACCACTGGCCCCACCGTCATCCCGGCCAGAATGGCGAGCGGGAAGTTCCACGGCGGGATGACGACACCGGCGCCCATCGCAACCAGGAACGACTCGTTGCGCTCGCCCGGGTAATCGGAGGTGGGTACCTCCATTTCAGTGGCCTGCATGGCGTAGTAGTGACAGAAGTCGATGGCTTCGGCGACGTCGGCTTCGGCCTCGGCCCAATTCTTCCCGGCCTCGAACGACTGCCACGCCGCCATCTCGAGCTTGCGGCTCGCCAGCAGGTCCCCGATGCGGCTCACCAGCCGGGCGCGCTCCTCCACCGGCCGTGCCGCCCAGTCGGGAAACGCCGCCCAGGCGGCGTCGATCGCCTGCTCGACGTGGGCCGCGGTGGCGGAGGCCGCCCTCCCGATCTCCAGGCCGGGGCGGGACGGGTCCGCGCTGCGGATCAGCCCGTCGGTGATGATGTGGTCGGCGCCGATGACGAGCGGGGCGATCCGCCCCAGCTGCGCCTCGACCACGGCGAGGGCGGATTCGTAGCGGGCGCGGGGGCCGGGCTCGGAGAAATCGGAGTACGGCTCGGTGCGGAACTCCTGCATCTCGGCCTCCTACTGCTCGACCGGCGATCTCTCACACCGAGAGTATCAGAGGGGGCCGGGCCAACGGCCTCTGGCGCAAGCCGCCTCGCGGAAAACCCCTGAAGAAGGGGTCCGTAGAACCGATATACACCCCGTGAAGCCCAAGGTGCTCGTCGTCGAAGACTCGGTGAGCGTGAGACGCCTCATCGAGGTGTGCCTCCGCGTGCTGGACGTGGAGCTACTCGGCGCCAAGGACGGGATCCGCGGATTGGAGATGGCCCGTGAGATCCTGCCCGACGCCATCGTGCTCGACATCGGACTGCCCGGCATGGACGGGTGGGAGGTGCTCCGGCACCTGCGCGCCGACGAAGAGACCCGATCCATCAAAGTGCTGGTGCTCACCGCCCACGCCCAACCCGAGATCGCCGAACAGGCGGCCCAGGGGGGCGCCGACGACTTCATGACCAAGCCCTTCAGGCCGATGGACCTGCGCGAGCGCATCGAGAAGCTACTCGCCGGCTGACACCAAAACGGTTCGGGGTGCGGCCCCGACGTGGTACCAATACCGTCATGTCCGTGTCCCCGGCCCGCCTCTCCGTCGTCTCGTGGGTCGCTTACGACCTCGCCAACACGATCTTCGCCCTCGGCGTCGGAGGTCTCTACTTCGCCACCTGGCTCACCCAGAGCGGATGGCCCGACGCGGCGCTGTCGGTGGCGCTGGCAGCCGCCATGGTGGTGGTCATCGTGCTCTCCCCCTGGATCGGGATGGTCGGGGACCACGCCGGGCGCCGCGTCCCGCTGCTGATCCCCACCACGCTGCTGGCGGTCACCGCCACCTTCTTCCTCGCCTCCGTTCCGGTGGGTCCGTCCCTCGTGCTGTTCTCGGTGGCCCTGATCGGCTTCAACCTGGGCGGGGTCATCTACGACTCGCTGCTGCCGGACGTCAGCACCGAGGAGAACCGGGGCCGGATCTCCGGCTGGGGCATCGGGGTCGGGTACGGCGGTTCGGTCATCGCCGTCCTGGTCGGTCGGCTACTGCTCGACAGCCACGGGTTCGCCATGGTGTTCCGCAGCATCGCGGTCCTGTTCCTACTGTTCTCGCTCCCGGCGTTCCTGTTCATCCGGGAGCGGCCCCGGGCCGCCCTCCCCGGCCCCCCTCCCGGGATCAGGTCGAGCGTCCGCCATCTGATCTCGGCGTGGCGGGCGGCCAGCGGGTACCGGGGGGTGGTGCCGTTCCTGCTTGGGCGGTTCTTCTACACCGACGCCGTCAACACCCTCATCGGCGGGTTCCTGGCGATCTTCGTGATCCGGGAGCTCGACTTCACCGAGGACGAGGTGCAGATCCTGCTGGCGCTCGCCATCGTCTGCGCCATCGTCGGCGGCATCGGCTCGGGCCCCCTCATCGACCGGCTCGGGCCGCGCCGGCTTCTCCACCTCGCCCTCTACGCCTGGATGGTCACCATGCTCGGCGGGATCGCGGCGGCGCTCGGCAACACCCCCTGGCTCGCCTGGCCGGTGGCCGGATTGGGCGGCATCTCCCTCGGAGCGACCTGGGCGGCCGACCGCGTCTACATGGCCCGTATCGCCCCACCGCGGCGGCTCGGGGAGTTCTACGGCCTCTACGCCACCGTCGGTCGCTTCGCCACCGTGCTCGGGCCGCTGGTGTGGGCGATCATCGTCAACCTGCTGCACTGGCCCCGGTCGGCGGCGATGGCGGCGCTGGTCGGATTCCTGGTGACGGCCCGCATCATCCTGCGCCGGGTCGACGACACCCCCCGGCAGTGGCGGCCCGAGGACCTGATCGAGACCGGGCGCTAGGCCTGCCTCTGCAGGATCTCGACCACCTCGTCGTCGCTCACCTGGGTGAAGTCGGCGTACCACTCCCCCACCGCCATGAAGTGGCGCGGCTGTAGCGGGCAGATCATGAGGTCGACCCCGGCGGCGAGTCGGGCGATCGAGGAAGGGGGACCGACCGGGACCGCCCCCACCAGCCGGGCCGGGCCACCCGCCGCGATGGCCGCCAGTACCGCCTCCAGCGTCGACCCGGTGGCGATGCCGTCGTCGACCACCACGACGGTGCGTCCTGCGATCCGGGGCGGGGGACGGTCGCCGCGGTAGCGGGCGGCACGGCGGGCCAGCTCGGCCCGCTGCTGGTTGATCTCGGCCACGAGGTACTCCTCGCTGACGCCGAGGCGCCGTACCAGGTCGGTGTCGACCACCGGATCGCCCGCTTCGGCGACGGCGCCGATCGCCAGCTCCCGGTTGCCGGGCGCCCCCAGCTTGCGGGCCAGCGCCAGGTCGAGGGGGGCGCCGAGGGTCGCCGCCACCTCGGCGGCCACCGTGACCCCGCCCCGCGGCACTCCCAGCACCAGCACGTCGGCCGGGTCGAAGGGATCCAGCGCGGCCGCCACCGCGGTGGCGAGCCGGCGCCCGGCGTCGCGTCGATCGACGAAAGCCATGTCGTGCAGGGTACCCCCGGCGGGTAGCCTGCTGCTCCCACATGAGAAGAGCACTCCTCGTCGCCAACCCATCGGCTTCCGGGTTCACCGGTGGCCGGTTCCGGGAGGTCCTCGCCATCCTGGGTGAGGCCTACGACGTGACGCCGGCGTGGCCCAACGGACCCGCCGAGTCTCGCCAGAGCGCCGCCGAGGCCGCCGAGGACGGCACCGACCTCGTCATCGCCATGGGCGGCGACGGGGTGGTGCACCACGTCGCCAACGGGCTGGTGGGCACTCCCACCGCGCTCGGGATCCTGCCGGCCGGCACCATCAACGTGGTGGCCCGCCTCCTCGGCATCCCGCAGAAGACGGCGCAGGCGGCCCGCGCCCTGCTCGACGCCGAGCCACACCGCCTCCCGGTGGCCCACATGGCGTCGGACAGCCGGACCGGGGCCCGTTCCGAGTATGCGGTCTTCTCCCTCGGGATCGGCTTCGACGCCGACGTGGTCGGGATCGTCGAGCAGCGCCCCTACACCAAGTACGCCATGGCGTCGCTGTCGTTCGCCAAGGTGGCGACCTCCCAGATCATCGGCACCTACCGCTCCCGCCAACCCAACATGGTGGTGGAGTGCGACGGTGAGCGGGCCTACGCCGTCACCGTGCTGGTGCAGGTCCACGACGTGTACACCTTCTTCGGGCGGATGCCGTTGCGTCTCGGACCGGCCGGCGCCGGGCCGACCGCCCTCGCCGCCGAGCGCCTCACGGTCCTCGGAACCCTGGATCTGGTGCGACGGGCCGCCACCGGAAGCTCACCGGCGGCCCACCGCGGGGTGAAAGTGTGGAGCGGCTTCGAGAAGCTGGTGATCGAGGCGGATCCGCAGAGCCATTTCCAGGCCGACGGGGAGCTCCTCGGCCCCACCACGTCGCTCGAAGTCACTCCGATGCCGGACGCCCTGACGGTGCTGCATCCGGTCCCGACCGAGGAGCGTTCCCTGCTCGGTCGTCTCCGCCGTCGGCCTTGACCACGGTGACATGCGGGAACGGGATGATGATCCCCTCGGCGTCGAACCGCTTCTTGATGCGACGCAGGAACTCGCGCCGCACCCCCCAGCGGGCCTCGGGAGTGACCCGGAGCAGGGCCCTCAGCTTGATCGACCAGTCCCCCAGCGCCTCGACGCCGAAGATCTCGGGGGGATCACGGAACAGGTGGCTCCACTCGGGATCCTCGGTGAACCTGGTCAGCTCGTCCCGCAGGACCTCGATGGCCTGATCGATGTCGGCCGAGTAGTCGATGTCGACGTCGATCACCGCCTGGGCGAAGTCCTGGGTGTAGTTCGAGGCGACTCGGATGGCGCCGTTGGGAACGTGGTGGACGTACCCGTCGAGGTCCCGCAGCACCGTGGTGCGGAGCCGGATCGCCTCGACCTTGCCGACGGCGTCGGCCACCTTGACGACGTCCCCGAGGGCGTACTGGTTCTCGGCCACGATCAGGAACCCGGCGATCATGTCCTTGATGAAGTCCTGGGCGCCGAAGCCGATGGCGACGCCGACGACGGAGCCGATGGCGAGCAGCGGGGTGATGGACACTCCCCAGGAGTCGAGCATGATGAGCACGACGGCGACCGACAGCGTCACGACGATGACCGATCGCAGCACCGACCACAGCGTCTCGATGCGCCGCACCCGCTCCGGCACCGTGAGCCCTCCCTGTGCCAGCGCCTGATCGGTCATACGCTTCACCACCCGGGCCCCGACCCGGCGCACCACGAACCAGAGCACCAGGAACCCGGCGAGCACGACCCCGGTCTCGATCAGGCGTGGGACCAGCTCCTCGCTGGAAGTGGTGGTGTCGGCCGCGGCGGCGGTGAGGGTGAGGGCCTCGATCACGTGCTCCTCCTGATTCTGTCGGCGAGCTGGTAGGCCGCCAGCCCGGCGTAGGCCACGGTCGCCCCGAAGAGGGCCCGGTCCCACAGCAGCTCGGCCAGCGGCCTTCCCACCCTAACGTCCAGGTCGGCCTCGGCGGCATGCTGCCGTTGGGCGCGAGCGGTACCGCGCCGCCGGCCGCGCGGCGCCGGCACGGCGGTGGCGGTTGCCGCGGCGCGCTCGACGGCTTCGGCCACGATCCCGGCCCCGAACGATCCCCGCACCGCCTCCCCGTAGTCGGCGCCGACTTCGGCGGCGACGGTGGCGACGAGGTCCTCGATCCGGCAGGCGGCGTCGTCCCGGGAGGCGGCTCCGCTCCCCGCCAGAACGCGGTCGGCGACGGCGCGCCGGGTCTCGGCCCAGCGCTCCTCGAGGTCGAGACCGGCTCCGTCCCACACGCCGGCCCCGGTTCCGAGGTCGCGCAGGATGAGCAGGGTGTCGGCGACCAGCTTGCCCAGCATCGTGCGCTTGTGGTCGAGGCGGGTGGTGAGGTGCTCCCGCAACAATTCGACGCCGCGGCGACGGCCCGTCGGCGGGTCCGCCGCCATCGTGAACACCTCGGCCTCGGGGTAGCCGTCACCGCCGAGGAGCTCGTCCAGGTGGTGTCGCACCTCGTCGAGCTGTTCGGGGCGGAGCCGGTCGATCTTGTTGAGCACGAACGTGAACTGGTCCCGGTACACGTCGAGCGGAGCCAGGAAGTCCTCGTGCAGGGTCCGGTCAGCGTACTTCTCGGCGTCGAAGACCCAGATGACGCCGTCGACCTGCGGGATCAGTTCTTCGACCCGGCTCCGGTGCCAGCCCACCACCGAATCCATGTCGGGCAGGTCGATCACGGCAAGGTGGGAGAAGCCCGGGTGGGGGCGGCGCTCGTAGACGGCGAGGGCGTCGAGCAACATCAGCAGACTCGATTCCGGCTCCTCGGGCAGGATCGCCGTCGCCTGCTCGGTGTGGGGTCGCAGAGCGCTCACCGACACGAGTTCCTCGCCGGCGAGGGCGTTGACGAGGCTCGACTTGCCGACTCCGGTGCCGCCGGCGATCGCCAGCACCAGGGTCTCGCCGAGGAATCCGCGCCGGTTGCGGAGCTCGCGGCTGCGGGAGGCGGCGCGTTCCAGCAGCTTCGGGGCCACCACCGGCTCGGCGCGGGCGACCGCGAGGTCGAGGGCGTCGATCAGCTCGGTCACGTCACGCATCGGTCGCCTCGGTCTCCTCGGTTCGTTCCTCCTCGTCGGAGGGTACGGCCTCGGGTGATTCGGGCTCGGTAGCCCGCTCCGGGTCGATGAGGGCGACGATCCGTTGCACCCGGCCCGAGATGGCGGTGGCGGCGGCGGCGATGGTGGCGCCGTCGAGGAGGTGATGGAAGCGGGCGGCGTCGGCCTGGAGGGCGGTGTGCAACTGCTCGGTGAGGGCAGCCCGGGCGTTGCCGAGCACGGCATCGAGGGTGGACGGGAACCGCCGGATCAGCCGGCGCGACGGCTGCCGGGCCGGGTCGAGCACCAGCGGCCACAGGTGACGGACGGCCCGCTCCCGGGGGCCGGGCCGGAGCCGGCCGCGGCGGGCGTGGCGCGCCGCCAGCCCCCCCAGCTCCTGCTCCCAGCCTAGCAGCGCCGCCTCCACCGCCCCGGTGTCGTGGGTGTGCCGCCACAGGCCCTGCCCTTCGCCGGCAAGGAGTCGCCGGCCCAGCTCGTCGCCGGCCCACGCCTCGGCCGTGCCCTGGGCGGCCCGCCCGGCGCGCCGGGTGACGACGCCGACGAGATCGGCGGCAGCCCGCTCCCAGGTCTCGTGACCGGCCTGCTCGGCCAGCCCGCCCTGCGCCAGCGTCTCGCTCAGAGCGGCCGTCTCGGCGGCGTAGTGGGCGTCCACCACCGCTTCGAGGTGGGCGGCGAGCACGGCGTGCTCGTCGAGCACCTCGATCACCTGCTCGCTGCGCTCGACGAGGTTGCGGACGGCCAAGGCGGCGTTGCTCTGGAGCACGGTGCGGCGCAGCGCCGGGTCGGAGATCTTGGCGAGCTCCTTGCGCAACAACCCGACCGCGGCCGGCTCGAGGCCGCCGTGCCAGCGCTCGACCCCGCTCTCGGCCACCGCGAAGAGCAGGGACGGATCCGGCTCCAGCAGCAGCTCCCGGGCGTAGAGATGGGCGGCGAGGTCCTCCACCAGCGCCGTCTGCTCGTCGGGGTCCTCCGGGAGCCGGTTGAGGACGAAGAGGAGGGGGATGCCGCGCCACCGTACCTCCTGGAGAAACTCCCACGGCGCGGCGTCGGCGTAGCGGGTCGGGCTGGTGACGAAGACGCACAGGTCGGCGAGCGCCAGGACGTCGAGAGCGGGGCGCCGGCCGTCCGGGGAGGTCCAGTCGACGGGAGGGGTGTCGATCAGGGTGAGGTTGGCGGTGAGCTGGTCGTCGCCGATGACCACCTCGACGGCAGGCCCCATCCGTTGCCTGACCCGGGCGACGAACTCGCTCCAGTAGCGGGAGGCGTGGTCGCGGTGGGCCCACAGCACCGGGTCGACCGTGGTGGGCCGTTTCACGCCGGTGTTCCCGATGCGATCCTGGGCGAGGGAGTTCACGAGGGTCGACTTGCCGGTCCCGCCCGGTCCGGCCACCACGGCGACGATGGGGGCATCAGGATCGGCGAGGCGGGGCACCAGGTACTCACGGATCGTGCGCTCGATGCTGTCGCGGATGGCGAGCGCCGCGGCCCGATCGGGGGTGGGGAGCCGGAGCGGCGCCGAGGCCAGCAGCTCGCCGAGACGGGCCAGCTCGTCTCGCAACGTGGGAATGGCGTCGCCGTTTGCCCTCATCGCGACGATTACAGCACACCACCTGCCCGTGGAACCGGAACAGGCGCCAGAACCGCGAAATCTGTCACCCTCCCGCCGTACGGTGACCCCATGACCGATACCTACGAGACCATCGGAACCGTGACGACCACCCCGACCGTGGTGGTGGACGGCTCGGCGGTGCGCATCGACGGCGTCGTCGTCACCGACGCCATGGTGGCCGACCACCTCCGATCCGTTCCGGCCGATGCCCGGCCCGCCGAGATCGCCAAAGCGCTCGCCGTGGGGATCCGCGGGCTGAACTCGATGGGCCTCGGCGCCACCATCGACGAGATGAACGAGGAGGTGCGCCGGGTGCTGGCGACCGTCACCGAGGAGGCGCAGCGCCGGCTCGACGGCGTCATCGCCTCGGGAAGCACGGCGCTCTCCAACAGCCTCGATCCCGACGTGCGGACGTCGCTCACCGCCCGCACCCTCGCCGAGGTCGGAGCCCTCCACGAGCGGCTCCTCACCCGGCTCGACCCGGAGCGGACCGGCAGCCACACCGCCCGGCTGGTGGCCGCCCTCAACGACCTGCTCGGCCCCGGTGGCGTGCTCCAGCAACGCCTCCAGGAGGCGTTCGACCCCGCAGGCCCCGATTCCGGGTTCAACCGGATCATGGCGCAGGTCGACGTCCGGTTTCGCGAGCTGCGGGACCTCGTCGTGGGCGAGCAGGGCCGGGCCGAGGAAGGGCGGCGAGGCACCGCCAAGGGACGGGACTACGAGGACGACCTCGAGGCCACCCTTCGCGCCGAGGGTGCCCGCATCGGCGGGTGTGTGGTGGAACGCACCGGCCAGACTCCCGGATCGGTGGGGCCGCAGACCAAGGCCGGCGACTTCGTGATGACGCTCCCCAACGAGATCCGGATCGCCATCGAGGCCAAGAACACGGCACGGGTCGGGCTCACCGGATCGGGCGGCATCCTCGAGGAGCTGGACCGGGCCATGACCAACCGCCGGGCCGATTGGGGCCTCTGCGTCTCGAAGGAGGACGTCTTCCCGGGAGAGGTGGGCAGCTTCGGCGTGTACGGGAACCGGCTGCTGGTGGTCGACGACGCCGACGGGGTGCTGGTCGGCGTCGCCCTGCGCTGGATCCAGGCGGCAGTGGCCGTCGGTCGCATCGACGGCTCACGGCGCGACGCCGAGTACGCCCTCGAGCGCCTGGGACGGCTTCGTGACCTCGCCCAGCACTTCTCCCGCTCGAAGCGGATCCTGGCGACAGCCAAGTCGAACATCGACTCGGTCCGCGACGAGATCGACTCCTTGCGGACGCAACTACTCGACCTGGTCGACGAGCTGTACCGCTCCTTCGGTCGGGAGAGGGACCACGAGCCCACCACCGTCCGCGTCGCCTGAGGGCCACTGTGCCGGCGCCGCCCGGGCCCAGGCGGGCCCGCCGGGTCACTCGGGGTCGGAGAAGGCGAAGAGATCGTCCACCGGGTCGGGGGCGGGGAGGCGCGAGAAGAGCAGCTCGAAGTCCTCGTAGGGGTAGACCTCCCGGATCAGGTCGACCGGGATCTGGAACCAGAACCCGTCGGGGTCGACCTGGGTGGCGTGGGCACGGAGGGCGTCGAGGCCTCGCTGCAGCGTCGCGGTCACGTCGAGGCGGCTGATGGCACGGCCGTCGTCCATGGTTTCGTCGAGCCGTCCCAACCATTCGGCATAGGGGGATTCGAGGCCACGTTCCACCATGGCGCGGTGCAGGGTAAGGATCCGGCGCATCGAGAAGAGTGCCGCCCACACCGCGTCGACCTGCCAGGCGTCGCCGGCGTCGGGGAATCGATCCGGGTCGGCGGCGGCCCCCGCCACCGCCATCGACAGCTCGTGGACTCGGAGGTGGTCCGGGTGGGGATACCACTGGTGGTCGTCGTATCCGAGCACGATCTGGGGTCGTTCCCGGCGCACGATCTCCACCACCTGGCTCAGCACCTGCTCGAAATCGGCGTTGACGAAGGCATCGGGACGGAGGTTCGCCTCCGATCCCGGTATGCCCGAATCACGGTGGCCGAGCAGGATCACCTCGTCGTAGCCGATGATGGCCGCCGCCTCCTCCAGCTCGCGGCGGCGGATCTCGGGAAGGTGGGCCCTGACCTCGGGCCGGTCCATCGCCGGGTTCAGGATGTCGCCCGCCTCACCCCCGGTGGCGGTGACCAGCACGCACCGCACCCCGCCGTCGGCGTAGTGCGCCACGGTGGCGGCTCCTTTGGAGCTCTCGTCGTCGGGGTGGGCGTGCAACGCCAGCAGGGTTCGCATGGGAGGACAGAGAGTATCGCACCGGCGGGCCGCCGAGCTCCACCATCCGGAACCGGGCTCAGGCGGTGGCGGCGCTTCCCTCGGCGCAGCCGTCCAGCAGCGGGCAGAACGCGCACCACGGTCCGCCCCGTCGCTCCAGGTCGTCCCCGGCGTCGAAGGCGGCTCGGAGCGCCGTGACGAGATCCGCGACCCGCCGGGCAGTCTCCTCGACCCCGGCCCGGCTGCAATCCCCGGGCCTCCGTTCCCCCGTTCCCACCGAGAAGGCCTCAATCACGACCGGCAGCTCACCACGTTCCAGGGCCCACAGCAGCACGTAGAAGGCGAGTTGGTCTTCGATCTCGTAGAGGGCGCCGGTCTTCCAGTCGACGAGGCGGGCTCCCCCATCCGGTTGGTCGAACACCGCGTCGACCACGCCCCGCAACGTGACCCCCTCCACCGGTTCGACCTCGAGGGCGACCTCGGCGGAACGGAACCCGTCCGCCGGGAGCCGCTTGAACCGCTGGTAGAGATCCCCGACCTCCCGGATGATCGCATCCAGGTCGCTGGGCCGGAGGCCGAGGGCGCCGATCTTGGGATTGAGGCCCGAGCCGATCTCCTCGTGGCACGCCTGCCGCAGCTCCTCCGGGGCGACCGGGCCGCTTGCGAGATGACGGGCGAAGATGCGATGCGCCAGGTTGCCACGGAACGACGGCCGGCTCTCGGGCGGGTAGACGCCGCGGGTTCGGGCCAGGGCCTGGGCCGGGCAGCGGCGGTAGGTGGTGTACAGGGTCGCCGAGACGACGAGCGGTTCACCGGGGGCAACGGGGGGGAACGGGACCACCATCGGATGGTATCGGGGAGTGACCAGCGACAGGGTATTTGGATTGACCAGGGAAACGGTACACTGATCGCTCGCCCGGGGTCCTCGGTCCATTTTCGTTGGTCGCGTCTCGTAAGCCTCGATGTCTAAAAAGCTCCGCACCATCATCCTCGCCGGCAGTGTCGCAGCCCTGCTGCTGCTGCCTGTGATCGCCTATGCCTTCGATCAGGTCGTCACCAGCGGCGAGGTCGCCCGCAACGTGTCGGCTGCCGGCGTCGAGCTGGGCGGCCTCGGCCAAACCGATGCCCTGGTGGCCGTCGCCCAGTACGAGGACGAGCTGCGCCGCACCTCGGCCCATTTCGTGGTGAACAACATCGAGTTCACCCTCGACCCGGCGGTGGTCGACCTCCAGGTCGACGAGGCCGCGGTGGTGGAGGAGGCGCTGCAGCAGCGCCGCGACCGTGGCTTCCCGGCGAGCTTCTTCGGCTGGTTCGGCAGCTTCGGCGACCACATCGATCTCGACATCCCGGTCACCATCGACCCCGACCTGCTCAACGACGTCTTCGCCCAGTGGGAGCTGCAGGCGATCGACGCTCCCGCTTACGAAGGCGGGGTGGTCATCGACGGCGGCCGGGTGCTCCCCGATTACCCCCGCACCGGGGAGGGCATCGACCGCGACGCCGCCGGCGCCATCGCCCTCCAGACCCTGAGCACCCTCGATCGTTCGGTGCCGACCCTCCCCACCCGCGTGCTCGAACCGGAGCTGACCCGTGCCGACGTCGACGCCGCCGTCGCCCAGGCCGGTCGACTCATCGATGCCCCGGTGACCCTGGTCTCCTCCGACCCGGCGGTGTCGATCACGTTCACCCCCGAGCAGCTCGTCGACATGTTCGTGAGCAGGGTCCGCTCCGCCTCGCCGCCGGAGCTGCTGGTCGGCTTCGACGAGGATTCGCTGGCGTCACTGCTGGAGCCGCACCGGCAGGAGATCGAGCAGCCGGCCCGCGACGCCGCCTTCTTCGTCGACGAGGAGACCGAGCAGGTGTCGCTGCAGCCCTCCCGCGCCGCCACCCTGCTCAACGTCGACATGGTGGCCACCTCCCTCCGCCAGGCGGCGCTGTCCCCCACCAACACCGGCCCGTTCCCGTTCGAGTCGGGGACCGAGCCCGAGTTCACCACCGCGGAAGCCGAGGCGATGGGGCCGATCACCAAGGTGTCCGGCTTCTCCACCGAGTACCCGCCCGGCCAGGCCCGGGTCACCAACATCCACCTGATGGCGGACGCGGTCGACGGCGCCATCGTGTGGCCCGGTGAGGAGTTCTCGCTCAACCAGTACGTCGGGGAGCGCACCGAGGCCGGGGGATACGTCCTGGCCCCGATGATCCTCGGCGGGGAGCTGGTCGACAGCTTCGGCGGCGGGGTGAGCCAGTTCGCCACCACCTTCTACAACGCGGTGTTCTTCGGCTGCTACGAGGACATCTCACACAAGCCGCACAGCTACTACTTCACGCGCTACCCGGAAGGCCGGGAAGCGACGATCTCGTGGCCGGAGCCGGACCTGGTGTTCCGCAACGATTCGGACGCCCTCATCATCATCAAGACCCAGTACACCTCGACGTCGATCACCGTCGAGTTCTACGGCAACAACGGGGGCCGGGTATGCGATGCGGAGAAATCCGACCGCTACGGCTACACCGACCCCGATGAGGTCTACGAGGCCGACCCGGAACTCACCCCCGAGGACGAGATCGTCGACGACGGGTCCTCGGGATGGGCGGTCGACGTCACCCGCATCATCACCTACCCCGACGGCTCCCAGGAACGGCAGAGCTGGACCCATCGCTACCGCCCCTACCCGACCACGATCCGGGTCCACCCGTGCAACATGCCCGACGCCACGGTGGCGTGCCCGATCCTTGTGCCGTCCGTGATCGGGCAGGATCTCGCCTCGGCCCAGGCCGCCTTGTCGGGAGCGGGGTTCGCCATCGCCCAGGGGGCCACCGTGCCGGTCGACAGCGAGGCCCAGCACGGGACGGTGATCACCCAGAGCCCGGAGGCCGGGAGCTACATCGATGCCGGGGCGACCGTGACCGTGAACCTCGGGGTCTACACCGCCCCGGTGCCGGACCCGGGACCGGACCCCTCCCCGTAGCCGGCCCGTCTCACTCGTCGGGGTAGAAGCGGAAGAACTCGGAGATGACGGTGGCGGCCGCCTCGGCGGTCTCGGGCGCCCACTCGGAGCGGCGCCGCACCACGACCTGGTTGGATGCCACGTATACGTGATCGACGTTCGGGTCGGCCTCGAAGAAGCGCTCGGCGAGACGGGACGCGAGCGTCGGCCGCACCACGGATTCGTCCCGGCCGAAGCCGGCTCCGTCCTGCCCGGTCAGGCTGCGGTCGGTGGAGAAGAGGGCGACTTCGCCCAGCGTCTCGGTTGCGACCTGGATCGTCTGGCCCACGCGGCACCTCCTGCGGCGGGACTCTAGGAGATCGCCGTCCCAGCGACCAGCACGCGTCCTACGCCAACCGTTGCCGTCACGTCCCCCCGGCGTTGGACAACCGCATCACGTTGGTGGTCGCCTTCTGGTTGGGGGGAACCCCGGCGGCGAGCACGAACCCCTCGCCGGGCTCGACGATTTCGCGCGCCAGCAGGTCCTGCTCGGCGTGCATCATCATCTCGTCGGTGGAGTCGACGGCGGCGAACATGAACGGGGTGACCCCCCGGTAGAGGGCGAGGCGGCGGTAGGTGTCGGGATGCGGGGTGTAGGCCACGATGCCGGCCCGGGGCCGGTACTTGGAGATGAGGCGGGCGGTGCTGCCCGATTCGGTGAAGACGACCACCGTGCTCAGCTCGAGGCTGGCGGCGGCGTCGACGCAGGCCTGGGCGACGGCAGAGGCGAACCGGGCCTCGTCTCTGAGGAACTCGATGCCGGCGCTGCCGTCGAAACCGGGATTCGTCTCGGCGTCGCGGCAGATGCGATCCATCGCGGCCACGGCCCGCACCGGGTACTTGCCGACCGCGGTCTCCGCCGAGAGCATGACGGCGTCGGTGCCGGCGAGCACCGCGGTCGAGACGTCGGTCACCTCGGCTCGGGTGGGACGGGTTGAGTACGTCATCGACTCCAGCATCTCGGTGGCGGTGATGGAGACCCGGGCCCGGGCGTTGGTGCGGCGCAGGATGTCCATCTGGGCCCGGGGCACGCTCTCGAACGACAGCTCGACCCCGAGATCGCCGCGGGCCACCATGATCCCGTGCGCTTCGTCGAGGATCCCGTCGAGGTTGCCGTAGCCGACCGCACTCTCGATCTTGGCGATGACCGGGGTGTCCGGCACCAACTCCTTGACCCGCTGCAGGTCCCGGCCACACGACACGAACGAGGCCGCCACCAGGTCGACGCCGATCTCCCGGCCGAATGCCAGGTCCTCCTCGTCCTTGGCGGAGACGATGGGGACGTCGACCGGGATACCCGGGAAGGCGACGCCTTTGTGGTTGCGGATGTCGCCCCCCTCGACGACCCGGACCGTGGCCCGTTCCCCGTCCCATTCCTCGACTTCGAGCACGATCAGCCCGTCGGAGACGAGGATGCGGGCACCGTCGGTGAGGGAGGCACGGTCCAGATGCCCGACGTGGATACGCTCCGCGGTCCCTTCGTCTTCGCCGGGCACCAACTCCACCCGGGCTCCCGGCTCCAGCGTGACGCTGCCGCCGGGGAAGGTGCCGACCCGGATCCGGGGGCCCTGGATGTCCTGGAGCACCGCCACCGGGACCTCGTGCCGGGCGGAGGCGGCTCGCACCCACTCCAGGAACCGGCGGTGGCCGGGGTGGTCCCCGTGGGAGAAGTTGAGGCGGGCCACGTTCATGCCGGCGGCGACGAGCCGGTCGATGGCGTCGGGATCCGCCACCGCCGGGCCCAGGGTGGCGATGATCTTCGTCTTCCGTTGCATCGCGGCCAGCTTAGGTGGAGGCCGTCCGGCGCCGGAGAACCACCGGCGGCACGGCGCTAGTCGTGCTGGACGGCTCGCAGGAACCGCCGGGTCCGTTCGTGCTGGGGATCGAACAGCACCTTCTCGGGACGTCCCTGCTCGACGATGACCCCCTCGTCCATGAACACGATGCGGTCGGCGACGTGCTGGGCGAAGCCCATCTCGTGGGTGACGACCATCATCGTCATGCCCTCGCTCGCCAGCAGCCGCATCACGTCGAGGACCTCGCCGATCAGCTCGGGGTCGAGGGCGCTGGTCGGCTCGTCGAACAGCATCATGTCCGGGTTCATGCACAGCGCCCGTGCGATCGCCACCCGCTGCTGCTGGCCCCCGGAGAGCCGCAGCGGGTACTCGGCGATCTTGTCGCTGAGCCCGACCCTCTCCAGCATCCGGGTGGCGACGTCGACCGCCTCCGCCTCGGATCGCTTCAGCACCTTGCGCTGGGCGATGGTGAGGTTCTTGAGCACGTCGAGGTGGGGGAACAGGTTGAACTGCTGGAACACCATGCCGATCTTGGATCGCAGGGCGTCGACGTCGGCGTAGGGGTCGGTCATGTCCTCCCCCTCGACGAGCACGGTGCCGGCGGTCGGCTCCTCCAGCCTGTTCACACACCGCAGCAGCGTCGACTTGCCGGAGCCGGACGGCCCGATGATGCAGACCACTTCGCCGGCGGCGATCTCGAAGTCGATACCGCGTAACACTTCGAGGTCCCCGAACGACTTGTGGAGGTCACAGATCTCGATGGGGGGAGCCTCGTTCACCTTGTCCCCTTCCCGGCGGCCCGTTCCAGGCGCCGAACCATGTAGGTGAGAGGGAGGGTGATGACGAGGTAGACGAGGGCGATGACGGTGAGCGGGGTGGCGTTGGCGTTCGCGTTCATGAAATCCCGGCCGAACTTGGTGAGTTCCTTGCTGGCAGGGGTGGTGCCGATGACGAAGAACAGCGAGGTGTCCTTGATGAGCAGCACCAGCTCGTTGGTGAGGGGCGGGATGATGATGCGGAACGCCTGGGGCAGCACGATGAACGTCATGGCCGTCCCCTTCGACATGCCGAGCGAGCGGGCTGCCTCCATCTGGCCCCGCGGCACCGCCTCGATGCCGGCCCGGATCGTCTCGGCCATGTAGGCGGCGGCCACGATCCCGAGCCCGATGCAGCCCTTCCCGAGGGTCCCGCCGGGGATCTTCCAGCCGAAGGCGATCGGGAGCCCGAAGGCGATCAGGATAATCGTCACCAGGGCGGGGAGGCCCCGGAACAGCTCGATGTAGCCGGTGGCGATCCATCGGTAGGGACGGATCGTCGACCGTTTCATGATCGCAAGCGCCAAGGCGAGCACCAGGCCCAACGAGAAGGACAGCAACGTGGCGATGATCGTGTTCTTGGCCGCGATCGTCAGGACGGAGGGGAGCATCCGGCGGGCGACGTCGAGTTGGAAGAAGTTGCGCTGGATCTTCCCGAAGTCGGCGAAAACGGCGAAGACCACCACCATGAGGACGAAGACGGCGTACAGGGTCAGCCGGCTCCCCGAAATCCGCCGGCGGGTGGGGCGCAACGCGGTCTGCGACATGCGGGGCACGTTAACGGCTCGGGGCGGCCCGTGTGGGCCGCCCCGAATCCGTCACTTGATCATCGATGACGGGGCCTAGAACCACTCGTCGTAGATGCGCTGGTAGGTACCGTTGTCGCGCATCTTTTGCAGCGACGTGTTGACCGCCTCGAGCAGGGCTTCCTTGCCCTCTTCCTTGGTGGCGAAGCCATACTCCTCGGCCGTCGGGTAGGTCTCGACGACCTCGATGGTGTCGTCGTCCAGCGCCTGGGCGGCGTTGGGGACGATGTCCTGCAGGATGCCGTCGATGGCACCGGCGTCGAGGGCGGTGAACAGGTCACCGGGGTTCTCGAACGAGACGATGGTGGCGCCGGGATCGTGCTCGTTGGCGTAGATCTCGCCGGTGGTGCCGGACTGCACCCCGAGGTTGCGGCCGTCGGCGAAGTCACTCAGGCTGGTGAGCCCGGAGTCCTTCTTGGTGAGCAGCGACTGGTCGGCGACGAAGTAGGGATCGCTAAAATCGATGTTCTCCTCGCGCTCCGGCAGGATCGTGATCGACGACGCCGCGATGTCGCACTCCCCCGCCTCCATGGCGAGACCCGAGGTGATGCCGTCGAAGCCGCTGTTGACGACCGAGAGGCCGAGCCCCAGGTCGTCGGCGATGGCGCGCATCAGCTCGATGTCGAACCCGGTGTACTCGCCTTCCACCTCGATCTCCATCGGGGGATAGGGGGCGTCGGTGCACACCGTCAGCGTGCCGTCGCTGACCAGGTTGAAGTCGGCCGCCGCCATCGTGGTGGTCGTCTCCGCCGCCATCGTGGTGGTCGTCTCCGCCGCCATCGTGGTGGTGGTCTCCGCCGCCGCGGTGGTGGTCGTGTCCGACGTGTCGTCGCTGCCACAGGCCGTGGCGATCAGCATCACCGCGGCGAGGACCACGGCGAGTCGCATCAGTCGTTTCATGTGCTCATCCTCCGCCTGAGACCCTCTCTGGGAGGGCTGCCAGGTCGCAGATTAGGCGGAACGGCACGTCGTGAAACTGTCGGGCCCGCCTCCGGGCGTCGGGGGCGGCGCTGCGTCCTGCGTGGTGAAGGCCCGTTCCGGCTTCCCGCCGACCCCCGATTCCGCCGGTTCCGGCACCGGGTAGGCTCGCCCTTCCGACCCGCCGAGCGGCCAAGGTTCGAGACGTGACCGTCGAAACGAAGCAGCCGACACAATGGGGCGTGCCCTTTGCCCTTGCCGCCGTGTACGTCGTGTGGGGCTCGACCTACCTGGCGCTGCGGTACCTGGTGGAGGAGTTCCCGGCTCTGCTCGGCTCGTCCCTGCGCCTCGTGATCGCCGGGGGCGCCCTCTACGGCTGGCTTCGGCTGCGGGGGCACCACCCCAGGCCGACGAAACGGCAGTGGCGCAACGGAGCCATCGTCGGCGCCGTCCTCTTCACGGGTGGAATGGGGATGGTGGCCATCGCCGAGCAGCGTGGCATCGGATCGGGCCTGGCCGCCACCGCCATCGGCACCACCCCGGTCTGGGCGGTGATGGTGGCCGGCTTCTGGCGGCAGCGACCCACCCCCGCCGAGTGGATCGGCCTCGCCATCGGCATGGCCGGCGTGGTCCTGCTGAGCCGCGAGGGCGACTTTGTGCTCGACCCCCTCGGGCTGCTCCTCGTCGTCATCGCCCCGCTCGCATGGGCAATCGGGTCGGTGTGGGGAAGCCACGCCGACCTCCCCGAAGGCGGCATGTCGACCGCGGTGCAGATGTTGGGGGGCTGCGTTGCGCTCGCCGTCGTCGGGTTCGCCCGCGGGGAGCGGTTCGACACGATGCCGGCCGCCTCGGGCTGGTGGGCGCTGCTCTACCTGATCGTGTTCGGTTCCCTCGTCGGCTTCTCCGCCTACGCCTTCCTCATCCGCACCGTGCGCCCCGCCCTCGCCACCAGCTACGCCTATGCCAACCCGGTGATCGCGGTGTTCCTCGGGATCTGGATCGGCGACGAGCATCTCACCGGCCCGGTGTGGGTGGCGCTGCCGCTGATCGTGCTGAGCGTGGCGCTCATCGCCATCGCCGGAACCGGGTGGCGGAAGGCACCGCCGCGCTCCTAGCGCCGTTCGTAGATGACCCGCACCGTGTCGATCGTGTCGGCCTCGGCGGCGGACTTGTCGTGGCGGTAGCCCTTGACCCGGGCGAAACGCAGCGCCATCCCGCCCGGGTAGCGGGGACTGGCCTGGATCCCGTCGAAGGCGACCTCGACCACCTGTTCGGGACGGAGGAAGACGGTGCTCCGGGTGCGCCGCTCCTCCAGTTCCAAGAACCTCTCCGTCTGCCAGGCGAGCATCTGGTCGGTCATACCCTTGAAGGTCTTGCCCAGCATCACGAACCCTCCCGTGGCCGGGTCGCGGGCCCCGAGGTGGATGTTGGACAGGGTGCCGGTGCGGCGACCGTGGCCCCACTCGGCGGCGAGCACCACCAGGTCGAGAGTGTGGGCCGGCTTCACCTTGAGCCAGGTGGCGCCGCGCCGCCCCGCCTGGTAGACGCCGTCGACGCCCTTGACCATCACTCCCTCGTGGCGGCGGGCCCGGGCCTCGGCCAGGAAGGCGGCCGCCTGCTCCAGGGCGTCGGTGACGATCCGCGGCACCCGCCACCGCTCCGGCACCACCCGGTCGAGCACCTCCTGGCGGGCCGCCAGCGGCCGGTCGATCAGTTCCTCCCCGTCGCATTCGAGCACGTCGAAGAAGAACGGCACCAGCGGCACCTCCGATGGATCGCCGTCCTCGGTGCCGAAGCGGCTCATCGTCTCGTCGAAGGCACGCGGGGTCCCGTCGGCGGTGAGGGCGATCGCCTCGCCGTCGAGTACCACACTGGCAACGTCCAACGAGGCGACGACCGCCACCACTTCGGGAAGGCGGTCGGTCACGTCGTTGAGGTTGCGGGTGGCGAGGCGGACCTCGTCCCCCCGCCGGTGCGCCTGGATCCGCACCCCGTCGAGCTTCCATTCCACCGACGCCGTCCCGACGGCCGCCAGGGCGCTCGCCACGTCCGCCGCCGTCTTGGCGAGCATCGGCCGCACTGGGCGCAGCACCTCGAGCCCGAAGCGGCTCAGCCCCTGCTCCCCCTCGGCGACGGCGACGCCGGCGACCTCACCCAGATCGGGATGGAGCATGAGGGCCCGCCGCACCGCCGCCGATGCGACCTCGGCCACCCGGGCGATCGCCTCCACCATGACGCCTTCGAGGGCTCCCTGCCGTAACTCCCCCACCAGAAGGCGCCGCAGGAACTCCTGCTCGGCTGCGGTGGCGCGGGCGAGGAGGGAGGTGAGGATCTCGCCCCGGGTGCTCTGCGAGCCCGGTCCGGTGGCGGCGACGATCCGGTCGATCGCCTCGTCGACCTCCCCGACGGTGAGCGAAGGCTCGGCGGCGGGCGCCACGTCGACCGCGAAGACGGAGGCGTACCCGACGCCGACCTTGCCCTGCCGGGGCTCCCCGGAGAGGAACCCGACGACGACGGGCAGCTCGTCCCGGCCGGCCCACCCCAGCAGGGCCGCCAGGTGGTCGACCTTGGCGGTGCGGGACCGGGTGGCAGCGAGAGCGGCCGAGGTGGCGACGGCGTCGACGAGCAACATCGGGCCATTGTGCGGATTCGCGGGGTGGCACTCAAGCAACCGCCTCCCGGTCCGTAGAATCGCCGCCATGACCTGGGACGACGTCGCTCGGGCCCCGCAGTGAGCCCACCAACTACCGTGCTCGCCGCCCTCCCCGTCAAGCCGTTCGGCGTCGCCAAGGCCCGCCTCGGCCCTGCGCTCGACGCCGCTGCCCGCTCCCGGCTCGGCATGGCGATCGCGGCACGTACCGGCCGGGCCGCTCGTGACGCCGGCGCCGAGGTGGCCGTCGTCACCTCGGACCGCGGGGTGCGGCGTTGGGCCCGGCGAACCGGGTTCGGGGTGATCGACGAACCGGACGGTCCCGGCTCCGGCCTCGATCGTGCGGCTCGGGCCGCCGCCGCCGAGGCGCACCGTCGCGGCCTGCCGTGGTGCATCGTCCATGCCGACCTGCCGCTGGTCATTCCCGCCGACCTGGCGGCGGTGTTCGACCTGGCCCGCTCCGGCCCGGTGCTGGTTCCCTCCCACGACGGGGGCAGCAACGTCGTCGCCTCGTCCGGGCCGTCGTTCCCCTTCGCCTACGGTCCGGGCAGCTTCCACCGTCACCTCGCCGCGGTGCCGACGGCCCGGGTGCTCGTCCACCCTCGCCTCGCCCTCGACCTCGACACACCCCGTGACCTGCAACACGCCCTCGATCTCGCCCCGGACCACTGGCTGGAACGCCTGATCCTGGGAGATGAGGCGTCCCGCCGCCACCTCTAGGCTGCGCCGGTGGCCACCGACACCTACCGCGAGCTGCCCCGACCCCGCCCCGACCTGCCGCCGGCCCGCCGGGCGATGGCGATCGGAGCCCATCCCGACGACATCGAGTTCGGAGCGGGCGGGACCCTCGCCCGCTGGGCCGCCGCCGGCTGCGAGGCGACGATGCTCGTCGTCACCGACGGCTCCAAGGGAAGTTGGGACGCCGCCACCGACCCGGCCCGGCTGGTCGCCGTCCGCCGCGAGGAGCAGGAACGCGCCGCCGGAGTCCTGGGAGTCACCACGGTGATCCACCTCGACGAGGTCGACGGTGAGCTGGAGTACTCGATGCAGCTCCGCGCCGAGCTGTGCCGTCAGATCAGGCTCGCCCGGCCCGATGTCGTCTTCACCCACGATCCGTGGCAGCACTACCAGATCCACCCCGACCACCGGGTCACCGGAACCGCGGCCCTCGACGCGGTGGTGGCCGCCCGCGACCCGCTGTTCTTCCCCGAGCAGGGACTGGCGGCGTACCGTCCCGGGGCGGTGTTGCTGTGGTCGGCCGACGAGCCCGACCACTGGGAGGACATCGCCACCACCCTCGACCTCAAGGTGAAGGCGCTGCTCTGCCACCGATCGCAGGGAGCCAACTCGATGGGCGGGGCCGAGCAGGACGAGCTGCGCCGGCAGGCATTTGCCGACCAGGTGCGGGAGTGGGCCGCCGCGCAGGGCAGCGACGGTGGCCTCATGTTCGCCGAGTCGTTCAAGCGGGTGACGCCGTGACCACGAATCAGCCTGTCACGCTGGTGCTCGGCGCCGGTATCGTGGGCCGGGCCGCGGTGTGGGACCTGGTGCGGCGCGGCCACCACGTGACGGTCGCCGATCAGGATCATGACGCGGTCGCCGCGGCCGCTGCCCTCGGGGCCGCACCGGTCGCCATCGACGTCACCGATCGGTCCGCCGTCGAGCAGGGTCTCGCCGGCCACGACGTGGTGGTGTCGGCGGTGCCGTACCGCTTCGGGGTGGACCTGGCCGAGGCGGCGATCGCCACCGGGACCCACTACTTCGACTTCGGGGGCAACCCGACGGTGGTGAAGGCACAGGTCGCCCTTGACGAGGCGGCCCGACGGGCCGGGGTGGCGGTGGTGCCCGATTGTGGCCTGGCTCCCGGGCTCGCCAACGCAATAGCCGATGATCTCATCGCCGCCGCGGCCGACGGCCCGATCGATTCGGTGCAGATGCGGGTCGGCGCCCTCCCCGCTCGCCCCACCGGAGCGCTCGGCTATCAGCTCGCGTTCAGCCCGGGCGGCCTCATCAACGAGTACGCCGAGCCGTGTGAGGTGATCGAGGACGGGGCCGCCACCACGGTGCAGCCGTTGGGCCGGTTCGAGACGGTGGAGTGGGAGGGGTGGGGACCGCTCGAAGCGTTCTCGACCGCCGGCGGCACCTCGTCGATGTGCTCGGCCCATGCCGGCCGGGTCGATCGCCTCGAGTACAAGACCCTGCGTTACCCCGGTCACGGCCGGATCTTCCGGGCGCTGCTGGAACTGGGGATGTTCTCGGAGCGCCCGTGGCGGATCGGCGGCATCGAGATCGCCCCCCGCCCGGTGCTGGTCGAGGCGCTCACCCGCAACCTTCCCGCCGGCGAGCCCGACGTGGTGCTGGTGCGGGTCTGGCTCGAGCAGGCCGACCGCATCGAGGGCGTCCAGATCGTGGACCGCCACGACGGTCGATTCTCGGCGCTGGCCCGCACCACCGCCTTCCCGGCGACGGCGCTCGCCGATCTCGTCGCCCGCCACCAGCTCGATCTGACGGGAGCCGTCGCCATGCACCGGGCGGTGCCGGGGAGGGTGCTGCTGCGGGAGTTGGAGGGGGTCGGCATCGTCACCGAATCGTGGTCGGGCCCGGTGCCGGGAGGCGGCTGAGCCGCCTCGCTAGGGTGTGGCCATGCACGACAACGTCGCCGTCGTCACAGGAGGAACCGGCTCGCTGGGTCGGGCCCTGCTGCCCCTGCTGATCCGGCGCCGGTTCCGTATCGCCGCCACCTACCTGGTCCCCGAGCAGGCCCAGCAGCTCGAAGAGGACCTCGACCTCGACCTCGACGAGGACCAGGTGCTGCTGCGGCGAGTCGACTGCACCGACGCCTCGGCGGTGGACGCCTTCATGCAGGAAGCGGTCGACACCTTCGGGCACATCAACGTCGTGGCCTGCCTGGTCGGAGGCTGGGCGGGGGGACGTGACGTCACCGAGACCGACGACGTGCGCTTCGACCGCATGATCGACCTCAACCTGCGGTCGACCTTCTCCACGGTGCGGGCCGCCGCCGCCCGGATGCGGGACGTGGAGTGGGGCCGGATCGTGGCGATGGGGAGCCGAGCCGCCCACGATGTCCCCGCCGGCCAGGCCGCCTTCAACGTCGCCAAGGCGGGGGTGATCGCCCTCATGAAGACGCTCGCCACCGAACTCGACGACACTAACGTCACCGCCAACGTGCTGGTCCCGGCCGTGATCGACACCTCCTCGACCCGGGCAGCCCTCCCCTACGCCGACTACATGAACTGGCCGCAGCCGGCCGAGATCGCCCGGGTGCTGGACTTCCTCCTCAGCCCCGCATCGGAGGTCATCAACGGCGCCGAGATCCCGGTCTACGGCAAGGCCTGATTCCCTGCTTCTGGACTATGCTGGAGCCATGTCGCGGCGCCTCTTCCGGCTCGACGTGGCGATCGCCCTCCTGGCGACGGCGTGCGGATTCGCGTCGGCCGACACCTCCACCACTGTCGCGCCTCCCTCCTGTCTCGCCCCGCCGGCCGCCGAGTTGGCGGCGGTCTCGCCGCTGGCGATCAAGGTGGACCCCAACCCGGTGGCGGTGGGGTCCCGAGCGACCCTCACCGTCGCCGCCGACGGACTACCGGAGGGCGCCATCGTGGGCGCGGGTGCGGCCTGGCAATGCTGGAACGGCTCGCAGTGGATCAACACCCATCAGATCGTGCGGGGCGGCTACGGCACCGAGCACGGCGCCGCCATCGAGGTCGGGCCCGGCGACACCACCACCATCCCGGCGGTCGGTATCCCGCTCCCCGACTCCTCCCCGATCATGATTCCCGACGTGGAGCCCGGCACCTACCGGCTCGCCGACACGGCAACCCAGCCGGGAGGCGGGGAGATCTCCGGCTGGGTGATCGTCGAGGTGACGGCCGGCGGTTGAGCGACCTCCCGCTTGGGTCTGAGCCCGCCTTGCTCCTTCTGAACAACCGTTTAACATAGTGAACATGAGTTCAAGAGCGCTCGGGAGCGAGGCAACCGACGACCGCACCACCAAGGCACGCATCCGTGACGCCGCCATCGAGTGCATCGCCGCCTCGGGGGTGCACGACACCACGGTGCGGATGATCGCGGCTGCCGCCGACGTGTCCCCCGGCCTCGTCATCCACCACTTCGGCTCGATGGAGGATCTGCGGTCCGCCTGCGACGCCCACGTCGCCGCCGCCATCCGGGCCATGAAGTCCGAGGTCATGTCGGCCAGGCCCGGGCTCGACGTGCTGGGGGCGCTGCGCGACAGCGAGGTGGGATGGATGGTCAAGTATCTGTCCCAGGTCCTCGCCGACGACACTCCAGCGGTGGCGAAGCTGATCGATGATCTCGTCGCCGACGCCGAGGGCTACCTCGAGCAAGGGGTCGAGGCGGGAATACTGCGGCCCACCGCCGACCCCCGCGGTCGCGCCGTCGTGCTGGCGGTGTGGTCGCTGGGAGCGTTGGTCCTCCACCGCCACCTCGAGCGGCTCCTCGGGGTCGACATCACCTCCCCCGACGTCGGACGCGACCCTGCGGTCGCCGTCTACGGCGTCACCGTGTACGAGATGCTGGGCCGGGGACTGTTCACCGAAGCCTTCGCCGAGCACGTCATCGAAACCTTCGCCAGGGTCGCCACCGGCGCCGAGCCCACCTCCCCCGACCCTCCCCCCGAGCCGGCCCGCGACGATTCCCCTCCGAGCAAAGGAATGACATGACCACCGACATCGCCATCCACACCGAGAAGCTGACGAAGCATTACGGAGACGTCGAGGCGCTCGTCGACCTCGACCTCGATGTCCGGCCCGGCGAGATCTTCGGCTTCCTCGGCCCCAACGGGGCAGGCAAGACCACCACGATCCGCACCCTCATGGACGAGATCCGGCCTACTTCGGGATCGGCGACCATCGTCGGCCTCGACACGCATCGGGATTCCGTAGAGATCCGCAGACACGTCGGGTACATCCCCGGCGATCTCGCCATGTACCCCAACCTCACCGGCCGGGACACCCTCACCTACTTCGCCAACCTGCGCGGGGGGGTTGATTGGAGCGTCGTCGATGAGTTGACGGAGCGACTCGAGTCCGACCTGTCGAAGAAGGTCGGCGACCTCTCGTCGGGCAACCGGCAGAAGGTCGGGCTCATCCAGGCCTTCATGAACGCCCCGGACGTGTTGATCATGGACGAGCCGAGCTCGGGGCTCGACCCGCTCGTCCAGCGCGAGTTCCAGCAGCTGATGAAGGAAGCCGCTACCCGCGGCGCCTCCATCTTCCTCTCCAGCCACACCCTCTCCGAGGTGCAACGGGTTGCCGACCGGGTCGGCATCATCCGCACCGGCCATCTGATCGCCGTTGAGGGGGTCCAGGAGCTGCGCTCCAAGGCCATCCGCCGCGTCGACCTCTTCTTCGACGCCCCCGTCGAGGCGACGCCGTTCGAGAGCGTCCCCGGAGCTCGTGACGTCGAGGTGCGCAACCACCACGTCTCGATGTCGTTCGACGGCCACATGGACGAGCTCCTCCGGGCCGCCACCAGCGGGTACACGCTGGTCGACATCAACACGCAGGAGGCCGACCTCGAAGAGATCTTCCTCACCTACTACCGCGCCGAGGTGTGACCGTGACCCTCACCAACGTATTCACCAAGTCCGCCCGGGACCGCATCACATCGACGCTGGTCGGAGCGGTGGTCATCGCAGGGCTGTTTCTGATGGGGATGGCGGTCTACCGGGGAATCGATCTCTCGTTCTACGCCGATCTCCCCAAGGCCTTCCGCGACATGTTCGCGATCAGCGACACAATCAACGTCGGTAGCCTGGCCTACGGCGCGATCTACTCCGGCTACGGCGTCTTGACGATGGCGGCCGTCGCACTCGCCGCCGGCGCCGGCGCCATCGCCGGCGAGGAGCGCGGTAGCACCATGGGCATCCTGCTCGGGAACCCGGTGAGCCGCACCCGGGTTGCGGTCTCGAAGATGCTGGCGCTGGTGTTCATCACCGCGATCGGCTTCCTGATCCTCTGGGTGACCGGGGTGGTCGTTCCGCACCTCCTCGACGTCTCGACCACCGGCCTGCACATCACCCCGCTGCTCGTGATCATGTTCGTCAACGCGCTCTTCTACGGGTTCCTGGCGTTTGCGCTGTCGGCGTGGACCGGGAAGAACTCGCTTGCCTCCGGGGTGACGGCGGCCATCATGATCGTCTCGTTCGTCGCCGCGGGGTTGCTGCCGCTGGTCCACTCACTGTCGTGGCTGCAGCGCTTCTTCCCCTGGTACTACTACCAGCACGGCGACGTGTTGCACACCGGCATGGATTGGGGCGGGCTCGCCGTGCTTCTCGGTGGTATCGCCCTGTTCGCCGTGGCGGCCGTCATTGGGATCAACCGCCGGGATCTGCGGACGGCCGCCATCGGAACGAAGCTGATCGACCGGCTGCGGAGCAACCCACTCACCCACACCGTGGTCGAGCGTCTCGCCGGCAAGGCGCGCGTCTCCCGCATCTGGGTGAAGACCGCCTCCGACCACCAGTCCCTGCTGTACATCATCGTGCCGCTCGTGTTCTTCATGTGCCTGATGATCGGGCCCATGTACGGTCTGCTGGACAATGCCATCAAGCGCCTCGGCGACCAGTTCCCCGAAGCGATGCTCGCCCTGTTCGGCGGAGGAGACCTGAGCACCCCCGAGGGCTTCTACCGCATCGAGATGTTCGGTCTCATGATCCCGGCAGGCGTCATGGTGGCCACCGTCGCGATCGCCACCGGGGCGATGGCCGGGGAGGAGAAGCGCAACACCATGGGATTGCTGCTCGCCAACCCGATTCGACGCTCGTCGGTGGTCCTGGAGAAGGCATCGGTGATGGTGCTGTACGCCGCGATCATCGGCGCCGGAGCGTTCTTCGGCACCGCGGCAGGATCCCTACTCGGGGGCCTCGGCATGAACATGGGCCACATTGCGGCGACCAGCCTGCTCGCCGCGCTGATCGGTCTGGCCTTCGGCGGTCTGGCGCTCACGATCGGTGGGGCGACGGGGAGCAGCCAGCTCACCGCATACGGCACGGTTGGTGTCGCCGTGGTGATGTTCATCATGAACGGGTTCCTGCCCCTCAACACGAGCACGGAGGCGTGGGCCCGGATCTCGCCGTTCCACTACTACCTGGAAAGCGATCCGCTCCTGAATGGGATGGCGTGGGGTCACGCCGCGCTTCTCGCCGGATTGGCGATCGCGTTGACGTTCCTCGGCATCGTCCTGTTCGATCGGCGCGACCTACGGCAGAGCGGATAGCGCGCCGACCGGCCGGTCAGCTCCAGACGTCCTCGGTCCAGCCCGGCTGGATCACCGCGATGGGCGATCAGCAGCACACCGGCGATGATCCTGAGGAACACGGCCATCGTCGTCTCCTACCGCCGGGACGATGGGGTGATGTCGCGGCGAGGATACCGGGGGGCCATGAGACGGGGCTGCCGAGAGGGGTGTCGGCATCGATTGCCGCCGCCCGAAGCTCCCGCCGCCATACCATCGGCGCCATGCCTGCCGTCCCGCCGCATGTCGGCACCCTGCGCGAGAAGCCGCTCCATGCCTCGCTGAAGCGCTGGTACGCCGAGGAGGGTGACCGGGTGGAGGTGCCGGTCGACGGGTTCGTCATCGACCTGGTGCGCGGCGACCTCCTCATCGAGATCCAGACGAGCGGCTTCTCCTCGATGAAACGCAAGCTCGCCACCCTGCTCGACCTCGGGCACCGGGTCCGCGTCGTGCACCCGATCCCGGTCGAGAAGTGGATCGTCCGGGCCGACGGTGACGGGGCCGAGCTGGGCCGACGCCGCTCCCCCAAGCGCGGCACGGCGGTGGATGTCTTCGCCGAGCTGGTGAGCTTCCCCGAGCTGGTGACCCATCCGGGACTCGACATCGAGGTGGTGCTGATCCACGAGGAGGAGGAACGCCGCCACGACCCCACCCGCGCCTGGCGCCGCAAGGGCTGGGTGGTCGAGGAACGGCGTCTCATCGGCGTCGTCGACGCCGTGCCGATCACGGGGCCCGACGACCTGGCCGGTCTGCTGCCGGCGGCGCTGCCGGAGCCGTTCACCACCGCCGACCTCGCCGCCGCCCTCGGGAGGCCGCGGCGCCTCGCCCAGCAGATGGCCTACTGCCTGCGCCACGCCGGCGTGCTCACTGCCGACGGCAGCCAGGGCCGCGCCGTCGCCTACCGGGCTGCGCGGGACTGAGCCCGGCGCCACGCCGCTCCCCCCTGCGCAACGAAGCCCTCCTCCCCCACGACTTGCCCCCCATCCCCCGTCGTGTATGCTCGTGAACATACGCTCATGAACAGCGGTTCACGACTGGAGGTGCAAGAGTGGCAACGATCTCGATCCAGCGACTCACCAAGGACTTCGGGGCCCACCGCGTGGTGGACGACGTCAGCTTCGAAGTCAACGAGGGAGTGATCACCGGGTTCCTCGGCCCCAACGGAGCGGGGAAGACCACCACGCTCCGCATGGCACTCGGCCTCGTCGCACCTACCGCAGGCCGGGCGCTCGTCGGGGGCCGGCTCTACCGGGACCTGGCACAGCCGCGCCGCGTCGTCGGTGCCCTGCTGGAGGCGACCGGGTTCCATCCCGGCCGTCGTGGTCGCGACCACCTGCGCATCCTCGCCGCGGCCACGGGCCTTCCCTCTTCCCGGGTCGACGAGGTCATCGACGTCGTCGAACTCGGCGCCGCCGCCCAGGACCGGGTCGGCAGCTACTCCCTCGGCATGAAGCAGCGTCTCGGCCTGGCGGCTGCGCTGCTCACCGACCCCGAGGTCCTCATCCTCGACGAGCCCGCCAACGGTCTCGACCCGGCCGGCATGGCGTGGCTCCGCACCATGCTGCGAGGGTTCGCCCGAGAAGGCCGCACCGTCCTCATCTCGAGCCACGTCCTCAGTGAGGTTCAACAGACCGTCGACGACGTCGTGATCATCCAGAACGGCGCTCTGCGTTACTCGGGTCGGCTCGCCGACCTCGGAGGCGCCTCACTCGAAGAGGCCTTCCTCTCGCTCACCTCGACGACCCGAAAGGTGTGATCGCCATGACCACCACGACCAGACGCCCCTCCATGATCGGGCTCGTCCGCAACGAGTTCCTCAAGCTTCGCACCACCCGCACCCCCCTGATCCTGCTCGGCGCGGCGCAACTCGTCGTGATCATCGGGGTGAGCGGCCTCTTCGTGCAGGGCGCCGACCCCACCGACACCCTCACCGTCCGGAAGGCCTTGGCGCATGTCGGCATCGCCTCCTTCTTCTCTCTCGTCCTCGGGATCGTCTCGATGGCGGGTGAGTACCGGCACAAGACCATCACGGACACCTTCCTGGCGACACCGGCACGTGAACGGGTGGTCGGCGCCAAGATGGTGACCGCCGGCATGGCGGGCGCCGTCATCGGGATCGTCAGCGCCGCCACCGCCTTCACCACCTCCGCCATCTGGCTCGCCGCCAAGGATGCGGCACTCGACCTCTCCGCCGGCGACGTGTGGCGGACGGTGGTCGGCTGCATCGCCTGGAACGTCTGCTTCGGCGCCGTCGGTGTCGGCGTCGGCGCCTTGGTGCGCAACCTCTCCGGCGCGGTCACCGGAGCGCTGGTGTGGCTGGCGGTGGTGGAGGGACTCGTCGGCCAGCTCATCGGCGACGCGGCACGCTGGTTGCCGTTCCGCAGCGGCCTCGCCCTGCAGGCGTTGCCCGCCGCCGATGCCCAGCTCTCACAGTGGGGTGGCGGGCTGATGCTGCTGGCGTACGCGGCAGTCTTCGTAGCTGCTGCGCTGGCCACTAGCGTGAGGCGGGATGTCACCTAGTGCCGCCACTCCGAAGCGATCTGGTGCCCGCCCGGCGGGTCCCGAGGTCCGGGAGCGGTTGATCGATGCCGCCGAGCGCCTCCTGGGTGAGCGGCAGGTCTCGGCGATCACCACCCGCGACATCGCCCGCAGCGCCGGGCTGTCGGACGGCGTCCTCTACAACTACTTCGCCGACAAGCACGACCTCCTGGTGGCTGCGCTGCTCCGCCGCTACGGCGCCACCCTGGACGAGTTCGAGCGTGACCTGCCCGCACCGGGCACCGCCTCGGTCGAATCCAACCTGCGGGCCTACGCCGACGCCCTGTTCGCCCTCGTCGATGCCACCCTCCCCGTGATTGCGGGGTTGGTGTCCGAACCCGACCTCCTCCACCGTTTCGTCGCCGAGATCCACGGCGAGGAATACGGCATGGGACGCACCATCGGCCGAGTCGCGACCTACCTCGAAGCGGAGCGGGCCGCGGGACGGCTCGGCGACCTGGACGTGGATGCCGCCGTCACCGCGCTGACGGGATCGGTGATGGCACTCGGGTTCCGCAGGATGATCCTCGGATGGACCGATGCGGACATCCGTCAGCACACCAGGCGGATCGTGCGCACCCTGCTCGACGGCATCGGTCCGTAGGCGACTTCGGAGGCGATTCGTAGGCGGGTTCGGGCGTCGGCCGCTCGGCCGGTCACGGAGCGCGGGCCGGGTGACTGAATGCGAAGTCGCCGTCCGGGGTGGCGGCGATGATCCAGCGGCTGTTGTGCACCAGGGTGTGATGCCGGCGGCACAGCAGAATCAGGTTGCCGACATCGGTGGGCCCGCCGTCGAGCCAGGAGCGGACGTGGTGCAGGTCGCACCAGCCGGCCTGGCGACGGCAGCCGGGGAACCGGCAATGGCGGTCCCGCACGGCCACCGCACGGCGCTGCGCCGCGGTTGCCACCCGGACCTTGCGTCCCATGTCCACGATGACCGACTCGCCTCGCATCACGATGCGGCTGACGGTGCAATCGCAGGCCATCAATTCCAGGAGCGGTCGCCCGATCGGCCCGTTGTCCTCCAGCTCGCAGCGACGCTGCAGGGAGGTGGTATCGCCGTGGAGGGCGTCGTGATCGACGATCACGTTGAGGCTGGGAGGGTTGCCTGCGGGCCGGTGACCCTGGAGGAACCAGCCGGCGAGGTCGCTCAGGCCGTCGGCACGGCGTTGCGCCAACGTGCGAGGGCCGTCCGGAGTGTCCTCCGGGTCGGGTGGCGCCAAGTGGTCGACGGCGGTGAGCAGCGACTCACCGGCGACCGGGTCCAGCATGAAGTCTCCGGCGACCCACCCGTCCAGCGTCTTGGAGGCGTGCAGGTGCCGGCGCTCGAGCTTCTCTTCGAACGTGTCGCGGCCGAGTTCGTCGTCGGCAATCGTCGACCAATACCGCATCACCCAACCGAAATCACCGATGTCGAGGTTGCGGGCCTGGTCGACCAGGTTCTCGACGTGGTCCGGGAGCACCTTCTCGCGACCGCGGGACATCACGTTCGACACCGCCTCGACGTGAGGAACCGTGATCTCACCGTCGGCGAGCGCCTCGGCGATCTCGTCGTGGTCACCCACGAGGCAGGCGGCCTTGACCAGGCGCCCGGCCTCCCCAACGCCGATCGGTGCCCGATGGGCCAGCCACGTCTTCGGCGACAGCGCCCCGTCGATCTCCCACGCCCGGTCGCGGCACCACTCTGCGACCAGCCGCAGCACTTCGGCTCGGAGGCGTTCGGAAACCTCGAGCAGCTCCACGAGCCGCGACGACTTGGCCGAACCGGTCCAGTCCTCCCGGTCCTCCCCCGCCAGGTCTGCCAGAGCCATCCGGATCTGCAAGACCGGATCGCCCGTGACGCCCTCGACTTCCTTGGTATCGAACATATGTTCGATCATATCAGGGCCCAAGGACGGATTCCATGCCCCCCGGCCGACGCCGCGTCGGGGCTGGAATGGTTCGACGGTCGACTCGGTTTCGACCGGCTTCGAGGACCGTTGCGCTCTTACTACGCCGAGACGGACGCTGCGGAAGATCGCCGTTGTGCTGTCCGCGCCTAGCAGACTGGAGCGCGGGACAACGCCACTGCGAGCCACCCAATGCATTCTCTGCAACACCGCTCGATCCGGCAAGGGGGGCGAGCATGGTCTCCCCGCCCATCAGCCATCCGCTTGTGGCAGAGGGCCGCGCAGTGCAGCTGTGGCCGCCAGACGCCTCGACAACGCTCGATCTAGCAGGAAAGTCGTGCGCCGATGAGCTCAGCGGCTGTACAAACCCATCAGAGTCGCCTGGGCGAGGACGTGGCCTTCGAGCGCGTTCAGCGCTTGCGCCTTGGTCGCACCTGCGGGCAGATCCAGCTCCGAGTCGAGGGCGTAGACGGTGAAGAAGTAGCGGTGCGTCCCGCTCGGCGGGCACGGCCCCCCGTAGCCGGTGCGGCCCCACGAGTTGGTGCCAGGAGTGCCGAGATCGCCGACGGCTTCGGGAATGGACTCCCGGGGCTGGATGTCGAATTCGACCCAGTGGTCCCAGACACCGGCGGGCGCATCGGGGTCATCCATCACCACCGCCAGTGAGACGGTGTCGGTGGGGATATTGGCGAGCTGGAGGGGTGGTGAGAGGTCGCTGCCCTCGCAGGTGTACCTGTCGGGGATCGCGGCCTCGTGGGCGAAGGCGGGGGATGTCAGCTCCATTCCGAACTCCTCGGTCGCTTGCGTCGCTGTGTGCTCCAGCCGGGCGGCGCCATCGCTCGAGCACGCCGCCAGACACAGCGCCAGCATCGTCGTTACGACTCTCGTCTGCATCGTCGCCTCGAATGCATCGGTCCTCCCATCGGCGCAAGCGCGACAGCGGGACTCGAGCCCCATCTCCGATCGTGTCGTCGCCGCTTTCGGCTATTCAAGGAGTATGTGGCAACGGCTCTGCCCCGCCGAGCTCACAGCTGGATGGTTCCCCCGCCTTTTGAACCCGGGGAGCCGGGAAATCTCGCCTGGGACTCCGGCTCATCCGGTTCGCCGTAGGCCGCAACTGTCGATCCCACCGCAGCGCCGAAGTCAACCCAATCAGCGCGGTCCAACGGCAAACGAACCGATCGGAACGGCAATATGGCCTTATCGGCGTCTCCGAAAAGACGGAGCCGATCTGGGAGGTGATGTGTTGTGGCTGCGTCTAGGGGAATGTCACGCTCCAGGCTCCGTCGGTGTCGTAGGCCTCCATGACGAGGAAGACAGTTCCGGAGTCGATGTCAACCGTGTCGTTGAAGACGCCAATCGTGTTCACTTCGAGGTCGGACTCGGAGGAGGATTGATGCGACCACACAGCGAAGCTGTGTGCCCCCGTGTGGGTGATTGTCGCCTCACCAGTCTGGTCGACGAGTACAACCTCATCGCCGGTCCCGGAAATGGAGTTGCCGGTCATGGCGCGGGCCGAGCAGATGGGTTTCACGTCCACGGTCCAGGAGCCGTCTGCGTAGACGAAATCGAGGTAGTGAACGTAGTTGAAACAAGTGTCTTGGTTGATGGGCACAACACCGTGATATCCGTTGAAGGTCCCGTCGGTGGCAACGAACCGGGCAAACTCGCCGTTGATATCGAGAGCATTCACCCGGAGCGCATCGGGACCGCTGAGGCTGATGTCCAGAATTGCCGGCTTGTCTCCGGGGATCCGGAGGGCGTGAACCCCGGGACCGCTTCCTTCAGGCCAAGCGGACGGCACGTCCAGCTCCAGTGAGCGCATAGGCCGCCTCAGCGCTCAGGACATGGCGAGATTCGGGCGTGCCGTCGTGGTCTTCTTCGGGCTAGCCGGCGGCTGACCAACCCGAGCGCGGAGGTGCCGATATGGGCGGCTGGAGCGTGGGCACATCGCAGGGCGCGGTCGTCGTGGTTCAACGGTTCGGGTCTTCGGGAAGACTGCGGTTTGGTGCCACCACGTAGATGGCCACGTTTCCTCCGGCGACGATCTTCTCGCGCTCGATATCGAGGCCTGCTTCGTCCATTACGCCCGGGACACCGCCCGAGGCCTTGAAGGTGCTGTACTGCGCGAAGTGGCCTGACAACCGCTCGATGACCTCAGACAACGCGTGAAGCATTCGGCCCTTCCATCCTCGCAACGATCCAAAACGGAAGTCAATGAACAGCAACGAGCCATTCGGTTTCACGACCCTAGCCATCTCTTTCACCCACGCCATCCTCGCGTCTGCGGGAACCTCGTGGAGGACCATCGACGTCGTCACTAGATCAAAGCGACCATCATCGAAAGGCAGCGTCTCACCGTCCGTGAGGTGAAGCTCCGGCTCGTCTCCTAGACGGGTGGTGGCTCTCTCGAGCATTGCCGCCGACACTTCGACGCCAGTGACGGTGCAGCCAGCCCCGACATACTGAGCCATTCCGGTCCCAGTGCCACAGCCGACATCGAGTACCTGCCACTCAGCCTGTGGCGGAACCACGTCAAGGGCGACGCGGCGAATTCCGACCTGCATCGGTTCGATGAGCCAGTCGTAGAAGCTGGCGATACGCCGATAGGGATCCTTCGCGCTCATCGCGTGAGAGTACCGCCGCATCCACAACCATGCCCAAACGACCAATCACCCGCCCATAGGTGCCGGTATGGGCGGCTACGGTTCAGGCTCTTCCTACTGCTGTGCAGCGTCGATTGCGTCGAGGATGATTTGGACGACTTCTTTGCCGATCGGGTCGTTGGGGGCGGTCATCCACTCGCCGTCGACGACGCGCCAGAAGACCATGTTGCCGTGGTCCCCGCCGGCCACGACGACAACTCCGGCGTCGTATCCGGCAGCTTGCAGAGCTTCGGCTGCGTCCTCGGATTGCCATGGCTGGCAGGTTGGGTCGTCCTCTCCAACCACCAAGACCAGATCGGCATCCACGTCCTTGACGTCGGCGCTATCGACGAGCACCTCTACGAGGGACTCCGGGAGCTTCTCGCCCTCGTACGCGTAGTAGCAGCCTGCGATCGGAACGATCAGGTCGGCCCGTGGTGCCCCTGTGAAGCACACGTCGTAGCTGCCGCCGGGGCCATAGACCGCTTCTGAGAGTCCGCCAACCAGCGCCATTGACGCGCCGTACGAGTCTCCGACGAGTGTGAATGGCTGGTCGAGGTCGCCCCCGTATTCGTCGGCGATGGTCCTGACGAAGCGGTAGCCGCACTCGAGGTCTTGCTCCTTGGCGAGTTGCGAATCGTTGAATCGATAGTCGGGCGCGAAGACCACCGTCCCGTTGCTCGCGAGCCGAGTGGCCATCTCGGCCAAGTCTTGACCAGTCCCTGCTGCGGGGATCAGATACACGATCGGCCACGAACCGTCAGCGTCGGGTGTCCACACCGAGATGTCTTGGGTGGTTTCATGCGAGACAACTGTGGTCGTCACTTCGAACGGACCGAGTTCCTGCAGCGGAACGGTGGTGGTCGTCGCTGCAAGTGTCGTGTCGGCAGCGGCGTCGTCGGTGTCGCCGCATCCCGGCAGGAGCAGCACAACTGCGGCGAGAGAAGCGATCCAACGAACGGATCGTGAACGCATCATCAGAACTCCCTCACGTCGTCAGGCTCCTCAGCCTCTCACCCGAATATACCATCGCCGACCGGGGGTGGGCGACACGCCCGTAGGCGGGAGCACAATCCCGTGGCCCCGACCGTTCAAAGGTAATCCGCTCAACCGCCCCCAATGGGTGGGACAAAGACCCAACAACAGCTAGCCCATAACTGGCTGGGAGGGATGATGTGGGCGGTGTTGCACGCCCCGGTTGGGCGGTGCTGGCCGCCCATAGGTGCCGATATGGGCTGGTATCAGAGAGCGGTGGCCTGACCCGATCGTGGCCCACCTCGAGCGGACACTTCCGAGCCGCCGTTCCGTGGTCCGCAATTCGCCTAGCCGCCCCCCAGTTGGCTGTAGACGTTCGGCGAGGCGTAGTACATGGCCTCTCTGACGATCTTGCCGTCCCGGTACTCATGGATCAAGACTAAAGGGATTTCGAACGGCTTCCCATAGATACTGGTGCCGATCCACACATACTCCATTGCAGCGAACGTCCCATCGGCAGCGACGAAATGGTCAGTCACCTCAGTGAGTTCGGGGTCGGTCATCTCGAGCGCAGTCGCGTACATAGCCTTGACCACCTCCTTGCCCTCGAGATAGTCACCGAATGTCTGATCCACGAAGACAACATCGTCAGCGAATGTGTCCATCACCCCATCGACGTCCTTGGCGGAGAACGCATCGAAGTACGCCTCCTCGTTGGCTTCTACGGCAGCGATCGCCTCCGCATCGCCATCAGCGGAATCGCCACAACCAGCCAATAGCAGCACGACCAAGGTGAAGGGGATCAGCCAGCGGAGGGTGGACGGTTTCATGCGTGGGACTCCTTGTTGTTGTCCAGTGCATGGGGGTTCATGGTGTTGGTGGGTAGGCGATCGGTGATGGGGCGAGGATCTGTGTCCATTCGCCGGTGTCGAGGTCGATGGCGCGGATACCGTTGAGGATTGTCCCAGACCATGGCCCGGCGTTGAGGAGGATGAGTCGGTTGTTGACGGGGTCGCCGACCAAGGGTCCTATGTCGGCGTCGTTGGGGACGTCGAAGCATGCTGTCCACGACTTGACGTTGGCGTCGAATCCACAGATATCGTGGGGGGTGTCCAAGGTCATTGTTGCGGCGTAGACGGTGCCACCGGCCGCTCCGTACGTTCCGACTGACCAAAACACGATGTCGATGCTGGGACTTTCGATCGGCAGCACGGTCACGTCACCGGTCCGGGGATCGACGAGCATGGTCTCCGCTTCGGCGTAAACCCAACCAGTGACGATGAGTCGGTCGAGTTGTTCCGAGTAGCCGAGGAAGTCGAACTGACCTTCGTTCGAGGGTTCCCAGCGCAGGGGGCCGAGTAGCGTCCATTCGTTGGTGTCGACGTCGTAGGCCCAGAACTCCCAGGAGTCCGAGTTGGTCTCTGAGCTCCTCCTGAAAGCGGAGGTGATGATCAACCCGCTGACGGGGTCGTATGCGCCCCCGTATGGGGTGATCTGGTCCGTGTCGTATCCGAGTCTGTCGTTGGCTGGGTGGGTCCACGTGTTGGTGTTGGCGTCGTAGACCGAGATGTGTTCCCAGCCGAAGGCGACGGTGACATCCGAGTCGACGTCGTAGACGAGTCCACCATTCAGGTCGTCGGGTGCCGTTCCGGTCGGGTGCATTTGATACCACGTGTTGGTGCACACGTCGAAGGTCCACGTTTCGCCGAGGGCGTTGACGTAGACGACGCGGCCTGCGTGCCGGTCGAATACCGCCGGCACGATACTCGTCTCTTCGTTCGCGGGACGGACCTGGTCGACCGGACCGGGGGTGTTTGGGTCGGTGCCGGGCGGGCAGGACGCGGCGGGCGGGGCCGGTTTCGCTCGGGTGGTCGCCAGGACGGGATTCCAGGTCCCTGCCGGACCGATCACGGTGGTAGTGGGGGAAGGTGTCTCTTCGGCAGGCACGTCGAGGCGGGTTACCAGGAAGATCGGAATCGCGACAAGCAGCGCGACCACGAACGCGGCTACTGCGACCGCTGGGCCGCGCCACCAACGCGCGCCCCTCGCTGGCGTGAGTGGCGATGCCCGATCGACATCGTCTCCGCCCTGGATGAGGATCGCAACCGGCGGACGAGCGTCGCCAAGATCAGCTGGCAACGGCCGGTCATTCGGGTACGGATCTATCCCGGCAACCCGACGCAGAAGATCGTCACGCTCAGTCATCTCGCCACCATCCTCCGGCCGAAGAAACCTCCCCGGCTCCGTTCCACCACACCCAACTCCCGACCCAACCGGTCAAGCGCCCGATTCAGCCGCTTCGTCAAAGCATTCGGCGTGCAGCCGTACGACGCAGCCAGTTCGTCGCGGTTCAGTTCCTCCCACCCTGCAAGGAGGATCACCTCACGATCAGCCGACCTGAGACGCCCAAGCGCATTGGCGACATCATCGGCTTCCTCGCTTCGAAGGACCTGCGGCTCCGGCTCGTCACCCGAAGCCGACGAAACGACCTGCAAACGGGCCAGTGCGGCCTTGCGGCGTCCTCCCGAGCGTCGCTGGTTCGCCACGATCCGACGCGCCACCCCGTACAGCCACGGCAACTCACAGCCCTCAGGGACCGCATCGCGGCGCCGCCACGCAACCATGAACGTCTCCGCCGCAGCGTCCAAACCATCCTCCCGGCCACACCGGCGAAGGCAGTACCGCAACACGGCGTCATAGTGATCCCGATAGACCCGATCGAATCGCTCCAGTTACGTCCACGTTGGTGGTGTATGACGGGAAATGCTCGTGAATAGGTGATCACCGCGTCAGCCTCACTGGTAGCTGACAGGCGACCGTGAGGAGGAACGCGGTGATCGATACGAGGATGGACGCATTGGAGTGGCTGCGCAAGCAGCTCGAGGCTGACGAGAACGACTTGTTGCGCGAGATGGTGCGCAGCTTCGCCGAGGGGCTGATGGGCGCTGAAGCCGATTCGGTGTGCGGCGCCGGGTATGGGGAACGATCCCCGGAGCGGATCAACCGCCACCAGACCACCTCCCGCAAACGCGAGAACCTTCTCACCATGGTCTATGTCCACACACCGCCACAAGTGCCACAAGTCATCAACAAATCAACCGCCCATATCCGGCACTATGTTCGGCGGCCGGCCTGGCCGTGGCAGTGCTTGTACTTGAGACCTGACCCGCAGGGGCACCGTTCGTTTCGCCCAATCTCGGGGCGAGCCGTCGAGTGACGTGACGTGATCCTTGACACCAACTCTGCCCGTTGCTCTCGGGGCTCGAGTTCACCCTCCCAACGTCGCAGTCGCCTATTCCACTCGCGCATCCGTGCTTCCTCCGTATCGACCTCACGCTCTCGGGCTGCGATGGACGGCCTCGACCACCAGACCGCAGCCCGACTCGACGCCATCGCCGCAACCGTTCGTGTCCCAGGCGTGTCCCAAGACCCACCAGGGCTCTCCCTGTGAACGCACAGAAACCCCCGCTGAGCGGGGGTTTCTTGCCGTAGCCCCGAGCAGATTCGAACTGCCGTTACCGCCTTGAGAGGGCGGCGTCCTAGGCCGCTAGACGACGGGGCCGTGGATGACTCGATTGTAGAGCCGAAGCTCGGGGGGGAGGACTCGAACCCCCA
>Ga0315548_1000004_pt1 | contig 150637 bp, 161 predicted proteins | sample SalMarSW160110MG_2_FD_202540 | JGI IMG/M metagenome (GOLD analysis project Ga0315548, IMG submission 202540) | Salt marsh sediment microbial communities from the Plum Island Ecosystem LTER, Massachusetts, United States - Salt Marsh Sediment SW1601-110 ... | reverse complement strand
TTAAGCCCTGCATCCGCCACCAGCCCCGGCCCTCCCGGTCTTCACGCCGTACTCCGGTGATTTTCTGTTCGGTACTGGCCAGCCGGCGAATACGGCCGTCGTAGGGTTCGGGGAAGCCCCAGGGACGGATGATGTCGAGGGCGGGTGCCTCGTCCACCCTGGCGACGTAGCCCCGCTTTATCTCTTCCAGCTTGCTTCCGGCGGCGATGGCGAATTCCCAGGGCTGGGTGTTGGCCCAGGAAGGCGCCCGCAGCGCCAGCTCCATTATCTCCCTCAGAACTGACTGGGGCACCGGGTCGGGCTTAAAAGCCCGGATGCTTTTTCTCTTCTTGATAGCGGTAATGGTATCCATGTCTGTCCTCCTGCTAACCGGAAACCTTTATTAAAGCCCTAGTCTGTAACCAGCTTCTGGCCGGCCCGAAAGGCCTGCTTCAGGGCATCGGGGTGGTTCTTGATGGCCCCCTTCTGGTCAACGCCGGGAAAAAGTAAGTCGCCGGCATACTCTATGTCAAGGACTCTGAAGAGGGCCCTGACCGTGGCCAGCGACGGCTCGAAGAGATTGGCCAGCTTCATGCCGCCCACGGCGATAAACAGCCCCTTCCTCGGCCTTTTGTCGCCCAGGGGGGGCTGCTTTAAGATATATTTCCTGGCCCAGAGCGCCTGGCAGCGGTCAATCATTATCTTGGCCTGGGCGCTCACCCCCATAAAGTGCACCGGCGAGGCCAGCACGATTCTATCCGCCTTCTCCAGCTCCTGATAGATCATCTGCATGTCATCATTAAAGCGGCAGACGCCCTCCTTGAAACAGGCGTCGCAGTGCTGGCAGGGAGTCATCTCAAGGTCGTTGAGAATAATAGTCTTGACCTCGGCGCCCTGGCTTTGGGCGCCCTTGAGCACCTCGGCCAGCAAAAGGTCGGTGTTGCCACCGCGGCGGGGGCTGCCGGCCAGGCCCAGCACCCTCAATTCAAGCCCCCTTCGATATAGCTCAGAAGCTCGGCCTCCCTGGCCCTCATCCGGCGCTCCGAGTCCGGCTCATCGTGCTCATAGCCCAGCAGGTGGAGCAGGCCGTGAATGAGCAGAATGGCCAGCTCCTTTTCCAGCCGGTGGCCGTGCTCCGCCGCCTGAACCACCGCCTGGGGGTAGGCGATAATCACCTCGCCAAGGTGGAACAGGCCGTCGGGGGGCTGGACAAAGGGGAGCTCGCCTTCTTCCTCCCAGGCGGAGAAGGCCAGGACATCGGTCGGCTCATCCTCGCCAAGGTAGTCCCGGTTAAGCTCCCTGACCCTCTCCTCAGTGGCGATAACCAGCCCTACCTCAATTACCGCCCCAGCCCCCTGCGCCTCCAGCACCTGCCTAATAACGTTTTCCAGCCAGGCCGGGGCGGGGCAGCCGTCAAAGCCCCGGTCAATTAAGATGTTAATTTCCATCTATACTTCCATGATAGCATACCCTGGAACAGCCGATAAAGATGTTTACTTCTATCAACCTCCCCACGTTTTAACCTTGGTTTTGCTTCCCACCCTCCCACCCAAAAGGGTTGTACCCTCTTTCCTCTCCGCTAGGGGTGGGAAAGCAAAGTCACAGAGGCGCAGCCTATGAGGGCGGGTGGGTATGGGTAGAAAAACAAGACTTCTCAATAGGGGTATGATATAGTAAAATCATATAAGCCACGGAGGGGTCGCATAGTGGTCTAGTGCGGGCGCCTGCTAAGCGCTTACCCTGGGTTACTGGGGTCGAGGGTTCGAATCCCTCCCCCTCCGCCACACCAGTACAGTATGTCCCTTAAATTAATAAAGTAAAACCATGACTAAATACCATATCTGGACTATCGGCTGCCAGATGAACAAAGCCGAATCGGAAAGGCTGGCCAGCTACTTCGAGGGATTGGGCTATAAGATTGCCGACAGCGCTGCCGAGGCCGACCTGGTCGTACTTAATAGCTGTGTGGTGCGCCAGCACGCCGAGGACCGGGTGGTCAACAAGCTCCACGCCCTTAAAGCCTTGAAGCAGGCCAGGCCAGAGCTGACCCTGGCCGTCACCGGCTGCCTGATCAACGCCGACACCGCCCGGCTTAGGAAGCGCTTTCCCCAGGTTGACCACTTCTTCAGGCCGGGGGAGCGCCCGCCCTGGCTGGAAGGGGTGGGGTGGGGGCAGATAGTGCCCCGGAGCCCCGCCCCATGCAGCTATGTCCCCATCATCCAGGGGTGCGACAACTTCTGCGCCTACTGCATCGTGCCCTACCGCCGGGGGCGAGAGAAGAGCCGCCCGCTGACCGAAATCGTTAGCGAGGTGAGGCAGCTGGTGGGGCGGGGAACCAGAGAGGTCACCCTGCTGGGGCAGAACGTGGACTCCTACGGTCACGACCTGCCCGAAAAGCCCGATTTAGCCGATTTGCTCTATACGCTTAACCCCATCGAGGGGCTGTTAAGAATTCGCTTCCTGACCAACCACCCCAAGGACATGAGCCCCCGGCTCATTGAGGCTATCGCCAGGCTGGACAAGGTCTGCCAGCAGCTAAACCTGCCGGTGCAGGCGGGCAGCAACCAGATTCTAAAGGCGATGAAGCGGGGCTACACCGTAGAGCACTACCGCCAGCTCATCGCCGAGATACGGGACAGGATACCGGAAATAGCCCTGACTACCGATGTCATCGTCGGCTTCCCCTCGGAAAGCCAGGCGCAGTTCCAGCAGACGGTGGATTTGCTGGCCGAGCTCAGGTTCGACGCCGTCCACGTCGCCGCCTACTCACCGAGGCCGGGGACCTACGCCGCCGAGAATTTAGCGGACGATGTACCAGGGCTAGAGAAAAAGCGGCGCTTAGACCACATCGAGAGGCTCCAGGAGAAAATCGCCACCGAGATAAACGCCCGCCTCCAGGGCAGGGTGGTCGAGGTGCTGGCGGAGGGGGAGGTGAGGGGAAAGTGGCAAAGTCGGACCAGAAGTGGTAAACTGGTATTCTTCAGTGATAACGGTGACCGCACCGGGCAGCTGGTCAAAATAAGGATAGAGAAAACCAGCCCCTGGTCACTGCAGGGCCGAGTTGAAAGTTAACCTTGAATAGGAGGCGAAATGAAAAAGACTAGACTATCGGCGCTGGCCTTAATGGCGGTATTGCTTACCACCGCCCTGGTCTTTATGGCTGGCTGCTTTCCCACCGAGACGCCTGCCGAAGGAGAGGGCGGCGGCTTTGACTGGACGATAATCATCTTCCTGGTGCTCATCTTTGCCATCTTCTACTTCCTGCTCATCCGCCCCCAGCGCAAACGGCAGAAGCAACAGCGGGAGTTGATGGAGGAGTTGAAGCGGGGGGACAAGGTAATCACCGCCGGCGGCATCTACGGGGTAATTGAAAGCGTCAGCGAGGACAGCATCCTCATGAAGGTCGAGTCAGGGGCCACCATGAGGGTGTCCAAAAGCAGCGTCGCCCTCAAGCGAGACCAGCAATAGACTAGAACTTATCCCTGCTATCCAGCATTATGGTTACCGGCCCGTCGTTGTGGATTTCCAGCTGCATATACTGCTGAAAACGCCCGGTAGCCACCCTAAGCCCGCTGGCCTTAACCTCGTCAACCAACTTCTGGAATAATGCCTCGGCCTGGGGCGGCGGGGCGGCCTCGGTAAAGCTGGGGCGGCGCCCCTTCCTGGTATCGGCCAGCAGGGTGAACTGGCTCACCAGCAGAACTTCGGCCCCGATATCTAAAGCCGAGAGGTTGAACCTCTCCTCTTTATCGGCGAAGATGCGCAGGTTGACCATCTTCTGGGCCAGATACTGAATGTCCTTATCGCCATCGCCGCCAGCCACCCCGACCAGGACCACCAGCCCCCGGCCGATGCTGCCCACCACCTCTCCCCCCACACTGACCGAGGCACCGGTGACCCTCTGCAGGAGCGCTTTCACGGCTTCTTCTCTTTGGCCTTCTTTTCGGCCGGTTTCTCCTTGGCCTTGCCCGGCTCAGGGGGCTTTTTGCGGCTGTCGGTGATATAGAAGCCGCTGCCCTTAAAGATGACCGGGGCGGAATGGATGACGCGGCGCGGTTTGCCCCCGCACCTGGGGCATTTGGCTACCGGCTTATCGTGAAAGCCCTGCTTCTTCTCAAAACGATGACCACAGGCGTCACACTCATACTCATAGGTAGGCATCAATCAACCTCTTGAATTACTCCTGAATATTTTAGCCTAACCGCCCACCCTAAGGCAAAAAAAGATCGGAGTCGGTGGTGGGGAAAAGGCTGGCCGCGGCCGCCATGGCCTCGCCGACGACGAAGAGCGAGCCGGCCACGCAGACCAGGTCTTTCTCCTCGGCCAGGGACAGCGCCCGCAGCAGCGCCGAGGGGACGTCCCCGAACACCTGGGCTCTTACCCCCTGGCGGGCAAACTCGGCGGCCAGTGTCGCCGGCGCCAGCGCCCGGGGGAGCTGGGAGCGGGTGACAATAACCTGGTCAAAGAGGGGGGCCAGCTCGGCGACCAGGCCGGCCACGTCCTTGTCCTGAGAGGTGCCCATTACCAGGATGGCCCGCTCGAAGTTAAGGTACTGCCGGATAGACTGGGTCAGGCTCCGGGCGGCGCCGATATTGTGGCCGCCGTCAACCACCAGCAAGGGGCGGCGGCTGAGAATCTGGAACCGCCCCGGCCAGCTGACCTGCTCAAAGCCCCTGGCCACTCTATCCCGGGGAATCTCAAAGCCCTTATCGGCGATAACCTCCAGGGCGGCCACCGCGGTGGCGGCATTGACCAGCTGGTGCTCGCCGAGGAGGGGCAGGAAAAGCTCATAGCTGTCCCTCCTTCCCCGCACCCGCAGCCGCTGGCCGTCCAGGGCAAAGCTCAGGCCCTGCCAGGTGACGTCTTTGCCCACGGTGAGGAGCTGCGCCCGGCGCTTCCGGCAGGTTTCCTTGATTACCCTGGCCGCTTCCGGGGGCTGGGGGGCGGTCACCACCACGCTATCGGGCTTGATAATGCCGCACTTCTCGGCGGCAATCTCCTTAAGGGTGCTGCCCAGCACATCGGTGTGGTCAAAGCTGATGGGGGTGATAATGCTGACCAGGGGGGTGATGACGCTGGTGGCATCGAACTGGCCACCCAGCCCCACCTCCAAAACCTGAAACCTGACCCCCCTCTGCCCGAAATAGGCGAAGGCCAGCGCCGTCAGAAACTCGAAGGTGGTCAGCTTGCCGTAGCTGGCCTTCTGGTTGACCTCCTCCAGGGGAGGTTTAAGCTCGGTCACCAGCCGGGCCAGCTCCGCCTCGGAGATAAGCTCGCCGTCAACCCGGACACGCTCCCGCCAGGTCTGGAAGTGGGGGGAGGTGTAAAGCCCGGTGCGGTAGCCGCCGGCGATGAGGCTTGAAGCTATCATTACCGCCACGCTGCCCTTGCCGTTGGTGCCGGTGATATGGATAGAGGCGGCCTTCTGGTGGGGATTGCCCAAAAGGGAGAGCAGCTCATCGACACGGCGCAGGTCGTAGAAGGCGGGGTCGTGGGGCATGCCCACCTTCTCGTAGTCGGTGTAGCTGTTGATGTAGTCTATGGCCTGCTGATAGTTCACAATCGGCTAATTATAGCACTGCCCTGGCCAGGCCACAATCAGGGAAAGGCCTACTCGAACTCGCGCTTTGACTGGGCGGTAAGCACGGTGGAGGCTATCCCCAGCGGCAGAAAGACGATGATAGCCCCAATCGAGCCAGCCAGCGACCAGCCCCAGTGCTTCCGATTAGAACCAAATGTACCGCCGACTATAGCAAGTGCCGGGATAAGCAGACAAGCGACAGCTATAGCTACAAAATCACCAAACTCAGAAATCTCCCCACCTTCGGCAATATAATCAGCGTATGCAATAATCATAAAAACCATCCACCCCATCGCCCCAAAACCCCCAGCGATGATATTCAGAATCCCGGCGGTTGTCGGTTTGCTTGTCTCCTGCATTTTTACCCTGTTTTTTTAATAAACAGTTTTATTCAAACTCGCGCTTTGACTGGGCGGTAAGCACGGTGGAGGCTATCCCCAGCGGCAGAAAGGCGATGATAGCCGCAATCGAGCCAGCCAGCGCCCACCCCCAGTACCTCCGCTGCACGCCGAATACCCCACCCACCAGAGCCAGCACCGCAATAAGCAGCGAAGGAATACCCATCGCCATGATGATAGCGGGCAGGAAACCGGGCATGTACCCCATTCCATAATTACCCATCATACTACCCAGAACGCCAAAAGCAAGCAGATAACCAAGCGACCCCAGTATCCCCAGCGCCCCGCTGATAATGTTCAGAATCCCGGCCGTGGTCGGCTTACTCGTCCTCTCCATATTTGCCCCCTTTTGCCTGAATAATGGTGGAGTCTAGCATATATAACGCCGTAAAGCAATAGCCCACTTGACGTCAATATTTGGCGGCTGGTATCATCAACACAGGGGGTGAGAGTTGAACTTCGACGAAAAGCTGAACTATACCACCGATAAGAACAACAGCCTGCTCTGCATCGGGCTCGACCCGGACCTGGAGCAGATGCCGCCTAAACTGGATGTCTTTAAATTCAACAAGGCTATCATCGACGCCACCGAGGAGCTGGTCTGCGCCTACAAGCTCAACTTCGCCTTCTACGAAGCCCTCGACGACGGCATCGATATCCTCAAGCGCACCATTAAAGCCATACCGGAGCATATCCCGGTAATCGGCGACGGCAAACGGGGCGATATCGGCAACACCGCCCGGGCCTACGCCCACGCCGTCTTTGTTACCCTGGGCTGTGACGCCGCCACCGTCAACCCCTACCTCGGCTTCGACTCGGTAGAGCCCTTTATCGGCTACTGGGACAAGGGGGTCTTTATCCTCTGCCGCACCTCCAACCCCGGCGCCGTCGATTTCCAGAACCTGCGCTTCGAGACCGAGAAGGCCCAGCTCGCCCTCTTCGAGATAGTGGCCATCAGGGCCGCCCTCTGGAACAAACAGGGCAACATCGGGCTGGTGGTGGGGGCCACCTATCCCGAGGAGCTGAAGCTGATAAGGCAGAGCCAGCCCAATATGCTGCTGCTGATACCCGGCATCGGCGCCCAGGGGGGCGACCTGGCCTCATCCGTCCGCTACGGCGTCAATGCCACCGGCCGCAAGGCTATCCTGACCTCGTCACGGCAGGTTATCTACGCCTCCCAGGACAAGGACTTCGCCGAGGCGGCGCGCCGGGTGGCCGCCGACCTGCGGGAGAGAATCAACTACTACCGCTCTACCCTCACCCTGGCCCCCTGAGGCCAACCAACCCGCAAAATGTCACAAATCTGTAACCTTTTTGGGGTCAATTATATGACTATTTGATTGGCCAAAAACGAAAATAACAATGTATCCCAACGCTCAAGAACCAGGAAGGAGGTTTTGTGAAATTGAAAAGAGGATGGTTAGGTTACCGCACCCTGTTATTAGGTCTAATAGCTGTCATCGCCTTGGTCTTTACCGCCTGCACCGCCGTGCCAGATACCAGCGCTCCCAGCTCCTCAACTGCGCCAACAACAACGCCTGTATCGAACTCAAACACGCCAGTTGATTTTGTGGCCGCGGCTCAAAAGGTCTTGCCATCGGTAGTCGAGATTGAGATTGCCTACGGGCCGCAGGGCGCTCCCGGCTCCCCGAGCACCCACGCCGCCGCCGGTACGGGCTGGGTTATCCGGGAAGACGGGCTCATAGTGACCAACAACCACGTTGTCGAGAGCGCTCAGACGATAACGGTCATACTTGCCGATGGCACCAAGCACACCTCGACGGCCGTTCAGACCAACGCAGGCAAGGACCTGGCGGTAGTCAAAATCGCCGCCCAGAACCTGCCGGCGGTTATCACTGGAGATTCCTCCCAGCTTAAAATGGCGCAGCCGGTGGCAGTTATCGGCAACGCTCTGAACCTGGGTATTCGGGTTACGGCAGGCGTGGTCAGCCAGCTTGATGTTCCGGTGAGCTACGATGGCATATCGCTTACCGGCCTTATCGAAACCGACGCCTCGATCAACCCGGGCAACAGCGGCGGCGTGCTCGTAAATATACTGGGTGAAGTGGTCGGCATTCCCTGCGCCGGGTTAGATGACCCGAATCTGGACGTGGAGGATTTCGGCTACGCCATCAGTATTAACGAGGCAACGCCGGTCATCAACAGTCTCATCGCCCAGATGCCCTGAAGCCGTATGAACAGCTCAGCGCTTAACTGCTATAATAAAGGCGTATGTCCCGCCGCATAATGCATATCGACCTCGACGCCTTCTTCGTCTCGGTGGAGCAGGTGACCAACCCGGAGCTTAAAGGTAAGCCGGTAGTGGTTGGGGGGAGGCCCCAGGGGCGGGGGGTGGTCGCCGCCGCCTCCTACGAGGCGCGGGCCTTCGGGCTGCACTCCGGCATGCCCCTGGTCACCGCCAGCCGGCTCTGCCCCCAGGCCATCTTCATCCAGGGCAGCTTCCCCAAATACCGCGACGCCTCCCAGAAGTTCATGGCTATCCTGGCCGACTTCTCCCCATTCCTCGAGCCGATGGGCCTGGACGAGGCCTATCTGGATGCCACCGGCTTCGAGTCCATCCACGGCTCGGCCCGCCGGATGGCGGAGAAGATAAAGCGGCGGGTTAAAGCCGAGCTGGGGCTTAACGCCTCCATCGGCATCGCCGGCAGCAAGGTGGTGGCCAAGGTCGCCTCCGAACTATCCAAGCCCGACGGCCTGCTGGAGGTGGACGAGGGTAAAGAAAGCTCCTTCCTGGCACCGCTGCCCATCGCCAGACTGCCGGGGGTAGGCCAGAAGACGGAAGGGAAATTAAAGCGCCTGGGCATCACCACTATAGGCAAACTATCTGCCACCCCATTAAGCCTGCTCAAAAGCCATTTTGGTGCGTCTGGTAAGATGCTACAAAGCTTTGCCAGCGGCATTGACAGCCGGAAAGTGGCACCGCCGGCGGCGGCCAAGTCCATCAGCCGGGAGACCACCTTCGGCCAAGATAGTAAAGACCGCTCCCTGCTAAAGTCCACCCTCCGCTACCTGGGGGAGAGGGTCGGCGCCTACCTGCGCCAGAAGGGGAAGCGGGCCCGGTGCGTAACCCTGAAGCTGAGGTACGCCGACTTTACCACCATCACCCGCCGTCTTACCTTAAGCCAGACCACCGACAGCGACCAGGTTATCTTCGATGCCGGGGTAAAGCTGCTGGGCCGGGCGCTGGCCGGGGCCAAACAGCCGGTGCGCCTTATCGGCATCGGGGTATCCGAGCTGGCGGCGGGGGGACAATTAGATATGCTGGACGGCTCCGCCCAAAGGCAGGAGAGCCTGAATAAGGCCATCGACCGCATCCGCAGGAAGTACGGCTTTACCGCCATCCAGACCGGGCAGACGCTAAAATTGAAGGATATCTTTGAGGAGGGCGGGGAGGGCTATAAATTAACCACGCCGAGCCTGTCCAGGTAGGGACTGCCCCTCACCCCAGCAGTCTCTTCTCCCCCTTTATCTTCTGGATATAAATCTAGCATTATTGCCAGACCTGTTGTAGTGTTGTAGTATAGTATAACAATTTATTCTTAAAGAAGGTGGTGGCCATGTGGGACTGGTTTCTGAGTAACGGCGTCTGGATACTGGTGGCGGTGGTGGCGGGCTTCATCCTGTTCTACTTCTTCCGCCACTGGGCCTTCCGGTGGGTGCAAAAGCTATTCCCCGGGCAGTGGCAGGAGCAACTGCAAGGCGCCCGGAGAGCCTTGACTTGGGTAATTATCGGCATCGGCGCGGTGATACTGGCCCTGGCGGTAGCCGGGGTCATCGTCTCCCGCTACGGGGTTGATATCACTCCGGCCCTGGATATGGTCGGCGCCTGGCTGCTGTCACACGGCGTCCGCATTCTGGTCATCATCGGCCTGGCCTACCTGTTCTACATGATAGTCAAGGCACTGTCGCCGCTGATACTGGAGAGGCTGGTCAAAGCCAGGGGCCGGGGACGCCGCGCCCGCTCCGAGCACGCCAAGAGGGCCCAAACCTTAAGCAGCGTGGTTACCCAGGCTACAGCCATATTCATCGTCGTCGTCGCCCTCTTCATGATACTCTCCGAGGTGGGGCTGGATATTACCCCCCTCCTAGCCGGCGCCGGCGTGGCCGGTATCGCCATCGGCTTCGCCGCCCAGAACTTCATCAGGGACCTCATCGGCGGTTTTCTTATCATCTTCGAGAACCAGTTTGACGTCGGTGACGTGATTAAGGTGGCCGATGTCACCGGCGGGGTGGAGGAGGTAAACCTGAGGCGAACCTTAATCCGGGACCTGGACGGCATCCTCCACATCGTGCCCAACGGCGAAATCCGGGTGGCCAGCAACTACACCATGATGTGGTCCCGGGCTCATCTGGATATCAGCGTCGCCTATAAAGAAGACCTGGACCGGGTGATGGCCGTAATCAGGCGGGTCTGGGAGGAAACGGCCGAGGACCCCATATGGGGACCGAAGTTTATCTCCAAAACGCCCTGGCTACTCCGGGTAAACGAGTTTGGAGATTCGGGTATTGATATTAAAGTGGTGGGCGAGACTAAACCGATGATGCAGTGGGACGTTATGGGGGAACTCCGGCGGAGAATCAAGCGGGTCTTTGACGAAGAGGATATAGAAATCCCCTGGCCGCACATCAAGCTCTATATGGGCGATAAACCGGCCGGCAACGAACCTCCTCCACCACCGAAGAAGTAGATTTTTTTGTCTTATGTCCAATAGATAAGCTATAATGGACGCTATCTAGCAAGGAGAGAAATAAATGCCGTCTTACGCCTACTTTCAGCAGCAGTTCCTCCCCCTGGCCGAAGCCAAACTGGGGATAATGACTAACGCCCTCCACTACGGCACCGCCGTCTTCGAAGGCATCCGAGGCAACTGGAACCCCCAAAAGAAGCAGATATACCTCTTCCGCCTCAGAGAGCACTACCAGCGGCTGCAGGACGGCTGCCGTGTCCTCAAGATTGAGCTGCCCCACCGCCTGGACGAGCTCTGCCAGATAACGGCTAGTCTGGTGGCCATGTGCCGCTTCGAGGAGGATGTCTATATCCGCCCCCTGGCCTATAAGAGCTCCCAGTCTCTGGGCGTCCGCCTCCATAACTTGGAAAGCGACTTCCTAATCCTGGTCATCCCCTGGGGGCCCTACCTGGATGTGGATAAAGCCAGCTGTGGCGTCTCTTCCTGGCGGCGGCCGGACTATAACGTAATCCCGCCCAACGCCAAGCTCACCGGGCTCTATATTAACAACGCCCTGGCCAAGACCGAAGCCATTGAGAAGGGCTTCGACGAGGCCATCATGCTCACCCCGGACGGCCATATCTCGGAGGGCACCGGCGAGAACATCTTCCTGCTCAAAGAGGGTAAGCTGATAACACCAGCCAGCGACAATCACATCCTGCTGGGGATTACCCGCGATACGGTGATAAAGCTGGCCAAAGAGGAACTGGGCTTAAAGACAATAGAGAGGCCGGTTAAGCTCGATGAGCTTCTGGCCGCCGAAGAGTGCTTCCTCACCGGCACCGCCGCCCACATCACCCCGGTGGGAGAGATAGACCACCACCCCATAGCCAAGGGCGAGGTGGGGGCGATAACCAGGAAGCTACAAGAGCTCTACTTTGAGGTCATCAAGGGCAATAGTCCCAAATATGTTGACTGGTGCACCCCGGTCTATAAACGGGCCCCCTGAAAAATCGAAGATTTTTTAGGGTGAAACCGGCTACTGCCTGGGCACGCCCTTTTTGGGGGGACTCTCCCCCCGCAGCGACTTCAAGAGGCAGATTACCTGGCAGCTTTCCTCTAAAAAGGCGGTGTAGTTGAGGGCTTCCTCCAGCAGCTGGCCGATGGCGAAGCTGCCGTGACCGTGAACCACGATAAGCCGGTGCTGCTTTAAGGCCCGGGCGATGATATCGGCCAGACCGCCCGGCTTTACCTCCATGTTCCAGCCCAGCACCGGGACCTTACCCAGCAGGGACATGCCCTCGGTGTTGGGGGGAACGATCTCGGTCTCGGTAAGCGAAATGGCCACGGCATGCGGGGGGTGGGCATGAACGATAGCCGAGGCCGAGGTCTGCTGGTAAATAGCCCGGTGGACGGCCAGCTCTATCGAGGCCAGGGGGGTATTGCGGTCATTTTTGTTTAAGCCGGTCTCGATGAGGTCGTGCTCTTCCAGGCAGCCCAGCCGGCAGTTGCGGCGGGTAATGATAAGCTTCTCCCCCAGCCGGATGCTCAGGTTCCCGCTCTGGGATGAGACCAGCCCCTTGGTGAATAGCTCATTACCCACAGTCTGAAACTGGGTTAAAATCATGGTCCTCTCTAGAGCATAAACCCCCTGGCTATCTCAGGTCAAGTTTTAGCCGAAGCCGCGGCCTGGGCCTGGTTCAGCTTCTTCATCAGCCGTGATTTGCGGCGGGCGGCATTGTTGGGGGGGATAACCCCCTTTTCCGCGGCCTTATCCAGAGAGGCGATGGCTACCATCACCGCCTCCTGGGCTGCTTTCAGCTCGCCCGAGAAGATAAGCCTCTCCGCCTTGGTTATATCGGTCTTGCACCGGCTGGTAATAGACTTATTCTGGAGCCTCTTCCGCTCCGATACCCGAACCTGTTTCTGCGCCGATTTACTGCCTGGCAATATCCGCCTCCTTAAGTTGATGATTTTGGTCTGCTGGTCACCTCGTCTCCCACCCGGAAGACATTGGTCACACCCTTGATGCCGTCAATCTTACCCATCAGACGGCTCAGCTGGGCCAGGTCCCTGGTCTGAAAGGTGAAATATAGACTAACGGAATGGTCTTCATGGTGAGTCAGGTTTACCGAGCCGATGTTAACCCCCTCCTCAGCCACGATAGTGGTAATATCCCGGATTAAGCCCACCCGGTCCCAGGCTTCCGCCTGAATGTTGACCGGATAGAGGGAGTCGGTCTGCCCCCACTCAGCAGCCACCAGTCTCTCCCTCTCATCTTCATGGACTACATTGTGGCAGTCCCGACGGTGGATGGTCACCCCCCGGCTGCGGGTGATATAGCCGATAATCGGGTCGCCGGGCAGGGGGCGGCAGCAGCGGGCCAGGTTGGTGACTAGATTACCCATGCCCAGCACGCTGATGGTCGCCTCCGGGGGAGGTGGTGGGGCGGCCGCGGCCTTGGCCTGGGCCGGCGGCTGGGCCGATAATTTCACCGCAATCTGGTGGGTGGAAACGCCGCCGTAGCCAATGGCGGCCAGAAAGTCATCCACGCTGTCAAATTCGAAGAGCTTGGCCAGCTCTTCCCGCTCGGCGGACTTCAGCCCCAGGTGCCTCATCTCCTTTTCCAGCAGCGCCCGGCCCCGCTCAACATTCTCCGCCCGCTCCTGCCGGCGGAACCACTGCCGCACCTTTTCCTGGGCGTGGGAGGTCTTGAGATAGCCCAGGTGCGGGTTGAGCCAGTCCCGGCTGGGGCCTTTCTCACCCTTGGAAGACATAATCTCAACGACGTCACCGTTGTTCAACTGATAGTTGAGTGGCACCAGCTTGCCGTTGACCTTGGCCCCGATGCAGCGGTGGCCTACCTCGGTGTGCACCCGGTAGGCAAAGTCGAGGGGGGTGGCCCCCCGGGGCAGGTCCTTAATCTCCCCCTTGGGGGTGTAGACAAAGACCTGGTCAATAAAGATATCGGTCTTGACCGATTCCAGAAACTCCTCGGCCCCGGCCAGCTCCCGGTGCCAGTCGATAAGCTGGCGCAGCCAGGCAATCCGCTCCTCGAAGTGGATGTCCTTCTCCCGGCCTTCTTTGTAGCGCCAGTGGGCGGCCACGCCGTATTCATCTAACTTGTGCATCTCCCGGGTGCGAATCTGGACCTCCAGGGGCATGGTGCCCATATACATTACCGCCGTGTGCAGCGCCTGGTAGCCGTTGCCCTTGGGGTTGGCGATGAAGTCATCGAACTCACCGGGTAGGGGCCGCCACAGGCTGTGGATAACCCCCAGGGCGTTATAGCAATCGGAAACCGAGCCGACCAGCACCCTCAGGGCGAGCAGGTCGTAGATATCGTCGAAGTCCTTGCCCAGGGCCTGATAGCGCTGAATCTTCTGGTAGATGCTGTAGATATGCTTGGGCCGGCCTGATATCTCGGCCTTGATGCCCACCCGCTTGAACTCGGCCTCGATAATCTCGATTATCTGGGCGATAAAGCTCTCCCGCTGCTCGCGGCGGGCGGCAATAAGCTTAGCAAGCCTGTCGTATTTGGGCCGCTCCAGATAGCGGAAGGACAGGTCCTCCAGCCGCCACTTCAGCTCCCATATCCCCAGGCGGTGGGCCAGGGGGGCGTATATCTCCAGCGTCTCCTGGGCGATGCGGCGCTGCATCTCCCGGGGCAGCGCGCCTAAAGTTTCCATATTGTGCAGGCGGTCGGCCAGCTTGATAAAGACCACCGGCAGGTCCTCGGCCATGGCCACCAGCATCTTTCTCAGGTTCTCCGCCTGCTGGTGCCGGGCCTGGGAGTCGCCCGGGGCCAGCCAGGTAATCTTGCCCAGCCGGGTGACGCCGTCAACCAGCTTGGCCACCTCGGGGCCGAACTTGGCCTCAAGCTCGGCGATGGGCAGGCCGCAGTTTTCGGGGACGTCGTGGAGCAGGGCGGCGGCCAGAGAGTTGGCGTCAAGCTGGACCCGGGCCAGGATGAGGGCCACCTGGAGGGGGTGCTCAATGTAGGGGTCGCCCGTTTTGCGCATCTGCCCCTTGTGGGCCTCGGCAGCAAAATCGTAGGCCCGCCTGACCAGCTCTACCTTCTCCGGTGGCAGGTACCTCTCCGCCTTTTCCAGAAGCTCGGCTAGACTCATATTTCAAGTATAGCGCAAGCGGTCTACGGGTGCAAAAGGGGGGCTAATACCCAAAGGGGTAGTATATCGGGAACAGCGGTGATAGAAGAACAAAGCAAATCAGGTGAAATGACAGGTAGAAGATAAACAGCGCCAGCACCGTCCTCTTAAGCTTGCCCCGCCGCCTCTCCCGGTAAAAGTCGAGAAGCTGGGACCAACCCAGCCCCAGGCCGAGGCAGACCGCCCCCACCGTGGGGTAAAAATAGTAGATATAGCTGACCCGGTCGGTGATGAGGCTGAGCGGTATCCAGACCAGATAGGTGCCGGCAAACCAGGCGGCGCCGAAGAGCCCGGCCTGGCTGCCCCTGACCGCCCTATAGACCATATAGGCGAAGGTGGGTATAATTAAGGCCCAGACGGAGGGGCTGATGCCGGCGATATAATGGGGGTCCCACCAGTAACCCATCGGTTTATAGGTCAGCAGCCACTCCCAGGGGCGGCTCATGGAGGGGTGGCTGACGGTGGTAAAGGTAAGGCTGCTGCTTAAGGTCAGCATGGTCTTTATCCGGCTGATCGGGTCTATCAGCGCCGAAAAGCTCCGGACGATGGCCAAGTCAAACAGGGGCATCAGCCCGACGAAGGTCATCGGGGCCAGCACCACGGTCAGGGCGAACCACCAGGAGCGGCCCTGCCGGCGGAAAAGCCAGTGGATGAACAGGACCAGCGCCGCCAGGGCGCCGTTGAGCTTGGCCAAGGCGCTTAAGCCTATGGCTATCCCCGAGGCGGCATACTGCCGACTGGCGTAAAGCAGAAAGGCGGCCATCATAAAGGTAAGGCAGTAGACGTCCAGCATGGCCACGCTGGCCTGAACGAAGGTCAAGTTCTCCAGTGCCAGCAGAAAGGTGGCTATGGAGGCGGCTTTGCGGGACATTTCCAGCCGCCGGCAGAGGAAATAGAAGAGGACGATGGTGGCCGTGCCAAAGATGACCGAGAAAAAGCGCCAGCCCCAGGGGTTGTCCCCGAAGAGCTCAATCCCGGCCACGATGAAGAGCTTGCCTAGAGGCGGGTGCTCCGGGCGCGTTATTTCGTGCTCGGCGATGATATTCCGGGCTTCGGGGACGTAGTGCATCTCGTCCAGAATAAGCTCCGGGGGGCTGGCGATGATGACGAAGTGCATCACCAGCGTGGCCACCACCAGCAGGCAGAGCCAGAAGTACTGCCAGCGGTAGACCCGGGACAGGGTTTGCTTTACTTCCACGTCCAGTTTCTATTGATGAAGTAGTTCCACAGGAAAGCCACCACGATACCGATGAAATTGGAGAGCAGGTCGTACACCCCGAAAAGGCGGGTAAAGAGCATGAACAGCCCCCACTGAATCGCCGCCCCGGCCAGGCAGATAAGGTTGAACTTCAGCAGACGCCCCAGAAAAGACTTGCCCGCCCGCCGCTTGGCGAAGGTGAAGGTATCGTTGAGGACAAAGTTGGTGATAATGGAGACCTCGATGCCGATAATAACGGCCAAATAGTCATAAGCGGCCAGACCGCCGAACCTGGTCAGGAGCCAGTACACGCCCTCGTTGACGACAACGCCGCTTAAGCCAACGGCCATGAACTTGATGAGCATCCCCAGCTCGCCGGTGCGGGCCATCAGGCTGAAGAGGTGCTTCAGGTAGTCCAGCTGCTGGCCGGGGTTGAGCTTGCTCTGACCGGCGCTCCTGTCCTCAAAGATATAGGGGACCTCGACCACGTTCTGGAAGCGGCCGATAAGCATCACCTCCAGGCTTATCTTATAGCCGATTGGCTTAAGCCTGGCCGGGTCCACGTTCTGGCGCCGGAACATGAAAAACCCGGCCAGCGGGTCTTTTACCGCCCTGGTTGAGGGCAGGAGCAGGTGAGATATCATCAGGGCTACCCTGGATATAATCCTACGGGAAAGCCCCCAGTTGGGACAGCCGCCGCCCGGTATATAGCGGCTGGCTATGGCCATATCCGCCCCGTCCTGAATGGCTTTAATTAAGCTCGGGAGAACCTCCGGGGGGTGCTGCAGGTCGGCGTCCATCACCCCGATAATCTGGCCGGAGGCCGATTTCAGCCCGTGGACCACCGCCGTGGCCAGCCCCCTCTCGTCGCGGCGGACGATGACCCTGACCGGGCAGCGTTCAGCTAAGTCCGAGGCGGCCTCAATCGTCCCATCCTTGCTGCCGTCGTCAACGATTAAGATTTCATAATTATAGCCGGCGAGGGCCTTGTCCACCCGGGACAGGAGCGGGGCGATATTCTCCTTCTCGTTGTAGGTGGGTATAATGACGGAGATTTTTTCTTCCATTAGACCCCCTGTATTCTACAACAATAAGACGCCTTATAATAGAGGGGAATAACGGGTATAATAGGGAGCGGGCGAATCCGGTGAAGCTTAGTCAAAAATTCTACCTCACGGCCCTGGGGCTGGCCCTGGCCCTGGCCGCCTTTTTCCGGTTCTGGGCGGCCCCCCTTTCCACCGGGCCTGATGTTGCCCAGTTCTGGGCCTTCGCCAGGGTATTCCAGGCTAACGGCCTGGACTTTTACCGCTACGCCGCCGGCACCGCCGCCATCTTTCCCTTTAAGGGGTGGGGCTTCGTTTACCCGCCGGTATGGCTGCTGCTGTTAGGAGCAGCCCTGTTCTTTGCCCCGGGGAGCGCGGCCACCCAGACCATGGTTGCCAGCGGCTGGCGGCTGGCGATGAAGACGCCAATCATACTAGCCGACCTGGCCATAGGCTGCCTTCTATACCGGGCGGTGCCCGGCTCGAGGTGGTGGAAACTGCTCTTCGCCAGCCTCTGGCTCTTCCACCCCACCGTCTGGTATGAGTCGGCGGTCTTCGGCCAGTTCGACGCCGTGGCCACCGCCTTCCTGCTGGCGGCGATAGTCCTGCTGGAGCGGAACCGGGACCGGCTGGCCTTCCTCCTCGCCGGCCTGGCAGTAATGACCAAGCAGCACACCCTGATACCAGTAGCGGTGATGGCGGTGATATTGGCCCGGCAGACGGGCTGGCGGCGGCTGGCGGGTAATCTGGCCATCCTGGCCGGGGTGGTGGTAATTTTATCTATCCCCTTCCTGCTTACCGGCAATTTCTCGGCCTACGCCCACTCGCTTTTCCTGCCGGGGCAGGCCCCGACCTACCAGTTCCCGCTGGTCTACGCCTTCAGCGGCAGCGGTGCCCTGCTCACCTACCTGCACAATGCCCTCGGCTGGGAGACCGCCCGATTTATATCCTTCACCATACCCTTAACGGTGATGGCGGTAGCCGCGGTTATAGTCTTCAGCTACCGCAGGGCAGTTACCCCGGCGCAGGGGGCGCTGGCCGGTTTCCTGGTCTTCATCGGCCTCTTTTACCGGATTAACTACCAGTACCTGGTCATTTTTATACCGATTGCCCTGCTGGTGGCCGCCCGGACACGTTATAGAGGCGAAAGAGTACTGACCCTGGTGCTGGCCCTGCTTCCCGCCGTCTGGCTTTGGCTCTTCGACGTCTCCTTCTGGTTCAACTACCTCAAACCGGCCAGCCCCTGGGTAACGCCGATATTAGCCCGCATCGGCCTGGCCAACCCGGCCTTTCCTGACTATATATACGTTTCCTTCGCCCTGGTGATTATGGGGCTGTCAATCGCCTACGTGGTCTGCCTCTTTACCCGCTGGCGGCACGGTGTCTCTTTACAAATAGAGCGTTAATACTGTATCCTAGCCCTTAAGAGAAGCCATGCTTTACCAGGCACCGCGCGGAACCTCGGACATCCTGCCCCAGGAACAGGCCTACTGGCGCTACCTGGAGCAGATGGTGGCCCATACCGCCCGGCTCTACGGCTATGAGCGCCTCGACGCCCCCGCCTTCGAGGACACCAGGCTCTTTGCCCGCAGCATCGGCGCCGACACCGACATCGTCACCAAGGAGATGTACACCTTCGAGGACCGGGGGGGTAGCTCGCTCACCCTGAGGCCGGAGGGAACGGCCCCGGTCTGCCGCGCCTACCTGGAGCACGGGATGAAAAACCAGCCCCAGCCGGTAAAGCTCTACTACCTCGCCTCCATTTTCCGCTACGAGAGGCCCCAGGCGGGGCGCTACCGCCAGCACTACCAGTTCGGCTACGAGGCCATCGGCGACGGCGACCCCGCCCTCGACGGCGAGGTCATCGATATGGCCTGGCAGGTTTTCAAGTCGGTGAATTTAAGCCGGCTCTCCCTCCAGCTCAACAGCATCGGCTGCAAGCAGTGCCGCCCCGGCTACGTGGCCGCCCTTAAAAGCTACTATAAAAGCCATAATCAGCAGCTCTGCCCCGACTGCCGCCAGCGGCTGGAGCGCAACCCGCTGCGCCTGCTCGACTGCAAGCAGGATGCCTGCCGGGAGATAGCAGCCTCAGCGCCCAAGAGCGCCGACCACCTCTGCCCGGAGTGCGCCGAGCACTTCCAGCAATTAAAGAGATACCTGGAGCTGCTCAGGCTCCCTTTCACCGTCAACCACCAGCTGGTACGGGGGCTGGACTACTATACCCGAACGGTATTCGAGATTCAGCCTCAGGGGGGCGGCCCCCAGAGCACCCTGGCCGGCGGGGGCCGCTACGACGACCTCATCGAGGAACTGGGGGGCAGGCCGACCCCGGCCCTGGGCTTTGCCGCCGGCATGGAGCGGATAATATTAAATCTCAAAAAGCAGAAGGTTGACGTGCCCCCTCTGCCCCGACCGCAGGTGTTCATCGCCTACATCGGGGAGGCGGCTAAAAACGAGGCGGTCAGGCTGGCGGCTGACTTAAGGCGGGGGGACATCGGGGTGATAACGGCGCTGGGGGACAGGAGCCTCAAGGCTCAGCTGCGGCAGGCCAACAACCTGGGAGCAGGCTACGCGGTGATTATCGGGGAGGAGGAGCTGGGGAGCGACACGGTGATAGTGCGGGACATGGCCAGCGCCGAGCAAAAGACCGTCCCCATCAGTAAGCTAAAGAAGGAACTGCCTCACTAGCCTCTCCAGCTTCACTTCAGGGCCAATTTATGCTATAATTAATAGGTATGGCTGCCTTGCTATCATCAGCAATCACCTCCGGTTGGGTAGCCGCTTCTCCAGATAGAAGCCACCCGGGTCTCACCGCTCCCCAGATTCCCCCCGGTTTTCCCCTCACCATCATTAAGGGAGTATAAACGACTATGACGCAGGAAAAGCCCATATCACGCCGGGCAGCAAACAGCAACAACTACCGGGCCGAGGATATCCAGGTCCTGGAGGGACGGCAGGCGGTACGCCGCCGCCCCGGTATGTACATCGGCAGCACCGACCAGCGCGGCCTGCACCACCTGGTCTATGAGATTACCTATAACTGCATCGACGAGGCCATGGCCGGCTGCTGCGACCGGGTACAGGTCACCCTCCAGCGGGACAACAGCATTCGGGTAGAGGACAACGGGCGCGGCATCCCGGTGGATATCCACCCCTCAACCAAGATAACCGCCCTGGAAACGGTAATGACCATCCTGCACGCCGGGGCCAAGTTCGGCGGGCATACCTACCAGGTGTCCGGCGGCCTGCACGGGGTGGGCGCCTCGGTGGTCAACGCCCTGTCTTCCTGGCTCAAGGTGGAGGTCAGGCGGGACGGCAAGCAATATCACCAGGAATATAAGCTGGGCATCCCCACCGGCGCAGTGGAGGCGGTCGGCCCGGCCAGCGATACCGGCACCACCGTTACCTTCCTCCCCGATGAGCAGATATTCACCGAGGCCAGGTGTGATTTCGTCACCATCAGCGAGCACCTGCGCGAGCTGGCTTATTTAAACAAGGGGCTGGAGATATCGATTAACGACGAGAGGACGAGCGAGGAAAAGACCTTCTACTTCGAGGGGGGCATCGCCGGCTTTGTCCGCCAGCTTAACCGCAACCGGGTGGTGCGCCACCGCCAGCCTATCTATATCGCCAAAACGGCCAACGGCACCATGGTCGAGGCGGCCCTCCAGTACAACGACGGCTTCTCCGAGTCCTCCTTCAGCTTCGCCAACTGCGTCAACACCGTGGACGGCGGGACTCATCTTACCGGCTTCCGCTCGGCGCTGACCAGGGTCCTCAACGACTACGCCCGCAAGAACAAGCTGATTAAAGAGGACGAGCCCAATCTAATCGGCGAGGACGTCCGCGAGGGGCTTACCGCCGTTATCAGCGTCAAGCTGGCCGAGCCCCAGTTCGAGGGGCAGACCAAGGGCAAGCTGGGCAACCCCGACGTCAAGAGCCACGTCGAGAGCGCGGTGGGGGAGGGGCTTTCCCTCTACTTCGAAGAGCACCCCGACGACGCCCGCCGCATCATGGAGAAGTGCCTCCTCGCCGCCAAGGGCCGGGAGGCCGCCCGCAAGGCCAGGGACCTCATCGTCAAGCGGGGTAGCCTGGAGACGGCCACCCTGCCCGGCAAGCTGGCCGACTGCTCGGAGAGAGACCCTGCCCACAGCGAGCTCTACCTGGTGGAGGGGCCTTCCGCCGGCGGCTCGGCCAAAGAGGGGCGCAACCGCCGCTTTCAGGCCATCCTCCCCTTAAGGGGCAAGATCCTCAACGTGGAGAAGGCCTCGCCGGAGAAGATGCTCTCCCACGAGGAAATCCGGGCCATCATCACCGCCCTGGGCACCAGCATCGACGACGAATTTGACCTTACCAAGCTGCGCTACCACCGGGTCATCCTGATGACCGACGCCGACGTTGACGGCTCCCACATCCGCACCCTGCTGCTCACCTTCTTCTTCCGCCACATGGCCGAGCTCATCACCAACCAGCACCTCTATATCGCCCAGCCGCCCCTCTACCGGGTCAAGGCGGCCAAGCAGCAGCACTGGGTCTTTTCCGAGGCGGAGAAGGAGGCGGTCCTGGCCCAGCTCAAGGAGAGCCGCAAGGTGGAGGTCCAGCGCTACAAGGGCCTGGGCGAGATGAGCGCCGAGCAGCTCTGGGAGACAACCATGAACCCGGATACCCGCACCCTGCTCAGTGTGAACATTGAGGACGCCGCCAAGGCCGACCGAATCTTCCACGTTTTGATGGGGGACGAGGTACCGCCGCGCAAGGCCTTTATCCAGGCGCACGCCAGAAGCGTCAAGAACCTGGATATTTAAGTCTTCACCGCTTGATATACAGCCCGTGCTCTTTGATATACCTCTCCACCGCCTCGGGGACGAGCTTGTGAATGGAAAGCCCCCGGGCCACCCGGGCCCTGATTTCGGAAGCGCTAATCTCTATCTGGGGGGTGTCCAGCATCACCAGGCTTTTGCACAGGCCGGGGATAGCCGCCTCCAGGGCGTCCAGGTCGGGTGAGGCAAAGCCAACCCGGCGCACCGGCACCAGACGGCACAGCTTGACCAGCCGCCGCGGCTGGTGCCACTGGGGCAGCTGGTTCAGATTATCCCAGCCCAGAATAAAGAACAGCTTATCCTCGGCCCCAACCTGTTTACTGAGCTCAGCCATAGTGTCCACCGTATAGGACGGGCCGGGTCTCTCCACCTCCGTGGTCGATAGCTTGAAGGCCGGCTCATCAGCGAGAGCCAGGCGCACCATGGCCACCCGGTGCTCCGCCGGTGAGATGGCGTTGGCGTTATTAAGCTTGAGCCAGGGCTGGCCCGCCGGCACGAAGAGGACCTCGCTTAAATCCAGCCGGGCGTGCACCTCCTCGGCGATAATCAGGTGCCCCATATGAATGGGGTCGAAGGTCCCCCCCAGTACGCCGATATTCATTTCTGCCTCCGATAGGGTCTGGGCCGGGGGCGGAAGACCTTCTCAGGAACTTTTATACCGCCGGCCTCAACCTGCAGGATTGACTGAAGTAAATCCATGGTTTTGGCCATTAGCCCGGGCAGGCCCTGGCCGCTGGCCGCCGAGACGAAAAAGACGTCAGTGCCCACGGCGCTAAAGCTGGCGGCTATTTCGGCCCGCCGGGCCTCGACCTGGGGCAGGTCAATCTTGTTGACCGCCACCAGCTGCGGCTTCCCCCCCAGAGCCGGGTTAAACAGGATGAGCTCGGTATTGACTTGGGCCATATCGGCCGCCGGCGACTCAGAGCTGCCGTCAACCAGGTGGATGAGCAGCCGGGTACGCTCAATATGGCGCAGGAAATCGTGCCCCAGCCCCTTACCCAGGTGGGCGTCCTTAACCAGGCCCGGTATCTCGGCCAGGACGAAGCTCTTAGTGCCGACCTCGACCAGGCCCAGCACCGGCTCGCGGGTGGTGAAGGGGTAGCTGGCTACCTTAGGCCTGGCTGCGGAGACCGCCGCCAGCAGGGTTGACTTGCCGGCGTTGGGGTAGCCGATAAGGCCGACATCGGCGATGAGCTTGAGCTCCAGGGTGAGGGCCAGCTCCTCGCCCGCCTCCCCCGGCTGGGCAATCTCCGGCGCCTGGTTGGTCGGGGTGGCGAAGTGGGCGTTGCCCTTACCCCCCCGCCCTCCTTTAGCCACCACCACCGGCTGGCCGGGCCGGTCCAGGTCGGCGATAAGGCCGTCACCGGCCGGGGCACTGACCACCGTCCCCAGCGGCACGGACAAGACCAGGTCTGCCCCATTCTTACCGTGCTTCTTCTGGCCGGCCCCGTCCCGGCCCCGGGCGGCCTTATAGTACCTTTTGCGCCGGAACGCCCTCAGGCTGGTCACTGCCTCGTCAGCCGCGACAATTATATTGCCCCCATCGCCCCCGTCACCGCCGTCAGGGCCGCCGAAAGGGACAAACTTCTCATGGCGGAAGCTGACCGCACCGCGGCCACCATCACCCGACTTAACTTCTATCTCAGCCCTGTCTATCACTGTTACTTCTCAACTTTATTAACAACATGACAATCTCTAAAGACTACTGAATATAATATATCCTATAACCTAGGTCTATTTAAACAGCACTAATTATAATACCTTTATCTACTGGCTGGCTAGGCGGCCTACCTGGCAGGGTCGGAAAAGGGCTAAATCCCAGGCTGTCTGGTTCCGGCTTATCCACAAAAAGGGGTGGTTATATCGTGCCGGAGAGGCCGGCCATGTTGGCGGCCTGTTTATAGATGGTGACTTGCTGTAGGAAACTCGGTTTTACTGGCGGCAGGACCGGGGCGGGCGCTGCAGCCTCTTTTGAAGGTCGAGCACCTGGCGCCGCAGGTAGGGGTCGTTGGCCATGTCGCCGGCTATCTTGCGGTGGGCGTGGATAACGGTGGCGTGGTCCCGGTGGCCGAACTCCAGGCCGATCTGGGCCAGCGAGCAGTTGCTGGCCTCCTTGAGCAGGTACATGGCTATCTGCCGGGCCTGGGCGGTGGCCCGGTCCCGCTTGCGGCCGACCAGGTCTGCCGGGCTCAGCTGGTAGCGCTCGGCGACCAGCTTCATCACTAGCTCCGGGTCTAGGCTGTTCTGGCCGGGCGCCGGGGTGATGTCCTGCACCGCCCGGGCGGCCAACTCCGGGGTGAGGATGGCGCCGAAGAGCTTGGCGTAGGCCACCGCCCGGTTCAGCGAGCCTTCCAGCTCCCGGATGTTCTGCTGGATGCGCTGGGCGATGAACTCCAGCACGTCTAAAGCTACCTCCGCCCCCTGCTGCTCGGCCTTGGCCTTGAGGATGGCCAGGCGGGTGTCAAAATCGGGCGGCTGGATATCGGCAATCAGCCCCCACTCGAAGCGGGAGCAGAGGCGGTCGCCCATGTCGGGCAGGGACTTGGGGGGGCGGTCGCTGGCCAGGACAATCTGGCGGTTGGCGTTATGCAGCTCGTTGAAGGTGTGGAAGAAGCTCTCCTCGGTCTGCTCCTTGCCCACCAGGAACTGGATGTCATCTATCAACAACATATCAACATGGCGGTAGCGGTTGCGGAACTCGGCGGTGCTCTGGTTCCGGAGGGCGCTGACGAACTCGTTGGTGAACTGCTCGGCGCTGACGTAGAGCGCCTTGATGTTTTCCTGCTGGGCCAGGTGGTAGATGGCCTGCATGAGGTGGGTCTTGCCCAGGCCCACCCCGCCGTAGATGAAGAGGGGATTGTAGCTGGCCCCCGGCTTTTCGGCGACGCTGCGGGCGGCGGTGTAGGCCAGGCGGTTGCTGGGGCTGACCACGAAGCTGTCGAAGGTATACCTGGCGAGGCCGTTGTGGGCTTCGGCCCGGCCCGCCTTTTCCCGGGCCGGGGTTACCTCAAAATTGACCTCAATGCCGGGGTGGGTAAGCCCGATGAGGGTCTTTTCGATGAGGGAGCGCTGGTTACGGGATAGGTACTCGCAGACAAAGGTATTGGGCACCCCGACCACGAAGCGGCCGTCCTCAAAGCTTAACCCGGTGGTCTTTTCCAGCCAGGTATGGTAGTTGGCTTTGGTTACCTGAAGTTGCAGCTCGCCCAGGGCAGTTTCCCAGATTTCTTGTGCCGACCTAGCTTCCATCTACTCCCCTGTCAAATTCTCAAGTTAAGCTCTGTTTTACAAGCCAAAAGTGACCGGGCGGTCTATCCGGGGAGAGGGTCAGAGGGCTGGTAACAGTGGCTGGTTTTAGAATAATGGCTGGTTTGGGGGATGGCAAGCTTTTTGGGGCTGATTTTGGGGGGGTTAGTGGGGTTGGACGCCCTTGTTAGCTCTGTCGGGCTTGTTTTTTCGGCCAATATCGGGGGGATAGATACAAAAAGAAAAACTTGTTGTCAAAAATTTTTGGTGTTAGAATTCTGGCGTCGGAGAGAAAATTGCGCCTTGTTTTCATGGGTAGCCCCCAGTTTGCCGTCCCCCCTCTGGAGCACCTGCTGCTGGATAGATACCAGGTGGCGGCGGTCTATACCCAGCCCGACCGGCCGGCGGGAAGGGGGCGGGGTCTGGCGGCCTCCCTGGTGAAGCAGCTCGCCCAGGCCCGGGGGCTAACGGTGGTGCAGCCGGCCAACTTTAAGGCGGCCGGGGTAATAGAGCAGCTTAAGGCTTTTAAGCCCGATGTTATCGTGGTGGCCGCCTTCGGCCAGATTCTGCCCGAATCAGTTCTGGCCCTGCCCAAGCTGGGCTGCCTCAATATTCACCCCTCGCTGCTGCCCCGATTCCGGGGGGCCTCGCCGGTGGCCTCGTCGATACTGGCCGGCGACGATTTCAGCGGGGTCACTATTATGTTGATGGACCAGGGGCTGGATACCGGCCCGGTACTAACACGGGCCCAGATACCCGTTTCCCCCCGGGATACCACCGGCTCGCTCACCGCCAAGCTCTCCTGGCTGGGGGCGGGGTTGCTGGGGGAGGTCCTGGTGGGCTGGAGCCGGGGCGAGCTTACCCCCCAGCCCCAGAATGAAGCCGAGGCGAGCTACTCCGGCCCGATTGCTAAAGAGGAGGGGGAGATTGACTGGGGGTTATCGGCGGTGGCTATCTGGCGGCGGGTGCGGGCCTTTAATCCCTGGCCGGGCTGCTATAGCCGCTGGCGGGGCAAAACACTGAAGATTATCGAGGCGGTGCCGCTGGAGGAGGGGGGCACCGCTAAAGCGGGGGAGGTGGTGGCGTTGACTTCTAAGACTGGCTTTGGCATCGGCACCGGCGACGGGGTTCTGGTTATCTTAAGAGTCCAGCTGGAGGGGAAGAAGGCGATGCCCTCCGACGAGTTCTTGCGGGGGCAGCGGGACTTTATCGGGATGGTGCTGCCATCGGATTAAAGAGGAGGCTTTTTGTCAGTTCCCGAGGATTTGAGCCGGTTTTCGGCCCTGGTTGATATTATCGCCAGGTTGAGGGCGCCCGACGGCTGCCCCTGGGACCGTAAGCAGACCCACGCCTCGCTGCGGGAGAACCTGCTGGCTGAGTGCTACGAGGTGCTGGAGGCGCTCGACGAGGGGGATGCCGGGAAGCTCCGTGACGAGCTGGGCGACCTTCTGATGCAGATTGTCCTCCACGCCCAGATTGCCAGCGAGGCCGGGGAGTTCGGGCTGGGGGAGGTCATCGAGGGCATCAACACCAAGCTCATCCGCCGCCACCCCCATATCTTCGGCTCCAAGAAAGTGAAAGATGCCGAGGAGGTGGCCCTTAACTGGGAGGAGCTCAAGGGGGAGGAGAGAGAACCCGGCACCTCCATACTGGAGAGCGTGCCCAAGCCAATGCCGGCCCTGGGCTACAGCCAGGAGGTTCAGCGGCGGGCGGCTTACCTCGGCTTTGACTGGGAGGAGGACGGCGGCGTTATCGATAAGCTGGCCGAGGAGGTCAGTGAATTTAAGCAGGCTGAGACTGAGAAGGAGAAAGCCAGAGAGTTCGGCGACCTGCTCTTCACCCTGGCCAATATCGCCCGCCGGATGGGGATAGACCTGGAGGCGGCGCTGCGGGAGGCCAACCGGCGCTTCTATGAACGCTTTAGCTATATGGAGGCCGCCTGCCGCCAGCGGGGGCTGAGCTTTGGCGAGCTATCATTTGATGAGCAGAACGCCCTCTGGGAAGAGGCCAAGAAGAAACTAAAATAGGTTAAAAGGGCAGGACCCTCCGCTCTGACATGTTGTTTATCAGTATCGCCGCCGAGTCATACCAGGCGATTAGAGCCACCAGAATCCCTAAATAACCTCCGGCCAGCTTAAGGCCGGAGACGTACTCGCCCGCCGCCAGTAGAAAGAAGGTTATGGTCAGGGCGATGAAGAGGACCAGGAGCCCTCTGGGCGCCTTAGTAGCGGCGAAGGTGGCGTAGAGGGTAAACAGGCCCCAGGCAACCAGGAAAAAGGCCAACCCGGCCGGCGGAACAGTGGCAATTATCCCCGCTGCCTCCAGGACTTTAAGCAGGGCCAGCCCCATCCAGAACGCGCCGAAAGAGGTAAAACAGGTCGCCCCGAAGATGTTGCCGCTCTTAAATTCCCACATTCCGGCCAGCACCTGCGCCAGCCCCCCGTAGCAGAAGGCCATGGGCAGGACCACCCCGATATTGGCCGGGGCGATAATGCCGGCGTTGATTACGCTCAGCAGGAATGTGGTCAGGGCGAACGCCCCCAGTCCCAGAGCCCCCGGGTTGGCTGTTTTTTCCGACATGCACAGTTCCTCCTCCTAGTTTCTTTTTGTGCTATAATGGACGGCAATCGGCGGGAAGACCGCAAAAAATCGGGGCGAGTGGATTTGAACCACCGACCTCCGCGTCCCGAACGCGGCGCGCTACCAGGCTGCGCTACGCCCCGATGACTAATATTATAGGCAAAGTTAATTTCGATTGCAAAGGGGGAAATCACCTAGTTTTTAAGGTAGGTATTCTTCCCACCCTCCCGCCCTCAAAGGCTCCGCCTTTAAAAATCCCTTAAAGGGGTGAAGGAGAAAGTAATATCTCCCTACTTGGGGGTTGGGGTTTTTAATATTTCTCTACCCCCTGAGGGTGGGGAAAGAAAGTGCTAGAAGCGCAGCTTATAAGGGCGGGTGGGTATGGGAAGAAAGACAAGATATAAAACGGGGTGGGGTTACTAGAAATGAAATTCTGCGTTCTGATAATAGACGGCGCCGCCGGCCTGCCGCTACCAAAGCGGGAGGGCAGGACCTGCCTGGAGCTGGCCGATACCCCCAACCTCGACGCCCTGGCCGGGGAGGGGGAGGTGGGGCTGGTGCGCACCGTGCCGCCGGGGATGGAGCCCTCCAGCGCCTGCGCCTGTATGTCGGTGCTGGGCTACGACCCCAAGGTCTACTACAAGGGGCGCAGCGCCATCGAGGCCAGAGCCATGGACATTGAAATCGGGGAGGGGGAGGTGGTCTTCCGCTGCAACCTGGTGGCCATCCGTGACGGCCGGATGTGGAGCTACAGCGCCGGCTACATCAGCACCGGGGAGGCCAGCAGGCTTGTCGCCGCCCTGAATAAGAGCCTGGGGGACGATAATATAAAGTTTTACCCCGGCATAAGCTACCGGAATATATTAAAGCTCAGGGGGCATGAGGAAGCCCTGGGGGCCAGCTGCACCCCGCCCCACGATATCCCCGATAGACCGGTAGCCAGCTTTCTGCCCAGGGGCAGGGGCAGCGATATCCTGCGCGAGCTGATGGGGCGCTCGGAGGCGGTGCTGCGCTATCACCCGGTCAACGAGAGGCGGCGGCGGCGGGGCGAGATACCGGCCACCACTATCTGGCTCTTCTGGGGCAGCGGCAGAGTGCCGGAGATGCCATCTTTCCAGCAGGTCTACGGCTTAAGCGCCGCCCTCACCTCAGGGGTTGACCTGCTCAAAGGCCTGGGCAGGATGTTGGAGATGGAGGTGCTGAATATAGGCGGGGTGACCGACGGCCTGGACAACGACTTCGCCGCCCAGGCTAAAGGTGCCCTGGCCGCCCTCGCCGAGAATGACCTGGTGGTTATCCACATTGAAGCGCCCGATGAGGCCGCCCACGCCGGCGCTGTTGACGATAAGATTGAGGCTATCCAGCGGATAGATAAAGGGGTGGTCAGCCGTTTGCGCTCCTGGGATGAGGACGCCCTGCGGATTCTGGTTATGCCCGACCACCCCACCCCGATTAAGAGCCGCACCCACAGCCCGGAGCCGGTGCCGTTTCTGCTGTGGGGGGAGGGCTTTAAGCCCAATGGGGCCAAGAGCTTTAGCGAAGTTGAGGCCAGAAACACTGGCCTTTTTATCGAGGATGGGTATAAAATAATGGCGAGGTTATTAGGAAAAGCGGGAGAGGGGTTAGGCTAGCTTTTTAGAGAGCGTTTTCTCTCCCACCCTCCCGCCCTCAAAGGCTTTGCCTTTAAAAATCTCTCGGAAACGGGGGGTGGAGAAGGAGAGTATAAGAGGGTGAAACCCTTTCGGGCGGGTGGGTATGGGAAGAAAGAGAACCGTTAAAAATGGTTGGGTTTAAAAGATGGCCATAGTAGTTCAGAAATACGGCGGCAGCTCGGTGGGAGATGCTGAAAAGATTAAAAACGTGGCCCGGCGCATCGCCGCCGCCAAAGATAAGGGCAACGAGGTGGTGGCCGTCGTCTCGGCGATGGGGGACACCACCGACGAGCTGGTCGAGCTGGCCTATTCCGTCACCGACCAGCCCAGCGAGCGTGAGTTCGACGTCCTGCTCTCCACCGGCGAGATTGTCTCCAGCACCCTGCTGGCCATGGCGCTGCGGGCGATGGGCTACGAGGCCATCAGCCTCTCCGGCGCCCAGGCCGGCATCAGGACCGACGCCGTCTACAGCCGGGCCAGAATCGTGGGGGTTGACCCAGAGAGAATCGTCCGGGAGCTGGACAAGGGGCGCATCGTCATCGTGGCCGGCTTCCAGGGGGTTACCGAGGAGATGGACACCACGACTTTAGGCCGCGGGGGTTCGGATACTACGGCGGTGGCTTTAGCCGTCAGCCTGGGGGCCGAGGTCTGCCAGATATATACCGATGTCGAGGGGGTCTATACCGCCGACCCCAGGGTCGTCCCCGAGGCCAGAAAGCTGGACGAGATTGGCTACGAGGAGATGCTGGAGCTGGCCAGCTACGGGGCCAAGGTGATGCACCCCCGGGCGGTGGAGCTGGGCGAGCTGTTCAACATGCCCATACTGGTCGCCTCCAGCTTTAATGACAAGCCCGGGACACTAATTCACGGAGGGGTAGCTATGGAAGTGCGCAACAAGGTGAGGAGTATCGCTCATGACCTGGATGTGGCCAAGATAACCGTGGTCGGCGTCCCCGACCAGCCCGGTATCGCCGCCGCCATCTTCGAGCCCCTGGCCAGGGCCAATATCAGTATCGATACTATCGTTCAGAACGCCAGCATCAATAATATCACCGACCTGACCTTCACCGTAGCCAGAAGCCAGCTGGGCAAGGCCATGGAGAAGGTGAAGCCTATCGCCAAGTCAATCGGCGCTGTGGAATGTGTCAGCGACGCCAAGCTGGGCAAGGTCAGCATTATCGGCACCGGCATGCAGAATACCCCCGGCTTCGCCGCCCGGATGTTTTCCGCTCTTAGCGAGAAGGGGATTAACATCCAGCTTATCTCCACCTCGGAGATAAGGATCACCTGCATCATCGCCGAGGACAGGGTTAAAGACGCCGTTGGCGCCCTGCACCGCGCCTTCGAGCTGGAGGAATAATCTAGCCATATGGAGAAATAGTTCCGCCCCGTTCGTGAGCTTGCTTGTCTTGCCGCTTCGACTGAGTTAAAATACTATATTCTGGACTAATTGCGGGGATATCAATGGCCTATCAGGAAGAGGAACAGGTAAGGCTGAGGCGGCAGCGCAGCAAGCAGGCTATTGCCCTGGCCATGCAGGGGCGGTGGCGGGAGGCGGTGGCGGCCAACCAGGAGATAATCGCCAGCTTTCCCCATGACGTTGACGCCTATAACCGTCTGGGCCGGGCCTACATCGAGCTGGGGGATTACCCCCAGGCCAAGGAGGCCTACCAGCGGGCTATCGAGTTTGACCCCTATAATGTCATCGCCCAGAAGAACCTGCGCCGCCTGCCCTACCTGGGGGAGGGCGGCTCGGAGGCTGATTCCGACCGGGCCGAGCCCCAGCAGTTCATCGAAGAGACCGGCAAGGCGGGGGTGGTCAACCTCTACCGGCTGGCCCCGCCGGGGGTGCTGGCCCGGATGGCCGCCGGTAACAAGGTATACCTGAAGAGGGACGGCCTCGGTTTAAACGTGACCAACGCCCGCGGCGAGTACCTGGGGCAGGTTGAGCCCAGGCATGCCCAGCGCCTTATCAAGCTGATGGAGGGGGGCAACCAGTATGCCGCCGCTATCGTCAGCGCCGCCGAGGACCGGGTGCTGGTCATTATCCGGGAGGTCTATCAGGACCCTTCCCAGGCCGGGCTGCTTTCCTTCCCGCCCAGGGGGGGAGAGAGCCTGCGGCCCTACCTGAGTGATAAGATGCTCCGGCGTGAGCTGGAGAATATCGAGACCGAGGCTGAAGAGCCGGAGAGTGAGGGCGAGGATAACTAGGACTAGGAGGTTTTAACCAGCTATGGTGGTAGGCAAGACCCAGCCGGTGAATATCGAAGAGGAGATGAGCAGCTCCTACCTCGACTACGCCATGAGCGTCATCGTCTCCCGGGCCCTGCCCGACGTGCGCGACGGCCTCAAACCGGTGCAGCGCCGCATTCTCTACGCCATGGACGAGCTGGGGCTGGCGCCGAACAGCCCCCACAAGAAGAGCGCCCGCATCGTCGGTGAGGTGCTGGGTAAGTACCACCCCCACGGCGACGCCCCGGTCTACGAGGCCATGGTGCGCATGGCTCAGGACTTCTCCATGCGCTACGTCCTTATTGACGGTCAGGGCAACTTCGGCAGCATTGATAACGACCCGCCGGCGGCGATGCGCTACACCGAGGCCCGCCTGGCGCCCATCTCCGAGCAGATGCTGGTTGATATTGATAAGGATACCGTCGGCTTCCGGCCCAACTTTGATGACAGCCTTAAAGAGCCGGTGGTGCTGCCTACCAAGCTGCCCAACCTGCTGGTCAACGGCAGCGCCGGCATCGCCGTGGGCATGGCCACCAGCATCCCCCCGCACAACCTGAGCGAGGTCTGCGACGCCATCGCCTATCTCATCGAGAACCCCGAGGCCACCATTGACGAGCTTACCCGGTTCGTCAAGGGGCCCGATTTCCCCACCGCCGGTATCATGCTGGGGGGGGAGGGGATTAAGAACGCCTACGCCACCGGCCACGGCCGGGTGGTGGTCCGGGCCAAGGTGGTGGTCGGCGACGGCGGCGGGGCGGGGCGGCACCGCATCGTGGTCACCGAGCTGCCCTACCAGACCAACAAGGCGGCCCTGGTGGAACGAATTGCCGAGCTGGTTAAGGTGAAGAAGATAGATGGCATCAGCGGGCTGCGCGACGAGTCCGACCGCCAGGGCATGCGCATCGTTATCGAGCTGAAGCGGGAAGCCCAGCCCCGGCAGGTGCTTAACAACCTCTATAAATATACCGCCATGCAGTCGGCCTTCTTCGTTAATATGCTGGCCCTGGTTGACGGCCAGCCCCGCGTCATCAGCCTCAAGGAGGCGCTGCAGTATTTTATTGATTTCCGCCGCCAGGTCATCACCCGGCGCTCTAAATTTGAGCTGAAAGTGGCCAAGGCCAGGGCTCATATCCTGGAGGGGCTTAAGATTGCCCTGGACAATATAGATAAGATTATCGCCACCATCAAGAAGGCGGAGACGGCCGAGACCGCCCGCCGCGACCTGATGGACGGCTTCGGCTTATCCCAGGCGCAGGCGCAGGCCATCCTCGATATGCAGCTGCGCCGGCTGGCCAACCTGGAGCGGAAGAAGCTCCTCGACGAGTACGCCGAATTATTAAAGACCATCTCCTACCTGGAAGACCTGCTGGCCAACCCCCGCCGGATACTGGCCTTAATCAGCCAGGAGGTGGGCGAGCTAAAGTCCAAGTTCGGCGACAAGCGGCGCACCGAGATAAGCGAGGAGGAGATAACCGAGTTCCGCGAGGAGGACCTTATCCCCCACCAGCGGGTGGTGGTGACCTTAAGCAAGCGCGGCTTCGTCAAGCGGGTGTCCTCCCCCAGCTACCGCTCCCAGCACCGCGGCGGCAAGGGCATCATCGGCATGGTCACCCGGGAGGCGGACGCGGTGAGGCTGCTGGTGGTGGCCGATACCCATGATAACCTGCTCTTCTTCACCAACCGGGGGCGGGTCTTTCACCTCAAGTGCCACGAGATTACCGCTGACAGCACCCGGATGGCTAAAGGCACCGCCCTGGTCAACCTCTTCTCCATTGCCGAGAACGAGCGGGTAACAGCGATGGTGTCGCTAGCCGATTTCAAGCCCGGCGCTTACCTGCTGATGGCGACCAGCCTGGGCGAGATTAAGAAGACGATGGCGGACAAATTCGCCGCGGTGCGCTCAAGCGGGCTTATCGCCATGGATTTAGAGCCGGGGGACGAGCTGGTGGCCGCCCGCCTGGCTACCGATAAGGACGACGTCCTGCTGGTCACCGAGGGGGGGCAGTCCATCCGCTTCGCCCTCGCCGAGTTGAGGGGGGTGGGCCGCACCAGCGGCGGGGTGCGCGGCATCCGCCTTGAGGCTGGTGACCGGGTGGTGGGTATGGATATTATGCGCCGCGAGGGCTATGTTCTCATCGTTACCGCTGGTGGCTACGGCAAGCTCACCCCGGTGGACAGCTATCCCAGGCAGCACCGGGCCGGGGGTGGGGTGAGGACCTTTAAGCTCACTGAAAAATCGGACAAAGTTGCCGCCGCCGGGGTGGTCACGCTGAAACAGCAGGTGATGATTATCAGCGCCGAGGGCATCGTCATCCAGACGCCGGTTAAGGAGAAAGACCCCCGCCAGGGGATTACCGTCCAGGGGCGTAGCACCCAGGGGGTGAGGCTGCAGGACCTCGACCCCGGTGACCGGGTGGTGGCCATCGCCTGCTTCGAGAAGGAGCCTAAGTAGAAAGTCGCCCCTTGAGCTTCTGCTGGCAGTCCTCCTGCCAGCGTTCCAGCCCGCAGGCCTGACAGGCTTGCTGGCGGCAGTCCGCGGTCTCCTCACCCTTGAGCGAGCGTTGGTATTCCCTTTTGAGGAATTCCGGGCTTACCCCGGTATCAATATGGGACCAGGGCAGAAGCTCGTCCAGAGAACGCTCCCGGTGAGCGTAGAAGCCGGTCTCAAGCTTATTCCGGGCAAAGGCGTCCAGCCAGTTCTGGTAGTTGAAGCGTTCATCCCAGGCGTCAAAGGCCGAGCCGGCTCTCCAGGCATCATGGATAACCCGCCCTATCCTCCGGTCTCCCCGCGACAGCACCGCCTCCAGCAGGCTGATGCCGGGGTCGGCCCAGGAGAGGCGGCTGCCCTTACGGCGCAGCCCGGTTTTAAGCAGTTCGTGCCTGGCGTTTAGCTGCTCCCGGCCGGCCTGGGACGCCCACTGGAAAGGGGTGTGGGGCTTGGGAATAAAGGTGGCCAGGCTGATTCTTACCTGGGGCATACCTCCCTGGCTACCCCTGCCCGCCGCCCGTATCTTGGCCACCAGCTCGATGATAGCCTCGACGTCTTCGGTGGTCTCGGTGGGCAGGCCGAGCAAAAAGTACAGCTTGAGGCTCCGCCAGCCCCGGCTTAAGGCGGCCGCCGCCGTGGCCACTATCTGCTCTTCGGTGACGCCCTTGTTGATGAGGCGGCGCAGTCTTTCGCTGCCCGCCTCCGGGGCGAAGGTAAGCCCGGTCTTGCGCCGCGAGGGTAGTGACTCCATCAGCTTTACCGAGAAGCTGTCGAGGCGCAGGCTGGGCAGCGACAGCGCCAGGTTTTTATATTTTTCGGCCAGGTTAGCCACCAGCTCCTCGATGCCGGGGTAGTCGCTGGAGCTTAGAGAGACCAGTGAGACCTCGTTGTAGCCGCAGTTGCTGATAAGCTCCCCCACCGCCTGAATCACCTCCGGCTGGGGGCGCTGGCGCAGGGGGCGGTAGATAACCCCGGCCTGGCAGAAGCGGCAGCCGCGGGTGCAGCCCCGCTGAATCTCCACCGCCCCCCGGTCGTGGACGACCTCAATATAGGGGACGACGGGGCGGGTGGCCGGGGGCGGCAGCTTGGCCACAATCCGCCGCTCGATGACCGGTCTGGCCTCCGCTGCCGTGGGGGTGATGCTCTTGACCAGGCCGTCGGCATCATATTCCACTTTATAAAATTTGGGCACATAGACGCAGGGTATTTTAGCCACTTCAGCTAAAAGCTCTTTCTTGCTGCCCCCATCTTTCTTCCAGCCCCGCAGGCAACTAACCAGCTCTGGCAGTATTTCTTCCCCCTCGCCGATGACGAAGAAGTCGATGAAGTCGGCCATAGGCTCGGGGTTGAGGCAGCAGCTGCCGCCGGCGATTATTATGGGGTGGCTATCGTCTCTCTCTGAAGCCAGCACCGGGAGCCGGGCCAGGTCTAAGATGTTCAGGACGTTGGTGTAGGTCAGTTCGTAGTCCAGAGAGAAGCCGATGACATCAAACTCTTTCAGGGGGTGTTTTGATTCCAGGCTGAGCAGGGGGAGGCCGGCCGCCCGCAGGGCGGCCTCCATATCCACCCAGGGGGCGAAAAACCTCTCGGCGAGGACGTCCGGCTGGCCGTTTAATATCTCGTAGAGTATGGGCAGGGCCATGTTGGACATGCCGATTTCGTATAGGTCGGGGTAGCCCAGGGCGAATTTAAGGGGCGTCTTATCCCATTCCTTGATAATACTGTTCCACTCGCCGCCGGTATAGCGGGCCGGTCTGGTCACCTGGTAGAGCATGCTGTCCGGGTAGCTCAATCCTTGTCCTCCAGCTGCGCCAGGTCAAACTTCATGCCGTCGCGGGCGGCGATTACTTTAATCCCGGTCTTTTCCGTCATTTTCTGGGCAATCTCCCAGGGTTTGGCCCGCCACATGCTCATGCCGAAGTGGGTCAGGATGGCCGCCTTGGGCTTTATCTCGGTGATAATGCGCTCGGCGTCGGCCACCGAGAGATGGTCAATGGGGCGCGGCTCCAGGAGGACGACGTTGATAATCAGCAGCTCGCCGCGGTATTTCTGCCAGAGGCCGTCAAAATAGCCGCTGTCGGTGATGTAGGCGAAGGTGTGCTGAGCGGTCTTGAAGATTATCCCATAGGTCTCCACCGGGTGGATGTGGTGGAGGGGGGTCTCGAAGGAGACGTTGCCCACTGAATAAGACCCGCCTTCTCGCAGAACCTCGATTCCGTCCAGGAAGTCTCTCAGGTAGGAGAAGATGACCGGCTCGTTCTCCAGGGCGTCGGCCGGGGCGAAGAGCCGGCCGCGGGGCTTAAATCCCCCCCGGGTCATGGCCTCAATCATGATGTTGACGTCCGCCGAGTGGTCGAGGTGGCGGTGGGACAGGATAATGGCGCTGAGCCTGTAGGCCCTGAGCTTCCTCTTGGTGGACTGGACGATGCACCCCGGGCCGGGGTCGAGCAGTATCTCGGTGCCGCTTAAGCTCAGCCACATGCCGCCCGAGGCCAAAAGCTGGCTGGTCACCACAAAGCGGGCGCCGGCGGTGCCCAGGAAGGTTATGGTATCGGCCATAGCCATATAACTATAGACGATGGCCTCGGTTTTTACAATTCAATATTATTCCTGCCGGCTGAAAGATAATATTCCCAGCACCATCAGCACCGCGCCGAAACCGGCCACAATGCCGATGTCCTGCCACATGGTCATGGTATGGCCGAAAACGGTCACGCCGATAATAGAGCTGCCCGCTGCCGAGCTGCCTCCCAGGAACAGCTGGCGGATAGCATCCACCCCATAGGTTACTGGGTCTATCTTGGACAGAACGGAGAGCCAGGCGGGGACGTCATTGACCGGGAAGAACACCCCGGCCAGGAAAATCATGGGGAATACCAGGGCCTGTATCACCAGCTGAAACCCCTGCTGGGAGCGCATCCGGGAGGCCACCAGCACCCCCAGCCCCGACAGCGACAGGGATAGCACAATCAGCACCGGGAACATGCCGGCTATTATCGTCCCGTTAAGAGTTACCCCCACCACCGGGGCCAGGGCCAGCAGGACCAGCCCCTGGAGAACGGCGGTGGCGGCGTTACCGGTGGCCTTGCCCAGGACGATGCCGCCCCGGTTGAGCGGTGCCACCAGCACCTCTCTCAGGAAACCGAACTCGCGGTCCCAGACTACCGACAGCCCCGAGAACACCGAGCTCATCAGCACGGTCATGGCGATTATGCCGGGATACATAAACTGGATGTAGTTGACCCCGGCGGTGAGGTTGCCGATAATCCGGTTGAAACCGGCGCCGAAGATGGCCAGGAAGATAAGGGGCATGGCGAAGGAAGAGACGAGCCGTGACCGTTCCTGAACGAAACGGAGCAGCTCGCGGTAGGCGATTACCCAGATTCCCCTAAATACCTCCTCCATTGATTACCGCCTCCTTCTCATAACCCGCCGGGTGAAATCCATGCCTCCGGCTTCCTGTTCGCGGATTTCACGTCCGGTTAATTTTAAGAACACGTCTTCGAGGGTAGGCCGGCGCATGCTGACGGAGAGCAGGCGGCTGCTGAAACCGCGGGTAAGGCCGGCCAGGAACTCCTCGCCGTGGGGAATGGCGAAGCTGATGACCCCGTTCTGGACCACTGGGGCGACACCGTATTTCTCCCTGAGTTCGGCGGAGGCGGCTTCGTTGTCCTCGGCTTTCAAGCTGACCATATCGCCCCCGACGCTGTCCTTGAGCCTATCGGGGGTATCCAGGGCGACAATCCGGCCGTGGTCAATAATAGCGATGCGGTCACAGTGTTCCGCTTCGTCCATGTAGTGGGTGGTCAGGAATATGGTCAGTTTTTCCCGTTTTCTCAAGGCCAGGATGTAGTCCCAGATATGACGGCGGGTCTGGGGGTCCAGTCCCAGGGTAGGTTCGTCGAGGAAGAGGACTTTGGGGTTATGGAGCAGACCCCGGGCGATTTCCAGTCTTCTTTTCATTCCGCCGGAAAATGTCCTGACCTTCTCCTTGCGGCGGTCGGCCAGCTCTACCAGTTCCAGGACCGAGCTGATACGCTCTTCCCGGATACTCCTGGGGACTTTGTAGGCATAGGCATGAAAACGCAGGTTCTGCTCGGCGGTGAGGTACTCGTCCAGGGTGGGGTCCTGAAACACCAGCCCGATGCAGTGCCGCACCTGGCTCCGCTCGGTGGCTATGTCGTGTCCGCAGAGTATTGCCCGGCCGCCGGTAGGCATCAGCAGGGTGCAGAGCATGTTTATGGTGGTCGTTTTGCCGGCCCCGTTCGGCCCCAGAAAACCGAATATTTCACCCTCAAGCACCTGGAAGGTTACCTTCTCAACGGCCACCAGCTGCTTGAATCTCTTGGAGAGTCCCAAAACCTCGATTATGTTCATCTTGAAGGCACGTCCGGGCTATAGTTCAGAAAGAACACGCACCCTGTATTCTGGTGGTTAGGCCATCGAATAGTCATAAAATTAGGCATAAAAGAGTTACAAAATTATGACATATTAGCCGTCAAGGAATCAACCGAGTTGAGGGATACTAGAACGGGGCCACCAGCAGGCGGACCGCCACCAGGGCCAGCCCGACCGCCAGCAGCCGGATAATCCAGGTCGCCGGGACCTTCTGCGAGAGGCGGGCTCCAAACTGGGCCCCGATGACCGCACCGGCGGACAGCACCGCCGCTCTGGGAATACCCCCGGTAAACGACCCCTGGACGATGTGGACCATCACCGCGGCAAAGGTGGTGATGGCCAGTACGAAGTGGGAGGTGGCCGTGGCGATATGAGTTGGGAAGGCTAAAACCTGTGTCAGTGCCGGAACGTGAATGATGCCGCCGCCGATGCCGAGCAGGCCGGAGATTAGCCCCGCCCCGAAGGCGATGGCCATTCCCCGGAGCAGGCTGAACGAATAGTGATAGGTGTTACCCTGAGCATCGGTTAGCTGCCGGATGGTGTGCCCTGGTTGGGCAGCACCGGCCTGGTATTTTATCCGGGGCCGTAGCAGCAGGTAAACTGCCGCCAGGAGGAGGACGGCTCCAAAAATGGTCTGGAATATTCCCCGGCTGAGGTAGGCGGTTATGCTGGCGCCGATTATGGCCCCGGGGACGCTGGCTATCGAGAAGAGGAGACCGGAACGGTAGTCAATGCGCCGGAGACGCCCGTAGGCTATGGAGCCGGAAAGGGCGTTGAAGAAGGCCACGGTGAGGGTAATGCTGGTTATGGCCGCCGGGGTTTCCTGGGGGTAAAGGAAGAGGAGGATGGGCACCAGTATAAAGCCGCCGGCCGCCCCGATGAGCGTGCCGAAGGTGCCTATGAAAATGCCGATAAAACCCAGCAGAGCCCAGAACAAGTTCGGCTACCTCTATTGACTAGGATACCATACCAATCAAGGCGTGTCAGGAGCCAGGCCGGGGCCTGCTCCAATAGAAGGGTTGAAAACGGGCGGGTTGCCGTCTAAAATAGAGCCACCGCTTACCAAGGAGAATAAAATGGAGCAGATATGGGCGCCCTGGCGCATCAAGTATATCCAGACGGCCAAGGCCGGGGTCGAGGGGTGTATCCTGTGCGACAAGCCCAAAGAAAATAGAGACGCCGCCAACTACATCCTTTACCGGGGAAAGAAAAATTTCATTATCCTCAACAGCTACCCCTATAACCCGGGCCACCTGATGGTGGCCCCCTACCGCCATGTGGCCAGCCTGGGCGAGCTGGCTAAAGAGGAGCTCTACGAGCACTTTGAGATGGTCAGCCAGAGTGTCGAGGTGCTCAAGAAGGTGTTTAAGCCCGGCGGCTTTAACATCGGTCTTAATCTGGGTAGGGTGGCCGGGGCCGGCATTGAAGACCATATCCACACTCATATTGTGCCACGCTGGCGGGGGGATACCAATTTTATGCCGGTGATGGCCGAGGTGAGGGTGCTGCCGGAAGCCCTGGCCGAGACCTACGACCGGCTTAAGGGTGAATTTTAAGTATTATGCTATATAAATAAAAGGGGGCAAAAATGGAAGGACTAAGAACCGTGGTCACCATCAGCGCCTGGGTACTGTTTATCTTCGGCTGGGTAATGCTCATCAACACTATATGGCAGAGCTGGTTCGGGGGGCTTAGCGCCGAGCTGACTATGGCCGGCGGTAGCATCGCTATGGTCAGCTTCGTGCTGACGGCGGTGGCGGCCAAGATAAGGCACAAGATAGACTAAAGAGGTGGTATAGGACTTTACTCCGGGGGTCTTCTGAACCTGGCTTTAAGTTCCTCAATCTGCCGCCTCTGTTCCTCTTCCTGGCGGTGCTCTTCCTGTAGCTCTTTCAGCCGTTCCTCGGTGATGGGCTCAAAAGACTTGACCTGGTTGTCCTCTATCCTGATGAAGAAGAGCTGCCGGCATTTCCAGCAGCGATATGGGCCCTGGTAGTCTGGCTCGAGCAGAGACTGGCTGCCCGCGGTGCCACAGCTGGGGCATTTTATGGTTATCATCATGGCGGCACCCCCTTTGGCTGGTTAGCTGGTGCCCCCAAGGGAATTCGAATCCCTGTTTACGGCTTGAAAGGCCGCTGTCCTAGGCCTCTAGACGATGGGGGCATTATGCCCAAGTATAGCAAAGACAGCCCCGGCTGGCAATGTAATGTGCTACAATACCGGTAATGGGCGAGCAAAGCTGGCTTAGGCGGAACCTTGTCCCGCTACTGGCCCTGCTGCTGGTCATCCTTATTACGGTGGGCATCTTCCTTTACCGTAACCAGCTAGTCGGGCTGGGTAACTATGGCTATCTGGGCGCCTTTCTTATCAGCCTGGCTTCCAATGCCACCATCCTCCTGCCCCTCCCCGGCCCGCTGATTCTCTTTGCCCTGGGCGCCGTCCTGCCCTCGCCCACCCTGGTGGGGCTGGCCGGTGGGGCGGGGGCGGCTATCGGGGAGATAAGCGGCTACCTGTTTGGCTACAGCGGGCGGGGGATTGCCATGAAGAGCCGGCTGTATTTCCGCCTGGTGGACTGGGTGAGGAGGTGGGGGGCACTGGCCATCTTTATCTTTAGCCTGGTGCCCTTCTTCCCCTTTGACCTGGCCGGTATCGCCGCCGGAGTGTTACGCTTCCCCTTCTGGAAGTTTCTCCTCGTCTGCTGGGTGGGGCGGACTATTCTCTATATCGGCGTTGCCTGGGGCGGAGCCCTGGGCTGGGAGGCGCTGCTTAACTGGCTGGGCTAGCCGGCTCCCTGATTCTGAAGAGCAGCACCGAGCCGATGACAAGGTAGATAAAGCAGGCCGCCAGCATCACCTGGTAGCCCAGCCCGTGGCTGTAGGCGTTTAGGGGGTCAATGCCGATGCCGATGAGGCGGGCCAGCGCCGCCCCGCCGGCGGTAGCCAGGTTGGTTAGGCCCAGGTATCTGGCCTCCTCGCCTTTGGGGACCATGTCGGTGGCCAGCGCCCAGTTGCTGGAGAAGAAAGCCCCGCCGGAGATGGCCAGCAGCGCCCCGGCGGCTATCAGGGCGGGGTAGCTGTGGATTAAAAGCAGCAGCAGGATGCCCAGCGCACCCAGCAGGCCGGAGGCGATGATTACCGGGCGGCGGCCTATCCGGTCCGATAGCCACCCGGCGGGATAGACCACCCCTATCATGCAGATACCGGCCACTATCAGCAGGTCGCCGGTGGCCTGGGTGGGATTGGTGATACCCACCACGTCTATCAGGAAGTAGAGGGCGAAGGTCTGCAGGGTGGCCATGGCCATGACGATGAGCAGGCGGGAGACCAGGAAGGTGACGAAACCGGGGCTGGCCTTGATGTCAATCTTGAAGCTTTTATAGAGGGTCGGCAGCAGGGGCGGTGAGGCGACGCGCACCCAGGGCCGCTCCCTGACGGTGAAGATGGTGACCAGCAGGGCGGCCAGAAGGACGACGTCGAGCAGCGACAGCGACGACCACAGCCAGAGACTGCCCTCGCCAGCGAAGTAGCGGCCCATGAAGCTGGCCAGCAGGCGCACTAGGATAAGCCCGCCGGCTATCTCCAGCAGGCCCTTTACCCCGGAGGCCACCCCGCGCTTCTTGCCCGGCACCAGGTCGGGAATAAAGGCCTGAAACGGGCCCTGCGCCGTGTTGCTGCTGACCTGGAGCAGGCAGTAGACAACGAGCAGGCCGATAAAGCTGTTGACCAGCCCTATTCCGGGGAGGAGGATGATGACCAGGGCCGTGCCGGCCAGGATATAGGGTCGGCGCCGCCCCCAGCTAAAGCCCCAGCGGTCGCTGATGGCGCCGGCGATGGGCTGGACCAGCATGGCCAGGACTAAGCCGACGAAGGTAAGCAGGCCGAGGTAGGTGTTCTTCTGCGATTCAGCGACAAAGTCGAGCACGCGCAGCTGCAGGACAAAGGTGTGCAGGCTGCTCCACATGGCGGTGAGGGCGAAGCCGAAGATGGTAATCTTGATGTAGTCTATGGAGCGAAAGCCACCGTTTTTGCTCACTATACCCCTTCCAGCATAGCAGAGCCGGAGTTAAGAGGCAATTTTTTAAGTTTTTCTTCCCACCCTCCCGCCCATAGAGGTTTCACCTCTCTTCGCTCTCCTTTATGGGGGATAAGGAGATGAACTCCTTGCCTAATGGGTGGAGAAGACAATCTTTCTTCTTTGGGGGAGGAACAAGATGGTCTAAAAGGGTATAACCCTTTGGGTGGGAGGGTATGGGTAAAATGAGAACCGTTAAAAAACGGGGGGATGGGGGGTGGTTTTTACCTATGAAAAGTATAGGGGAGAACCGCTTTTGTCCTCTTGGAGATGTTGTGTTATAATCTGGACGGCTATTTTTGCTTTAGGAGGGGAAAATGCTGCCGCCGATTTTTTGGGTAGTGCCCGCCGCCGGAGTAATAACCATCATCTTCGCCATTTTCTTAGCCCGGAATGTGCTCAGACGCCCCATGGGCACGCCCAAAATGAAGGAGATTGGCGATATCATCTTTCAGGCGGCCTGGGCTTTCCTGAAGCGCCAGTACAGCACCATCGCCATCTATTCGGTGGCCATTGCCATCATCATCGGGGTGCTGGTGGGGGTGCTGGGGGGCACCGAGGTGGAGGGACTGAGCGGGCTTGATATCGGCTGGCGCACCGCCGTCGCCTTCCTGGTGGGGGCGGTATGCTCCGGGGTGGCCGGTTTCATCGGCATGTACATTGCCGTTAAATCGAACGCCCGCTGTGCCGCCGCCGCCCAGAAGAGCCTCACCGAGGCGGTCAACGTGGCCCTGCGCGGCGGCGCTGTCTCCGGTTTCCTCATCACGGCGCTATCCCTCATCGGTGTCACCGTTATCTTCTTCGCCTACGGTGGCGCCACCAATCCCGAAATCGCCCCCCACCTTATCGTCGGCTTTGGCTTCGGTGCCAGCTTCGTCGCTCTCTTTGCTCAGCTCGGCGGTGGTATCTACACCAAGGCGGCTGACGTTGGTGCCGACCTGGTGGGCAAGGTTGAGGCCGGCATCCCCGAGGACGACCCGCGCAACCCGGCGGTTATCGCCGACCTGGTGGGCGACAACGTCGGCGACTGCGCTGGCCGTGGCGCCGACCTCTTTGAGTCCACCGCCGCCGAGAATATCGGCGCCATGATACTGGGTATTGTCGCCTATATCGCTACCGGGAATATCGCCTGGATACTCTTCCCCCTCTGTGTTCGTGGCTTCGGCATGATAGCCAGCATGATTGGTCTCTTCTGCGTGCGGGCCAAAGAGAACGAGAACGCCATGGACGCCCTTAACCGCGGCTATTTTGTGGCTATCGCCCTGTCGATAGTCGGCCTGGCGGTCACCGTCCACTTTATGCTGGGCAACTGGTGGCTCTTCGGCGCCGGCGTGGTCGGCATTGCCGCCAGCGTGGTTATCGTCTTCATCACCCAGTATTACACCGAGTGGCGTTTCAAGCCGGTGCGCGATATCGCCGAAGCCTCCAAGACCGGCCCGGCCACCAACATTATCATGGGCACGGCGGTGGGTTTTGAGACCACCCTGGCCACCGCCCTGGTCATCGGTATCTCCCTCTTGCTCTCCTTCTGGATGGGCGGTATGAGCGGCGTCCACGGTGCCGGTGCCTTCGGCACGGCGGTGGCTACGATGGGTATGCTGATGACCTGCCCCTACGTACTTTCCATGGACACCTTCGGCCCCATCACCGATAACGCCAACGGCATCAATGAGATGGCCGGCGCCGGACCTGAGGTACGCAAGGTTACCGACCGCCTCGATGCCGTGGGCAACACCACCAAAGCCCTGACTAAGGGCTACGCCATGGTCTCGGCCGGCCTGGCCGCCTTCCTGCTCTTCCAGGCCTACATGGACCGGGTTTCGTTTATCAAGTTCGGTGAGGTGGGACAGTATAATATCGTTAACATTGCCCGCATCGAGGTCTTCGTCGGGGCGCTGCTGGCGGTGATGATTGTTTATCTCTTCAGCTCCTGGGCTATCAAGGCGGTGGGCCGGACCGCCTCCAAGATTATCGAGGAAGTCCGCCGCCAGTTCCGGGCTGATGCCGGTATCCTGGCCGGGACGTCCAAGCCCGATTATGCCCGGGCGGTGGATATTACCACCCGTGCCGGCCTGAGGGAGATGATTGCTCCCGGTCTTTTGCCGGTGCTGGGGCCGATTATCATCGGCGTTGTTTTCCGCTTTATCCCCGGTTATGACGCCGCTATGGTCGTTGGTGCCGTGCTGATGGTGGGCACCATCGGCGGTATCTTGATGGCATCATACATGAACAACGGCGGCGGCGCCTGGGATAACGCCAAGAAGATGATTGAGGACGGCCAGCTCAAGGACGCTCAGGGCAATGTCATTGGCAAAGGTTCGCCCACCCACGCCGCGGCCGTGGTCGGCGATACTGTAGGCGACCCCCTTAAAGATACCGCCGGGCCTTCGCTGCACGTGCTGGTCAAGCTGCTGGCGACCATCACCCTGGTGATGTGCCCGCTGTTTATTGTCGTCTAGGGGTAGACCGCCAGCGACTCAAGTCCGGTAGCCTCGGGCAGGCCGAGCATGATATTCATGTTCTGGACAGCCTGTCCCGCTGCCCCTTTGACCAGGTTATCGATAGCGCTGATGACCACCAGCTTGCCCGTTCTCTGGTCAATTGTGGGGTAGACCAGACAGAAATTACTTCCCCAGGTCTGCTTGGTGTGGGGTGGGGTGCCAGCTACCCGGACGAAGGGTTCGTCCTGGTAGAAGTCCCGGTATAGCTTTCTTATTGCCTCTATCCCTTTTTTGCCAGTCAGTGTGGCGTAGCAGGTGGTGAGGATGCCGCGGGTCATGGGGATAAGGTGTGGGACAAAGGTTACCGAAAGCTGCTGGCCCGAGGGCTCGAGCAAATTTAGCTCCTGGGTAATCTCGGGCAAATGCCTATGTCCCTCCAGGGCGTAGGCGCTGACGTCTTCGTTGGCCTCCGCGTAGTGGGTGGGCAGGGTGAGGGTGCGTCCCGCCCCGGAGAGGCCCGATTTGCTGTCAATAACGATATCAATTTCAACAAGTCCCGCCTTCACTACCGGCGCCAGGGCCAGGATGGCCCCGGTGGGGTAGCAGCCGGGGTTGGCCACCAGGTTAGCCGAGGCGATTTCGGCGCGGTGCAGCTCGGGCAGCCCGTAGACCGCCCTGGCCAGCAGCTTGGGGGCGGGGTGGCTAAAGCCGTACCAGCGCTGGTATTCCGAGGCGTCTTTTAAGCGGAAGTCGGCGCTGATATCGACCACCTTGACCCCCCGTTCAAAGAGGGGAATGACCTCCCTGGCGCTCTCCTTGTGGGGCATGGCGGCGAAGGCCAGTTCCACATCACCCAGCCTGTCTCTGATGGTCAGTTTGATATCGGCCAGGTGGGGGAAGACCTGGCTTAAGCTCTGCCCGACGGCGCTGCGCCCGGTGACCGAAGCCAGTTCTACCTGGGGGTGCTGGTGCAGCAGTCTGGCCAGCTCAACGCCGGCGTATCCGGTAACATTGATAATGCCTACTTTCATTCTTTCTTCCCCTCGAATAAGCTTTCTAGAGCCGACAGCCGCTTCTTGGTGCCGATGACAATCAGCCGGTCTCCCTCCTCGATAATCTCTTCTCCCGGCGGGTTAGGTATAAGTTTACCGCTCTTTTTCCTCATTGCCAAGACGGTGATTCCATCCTTGCTCCGGGCTTGTTCCGTAGTTCGGCCAATCAGGGGGGAGCCGCTGTTCACATCCACGTTCTCCAGTTCCATCTCGCGGCCGCGGCCGTAGGTTACCGTGTCGATAAAATCGACCACCGCCGGGCGCAGGGCCAGCATGGCCATGCGGCGGCCGCCGATGGCGTGGGGGGATATCACCCGGTCGGCACCGGCCCGGCGCAGCTTGCTTTCCGATTCGTGGCTGGAGCTGCGGGCTTCGATGAAAAGGTCGGGGCGCCGCTCCCGGGCGGAGAGGGTGATAAAGGTGTTATCGCCATCGTTGCCCACCGCCGCCACCAGGCCGTGCGCCCGCTCAATGCCGGCTTCCTTAAGCACCTCGTCGCTGGTGGCATCACCGAATATGAAGAGATAGCCCTCCTTCTCGGCCTTGGCGATGTGCTGCTGGTCATTGGCGATGACGACGAAGGGCACCCCTTCCTCGCTGAAGGCCTGGGCTATCTCCTCGCCCACTCTCCCGTAGCCGCAGAGAATGAAGTGGTTCTTTAACCTGGCAATCCTGTTTTTCATACGTCGCCTCCCCACGGTGATACCAAATTGCCCTTCCAGTATATACCCCATAATGTTGGTCAGGACATAGAGCGCCCCGCCCACCCCGAAGATAATCAGGACTATGGTGAAAATACGGCCGACCTCGCTTAAGGGGTGGACCTCCCTGAAGCCTACCGTGGTTATGGTGGTTATGGTCATATAGACGGCGTCCAGGAACGACCACCCTTCGATGACCTCGTAGCCGATGACCCCGATGACGACAATGGCCACCAGGGCGAAGATGCTCCAGACCAGTCTTCTTAGCGAGTCCATTATTTAGCTAAAAGCCAGTTAGTTAGTAAACATTGTAACATAAAATCAGCCAGGCTTAATACTGCCCTTCCCTGAGCCCGCTCAGGATGATCTGGATCTCGGAGGCGGAGACGCCGAACCGGTGCAGGGTGTGGCGGGTTATCTCCAGCCCGGCTTCAAATTCGGGGCGAACTATCTCCGAGACGCCGATACCTTTGAGCAGGTCGGCATCAAAATCACGGTGAACACGGGCAATAATATCCAGCTTGGGGTTGATGCCGAGAGCATTCCGGGTGGCCAGTTCGACGCTGATGAAGTCGGGGAAGGTGCAGATGAGGACGCGCGCCTTGTCTAGTTGGGCGTGGGCCAGTATCTCGGGGTTGCCGGCGTCACCGTAGATGCAGGGGACCTCTTTGGCCCGCAGTGCCGAGATGACCCGGGGGTCAAGGTCAATCACCAGATAGGAGAGGTTGCGCCGCTCCAGGACTTCGGCCAGGCCGCTGCCGACCCGCCCGTGCCCGCAGATTACGGCGTGCCCCGATAGCTCCCGGTGCCGGCTCGGCCAGCCCGGGTCGGGGCGCCTGGCGGCCAGCCGGCTGAACCTTCCCCCACGGCTGAGACGGCGGTAGAGGAAGGAGGCCAGGCTCAGGGCGAAAGGGGTCAGCAGCATGGTGATGATGGCGCTGGTTACCGTCAGGGAATAGAGATAGGAGGAGATGATGCCGGCCTGGGTGCCCATCCCGGCCAGGACGAAGCTGAACTCCCCTATCTGGATTAGCCCCAGGCCGACGAAGAGGGCGGTCTTGGGGCTGTAGCCAAAAAACCAGGCTATAAGTGCACAGATGATAAATTTAGCCACGATGATGACGGCTATTGTTGCCGCCAGCGCCGTCCCGTTGGCGATGACAAAGTTGGGATTGGCCAGCATGCCCAGGGAGACGAAGAAGAGGGCGCCAAAGATATCGCGCAGGGGGACAATATCAGCAAAAGCCTGGCGGGCAAAGGCGGACTGGCTGATTAACAGGCCGGCAATAAAAGCCCCCACCGCCGCCGATAAGCCAAGGAAGTAGGCCCCGAAAGCGGCCGCCAGGCCCAGGGCGACCACCGTCAGCAGAAAAAGCTCGCGGGAGCGTCCCCCGGCCACCCGCCTCAGCAGCCAGGGCAGCCCCCACAGGCTTAATAATAGCATCACCCCGATAAAGAGCACCGCCTTGAGGACGGCTATCCCCAGGAGCGGCCATATTTCCCCGCTGGCGCCGCCCATAGCCGGCAGGATTATCATCAGCGGCACCAGGCTTAAGTCCTGCACCAGCAGAATGCCAATCATTACCCGGCCGTGCCCGGAATCGAGCTCCCCCCGTTCCATAAGGGTCTTGAGGACAACCATGGTGCTGCTGAGGGCAATGATAAAGCCAAAGAAGATAGCCCTGACCAGCTCCCAGCCCAACAGCTTGCCCACCGCCAGGCCCACCGCCGCTGTGAGCACTATCTGGGCGATGCCGCCTAAAACGGCTACCTTGCCGATTCGCTTAAGCTCGCTTAAAGAGAACTCAAGCCCCAGGGTGAACAGGAGCAGGATTACCCCGATGGTAGCCAGGGTATTTATCGTCCCCAGGTCGCGAACTAAGCTGAAGCCGTGGGGACCGACGGCGATGCCCCCCACCAGGTAGCCGATAATGATGGGCAGCCTCAGCCAGCGGGCCAGTATGCCCCCGGCTATGGCCACGGCTAAGACGATGATAAGGTCAAGACCCAGCCCCAGTTCCCCCATAGTTTCCACCTGTATTGACCAGGACTACCCGGGTGTCTAATTCTAACATAGAAATAAAGCCGATAGCAGCCACCTAAGGAGCAAGTTTAACTTGCCAAAGGTATTGACATATGCTATTATCAATCCTGCCAATTAACCGGACTGAGGTGGGGAAATGGCTAAGGAGAAATTACCCAAGATTTATTTGCTCGATGTCACCAACCGTGACGGCGTGCAGACCGCCAAGCTCGGCCTGTCCAAGCTGGAAAAGACCATGATAAACATCTACCTCAACGAGATGGGGATCTTCCAGTCCGAGTTCGGCTTTCCCACTACCCGGCACGAGGCCCGTTACCTGGAAGCTAACCTGGAGATGGCGGAGACGGGGTTGCTTAAACCCATCCGCCTGGAGGGGTGGATAAGGGCTATCGTCGCCGATGTCAAGACGGCCTTCAAGTTTGTGCCCAATATCAAGCACCTCAACCTGTCTATTTCAACCTCGGAGCAGATGCTCAAGGGCAAGTTCCGGGGGAAGAAGACCTGGGATGACATAATAAAAGAGATGACCGATGCCGTTGATGCCGCCAAGGCTATGGGTGCCGAGAGCATCGGGGTTAATGCCGAGGACGCCTCAAGAAGTGACCTGGGCTTTCTGGTCAAGTTCGGGCTGGCGGCCAAGGAGCACGGGGCGGCCAGGCTGCGCTACTGTGACACCCTGGGCTACGATAACCCTTTCACCATCTATGACACCATGAAGACGCTGGCCGAAAACGTGGTCATGCCCCTTGAGGTGCACTGCCACGGCGACCTGGGGATGGCGGTGGCCAATTCCCTGGCCGGGGCCAAGGGTACTCTTGATGGGGGGCAGGATGCCTATATCAATACCACCGTCAACGGCATCGGGGAGAGGGCCGGCAATGCCGACCTGGTGGCTACCGTGTTGGCGTTGAATAAGTCCAAGGGCTTCGCCAAGAAGTACCAGCTGGGTAATCCCATAAAATTAACCCACGCCGCCCAGATAGCCGAGTTCGCCAGCTACGCCTTTGACGTGCCCATTCCGATAAACCAGCCCGGGGTGGGGGCCAACGCCTTCGCCCATGCCTCCGGTATCCACGCCGACGGGGTGCTCAAAGACCCGGAAAACTACGAGCTTTACAGCTACAAGGAGCTGGGGCGGGGTAAGCCCAAGTTCGTGGAGACGGGCCGGGAGATTATTTCCGGCCAGTACAGCGGCGTATCCGGCTTCCGGCACCTGATGGGCAAGATGAACGTGACCTTCGCCTCCAGGGATGAGGCCAACGACGTCCTGGAGCTGGTGAGGTACGCCAACGTTCAGTCGCATAAGCCTCTGGTAGAAGACGAACTAGTCTTTATCGCCAAGTACCCCCTGATTGCCCAGAAGATTTTGACCCTTACCCCGCTGGTTCTGGAAACGATGTAACCGGCTTACCCACACTTAAGGGACTGTTGATAACCGATTGCCTCTTTTGGTAGTAGGCAAGGTGCAGGTCAGAGAAATGGCTGGGCAACCTCCCGTTATGAATTTGAAGGCCATCGGTACCGTCAGGAACGGAGTCAGGCAACTGCTCAGGCACGGCTGGAGTGAGGTCGTCTCCGATATCGTCGTTGATAGCAATCTGGCCGAAGCCCTGGACGGCCTGGAGGAGTTCTCTCACCTCATCGTCCTCTACTGGATGCACCGGCTTACCCCCGGCCGGAAACTGCCGCTCAAGGTCCACCCTATGGGCAAGCCGGAGCTGCCCCTGGTGGGCCGCTTGGCTACCCGCTCGCCCAGCCGCCCCAATCCGGTGGGGCAGGCTACCGTCCGGCTCCTGGAGCGGCGGGGTAATATCCTTAAGGTTAAGGGGCTGGACGCTGTTGACGGTACTCCGGTCATCGATATCAAGCCCTATATCCCCGGCTATGATTCAGCCGATGATGCCAAGGCACCCCGATGGACGACCAATCACTAGGAAGAGCCTTAGCCGATATCTACCGCCGCCTTCTCGACGGCTTCGGTCCCCAGCACTGGTGGCCGGCCGATGAGCCTTTTGAGGTAATCGTCGGGGCTATCCTCACCCAGTCCGCCGCCTGGGGCAACGTAGAGAAGGCTATCGCCAATCTTAAGGCGGCCGAGGCGCTATCGCCGGCCAGGCTGCGCCGGCTCCAGCTACCCCGTCTGGCCAGGCTGGTCCGCTCCTGCGGTTACTATAACGCCAAGGCGCTCAAGCTCAAGTCCTTCGCCTTCTGGCTGGGTAACCACTATAACGATGACCTTGATAGTTTATTCGCCACTAATACCGATGACCTGCGCCAGCAGCTGCTCTCCGTCCACGGCATCGGGCAGGAGACCGCCGATTCCATACTGCTTTACGCCGCTCATAAGCCCGTCTTTGTCATTGATGCCTATACCCGCCGCATCCTCAGCCGTATCGGCCTGGCTCCGGAGAAGGGTAGCTATGCCGGCTATCAGGCCTTTTTCATGGAGCACCTGCTGCCCGATGTCGCCATGTTCAACGAGTATCACGCCCTGCTGGTGTGCCTGGGCAAGGATTTCTGCCGGCGCCGCCCCCTCTGCCCCCAGTGCTACCTCAACGATATCTGCCAGCTGGCTGCCTTGACGCCAGTATAAGCGTTGGTTAAGATTTAGAGGCGGAGGAGCTATGCCCTATTCCACCATTATTTACACCGTTAAAGGCCACGTCGCCACTATAACCCTCAACTGCTCCCAGGCCGGTAACCGACTCAACCTGGAGATGGCCCAGGAGCTGGCCGATGTCTGCCGCCTGATCAACCAGGACGAGGCGGTTTATGTGGTTATCCTTACTGGCGCTGGGGATAAGGCCTTCTGCCGGGGCAATCAATCGGAAGAAACGGTCTATAAAGCGGCTGCGGCGGTGGCCGCTATCGAAAAGCCGGTTATCGCCGCCGTAAACGGGGACGCCCTGGGGCCGGGTCTGGAGCTTATTTTAAGCTGTGATATCAGGCTGGCCTCGGCTAGGGCCAAATTCGGCTTTCCCGGGGTGGCCAAGGGGCTTATACCGGCTGACGGGGGCAGCCAGCGGCTACCCCGCATCGTGGGGAGGGGCAAGGCTTTAGAGCTGATTCTTACCGCCGAGACCATCACCGCTAGAGAGGCCCTTGAAATCGGGCTGGTGAGCAAGGTGGTGCCCGGAAAAGAGCTAATGCCCGAAGCCGAGGCCCTGGCCGGAACTATAGCCGCCAAAGCGCCGATTGCCCTCCGCTTTATCAAGGAGGCGGTAAATAAAGGGCTGGACTTAACCCTGGAGCAGGGGCTGCGCCTGGAGGCCGACCTCTATTTTTTGCTCCACACCACCAAAGATAGAACGGAAGGCATCACCGCCTTTCTGGAGAAGAGAACTCCCAAATTTAAGGGGAAATAAAGGAGGAAGTCTAGCCCGGTTTTTTAGAGTGCGTTGTACTTCCCACCCTCCCACCCACAGAGGTCAGACCTCTATCAACTCCTTTATTATGGGGGTGGGGTAAAAAAGGGCTTTAGCCCTTCCATAAGGGCGGAGGGTGGGAAAAGATATAAAATGGGGGTGGGGTTTTAGAGTCTAAAAGGTGAAATCTTTTGGGCGGGTGGGTATGGGAAGAAGAGCAAATGAGCGATTTTGAGACGATAATCTACCAGAAGAAAGATAATATCGCCTGGGTAACCCTCAACCGCCCTCAGGCCCTAAACGCCTACAACCTCAGGATGAGGGACGAGCTCTATCAGGTGCTGGGCGCCATCAGAGATGACGCCGAGGTCAGGGTGGCCGTATTCCGTGGTGCTGGGGAGAGGGCCTTCTGTGCCGGCGCCGACCTGACCGAGTTCCTCACCGCCCCCTCCCCCCTCATCGCCCGGCGGGCGCGCTGGGAGAGGGATGTCTGGGGGCTTTTTTTGAGCCTGCCCCAGCCGCTAATCGCCGCCCTTCACGGCTATGTGCTCGGCTCTGGGATAGAGATAGCCCTCGGCTGTGACATCAGGCTGGCCTCGGAGGACGCCCAGTTCGGCCTGCCCGAGCCGCAGCTGGGCATAATCCCGGCCGCCGGCGGCAGCCAGACCCTGCCCAGAGTGGTGGGTGGGGCTAAAGCCCTGGAGATGCTGCTCTCCGGGCGCTGGCTCAAGGCCGACGAGGCTAAGCAGTTAAAGCTGGTCAACCGGGTGGTGCCCCGAAAAGATTTACTGCCCGAAGCCGAAAGGCTGGCTGAAAGAATCGCCGGTTTTGACCCGGCGGCGGTAGCCAGCGCCAAGCAGGCTGTCATCAGAGGGCTTGACCTGAGCCTGGAGCAGGGGCTGGAGCTAGAGTCCCGGCTGGTCGGGTCATTGTATAATTAAGACGGGGGGAAATATGGGCGAAGACAGGATGGAAGCTCTTATCCAGCAGGTAGCCGGGCTGATTATCAAGGCTAAAAAGCTGGTGGTCTTTACCGGCGCCGGCATCAGCACCGAGTCGGGCATCCCCGACTTCCGCAGCCCCGGCGGCATCTGGGAACGCTTTGACCCCGACGACTTCACCTACCAGAAGTTCGTCGCCGACCCCGAGGCCAGGCGGAAGCAGTGGCAGCTTTTGGGGGAGGGGCACCTGACCACTCTGGCTGAGCCTAACCCGGCCCACTACGCTATCGCCGAACTGGACAGAATGGGCCGGCTTGATTGCGTCATCACCCAGAATATAGATAACCTGCACCAGAAGGCGGGGGTGCCCGCCGAAAAGGTCTTCGAGCTCCACGGCAACATGCAGCGGGCGGTCTGCCTGGGCTGCGGCCGGCTCTATCCCTTCGAGCAGATTAAGCTCCGGCTGGACGCCGGCGAGGAAATCCCCGACTGCGAGGCCTGCCACGGCATTCTCAAGCCCAACGCCGTCCTCTTCGGTGAGCCGCTGCCCTACGAGGTGCTCACCGAGGCGTCCCACCGTTCATCTAGCTGCGACCTGTTTATCGTGGTCGGCTCCACCCTGGTGGTCTATCCCGCCGCATATATGCCCGTCTACGCCGTCCAGGCCGGGGCCAGGCTGGTTATCATCAATCTAAGCTCCACCCCGATGGACGGAGAGGCGACGGTTCTGATTAAAGCCAAGGCCGGCGAGGCCATGACCCGAATCGTAGAAAAGGTGAAAAGAGGCTAAAATAGACTAGGGGGAATTACCCAGGGCCGCTACTAGCAAAGTACTGCGGCGGAAGCTCCGCCAGAAACACGGGCAGGCTTAAACTTTACCCTATTCTTCTATCCGGGTGGCCAGCAGTTCGGCGACGTCCATCACCTTTAGCTGTTCCTCGGCGGCTTTGGCCTTGATGCCGTCTTCGAACATCTGCAGGCAGAGGGGGCAGGCGGTAACCACCGTCTGGGCGCCGGTATTCAGCGCCTGCTCGGTGCGCATCTCGTTGATGCGGTTGCCCTCTTGCTCCTCCAGCCACATGTGCCCGCCGCCGCCGCCGCAGCAGAACGCCCGCCGCTTGTTCCTCTCCATCTCTACCATGTCCAGGCCGGGAGTACTCTTGATAATCTGACGCGGTTGCTGGTAGATATCGTTGTAGCGGCCCAGATAGCAGGCGTCATGGTAGGTCACTAGCTCATCCGGGCCCTTTTTAACCTTAAGCTTGCCCTCTTTGAGCAGCTGGGCGATAAGCTCGGTGTGGTGGATGACCTCGAAGTTGCCGCCGAACTGGGGGTACTCGTTCTTGAGGATGTTAAAGCCGTGGGGGCAGGCGGTGACGATGCGGTTCACCCCGTATTTCTTTAAGATTTCAATGTTTTTCTCCGCCTGCATCTGGAAGAGATATTCGTTGCCCAGGCGGCGGGCCGGCTCGCCGCAGCAGCTCTCCTCAGTCCCCAGGATGCCGAAATTGACCCCGGCCGCCTTGAGTAGCTTAGCCACCGCCTGAGCTACTTTAGTGCTCCTTTCCTCCAGGGCCTCGGTGCAGCCCACCCAGAACAGTATGTCTACATCCTGGTCATCGGCCAGGACCTTGAGCTCCAGCCCCTCCGCCCAGTCCGTCCGCGACAGGGTGGTTCCCCGCCAGGGGTGGCCCCTGTCCTCGATGCTGCGCAGCGCCCCCTCGGCTGTTTCCGGTATGGACGACTGCTCCATCACCAGGTTTCGCCTCAGGTCGACTATCTTGTCAATATGGTCCACCCAGACCGGGCAGACCTCATCACAGGCGCCACAGGTGGTGCAGGCCCAGATTTCATCGAGCAGTATGACGTTTTCGGCCAGAGGAACGTTGGGGTTGCCCGGGGCCGGTTCACCGCTGGCCTTGGCCGCCACCAGCTCGGGCCCCACCTTGAGGAGATGGTTCTTCAGGTCCTGGATTACCTTCTTGGGGTTGAGTTTTTTGCCGCTGTTGTAAGCCGGGCAAAGCTCCTGGCAGTTACCGCAGACCACGCAGGAGTAAAGGTCCAGGTTCTGTTTCCAGGTAAGCTGGTCAATGGTAGCGACACCGAATGACTCCGCCTTCTCCAGGTCAATAGGCTTCAGGGCACTGCGGGGCCGGTTGCGCAGGATGCCGTTGAATATGGAGGCGATAATGTGCAGGTAGCGGGTGTAGGGGATGATGGCCAGCACGAAGACCACGGTAACCCAGTGTGCCCAGAGGAAGCCGAGGTACCAGGCCTCGGTGCCCGGACCGGCGGTGAACAGGTTACTGACCCAGGCGCTCACCGGGGGCAGCAGGGTATGCCCCAGCCCCGCCGGCGGGTGTCCCAGGGTAATCTTGGTGGCTATTTCAAAGACGTAGGTCACCGGGTGGGCGAGCACGGAGAGGAGGATGACCATCGCCTCGATGGTCTGTTCCCCCTGGAGCCGGTCGGGCCTGATGATGTAGCGCCGGATAATACCCCAGGCGGCACCGATGAAGATGAAGACGGCAAAGAAGTCCATTACCCAGACCGCGTAGAAATAAAACTGGGTCTCTTCCAGCCCAATCAAGCCAAAGCCCTCAGTTATGATGATGAAAAAGAAATAGAAAATGATTGAGATAAAGAACCCCCACACCATCAGGGAATGACCCAACGGCGCCCAGTCCTTCCGCCGGAAGTTCTTGAGCTGGCAGAGCTGGCTGAAGACATAGACCATGGTATCCCACGTTTGTCTGACCAGGCTTTTCGAACCGGTTTCCTTTTGTCCAAGGAACATGTACTGCCAGAGCTGCCTGAGACGGTAGGCAAAAATCACGAAGGTGATTAAGAATACTCCCCAGAACAGTGCATAAAAGAGAGTTGTTCCTGGCATAATAAATTCTCCTATCCAGGTCCAGGCGGACTTAAAAAATTTCTAGCGCAGCCGGGTAACGGCGACAAAGATACCCAGCGCCACCGCTATTATATGATAAATTATACTAAATATTCCAATCGGGAGCCCACTGGGGAAGAAGAGGGTAACGCCGTAGCTTACCGCGGCGGCGATACCGACGACCACGGCCAGGCCGGTGCCCCGCTTGCGGTTGACCGCCAGGCTGGTTACTTCACCGATGGCGTAGCCCGCCGCCGGCGCCAGTAGCAGGCTGAGCGAGAACACAGGCACCAGCCACTCAATCAGTCCCCAGACCGCCCCGCCGGCGATAGCCATGCCCAGCGCCGTCCCGGCGGCGATGAGGTAGTAGCGGGTGGAGACGTGGAAGGTGGGCAGTTTGTCCAGCCCGGCGCAGTCGCGGCAGCGGGCGCCCACCGGCGTTGGCACCAGGCATTTGGGGCATATCGGCTTATCGCACTTGCCGCACCTCAGATTGGTCTCGACATCGGGGTGGTAGGCGCACTTCATTAAGGGTTACCCTTTCCCTTTTTCGGGGCTTGGGCCGGTTTGCGGAATATCCAGGCCTCTTTGTCCCTTATGTCTCTATCGAGAAGCAGGCGGTTGATTAATAATTCCCTGGTGGCTACCGAGGCGGTGAACGAGGTCCGGGGCGCGGTCAGCCGCCGGATGGCCATCACCAGAAACATGGCTAAAAAGCCTAAAATAAAAGCCAGCGGCTCATTAGTCAGCCAGCTGACCAGGGGCAGGGAGGCCACGCCGATGATGGTGCCCAACGGCAGGTTGCGGAGGCCGAAGATAAAGACCGCCGCCAGGGCCAGAGAGATAATCAGTGCCCAGGGCACCAGCGGGCCGTTGAACAGGGGCAGGACGAAGGCGACGCCCATAGTGGTTAACACCCCCCGCCCCCCGCTGAAGCGGAGGAAAACCGTCCAGTTATGGCCGATAATGGCCGCCAGGCCGATGGCTACCTGCTGGCCGATAGCCAGGCCGGCGGCCTGGGCCGCCCAGACCATCACTATCCCCTTACCCAGGTCAACGATAACGACCAAAATGGCCAGCCATCGGGCGGAAAGCCGGACCACGTTGGAGGCACCGACGTTACCGCTGCCGTACTGCCGGATATCTATCCCCCGCCCCCAGCGGGCGGCCAGGTAGGCGGTGGGTATAGAACCTACCAGGTAGGCGCCCACCAGCAGCAGGCTAAAGGCAATGGTCATAGCCCCCCCTAGAAATTAAGCTCCGGGTTTATCTCCCTGGCTTTAGCGATGAGTTCCTCCACCGATGCCAGCGGCAAATCAACACCGCCGATGGCCGTCTCGTTTATGTCCAGGCCGTGGTAGTCGCTGCCGCCGGTGGCGATAAGATTATGTTTTTTGGCCATAGCTACCAGCTGGTCTTTTTCTTCGTCGCTGTAGCCGTTATAGTAGGCTTCGATGCCGGTCAGGCCGGCTGATTTTAGCTCGGTAATCATCGCCTCCGGCTGGCTGACGGTAAAGGGGTGGGCCAGCACCGCCAGCCCCCGGGCCTTGATGATGAGCGCCACCGCCTCGGCCGGGGTCAGCTTTTCCCGCTCCACGTAGGCGGGGCCGTTGCGGCCGATGTAGTCGCTGAAGGCCTGCTTGAAAGAGTTGATATAGCCCTTCTCCAGCATGGCCCGGGCGATATGGGGGCGTCCCATGACGCTTGAGCCGGCTATCTGCTCGATGCGCCGCCAGTCGAGGTGGACGCCCAGCTTGTCCAGCTTGGCCACCATCTTCTGGGCCCGCCCCAGGCGGGAGTTGCGGAAATGTTCCAGCTTTTCCGCCAGTTCCCGGCTATTGTAGTCAATAAAGTAGCCGAGGACGTGGGCCTCGCCCGAGGGTATATCGGTGCTGATTTCAACACCGGGTATCAGCTTTAAGGCCGGGTAGCTTTTAACGGCGTCTTTAGCTGCGGCGATGCCGTCGATGGTGTCGTGGTCGGTCAGGGCGATGAATCTTAAGCCCTTTTTGGCCGCCTCCCTGACCACCTCGTACGGGGTGAGCCGGCCATCGGAGGCGGTGGAGTGGAGGTGGAGGTCGGCCTGGCCCAAGGCTAGTCCACCTCCCGGTAGATTCGCTCGATGCTGAGCGCTTTTCCGGTGTTATCATCTATCTCGACCACTATGCCGTTTAGGGCGATTTTGCCCTTACCCACCGAAAGGCGGTGGGGTAGCCTGGTGAGGAAGCGGGCAATGGCTGCCTCGGTGTCGTCGCCGATGACCGAGTCCAGCGGGCCGGTCATACCGATGTCGCTGACGTAGGCGGTGCCGCCGGGTAGAATCTGGGCGTCGGTGGTGCCGACATGGGTATGGGTGCCGAGCACGGCGCTGGCCCGCCCGTCCAGATACCGGCCCATGGCCACCTTCTCCGAGGTGGCCTCGGCGTGGAAGTCAACGATGATAATCTTTGGCTCCAGTTCGGCCAGCAGTTTGTCCATGGCCCGGAAGGGGCAGTCAAGGTCGCCGATAAAGACCCGCCCGATGATATTTACCACGGCTACTTTACCCATAACTAGATAGCCTCGCCCCGGCACGCCGGGGGGGTAGTTCAGCGGGCGCAGGATGGGCATGTCACTATCCAGGTAGGGGTAGATTTCCCGGTGCATCCAGATGTGGTTGCCCGAGGTCAGCACGTCGGCGCCGGCGTCGAGCATCTCTTTAGCCGTGGCTATCGTCAGCCCGATGCCGCCGGCGGCGTTCTCGCCGTTGACCATAACCAGGTCGAGGCCGTACTGCCGGCGGAGGCCGGGCAGGAGCTGGCTTAACGCCTTCCGGCCCGGCTTGCCGATGACATCACCTATGGCCAGTATCAGCACTGGTTGGTCCTATTTGGCATAGTCTACCGCCCTGGTCTCCCGGAGCACGGTAACCTTTATCTGCCCCGGGTACTGCAGGCTCTCTTCCACCTTCTTGACGATGTCCCGGGCCAGCCTCATCGCCCCCAGGTCGTCAATCTCTTCCGGCTTGACCAGGATGCGGATTTCCCGGCCGGCCTGAATGGCGTAGGACTTCTCCACCCCCTTGAAGCTGTTGGCGATGTCCTCCAGCGCCTTGAGCCTCTTCAGGTAGTGCTCTAGGGACTCGCGCCGGGCGCCGGGGCGGGCGCCGCTGATGGCATCGGCGGCGGAGACGATAAAGCCCCAGATGCTGGTAGAATCGGTCTCGAAGTGGTGCTCGGCCACCCCCTGGACCACCTCCGGGGACTTGTCCCACTGCTGGACCAGCTCGGCGCCGATGATGGCGTGGGAGCCTTCTACCTCCCGGTCAACCGCTTTGCCGATGTCGTGGAGCAGCCCGGCTCTCTTGGCCAGGGTGACGTTGGCCCCCAGCTCCCCGGCAATCATGCCGGCTAGGTAGGCCGTTTCCACGGAGTGGTTTAACACGTTCTGCCCGTAGCTGGTGCGGTATTTGAGGCGTCCCAGCAGCTTGATTAGCTCGGGGCGCAGCCCCTGCACCCCTACCTGGTAGGCGGCCTGCTCGCCGGCACTGAAGATAGCCGCATCTACCTCCTCCCTGGTCTTGGCCACCACCTCCTCGATGCGGGCGGGGTGGATACGGCCGTCCAGGATGAGCTTGGTCAGGGCCAGGCGGGCTATCTCCCGTCGCACCGGGTCAAAGCTGGAGAGGGTCACCGCTTCCGGGGTATCGTCAACTATCAGGTCAACGCCGGTGGCCTGCTCCAGAGCCCGGATATTGCGCCCCTCACGGCCGATGAGCCGGCCCTTCATCTCGTCGCTGGGCAGGGGCACGGTGGCCACCGTGGTCTCCGATACCACCTCGGAGGCGCTGCGCTGGATGGCCGTGGCCAGTATCTCCTGCGCCTTCTTGTCCGCATCCTCTTTCAGCCTGATTTCCCATTCCCGTAGGCGCCGCGAGCTCTCGTCCTTAAGCTCGGTCTCGACGGCATCGAGCAGGTTTTGCTTGGCCTCTTCGGTACTCATACCCGAAATCAGCTCCAGCTGCTTTAGCTGCTTGTCCCTGACCTCCTCCAGGCCGCTGCGGATGGACTCTATCTCCTTTTCCTTGGTGGTCAGATTGCGCTCGCGCTGCTCGGCGCCTTCTATCTTACGCTCCAGCGTCTCCAGCTTCTGCGAGACGCGGTTTTCCTGGCGCTGCAGTTCCGCCCGCCGTTCCTTGTATTCGGCCTCAACGCCGGCCTTGATTTTATCGGTTTCCTTTTTGGCTTCGTCAAGGGTATGCTTGTACTCTTCCTTGGCCTCAGCGACGACCTTGGCCGCTTTGCGCTGGGCAATACGGAGCTGGCGGTTGACCATCATCCTGCGGAATAAGAAGGTGGCCATGCCGCCGAAGACAACACCTATGACGAAAATGAAGAAAATGGCTAAATATGAGGTTGTCGTTCCTAATATTCCCATTTTTCACCCCCTTTCACTTATTACCTCCTGCCACACCCGTTCCACTGTTGTCTTGATTAACCCGTAGCCGAAGCCACGACGCTTAAGAAATTGGCCCAATTTTCGGCGAAAGCCGTCGTAGTCGGCGGTGGCCAGGCGGCGGGCCTTAGTCGCCGCCGCGCGGTAGGCGCTGTCCTCGTCATCGAGCTGAGCAGTCACCCGGTCAATAATATCCTGGGATACCCCCTTTTGCCTGAGTTCCCGTTGGGTGAGCCACTGGCTGCGGGGACGAAATGACTGGCGGTTTTCCTGCCAGAACCGGGCAAAGGCCAGGTCGTCCACCAGCCCCTGCCCTTTGAGCCTGGCCAGCACCACGGCCACGCTATCGCCGTCAAAGCCGCGCCGGTGGAGGCGCTCACTTAGCTCGGACTCACTGCGCGGCCGGTAGTCCAAGAGGTGGAAGGCGGCGTTGAGGCAGCGCTGGAACCGGTCGGCCTTGCGCAGCGCCTCAATCTCGTCTTCAGAGAGCGCCTGCTCGGTTCTTAAGCCCTCTTTGAGGGCGACCTCGGCCTCCAGGCTGAAGGCGAACCGGTCGTCCAGGAATATATTGACCCGCTTGCCCCGCTGGCCGCTGCGGATGGCGGTTACCTTTTTCATCCTCTCCCCTTTAAAAGACATAAGGCTGAGACCTAAGCCTCAGCCTTAACCATAATCGCCTATTAAACTGTTCTATTTAATGGTGTTAAGCTGGATTATTGTGGTCGGTGCTGGCTGAGGCTCTGACCTGCCGCTCAATCTCCTGAGCACATTCCGGATTCTGCTCAAGGTATTGTTTGGCATTCTCCCTACCTTGCCCCAGACGAATGTCACCATAGGAGAAAAAGGCGCCGTTCTTTTTGACCAGCCCCAGCTCTACACCAAGGTCCAGGATGTTGCCCTCCTGGCTTATGCCGTGGTCAAACATGATGTCAAACTGGGCAGTGCGGAAGGGGGGGGCAATCTTATTTTTAACCACCTTGGCTCTGACCAGGCTGCCTATCGTGTCGTTTCCCTGCTTGATGTTCTCCACCCGCCTCAGGTCTATCCTTACCGAGCTGTAGAATTTGAGAGCCCTGCCCCCCGGCGTCACCTCGGGGTTACCGAAGACAATACCAACCTTTTCCCTTAGCTGGTTGATGAATACTACCGCTGTACCCGACTTGCCGATAGCGGCGGCCAGCTTCCGTAGTGCCTGGGACATCAGGCGGGCCTGCAGGCCGACATGGGCATCGCCCATCTCGCCTTCAATCTCGGCCTGGGGTACCAGGGCGGCGACGCTATCAATTACGATGACATCAACCGCCCCGCTCCTGACCAGGGCTTCGGTAATCTCAAGAGCCTGCTCACCGGTATCGGGTTGTGAGATGAGCAGGTCGTCAACATTGACCCCGCAGTTGGCAGCGTAGGTGGGGTCCAGAGCATGCTCGGCGTCAATATAGGCAACCGTGCCTCCCAGTTTTTGCGCTTCGGCAATGATGTGCTGGGCCAGGGTGGTCTTCCCCGAAGATTCGGGGCCGAATATTTCGGTAATCCGTCCTTTGGGTATGCCACCTATGCCCAGGGCCAGGTCCAGCGCCAGTGAGCCGCTGGGAATAGCCTTTACCTTGGTGGGTGGGGTTTCCCCCAACTTCATCACTGAGCCTTTGCCAAAGCGCTTCTCAATCTGGCTGATGGCTAACTCCAGCGCCTTAACTTTCTCCGTGGTCATATTCGCCTCACCAGCATCATAGCACAGATACCCTGCTAAAACAAGAGATTTTGTTCGCTATAGTACTTTATTGCCAGCTAAAATTAGCCTGTTTGGGGCACAGCCCCTCCCCCTGTTAGCGGTTGTTTATCTTCCCACCCTCCCACCCTCAAAGGCTCCGCCTTTAAAAATCTCCGGAGCCCGCCTCCCCCGTTTTTAGCGTTGGTTCTGCTTCCCACCCTGACCCACCTTACAGAGGTTAGACCTCTTTAACACCCCTTAAAGGGAGGTAGTGGGAATAATTACTCCCCTCTGTGGGGTGGGGCAAAGAGATGAAAAGAGGTGAAACCTTTTTGGGTGGGTGGGTATGGGAAGAATAACCTAGTCCGGCGTAGCTGGCAGACCCCTCATATGCCCCGACCTTCTAATTAATTCTCTCACATACTCAACTGTTTCCGGTTTTATTCCTGCCCTGACTATCACTTCTGTGTCCATATTTTTCTCCAGCCCCAGCAGGATAAGGTCCAGCTTCTGGTAGCTGATGCCTAAAGCGAACTCGTCGGTGATGCCGGGGATAAGGTCGGGGCTGGGGGCCTTGTCTATAATCTTCTGGGGCACTTCCAGGAAGGCGGCCAGCTGCTTCACCTGCGTTTTGTAGAGGTGCTGGAGGGGCATGATATCGGCGGCGCTATCGCCGTACTTGACGAAGAAGCCGGTCAGCATCTCGGTCCTGTTGGCGGTACCCACCACCAGCCGGTTTTCGTGCTCGGCAAAAGAGTAAAGCTCCACCATCCGCAGCCGGTGCTTCATCCGGTAGTAGGCGTTGGCCCGCCGGATAATCGCCGAGCGGCTCCCTTCCATGCCGGTGAGCAGGGGTCTTTCCCCGGTGATGGCGGTATAGATCCTATAGCTGGCCCGGACCGCCGGGCCGGCCATCTTCTGGCTGGCAAAAAAGTTGCGCGGTATATGGCGGTAGATGCCCATTTCTTCCAGTGTCGGGGTGAGGTCAACCCTTTCCAGCCTGACGCCCAGCTTTTCGGCCTGCTGCCGGGCATCTATCTCGCTCTGGCGGCGGCTGTCCCTTTCCGGCATAATCAGCCCCAGCACCTTATCGGCGCCGAGGGCGGCCACCGCCAGCGCCAGCACCACGCTGGAGTCCAGCCCGCCGCTTAAGCCGATGACGGCGCCTTCACGGTTAAAACCGCTCAGGCTGGTCTGGATAAAGCCGGTCAGTTTCCGGCTGACCGCGGCCGGGTCTATCTGGAGCTGTTCTGTGGTTAGTTTCATTGTTTTATCCTGGCTGGCCGCTGCTTATGCGCTGCCAGTCCTTTTCGGTGTAGAAGGCCAGCCCCAGTGCTCCCGGGCCGATGTGGGTGCCGAACACCGGCCCTAGCTCGACGATGTCAAGCTCGGTAAAGTGGCAGCGGGCCCTGGCCGCTCTTTCCAGGGCCTGGGCTTCCTCGGGGGCACAGGAGTGGACGACGGTGCAGTGATGGACGGAGCCGCCCCCCACCCGCTTTTCCAGGAGGTCCAGCATATACTCCACGCCCTTAGCCCGGCTTCTGGCCCGGGCCAGGGGCCTGGCCTCGGCGTTCTCCAGGGCCACGATTGGCTTGATGTTTAACATTGAGCCGAACAGGGCCGTTGCCGCCCCGATGCGGCCTCCCCGCCAGGCGTATTTGAGGGTATCCACCATGGCGAAAATGCTGATGCAGGGGGCGAGCTGCCCTATCTTGGCCTTAACCTGAGCCAGACTCTGGCCGGTCTCGGCGGTCCGGGCGGCGGCCACCGCCAGCAGCCCCATCCCCATCGACAGCCAGTCCACCACCTCAATCTGGGCCTGGGGGAATTGCTCCCTGGCGGCCAGCGCCACGTTAACCGTTCCGCTGAACTTGGCCGAGATGTGGATGGAGAAAATGGGGTGGCCCAGCGAGCTCAGTCTGGAGTAGACCTCGACGAAATCGCTGACCGGGGGCTGGGAGGTGGTGGGGAGGCGGCTTGATGCTGCCAGCCTCCGGTAGAACTCTTCGTTGGTGATATCCACACCCTCGGAGAAGACCTCGGTGCCGAAGGCAATCCTGATGGGTATGACCTGGATATCATGCTCGGCCTGTGCTTTGGGCACGAGGTAGGCGGTGCTGTCAGTAACGATTTTGACCTCAGGAGCCAATCCTCATCCCTCCGCAAGTAAGTCGGCTATTGGCGGCGGCTGGCGCTTGTGCTTACTTAAGGCTATCATCGCCTCAAGCCTCTTTTTAACCGCCGCTGAGGCTTCACCAGAAGCCAGATAACGGTCTATCTGGTCATAACTTAGCCCTAACTCCTCTTGGTCGGTCTGTCCATCCCATAGGCCGGCTGAGGGGGGCTTATTGATGATAGTCTGGGGGATGTTTAAGAATTGGGCCAGCTCTCTTAGCTGCCCTTTGAGCAGGCTGCCTAGCGGCTGGATGTCAACACCGCCGTCGCCGTACTTGGTGAAGTAGCCCAGGGTAAGCTCGTCCCGGTTGCTTGAGCCGACCACCAGGTAGTTAAGCCGGTTGGCGAAGTAGTAGAGGGTGAGCATCCTCAACCTGGCTTTGAGGTTGGCCTGAGCCAGGCGGCTGACCTTGGCGGCTACCTTATCATCGGGCAGCACCTTGAGCAGGCTATCGTAGGTGCTGTCAAGGTTCACCGTCCTGGTCGGGATGGAGAACTGGCTGGCCAAAACTTTAGCGTGCTCTAAATCCTCTTTATGGCTGTGGCAGGGCATGATTACCGCCAGCATATCTCCAGGGAAGGCATAGTGAGAGAGCACCGCCGCCACCGAGGAGTCCAGCCCGCCGCTCAAGCCCACCGCTACCCCCCTGCCCCCGGCGGCGGCCACTTTTTCCCTTATCCAGGAGACCAGCTTATCGGCTAACTGCTGATAGTCCATCGGTTGTTGCTTTGAGGTTGCCAGTAGTATACTACTCTGTAGCTATCCGGTCAAAAGGGGGACTAGCCGGTTTTTAGCGTAAGTTTTATTTCCCACCCTCCCGCCCTACAGAGGTTAGACCTCTATCAACTCCTAAAAAAAGGGGGGAATGGTCACTCCTTTCTGGGTGAGAAAGAGGACGAATATCTCTCTCATATGAGGGGTAGGGGAGGAGAGCCTTAAAGGGGAACCCCCTTTGGGTGGGTGGGTATGGGAAGAAATACACTGGTTAAAATGGGGTGGGGTAAAGAGATGAAAAGAGTGGATTGAAGTTATCATCCGTAGGAGTTGCAACCGTGAGAATTGATAATAACGATCCCAACAGGATGTACAAAGATTTTTGGGATTGGTTATTTAAGGATTGGCACATCATCTTTTTAGTGGGTTTAGTAATAGGCTATTTTTATTATATCATTACTACAACAGAGGCATAGCCATTCAAATTGACCCACTACCAAAGAGTGAGACCTCCTTTGGGTGGGAAGAAATAGAACCGTTTTAAAGGGGAGAGGCAGATAGAGAATGTCAGCCGACCTTATTCTGACTAATGCTAATATAATCACCATGAACCGGGCCCAGCCAAAGGCTGAACTGGTGGCCGTCAGGGGTAATAAAATATGGCTGGTTGGCGATAGCGACCAGGTAAGGGAGGTGCGGGGGGCTAAAACAAAAATAATCGACTGCCGGGGAAAAACGCTAGTCCCCGGCTTCAACGACGCCCACTGCCATATCTTCAGCTTCATCAGAAAGCTGGTTGGCCTTGACCTCAGCCCGCCAAAGGTCAGCTCTATTGCCGACATCAAGGCGGCTGTAGCTGAGCGTGCTAAAGCTACTCCATCAGGTCAGTGGATTACCGGCAGCGACTATAACGAGTTCTATCTGGCCGAGAAACGCCACCCCAACCGCCGCGACCTGGACGAGGCGGCGCCCGACCACCCGGTGGCGCTGGCCCACCGCTCGCTGCATGCCTGTGTCCTCAACAGCTTGGCGCTGGAGATGGCGGGCATCACCAGAGATACGCCGGAGCCGCCGGGGGCGGTCATTGAGCGGGAGCTCGACAGCGGCCAGCCCAGCGGCCGCCTCTTTGAGATGGTGGGCTATATCCGGGGGCAGGTGCTGCCGCCGCTGTCCGACGAGGAGCTGGCCGGGGGCGTGGCTTCAGCCAGCCGGCACTACCTGTCTCTGGGCATCACCTCGCTGCAGGAGGCCTCGGTCACTAACGACTATGACCGCTGGCAGATATTAAAGGGGCTTAGAGACAACGGGCAGCTCAAATGTCGGCTATCGATGATGATTAGCTTTGACGCCTTAGCCCAATTTCAAGAGGCAGGCCTGGCCTTCGGCGTGGGCGATGAGCGGCTTAGGCTGGGTGGGGTAAAGATTCTGGTCAATGAGACCACCGGCCGGTTGCAGCCGCCGCCGGAGGAGTTAAATAGGCAGGCTTTAGAAAGCCATCGGGCCGGTTTTCAGCTGGCTATCCACTGCATCGAGCCGGGCACGGTGGCGGCGGCTATCGCCGCCCTGGAGTATGTCGGCGCTAAGTCATCACTGGCGGGGCGGCGCCACCGACTGGAGCACGTTTCCGAGTGCCCGCCTGAATTATTGGAACGGCTTAAAAAGCTCAAAGCGGTGGTAGTCACCCAGCCGCCCTTTATCTACCAGAGCGGGGAGAGGTATATCGCCACGGTACCCCCCGCCCGCCAGAAGTGGCTTTACCGGATTAAGTCTTTTCTTGACGCTGGCCTGATTGTGGCCGGTAGCTCTGATTCCCCTATTGCCCCGGCTAACCCGCTGCTGGGCATATATGCCGCCGTCACCCGGCGGGCGGAGTCGGGGCAGGCGCTTTTGCCCGAAGAGGCTGTATCCGCCGAGCAGGCCTTGGCGATGTACACCACCAGCGCCACCTATGCCTCGTTTGAGGAGAATATAAAAGGCACTATCGCCCCCGGCAAACTGGCCGATATGGTGATACTCACTGCCGACCCTCTGGAATCACCGCCGGAGCAGCTTAAAGATATTAAGGTGGAGATGACCATCCTCGACGGCAAAGTGGCCTGGGAGGCTTGACCGGCTATTCAGGATAAAAGTAAACTTGGTCTTAGAGGTAAACGATGTCAGCTAGTCTTCCCCGGCGAACCGGTATTGCCAACCTGCCCCTCCACTACGGCAAGGCGCCCCCCTGGCTCTTCGAGCGCATGACCAGGCTGGCCCGGGAGATTACCATTGCCATTGTATCCGACTTCGGCCCCGATGAGATGCTCAGGCGGCTGGCCCACCCCTACTGGTTCCAGGCCTTCGGCTGCATCCTGGGCTTCGACTGGCACTCCAGCGGCGTCACCACCACTCTCTGCGGCGCCCTGAAAGAGGGGATTAGGGGGCTGGAGAGGGATTTGGGGCTGTTCGTGGCCGGGGGCAAGGGCAAGACCTCGCGGCGGACGCCGGAGGAGCTGGAGCGCTGGGGGGAGCTGATTTCGCTCAACCCCAGGCCGCTGGTCTACGCCAGCCGGATGTCGGCTAAAGTTGATAGCTCGGCGGTACAGGACGGCTACCAGCTCTATCACCACAGCTTTCTCTTTACTCGTAAAGGCTCCTGGGCGGTCGTTCAGCAGGGGATGAATGAGAAGACCCGCTACGCCCGCCGCTACCACTGGCTGGGAGAGAATGTTGCCAGCTTCGTCAACGAGCCCCACTCGGCGGTGCTCTCCGAGGGGAGGGGAACAGCCCTGAACCTGGTGGCGGCTGAGAGTGACCCTGCCCGCACCACCATCGCTGATATCGTCATCGAGCAAAAGCCCCACGAAATTCTGGCCGAGCTTAAGAAGATTAAGACGCTTGATTTGCCCTCTCATCACTACCTCAGCACTCAAGATTTACATCCCGACAGCCTGAGCCGGATTCTGTTGAGTACCTATGAGCACCAGCCCCGGGGCTTCGAGCAGCTTTTGGGACTCCAGGGGGTCGGCGCCAAGACCATCCGCGCCCTGAGCCTCATCTCCGAGCTTATCTACGGCGTCGCCCCCAGCTACCGCGACCCCGCCCGCTACAGCTTCGCCCACGGCGGCAAGGACGGCATCCCCTACCCCGTTGACAGAGAGACCTATGATAAGTCAATAGAGCTATTGAGAAAAGCCATCAACCGGGCTAAACTGGGCTTAACTGAGAAAAACGATGCGGAGAAGAGGCTGAACAAGCTGGGGAGGGGTGTTTAAGAGGGCGTTTTTCTTCCCACCCTCCCGCCCTACAGAGGTTAGACCTCTATCAACTCCTAAAAAGGGGGACAAGGGATAATTTCCCCCCAAAAAATGGGGGTGGGGAATAGAGAGCCTTAAAGGGGAACCCCCTTTGGGCGGGTGGGTATGGGAAGATAAACAACGGTTAAAAATGGGAGGGGATTAAACCCTGATGCTACCGGAACTGGTTAAAGCGCTACTAAAACCCGCAGCCTACCCCGAAGCCGTGGGCAAGATAGAGCTTATGCAGACCCAGATGTCCTTCGTCTTCCTCACCGATGAGTTTGTTTATAAGGTCAAGAAGCCGGTTGACCTGGGCTACCTGGACTATACCACACTGGACAAGCGCCAGTTCTTCTGTCAGAAAGAGGTTGAGCTTAACCGCCGCCTCTGCCCCGAAATATACCTGGGGGTGGTGCCCATCACCCGGGATAAAGGGGCTTTCGTTATCGGGGGGAGGGGGGAGGCTATAGAGTACGCCGTCAAAATGCGCCGCCTGCCCCAGCAGAAGATGCTGAACGTGCTGCTGGCTAACGATAGGGTAACGGCGGAGATGATTACCGGAGTGGCCCGAAAACTGGCGGCGTTTCACCAAAAGGCAGAAACTAACGCCGAAATCTGCGCCTTCGGCGGGATTAAAGCTATCACCGGCAACACCGACGAGAACTTTACCCAGACTGGGAAGTACATCGGCAGGACGATTTCTAAAGACAGCTACCAGCATATCAAGGAATACACTGATAGCTTTATCGAGAAGAATACCCCTTTATTTAAAAAGCGGATAAAGGAGGGTCGAATCCGGGACTGCCACGGCGACCTCCACGCCGCCCATATCTGCTTTGCCGACGGCATCTGCATCTACGACTGCATCGAGTTTAACGACCGGTTCAGGTACTGCGATGTCGCCTCGGAGATGGCCTTCCTGGCCATGGACCTAGACCACTACGGGCGGGCCGACCTCTCCCGCAGCCTGATAAAGGCCTATGTCGCCGGGAGCCAGGATAAGGAGCTATTAAAGCTGCTCGCCTTTTACAAGGGCTACCGGGCTTACGTGCGGGGCAAGGTGGAGAGCTTTAAGCTGGACGACCCCTATATTTCGACAGGGGAAAAGAAAAAGACACGGGATATTGCCGCCAGCTACTTTGATCTGGCTCGCGCCTATACCAGAGCCAGGCCGGCTCTGTTCATCACCGTGGGGCTAGTGGGGACGGGCAAGAGCACCCTGGCTCAGGCCCTCGCCAAAAGGCTGGGGCTGGTGGTTGTCGCCTCGGACGTTACCCGAAAAGAGCTAGCCGGCATTCCGGTAACCGAGCACCGCTTTGAGGAATTTGACGGCGGAATTTACTCGGCGGAGCTTTCCCGCCAGACTTATGATAAGATGTTCTCTAAGGCTGGGGCTATTCTGAGAGAGGGGGGCTCGGTGGTTCTGGATGCCTCTTTTATCAGGGCTGAGGAGCGGCTTAAGGCAAGACGGCTGGCCGAGGAGAACGGCGCCGACTTCTTCATCATAGAGTGTCGGTTAGACGAGGCAAATATTAAAAAGCGGCTGGAGAGGCGGCTGGAGCGGGGCTCGATTTCCGACGGGCGCTGGGAGATCTACCGGCCGCAGAAAGAGGCCTTTGAGACGGTTAAGGAGGCAGCGCCCCCAAAACATGCTATAATTGACACTTCGAAGTCTCTGGAGGAAAATATAAGAAAGATTTTGGATAAGATTTATTGAGGGGGTGCATTTGAAAAACTACGATATAAAAGACCCTTCTCTGGCCGGAGGAGGTAAGCTGCGCATAGAGTGGGCTTATTTAGAAATGCCGGTAATCAAACTCATCAGGGAGCGCTTTGCCAAGGAGAAGCCGCTGAAAGGTATCAGGATTTCGGGCTGCCTGCACATCACCACCGAGACGGCCAACCTGGCGCTGACCCTGAAGGAGGGTGGGGCTGAGGTCATCCTCTGCGCCTCCAACCCCTTGAGCACCCAGGACGATGTCGCTGCCGCCCTGGTGGACTACGGCATCCCGGTCAACGCTATCCGGGGGGAGGACGAGAAGACCTACTATAAGCACATCAACACCGCTCTGGATAACAGGCCCCAGCTTACCGTGGACGACGGCGCCGATTTGGTCACCACTCTGCATGCCAAGCGGAGTGACCTGATTGCTGACGTCATCGGCGGCACCGAGGAAACAACCACCGGCGTCATCCGCCTGCGCAGCCTGGAGGCGGCGGGCAAGCTCAAATACCCCATCATCGCCGTCAACGATGCCCAGACCAAATACCTCTTCGACAACAGATATGGAACCGGCCAGAGCACCATCGACGGCATCACCCGGGCGACTAATATCCTCTGGGCGGGCAAGAAGGTGGTGGTCTGCGGCTACGGCTGGTGCGGCCACGGCGTCGCCCTCAGGGCCAAAGGCTTGGGCTCGCAGGTAATCGTGGCCGAGGTCGAGCCGGTGCGCGCCCTAGAGGCGGTCATGGACGGCTACCGGGTGATGCCCATCGCCCAGGCCGCCAGGATAGGCGATATCTTCATTACCATTACCGGCGATATAAACGTCATCGATAAAGCCTCGCTGGAGGTTATGCCGGACGGCGCCATTATCGCCAACAGCGGCCACTTTAACGTTGAGATAAATATCCCCCTCCTGGAGAGCCTGGCCAAGAGTAAGCGCCGGATAAGGCCGCTGGTTGACGAATATACTTTGAAGGACGGGCGGCGCATTTATCTGCTGGCCGAGGGCCGGCTGGTCAACCTGGCCGCCGCCGAAGGGCACCCCGCCAGCGTCATGGACATGAGCTTCGCCAACCAGGCCCTCTGCCTGGAGTATATGGTCAAAAACAGGGGCAGCCTTAAGGTAAAGGTCCACCCCGTGCCCGAAGCCATAGACAAGCAGGTAGCCCGCCTCAAGCTCCAGTCAATGGGCATCAAAATTGACCGCCTGACCCCGGAGCAGAAGAAATACCTCACCAGCTGGGAGCAGGGCACCTAGAAGGAGATAAAATGCCAAGCAGCTTTAGCAGTTCGCCGGCCTATATGCTCACCTCGGAATCGGTTACTGAGGGGCACCCCGATAAGCTCTGCGACCAGATATCGGACGCCATCCTCGATAATATCCTGTCCCAGGACCCCTACGGCCGGGTGGCCTGCGAGACAGCGGTAACCAACGGCCTGGTGATAGTGCTGGGCGAGATTACCACCAAATGCTATGTAGAAATCCCCCGTATCGTGCGGGAGGTGGTCCGTGACGTGGGCTACACCTACCCCGAATACGGCTTTGACTATCAGTCCTGCGGGGTGATGGTCTCCATCAAGGAGCAGTCCCTGGACATCGCCCTGGGAGTGGATAAATCGCGTGAGGCCAAGGCGGCTTCGGCCAACGAGCTGGACAAGCTCGGTGCCGGCGACCAGGGGATGATGGTCGGCTTCGCCTGCCGGGAAACCCCCGAGCTTATGCCGCTGCCTATCTCCCTGGCCCACAAGCTCTGCCGGCGGCTGGCCCAGGTGAGGAAGGATAAGACCCTCCCCTACCTCCGTCCCGACGGCAAGTCGCAGGTAACGGTGGAGTACACCAACGGCACCCCCCGCCGCATTGACAGCATCGTGATAGGGGCCCAGCATAACCCCGATGTCAGCCGGGATAAGATTGAGCAGGATATCATGAAGCAGGTCATCAAGATTGTTGTTCCCCCGTCGCTTATCGATGATAAGACCAGGTTCTATATCAATGCCACCGGGCGCTTCGTGGTGGGGGGGCCGGTATCCGATACCGGCTTTACCGGCCGCAAGCTGCTGGTCGATACCTACGGCGGCGTGGCCCGTCACGGCGGCGGCGCCTTCTCCGGCAAAGACCCGACCAAGGTTGACCGCTCGGCGGCCTATATGGCCCGCTACATCGCCAAGAATATCGTCGCCGCCGGCTTAGCCGAGCGACTGGAGCTCCAGATTTCCTACTCTATCGGCGTCGCCCGCCCACTATCGATATCTTTGGAGACCTTCGGCACCGGCAAAGTTGACTACAAGGTCCTGCTCGATTTAATCAACAAGCACTTCGACCTCAGGCCGGAGGCCATCATCCGCTACTTTGACCTCCGCCGCCCCATCTACCGGCAGACCGCCTGCTACGGCCACTTCGGCCGCGAAGATTTAGACCTCCCCTGGGAGAAGACGGACAAGGCGGAGGTGCTCAAGAGAGAGGTGGGGAAGTAAGGGGGGCATTATGGAAGGTTGGTTATATGGTCTGTTTACTCTTGTTGGCGTTCTTGCTGGTGGTTTATTTACATATTTAGGTATGAGAAAGCAACTAGAGCAACAGAGCAAACTAGACTCACGTCACTGGAAACGTGAAGTTAGGGGTGAACCACTGCTTAAACTAAGGGCCGAGTTAGCTCGCATGGCTACTAAGCAAGAGGCGTTGGTCGGTGCCGCACATAAACTTCACACTAGATTTGGTATTACAGAGGAACAGGCAAAAGAGCAACTAAAAGAAGCTGTTGACGGCTTTAACACTTATTTAGCTAGCGGCAGTTTTCAGCAGACGCTATTTATGCAAGACGATAAAGGACTCTTGGATAAAGTGGATGAGATTATTAGCGATTATCGAGGGTCCTACATTGATGCCATATACTATAAAGACATGAAAGCAACGGAACTCGGAGAAGCTATGAGGGTCTTTGAGAGAAACAAAACTAGGATTATGGAAACGCAGTCAATGATTAACAAACAACTGGAGAAATTGTAGCCCAAGTAAATAGGGGGTTTTAAAAGGGGCGAAGCCCCTTCACCTAAAGGGCGGCGGGTGGGAATAGATATAAAAAGGGGTGGGGCTAGCTAAAGCAGCCCCTCCTCCAGTATCAGCTCCGCCATCCAGCGGGCGGCTTTGCCCACCACCTCCGGGCAGCCTTTCTCACCGTGGCCGCCGACATCCTCAAATTTCTTCCATTCATCCGGGTCAGTAATATAGTAAGGCCGCCCCAAGATTTTGGTCTGGATATTGCGGCAGATAACCGAGCCGTATTCCTGAATATATTTGTCGCGAAACTTCCTGGCCAGCCTATAGGTTCGGGAGTCCGGAGCAATCTTGGAGACGTCGTCAAATTCGTCCCTCTCCCTGCCTATCAGGGAGCCCAGAACCATAATACACGCCACATAAGCCCCGCAGCTGCCATCAATAGTCCCGCAGCCGCCGCCAGCCAGTCCGGTAGATGCTTTGAAGAGATCGTCGTTCCTGATGCCTAGGGCATCCTGCAGCGCCGCCATGGCACACTGGCTACAGCCCGTGTAGGCCATTTCGTATTCCTTACCCAGCTGGTAAGCCTTTTCCGGAGCCTTCTTATCGACATTCTTTGCCATTATCGTCTCTCCTTTCTGAACGACTCCTGCGGTAAGACACATTATAAGAACTCCAGCAGGTAGCGTCAAGGAAGATACTGATTAGGGAAGACTTCAAGTGCGGGCGCTGGTTTTTCGTGATAGAATAGGGAGCAAAATAGGGGGTAGCTAGATTTTTAAAGTGTGTTATACTTCCCACCCTCCCACCCATAGAAGTGGTACTTCTATCAACTCCTTTTCACGAGGGTAGGGAAAGATAGGGACGCTGCCCCAATGGGGGGGTGGGGAAGGAAAGGGGGTGGAGTTGCCAGATAGTCCTATAAAGTTCGGCACCGACGGCTGGCGGGGGGTTATCGCCCGGGACTTCACCTTCGCTAACGTCCAGGCCTGTGCCCAGGGGGTGGCTGACTACCTTAAGCAGGCGGGGCTGGCCGATAGAGGGCTGGTAATCGGCTATGACACCCGCTTTGCCTCCGAGGACTTCGCCGCCGCCGCCGCCGAGGTGGCCGCTGCCAATGAAATAAAGGTCTATCTCTGCCCTAAAGCTACCCCCACGCCGGTGGTAAGCTATGGCCTTCTGGCCAGGAGGACGGGCGGGGCTATTATCATCACCGCCAGCCATAACCCGCATATGTGGAACGGCTTCAAATTCAAAACGGAAGAGGGCACCAGTGCCTCAACCGGGGTTACTGCTCAGATAGAAAAGGGCATCGCCCGTGCCCTGGCCGGCGGTAAAATAGAGCACCTGCCGCTGGAGCAGGCGCTGGCCCGGGGTATAGTAGAATATCTTGACCCCGCTCCTATCTATGATGAGCAGATAGGCAGGCTGGTTGACCTGGAAGGGCTGCGCCGGGCCAAGCTCAAAGTAATCGTTGACCCCATGTACGGGGCCGGCATTGGCTACTTTAAGCGGCTTTTAAGCGGCGGCGCTATCCAGCTTACCGAGATAAACGGCGAGCGCAACCCCCTCTTCCCCGGCATAAACCCCGAGCCCATCGCCGCCAACCTGGATAAGCTCTCGGCCACCGTCAAAGAACAGGGGGCGGACGTCGGTCTGGCCACCGACGGCGATGCCGACCGCATCGGCGTTATAGATGAGAAGGGGCAGTTCCTCACCCAGCTTCAGGTCTTCGCCCTGCTCTGCCTCTACCTGCTCGAGGTGCGGGGGGAGCGGGGGGCCCTGGTCAGGACGCTGACCAGCACCACCATGATTGACCGCCTGGGCGAGCTATATAATTTGCCCGTCCATGTTACGCCGGTGGGCTTTAAGTACGTCGCCCCGGTAATGATAGCCGAAGACGCCCTCATCGGGGGGGAGGAGAGCGGTGGCTACGGCTTCCGCGGGCATGTGCCGGAGCGGGACGGCATACTGGCCGGCCTCTATTTCCTGGATTTTATGCTCCAGACCGGCAAGAGCCCTTCCCAGCTTTTGGACTATCTTTACAGTAAGGTCGGCCCTCACTACTACGAACGTCGGGACTTGAGCTTCCCCCAGGGCCAGCGCCCGGCCATAATCAAGCGCCTCAGCGCCAGCCTGCCCAAGTCTATTGAGGGGGTTGGGGTGGCCAGGGTTGATACCACCGACGGTTTTCACCTCATCCTGGCCGACAACAGCTGGTTGCTCATCAGGTTCTCCGGCACCGAGCCGGTGCTGAGAATTTATGCCGAGAGCGACAGCCTGGAAAGGGTGGAAAGGCTGCTGGTAGCGGGGCGGAAGCTGGCCGGGGTCTAAGGCTTTACCGCCCCCGGCTTGAAGCAGAGGGCGCCGGTGGGGCAGGCGGCCACGCAGTCGCCGCACCGGGCGCACTCGGTCTGACCGATGGGTTCGTCGCCGAAGGTGGTCATTCTCCGGTTAAAGCCGCGGTGGGCGAATCCCAGGGCGCCGATGCCCAGGCGCTGGCAGCAGACCCAGATGCACTGGCCGCAGAGGACGCACTTGTTGGGGTCATAGGTAAAGAGGGGGCTGCTGGAATCAATCGGCAGGTGGCGCAGAATCTTCTTAAAACGCCTGGTCTTGAGCTTGACCTTGAGGTGGGCGGCCATCCTCTGCAGCTCGCATGAGCCGCTCTTGGCGCAGTTGGCGCAGTCGACCTCGTTGCTGGCCAGAAGCAGTTCTAAAGCGGTGCGCGCCAATCTTAAAGCCATCGCCCCTCTGGTGTTGACCACCATGCCTTCGGCCACCGTCTCGGTGCAAGCGGTGACCGGCCTAGTCCTGCCCTCAATCTCCACCCAGCACAGCCGGCAGGAGGCGTGGGGCACTGACGCCTCGCGCCGGGCACAGAGGTTGGGGATATAGATGCCGTTATTCAGCGCCGCCCAGAGGAGCTTCTCCCCCTGGGGGGCTTTTATTTTCTTGCCGTCAATAGTTAAAGATACCGTCTTCATCTGACTAGTCCGGCACCGCGCTGGGCGGCGATACCTTGATAATGGCGTTATACTGCGGCGGGCAGGAGGTAAGGCAGGTGCCGCACTTGACGCACTTCTCCTGGTCGATAATCTTATACCGCTTCTTGTGATGGCTGGAGATGGCCTCCACGGTGCAGGTGCCGACGCAGGCGTCGCAGGTAAGCTCGCACTTCTCTGGTATGATGTAGTAGGCGATAAGCTCGGGGCACATCAGCGCCGGGCAGCGTCCCTCCCTGATGTGGGCCTCGTACTCATCGCGGAAATAGCGCAGGTTGGTCAGTATCGGGTTGGGCGCCGTCCTGCCCAGTCCGCAGAGCGAGCCCGCCTTGACGTCCTCGGCCAGCTCGGAGAGCTTATCTAAGTCCTTGATTTGGCCCTTGCCTTTGGTAAATTCGCTTAAGGTCTCCAGCATCTGCTTGGTCCCCAGGCGGCAAAAAGTACACTTGCCGCAGGACTCGCGCTGGGTGAACTCCAGAAAGTAGCGGGCTATCTCCACCATGCAGTCATCCTCGTCGAGGACAATCATGCCGCCGGAGCCCATCATCGCCCCGGCCTCGGCCAGGGAGTCGAAGTCGATGGGCAAATCCAGTGCCGATTCGGGCAGGCAGCCGCCGGAGGGGCCGCCTATCTGCACCGCCTTGAACTTCTTGCCCTTGGGGATGCCGCTGCCGACGTCGAAGACCACCTGGCGCAGGCTGGTGCCCATGGGGACTTCGACCAGCCCGGTGTTGACTACCTTGCCGGCCAGGGCGAAAACGGCCGTTCCCGGGCTGTTTGGGGTGCCGATGCCGGCAAACCATTTCGCCCCCTTATCAACTATGTGGCGGATGAAGGCCAGCGTCTTGACGTTGTTGACCACGGTGGGCCGGCCATTGAGGCCGCTGACGGCGGGATAAGGGGGGCGGTTGTTGGGGGTGCCGGCTCTCCCCTCCAGCGAGGCGATAAGGGCGCTCTCCTCGCCGCAGACGAAGGCGCCCGAGCCCTGAAAGAGCTTTATATCGAAGCTGAAATCGCTGCCCAGTATACTCTTGCCCAGCAGGTTGAGCTTTCTGGCCTGGCGCAGGGCAATCCGGGTCCGGTGCACCGCCAGGGGGTACTCGGCGCGGACGTAGATATAGCCGTATCTGGCGCCGACGGCGTAGCCGGCTATTGACATCCCCTCGATTACGGAGTGGGGGTCGCTCTCCAGGATGGCCCGGTCCATAAAGGCGCCGGGGTCGCCCTCGTCGGCGTTGCAGATGATATACTTGGGCATGCCCGGGGCCTGGCGGCAGGTGGCCCACTTCTGCCCGGTAGCAAAGCCGGCCCCGCCCCGCCCCCTCAAGCCTGACTTTTTGACCTCGTTTATTATCTTCTCCGGCTTTAGCTGGAGTGCTTTAGCCAGCGCTGAGTAGCCGCCGTTAGCGATATAGTGGTCTATCTCCTCCGGGTCAATGTAGCCGCAGTTCTTGAGGATAATCTTTTGCTCAAATTGGGCGCGGGGAAAATCGGCTAGGCTGGGCACCAGCTCGCTTTCTTCCAAGGCGCCCAGGACGGAATCCAGGCAGGGGTCGTTGCCCAGGATAAACTCTTTGACCAGCCTCCGGGCGATGACCGGGTTGACCTGCTGGTAGACGATAGGGGGGTAGCCCTCCCTGGCGATGATGGCAACCGGCTCGGCGTAGCAGTGCCCCATGCAGCCGACCTCTATTACGGGTAAGTCCAGATTTTGCTTTTTAAGCTCGTCCCTGAAGGCGCGGAGCACCGTAAGAGCGCCGGCGGCGCGGCCGCAGGTGGCGGCGCCGACCATAATCACCGCCCTAGCCCCCTGAAGCTCCCGCCAGCGCGCTTGGGCCTGCCTTTTTATTTCTTGGAAGGTTGGGGCGATACCGGTGGGCTTAATTGCTTTCACCGTTTCTTTTTGCCCCGCTTCTGCCTCTCCCGCTCGAAGGAGAGGAGAATCCCGTCTACTTTGGTCGGCTCCACCTTGGCCTCGGGCTTGTCATCGACCACGGTTACCGGCGCCATGACGCAGCAGCCGACGCAGGCCACCGTGTCCAGGTCGAACTCCCGGTCGGGGGTGGTCTGGCCCCGGTCAATCTTCAGCCTTCTCTTCCAGGCGTCCAGGGTGATGTAGCCGCCCTTCATGTGGCAGGCGGTACCCAGGCAGACCCTTATCGAGTGCCGGCCCGGCGGGTTGAGGCGGAACTGGTTGTAGAAGGTGACCACGCCGTAGACATCAATCTCCGGTATGCCCAGAAATTTGGCCACCTCCAGCATGGCTTCCCGGGGCAGATAGCCCAGCCCGGCCTGGACCCTCTGCAGGGTGGGGATAAGGTTGCCCCTCTTCCGGCTAAGGCGTTTTAGAATACGCCTGGTCTGCTCTCTGATTTTAGTCTTTTCCTCGGTTTTCACCATGACACCACTGGAAATTATAGGCCAGTCCAGCCTGTCAGTGCAACCTCAACGCCTGCCCGGCATATATAGTCGGACTTGACAGCCAACTCCCCAGGTTGTATTATCGGCATCAACTGACCCTTATTAACCGAGTTTTTTAACCAGACGGGAACCCCCAAGTCAAAGGAGGAAGAATGGCCAAAAAATTCAACCGAGCGATGTTTTTTCTCGACCAGAAGGATATGCCCACCCACTGGTATAACGTCCAGCCCGACCTGCCCGAGCCGCTGCCGCCAACCCTGAACCCGATGACCAAACAGCCGGTGACCCCGGAGTTCATGCACGCCCTGTTCCCCATGGAGTGCATCAAGCAGGAGGTGAACACCACCGACCGCTATATCGAAATCCCCGATGAGGTGCTGGAGATCTACCGCACCTGGCGGCCAACGGTGCTGCACCGGGCCTACCAGCTGGAGAAGGCCCTGGATACGCCGGCCAAGATTTTCTATAAGTACGAAGGCACCAACCAGGCGGGCAGCCACAAGCCCAATACGGCGGTAGCCCAGGCCTATTATAACAAGCAGGAGGGCGTCAAGCGCATCACCACCGAGACCGGCGCCGGGCAGTGGGGCAGCGCCCTGGCCTTCGCCGGTGCCCTCTTTGATATCGAGATTAAGGTCTATATGGTCAGGATAAGCTATGACCAGAAGCCCTACCGGCGCATCGCCATGGAGCTCTGGGGGGCTAACTGCGTTCCCAGCCCCAGCCCGGATACCAAGACGGGGCGGGATATGCTGGCCAAGTGGCCTGACTGCCCCGGCAGCCTGGGGCTGGCCATCAGCGAGGCGGTGGAGGACGCCGTCAGCCGCGAGGATACCCACTACTCACTGGGCAGCGTGGTCAACCACGTCCTGCTTCACCAGACCATCATCGGCGAGGAGACCCGCAAGCAGATGGAGATGGCCGATGCCTACCCCGATATAATCGTCGGCTGCATCGGCGGCGGCTCCAACTTCTCCGGGCAGTTCCTGCCCTGGATTCGGGATAAGCTCAGCGGCAAGAAAAAAGACCTGCGCATCATCTGCGTTGAGCCGGAGAGCTGCCCTACCGTGACCAAGGGGCTATACGCCTTTGACTACGGGGATGCCGTCGGTCTCGGCCCCATCGTCAAGATGTACACCCTGGGGCATGGTTTTATTCCGCCCCCAATTCACGCCGGCGGGCTGCGCTACCACGGTATGGCCCCCATCGTCTGCCACCTGCATCGGCTGGGCTTTATTGAGGCTCAGGCGGTGCCCCAGACCAAGGTCTTTGAGGCCGGGGTGCTCTTTGCCCGCACCGAGGGGATTATCACCGGCCCCGAACCCTGCCACGACCTGAGGATAGCTATTGACGAAGCCCTCAAGTGCAAGGAGGAGGGCAAGTCCAAGAACATCCTCATCGCCCACAGCGGTCACGGCCACTTTGACCTTTCAGCCTACGAGAAATACCTGTCGGGGCAGCTGGTGGACTACGCCTATCCCGAGGAAGAGGTCAGGAAGGCCCAGGCGGAGCTCCCCCAGGTATCTTTATAAGAGCAATAGAGGGGCTGGGATTTCATCCCGGCCCCTTCTTTTTTCTCCCTTACCTAAGCCGGTATTTAACGGTGTCCAGCAGCCAGCGGTTGTCCCGGTTGATGATTTTACTCTCTACTATCTCGATTTTTCTCTTAAACAGAGGGCCGTTGACCACCAGGGTATGGTATTCGCCCTTCTCGCCGCAGAGGTCAACATTTCTGGTTTTCAAATAGCTCAGGAAATTCCGGTCCAGCCGCTGTCCCACCCAGCGTCGGTCAATTAGCTCGCCGCTGGCGCTGATGATGACGGCCTCAAAGCCGGCATCAATAAAATCGGTGAAAATCTTTTCCGTGTCTTTCCCCCACAGCGGCTCAATGGCGGCAATCCCCAGCTCGCCGCAGACCCTTTCCACCCACTCCCTATGCTCATCGAGGTAGATATCGCCGAAGACCATCCCCTTTATACCCCGGGGAGTCAGGCTGCGCACCGCCTCTTTAAACCCCTGCTCATAGTCTTCCCGGGTGGTCTGTTTCTGCAGCAGGGGAATGCCGACGGCCTGTCCCTGCAGCTGAATCAGCCCGGCCTCAGTGCCGTGAAAGCTTACCCGCCCAAATTCCTGAGAGATGAAATTTACCAGGTGAGAGATGTTGTATCCCTGGCCGAGCGCCAGGTAAGCGGCTAGACAGCTGTCCTTGCCCCCGCTCCAGGATGAGATATAGCTCATGGATTTTTTAGCGGCGCCTTACCCAGTCCACCGCGTTCTGGAATATAGCCAGGCCGTCCCCGTGCTGTCTTGGCGTCTCCCGCGTCCATCGGGGGTGCTGGCTCCATCGAATGAAGCGCTCGGGGTGGGGCATCAGGGCAAAGATGCGGCCGGTGGCGTCGCAGATGCCGGCGATGTTATCCACCGAGCCGTTGGGGTTAGAGGGATAGTCGGCTCTGGTATCGCCCTTGTCATCGGCGTAGCGCGCCACTACATTAAGCCTGTCCAGCGTTGCCTTTTCTGCCATTATCTTGCCCTCGCCGTGGGCTACCGGCAGGTACATGGCGTCTATGCCTTTAGTAAAGATACAGGGGCTTGCCTGGTTTATCTTTAGATAGACCCAGCGGCACTCGAAGCGGTTGGAGTCGTTGCCGGCCAGGGTCAGCTGCTGGCCGTCCTCCAGCGGCGGCAGTATGCCCGCCTTGACCAGCACCTGAAAGCCGTTGCAGATGCCTAAAATCAGCCCGCCCCCCTCGACGAACTTTTTGATGTCCCCGCCCAGCTTTAACTTCAGCTCGTTGGCCAGTATCTTGCCCGCCGAGATATCGTCGCCGTAGGTGAAGCCGCCGGGAAAGACCACTATCTGGTAGCCGGCGATAAGCCTGTCCCGCCGTACCAGTTGGTTGACGTGCGCCGAGTCCACCGCCGAGCCGGCCCGCTCGAAGGCAAAAGCCGTTTCGGCGTCGCAGTTCGTCCCCGGCGCCCTAAAGATTAAAGTTTTTACCTTAGCCATATCTACCAGCCCAGCGGCTTTTGCCAGGCCCCCTTCAGTTCGGCTAAGTTGGCGGAAACTATCTTCTGGCCGTTAACGCCGTAGATTTCAAGATTGTTTTCCTGGGTTACCTCGCCGACGGCGGCCAAATCTACCCCTTTCATTGCCTTCTCAAAGCGCTCTTTATCTTCCGGGGCTACCTCTACTAAAAAGCGGCTGTTAGATTCGGAGAATAGAATATTATCATTTCTGATGATTTTTTCACCCAGGGGGACTCTACCCAGTTGGAGGGTCATCCCCAGCCCGCCGGCGAAGGCCATCTCCGCCGCCGCCGCCCCGATGCCCCCCTCGCTCAGGTCGTGGCAGGCCTTGACCAGCCCTTTTTCGGTGGCGGCGTTCAGGCTGTCCATCAGCTTTTTGCCCTTTTCCGGGTTGACCCTGGGCAGCTTATTGCCCAGAGCGCCGTGGACGGCGTAGTAGTGCGAGCCGCCCAATTCATCATATGTCGTCCCGACGATATAGATAAGGTCGCCCGCCTGCTTGCAGTCCATTGAGATTGCTTTGGAGACGTCCTCCATCACCGCCAGCGCCGAGATGAGCAGGGTGGGGGGAATGCAGATGCTCTCCTTGCCCGTCTGGTACTCATTGTAGAGGCTGTCCTTGCCCGAGATAAAGGGCGCCCCGTAGGCCAGGGCGGTATCGGCGCAGCCCTGGGCCGCCCGCACCAGGCCGCCGAGGCGGTCCGGCTTCTCCGGGTTGCCCCAGCTGAAGTTGTCCAGCAGGGCCACTCTCTTGAGACTGCTGCCGACGGCGATAACCTGCCTTAATGCCTCATCTACTGCCGAGGCTGCCATCCAGTAGGGGTCGATGTCCCCATATTTGGGGTTGATGCCGCAGGCGATGATCACCCCCATGTCGGAGTCAAGCCGGGGGCGGACAACGGCGGCGTCGCCGGGGCCATCGTTGTTTATCCCGGTCAGCGGCTTTAAAATACTGCCCCCCTGCACCTCGTGGTCATACTGGCGGATGACCCACTCCTTGCTGCAGACGTTCCAGGAGCCTAAGATTTTTTTCAGGTCGTTACCCAAATCAGCCGGCTCGGCGAAGTCCGGCTCGGGGTGGTGGGGCGGCTGCCAGACCGCCTGTCTTTCCGACTGGGGCAGGCCGTGGTGCAGAAATTCCATTTCCAGGTCGCAGACCAGATTATCCTGATATAAGAGCTTTAGCCGCTTATCGCTGGTGAACTGGCCGATGACGGTGGCCTCGACGTCCTCGCTGGCGAAGAGGCTAATCAGCTCTTCGACTGATTCTGGGGGCACCGCCAGCAGCATCCTCTCCTGCGACTCGGAGAGCCATATCTCCCGGTAGGTGAGGCCGGAGTATTTCAGGGGCACCTTTTCCAGGTCTACTTTAACGCCAGTCTCGGCGGCCATCTCCCCCACTGCCGAGGAAAGCCCGCCGCCGCCGCAGTCGGTGATGCGGCGGTATAAGCCCTGCTCCCGCGCCACCAGCAGGACGTCAATCATCTTCTTCTCGGTGATGGGGTTGCCAATCTGAACCGAGCTGGCCGAGACCGCCTCCGATTCGCCGGTGAGCTGCGCCGAGGCGAAGGTGACGCCGTGAATGCCGTCCCGCCCCGTTTTGCCCCCGACCACGACTACCAGATCGCCCGGCCTTTGCCTGCCTATCTGGGCGGCCTCTCTGGGCATGATGCCTACCGTGCCGCACATCACCACCGGGTTGCCCAGATACCTTTCGTCGAAGAGGATAGCCCCGTTGACAGTGGGTATGCCCATCCTGTTGCCGTAGTCGGCCACACCGGCCCTTACCCCTTTTAGAATGCGGCGGGGGTGGAGGATGCCGGCAGGCAGCTTATCGTGGGGGAAATCGGGTGGGGCGAAGCAGAAGACATCGGTGTTGGCGATGGGCTTGGCCCCCAGGCCGGTGCCTAAAGGGTCGCGGATGACCCCGCCCAGCCCGGTGGAGGCCCCGCCGTAGGGCTCGATGGCGGAGGGGTGGTTGTGGGTCTCGACCTTAAAGCAGAGGGCGTAGCGGCCGTCGAAATCAATCACCCCGGAGTTATCCTTAAAGGTGGAGAGGCACCAGGGCTTGTTCAGCTTTTCGGTCACCCGCATCACCGTGCTCTTGAGCAGGTTATCGATGACCTCTTCGCCCAGCCTTATCCTGGAGTTGAACGTCTTGTGCTTGCAGTGCTCCGACCAGGTCTGGGACAGCGTTTCCAGCTCGACGTCGGTGGGGTTGCGGCCTACTCTGGCGAAGTAGCCCTGGACCTGCCTCATCTCTTCCAGATTTAATTCGAGTTTTTCCCGCCCCAGCCGGGTCAGGCCGCCGTCATCCAGGGAGAGCAGTTCTACCTCTATCCGGGAGAAGCTGTAAGCGGCCGGGGGCAGCGTCGTCTTTTCCCCGCCGGTGACCACGTGCTGGATGACGCTGTTGACCAGCAGCTTGTTGCTGATAAGTTCAATGTCGCCGTTGGAGAGCTTGCCCCAGAGATAATATCTCTTGGCCGTCTTGACCGAGGTGACGGTGGTTACACCCAGGTCTAGGATGCCCTTGCTGACGCTCTCTTCGACCGGGTCCATCACCCCGGGGTTGTAGGCGACCTCAACGGCCTGGGCGTCGGGGGTGGGGGGTGGTTCTCCGATGGAATACTGCTCGACTACGGGGTCGGCCAGCAGCCCCCGGCAGATTTTCTCCAGCTCTTTCCGGCTTAAGTCCCCTTCCAGCAGATAGATATTGCTGACCCTGACTTGCTGGACGGTGCCAATGCCGAGGTCGCGGATATCGGCTTTTAGTGATTCTCCCCGAGGGTCGGGGAGGCTGGGCTTTACCGAGACTTCAACCCGGGACAATCAACCCCCTTGCTGGCTGTGCTCGCTCTATTCTACTATTCCCGCCGGATAATCACAAGTTTTTTGGCTCGTAATATCAACCGTTAAAAGTGGGGGCTTACTTTGCCTTGCGGAAGGGAGTAGCCGACGCCGGGCTCGGTGATGATATATTTAGGCTTGGCCTGGTCGGGCTCTATCTTCTGACGCAGGTGCCAGATATAGATGCGCACGTAGTCCAGGTCATCAATGTACTCCCAGCCCCAGACCCCCTCCAGCAGCTGCTTGTGAGTAAGAATACGGCTGGCGTTCTGCATCAGCAGCGCCAGCAGGCGGAACTCAATCGGGGTCAGCCTCACCGGCTCGCCGTTGACCAAGACCAGGCGCTGGACGATATCCACCGTCAGGTAGCCGTCGCTGAAGGTAGTCCCCTTCTGCTCATCGGGCAGGGAAAGCTCGGCCCGCCGCAGCACCGCCTGCACCCTGCCCACCAGCTCCCGCTTGCCCACCGGCTTTATCAGGTAGTTGTCCGCCCCGCACTCCAGCCCGCGCACGATATCCTCCTCGGTGTTCTTCTGGGCGGTGAGCATGATAACGGGGACATCGGTGATATCGCGGATGCGGCGGCAGGTCTGCCAGCCGTCCATCTCAGGCATGACCACGTCCAGCAGCACAATGTCGGGGCGGTGGGCAAATAAGAGGCGAAGCCCATCGCCGCCGGCGGCGGCGGTGAGCACCTCAAAGCCGGCTGGGGTCAGCACCTGCTCCACCAGTCTGACAAAGGCGGGGTCATCATCGATTACCAGGACTTTTTTGGCCACTGTCGTCTCCGCTTGTATGCCAATTGTAGCATATATGGCACAAAAATGCTATATAGTGCCCTAAAGGCATCAAAACGCAGTGCCCCTACCATTCCTGGCGGGGAAGGGTGGCGATATCGCTCTCGTAGTTGAACCAGTAGCCGAACACTGTCCCCGGCGGGGCGTCCCTGAGGATTAGCCCCCTCACCTGCTGGTACCACCCTTGGTATTCGGGGACCTGCTCCTCATCATCGTCAAAGACCAGGACCATGTCGTTGGGGCATCGGATGACGCTTTTAATCATTTTCGCTCCTCATCGCTGGTTTCATTTCACAGCTTAATCTTAGGCGCCGGGGGTTAATTGCCCATAAAATTGGGGTTTAAGTTCCGTTAAAAAGGGGCGGTTGGTGCTTGAAGAGGAGCGTTTGAGTTGAAGTGAGGGGAAGATGTAAACAGGCTAGTCGGCCAGTGTGCCGACCACGGGGAACCGGAAAAGCAGGTCGGGGAGGTGGGGGGCCTGCTTTAGGGCACGGGTCAGGTCGCCGCCGGCGTGGTGCCTTATCTGGTGGACGCCCTTCTTCCACTGGTAGCTTTGGGAAACATCATAGACCTTGCCAGCGTAGGCGACATAGACGATGCCCTGGCTGCCGTCATATTTCTTGAGCTCTTCTCTAGTGAAGACTCTCATTGTCCTGTTTATCAGCCGAAGGCAACGTCGAGAAGCATCATGACGGCGAAGCCAATCATGCCGCCGGCGGTGGCCAGGTCGGCGTTGCCGCCGCGCTGGGCTTCGGGGATGACCTCCTCGATGACAACGAATATCATTGCCCCGGCGGCGAAGGCCAGGGCGTAGGGCAGAATGGGCTGGGCGATGATGACGGCGGCGGCGCCGATAACGCCGGCGATGGGCTCGACGATGCCCGATAGCTGCCCGTAAAAGAAGCTCTTGCCGCGGGAGAAGCCTTCCCGGCGCAGGGGCAGGGATACCGCCATCCCCTCGGGGAAGTTTTGAATACCGATGCCGATGGCCAGGGCGATGGCCGCTCCAATAGTGGCCGAAGGTAATCCGGCGGCCAGCGCCCCGAAGGCTACCCCCACCGCCAGCCCTTCGGGGATGTTGTGCAGGGTGATGGCCATAACCAGCAGAGTGCTCCGCGGCCAGCTGGTCTTGACCCCCTCGGCTTCTTCTATGGGGAAGCCAAGGTGGAGGTGGGGCAGCACCCGGTCAACGCCGCGCAGGAAGATGCCGCCCAGCAGAAAGCCGGCCACCGCCGGCACCCAGGCCGGTATGGCCTTACCCTGGGACATGGCGATAGCCGGTGCCAGCAGTGACCAGTAGCTGGCGGCAATCATTACCCCGGCGGCAAAGCCGAGCATGGCGTCCAGAACCCGCCGGCTGATGTCACGGGCGGTAAATACGACGGCGGCGCCTAGGGCCGTCATCGCCCAGGTGAAGATGGTGGCCAGCAGCGCCTGCAGCACCGGGTTTAGATTTTGCAAGAAGCTAATTTCCATAGCTAGCCCGGCTACATAAAATATCGGGGAGGCCGGTATCCCAGAACCTCCCCAATATAATACACTATGGCGCTATTATTTCAAGAACTTGGAGACGAAGGGAGAGGTATCGCCGCGGCGCAGGAAGTGGCCGGAGGGACCCTCACCCAGGAACTCGGAGAACCACGATTCATGCTCAATCTCTTCGTTGAGGATGGACTGGGCCAGGTCGTAGGTGCGGTGGTCTTTACCCGCCGTCAGGTTGCAGATGTGGGTATAGCCCCTGACGGCGCATCGCTCCGCCTCTACCAGCACCTTGAGCAGCGCCTGGACATCGTGGGCCTTCTTGGGCAGGCTGGCCGGCGGGCAGGCAGACATGTTGTGAAAATCGACCATGCTCTCCGGCAGCTTGCCGCCCAGCTCGTAGATGCGGGGGACAATGGCCTCAAAGTGGTTGCGGTCTTCAACGCGGGCCGTTTCGGCGATTTCCTTTACCGTCTCACCTTCGAGTCCGATAAGGTTGGCTCGCAGGATGGTGTAGTAATAATAAGTGGTCAGTTCGGCGGCGGCGTTGTTGACCAGGAGCTCGATAAGCTCGTCAACGTCTATACCAGTCATCTCCACCATTTCTCGGGCTACTTTAGCCATAATTTGCCTCCTTTAGTTTTTATTTTTAGTTCAGCCGTTTTTGCCCGTTTCGTTGTCACAAGGGCATCACCTCCTTTGTTTTTCTCTTTAGTTAAGCTCTGCCTATACGCCACAGCGAGTAGCCAGTGGCGCCGAGGGCCAGGCCGGCCACTATCATGAAAGCGCCGGTTGCCTTGACCACGGTGAAGACGCCGAAGGCGGTAACGGCCAGGTAGAGGTAGTTCTCAATGTTCAGCGCCTGGGCGTAGGTCAGCTGGGTGGGGTCGGTGGGGTCAAAGTTCCCCCCGCCCAGCAGGTCGCCATAGGTAGGAGCGATGCTGTGGCGGTGCTGCCTGACCAGGTCACCGGCGGCTCGGGCGGTTGCCTCATTGTTGATGATGGTGCCGGAGCCGTCCGGCATGGTTATCTGCTCCTGGGTCATCGTCTGCACCAGCCAGTTTTCCTGCGCGAAGCCCTGCTGGACAAAGACGATACCCATGGCCAGGCCGATGATGCCCAGGATAATAACCGCCAGGCCCAGAATGCTTACTTTGCCGTTCATGGCGCCTCCTTTTTATTTCTTCTTGGCCAGGTATTTCTCCGGGTTCTGGTCGAAGGCCTTCTTGCAGCCCATGGCACAGAAGTAGTACTTCTTGCCCTTGTATTCCGAGGTGGCGGCGGCCTTCTTCTCGTCAACATTCATCTTGCAGACTGGGTCAATAGCCATCGGATACCTCCTTTGTTTAGTTTGCCCAGTGGGCGGGCTTGAATCTCTTTAAGCGCAGCGAGTTAAGCACCACGGTAATGGAGCTGGCGGCCATGGCGGCCGCGGCCAGGATGGGGTTGAGGAAGCCGTAGTCGCCCAGTATAAAATTGAGTCCTGAAGGAACGCTGCCGTTGCCGAAGGCCAGGTAGAGCACTCCGGCGGCTATCGGGATGAGGGCGGTGTTGTAGGCGAAGGCCCAGAAGAGGTTCTGCCTGATGGTGCGCATGGTGCTCTTGCTCAAGGATATGGCGGTGACGATGCCCTCCAGGTCGCCGCTGATGAGGGTGATATCCCCCGTCTCCATGGCCACGTCGGTGCCGGTGCCGATGGCGATGCCGACGTCGGCCTGGGCCAGGGCCGGGGCGTCGTTGATGCCGTCGCCCACCATAGCCACCACCCTCCCCTTCTTCTGCAGCTTCTTGACCTCCCGTGACTTGTTTTCGGGGAGCACCTCGGCCAGGGCCCGGTCAATGCCCACTTCGCGGGCGATGGCCTCGGCAGTGCGCCGGTTGTCCCCGGTAATCATTACCGTCTCGATGCCCATCTTGTGTAGTTCTTTTATCGCCTCCCCGGCATCGGGCTTGAGGGTATCGGCCAGGGCGATAAGGCCGGTTACCCGGCTGTCGGCGCCAAGGAACATCACCGTCTTGCCCTTTTCCCGGAGGCGCTCGGCTTCCGTACCCAGCCCGTTCAGGGATAGGCCTTTTTCTTCGATAAGTTTAAGGTTGCCCAGAATAAGCTCTTTGCTGGCTACAGAAGCTTGCACTCCCTTGCCCGGGATGGCATTAAAGTCGGCGGCGGGCAGCAGCTTGAGTTTTTTCTCTCTGGCCGCCCTGACGATGGCCTCGCCCAGGGGGTGCTCCGAGCCGTGTTCCGCCGAGGCGGCCAGCCGGAGGATCTCTTCTTGGGAAGAGGAGGGGACAGCTAAAATATCGGTAACCTCCGGTTCGCCCCGGGTCAGGGTGCCGGTCTTGTCCAGCAGCACCGTGTCTATCTGGTGGGCCCTCTCCAGGGCACTGGCGCTTCTGATGAGAATGCCGTGCTCGGCGCCACGGCCGGTGCCGACCATAATCGCCGTCGGCGTGGCCAGCCCCAGGGCGCAGGGGCAGGCGATGATGAGCACGGCGATAAAGTTGAGAAAGGCGTAGGTCAGGGCCGGGGTCGGCCCGATGAAATACCAGATGATAAAGGTTATAATGGCGATGCCGATGACGATGGGCACGAAGTAGCTGGCGATGACATCGGCCAGGCGCTGGATGGGCGCCTTGCTGCCCTGGGCTTCCTCAACCAGCCGGATAATCCGGGCCAGGGTGGTGTCCTTGCCTACTTTAGTCGCCTCGAAGCGGAAGCTGCCGGTCTTGTTGATGGTGGCGCCGATAACCTGGTCGCCGACCGTCTTTTCCACCGGCAGGCTCTCGCCGGTAATCATTGACTCGTCAAGGCTGGAATAGCCCTCACGGATAATACCGTCCACGGGCACGCGCTGGCCGGGCCGCACCAGGATGGGGTCGCCGAGTTGAACGTCTTCTATGGGGATTTCCGTCTCTTGGCCATCGCGGATAACCAGGGCGGTCTTGGGTTGCAGGCCGATGAGCTCCTTCATTGCCGCCGAGGTCTGGCCCTTGGCCCTGGCCTCAAGGAAGCGGCCGAGCAAAATCAGGGTGACAATCATGGACGAGGTATCAAAGTAGAGGTGGGCCTCCAGCCCGCCGACGGCAAAAAGCCTGGGAAAGACGACGGCTACCGCGCTGTAGAAATAGGCGGCCGAGGAGCCGACGGCAATCAGGGTGTTCATATCGGCGGTGCGGTGCCTCAGCGCCCCCCAGGCCCCCCGGTAGAAGCGCCAGCCCGCCCAGAACTGCACCGGCGTGGCCAGCGCCCAGAGCAGGTAGGGTTTCCCGGTAAAAGCCGGCGTCCACATCAGGGCCATGACGGCGGCGGCCAGGATGGCGGCCACGATAAAGCGGTTTCTAACCTTCCTGATATCTCTTTGGGCGGCGGTTGTAACATCTTCCAGTGTTGCTGCCTCCGTGCCCAGTTCGTAGCCGGCCTCTTTTACCGCCCGCCGCAGTTCGGCCAGCTCCGTCCCCTCGATATACTCTACGCTGGCCTTCTCCGAAGCCAAATTGACATTGACCGAAATCACCCCGGGCACTTCAGACAGCGCCTGCTCAACGCGGCTGACGCAGGAGGCGCAGGTCATGCCGCTGACCGGGAAGACGGACTTTCTGGTGGCGGCCCCGTAGCCCAGCTGGGAGATTTCTTTTTTAATCTTGGCCAGGTCTACCCGGGCGGGGTCGTATTCTACCGAAGCCTTCTCGGAGGCCAGGTTGACCTCGGCCCGCGCCACGCCCGGCATCTTGGACAGGCCCTTCTGGATGGTGGCGGCACAGGTGGCACAGGTCATGCCGGTTATGGGGATATGCGCCTTTTTGGCTTTCCTGGTGCTCGATTTACTGGCCATATTTGTCTAGTCCCGCAGGGCTTCAATTATGGCTTTGTTGAACCTGGGCAGGTCGGCGGGCTTGCGCGCGGTGATGAGATTGCCGTTGCTGACGACGGCTTCGTTGACCCATTCGGCGCCGGCGGCCTCAAGTTCCTTGGCCACGGCGGGCCAGGAGGTGAGGCGGCGTCCCTTGACGATGCCGGCGGCGGCCAGCAGCTGCGGGCCGTGGCAGACGGCGGCGATGAGCTTGCCCAGCTCGTCTGCCTTCTTCACCAGGTCAACCATAGCTTTATGCTTGCGCATCCTGGCCGGGGCACGGCCGCCGGGTATGATGATGGCGTCAAAGTCCTCCGCCCTGACCTTATCGGCGGTGGTATCCACCCTTATGGCCACGCTGCCCCGCTTACCCTGGTAGATATCCTGGGAGCCGCTGCCCACAATAAATACTTTGGCGCCGGCGTTTTTCATGCCCCACATCGGTACGATAAGCTCGGAATCCTCAAAGTCCTCTTCGGCCAGGATGGCAATCCGCTTTCCGTTAAGCATTCTTTGGCTTTCCCTTGCCGGGGGTTTTCACCCCCTGCCGGCCTTCCCTGGCCTGGCCGGACGGCTTTGGCTCCAGCTCAACCATACCGACCAGGTCGCGCATGTAACCGCACTGGATGCAGTACTCGTACCAGCCGTGGTGGTCTCTATCAACCCCGATGTCACCCGTTTTGCAGCGGGGACAGCTCTTCGGTCTCAGCATTTTTGGACCACCCCCCTTTTTGTTCACAGCCACTACCCCTTGTCCAGCTAATCTGGACTGTACCTAACTATAATAGGGCGCAGGCATAACGAAGTCATAAAATCGGGGAGGGAAAAGTTACAAAATTGTGACATCGGGGAGGTTCAGGCGGTGGGTTGGTCTATGATGTAGCCGGTCTTGGGGACGGTGCGAATCAGGGGGTTATCGAGGTCGCTCTCCAGCTTGTTGCGGAGGCGGCTTATCCAGGTCCTCAGTATCTGGACATCGTCGCGATATTCCGGCCCCCATACCTGGGTGAGTAGCTCCTCGTAGAGCATAAGGCGGCCGGCGTTGTTGATGAGCTGGCTGAGCAGGAGCCATTCGGTGCGGGTGAGGTATTTCTCCTGGCCGCTGACCAGCACCTGGTGCTTGCGGAAATCAACGGTAACGTTACCCAGCTCGAGGACTTCCAGGGTCTTGCGCCTTTCCTCCGGTTCCAGCCGGCGCCGGATGGCCTCAATCCGGGCCACCAGCTCATCGGGATTGAAGGGCTTGGGCAGGTAGTCATCGGCGCCCAGCTGCAGCCCTTTAATGCGGTCGGTATCTCCCCCTTTGGCGGTAAGGATAATAACCGGCACCGAAGAAAAGGTGCGCAGCTGTTTAAGCATCTCCAGGCCGTCCATCTTGGGCATGAGGAGGTCGAGCACCACCAGGTCGGGCTCCTGGGCCTGGACCTGCTCCAGCCCCTTAACACCGTTAGGGGCGGTAATTACCTCATAACCGGAGGCCTTTAGCTTGGTGCTGAGGAAGTTCAGAATCCGTTCCTCGTCGTCAACTACCAGTACCCGAAATCGCTTCACCAGCTTTATCTCCGGGCGAACTTTTCTCCGCGGTAATAATAGCCTTATGACGGCGGGATGTCAAAGCCGATTCCGGCCAGTATAGAAGTCTTCACCTTGACGTTGGGATATTATCGGCGTATCATCACGCCTAGGTAGTTATGAACAGCTTCCTGTCAGGGCTAAGGGAACTCAGCAAGCCGGGCTGGTATTTATCTATCCTGGTCGGTGCCGCCCTCTTTACCGGCCTGTATTTTTCCAGCCGGTACAACTACCTCCTTTTCCACAGCATCGCCGAAATATTCAGCATCCTGGTCGCCTTTGGTATTTTTGTCGTGGCCTGGAACGCGCGCCGCCTGCTGGATAACAGCTATTTCATCTTTATCGGCATCGCCTTCCTCTTTATCGGACTGCTGGATTTAGCTCATACCCTGGCCTACCCGGGGATGGGTGTGTTTCCGGGATACGGCACTAATGAGGCGGCGCAGCTCTGGATTGGCGCCCGCTACCTGCAAAGCCTCTCCCTGCTCATTGCGCCGCTGCTCATCGGCCGCCGTTTGAGGGTTAACTGGCTGGTGGCGGGCTATGCCCTGGTTACCGCCCTGCTGCTGGTGGCCATTTTCTACTGGCGGAACTTCCCGGTCTGCTTTGTTGAAGGCGCCGGGCTGACCCCCTTTAAAATAGTCAGCGAGTATATCATCTCGCTGCTGCTGGCGGGGGCGATATTCACCATGTGGCAGAAGCGGCGGCAGTTTGATACCAATGTTTTACGGTTTCTGCTGGCCGCCATCGTGGTGACCATTGCCTCGGAGCTGGCCTTCACCCTTTACCAGAGCCCCTACGGCCTGGCCAATCTCATCGGGCACTTCCTAAAGATTGTCGCCTTTTATCTTATCTATAAGGCCATCATCGAGACCGGGCTGGTCAAGCCCTATAACCTGCTCTTCAGGAACCTGAAGCAGAGCGAGGAGCGATACCGGGACCTCTATGAAGAAGCCCCCGATGCCTATTTCTCGGTGGGGACCAACGGCTACATCATGCGGGCCAACCGGCGGGCGGCCGAGCTGCTGGGATACAGTCGGGTTGAGATAGTGGGGCGGCCGGTGGCTGACCTTTATGCCGATACCCCTAACGGCCGTACCAAGGCACAGAAGATATTCGATAGGTTCCTGGCCGGCCAGGAAATCCGTGACGAAGAGATGGAAATGCGCCGGGCCGACGGCACCAGCCTGTGGGTTAATCTGTCGGTGCGGCCGATAGTTGACGAAGAGGGGCGGGTGATAGCCAGCCGGTCGGTGGTGACCGATATCACCGAGCATAGGAAGCTGGACCAGCTCAAGGACGATTTTATCAGCCTGGTCTCCCACGAGCTGCGCAGTCCTCTGACGGTGGTTATGGGGGCGCTCAACACCGTCTTAAGCGAAGGTGCCCACCTTTCTGATGAGGAGACCCGCCAGCTGCTCGAGGATGCCGCCCTGGAGTCAGAGTCGCTTTCCCACCTGCTGGGCAACCTCCTGGAGCTGTCCCGCGCTCAGGCGGAACGCCTGGTCCTTTACGCTGAGGCTACCGATATTAAGAAGGTGGTTCAGGACACCGTTGACCGAATCAAGCGCCAGCCTTCGGCCCACCGCTTTGTGGTCAGCCTCCCCCCCAAGCTGCCCCCGGTCTATGCCGACCCCCTGCGGCTGGAGCGTATCCTCTACAATCTTCTGGAGAACGCCGTCAAGTATTCACCCCAGGGAGGGGAAATAAAGGTCAGCGTTGAGCTGGATAAGGAGCAGCTGGTTATCGGGGTCAGCGACCAGGGGGTGGGTATATCTCCGGCGGACCAGGCCAGGCTGTTCGCCCCCTTCCAGCGCCTGGAGGAGTCCCGGCCCAGCGGTGTGCGGGGGGTGGGGCTGGGGCTGCTGGTCTGCCAGCGGCTGGTGGCTGCGCACGGCGGCCGGATATGGGTTGAGTCGGCGCCGGGCCGCGGCTCCACCTTCTTCTTCACCCTGCCCCTGAACCGGGAGCATCAACCTCCCGAAGCTGGGCCGTCGTCATAGCGCCGGCAATGTCATATTTTGCAAATACAGATATTAGCTTTGACACCATTCTGAGGGGGTTATTTAAGGCAAGACCACATCTGAGGGATACAGATAAGCATATCAAATTTATGAGGAGTAGGAGACATGGATAGAGGTCAATTCTTTGCTAGACAGAGGGCAGAGGCATTTCTACAATCAGAACACGAGTTACGCCTTGAATTACAGAAACAAATAGATAAAGCCATTGAATTGTTGAAAAATAATGCTGATAGGGAAGAAGTTATTAAGGTTTTGGAAAGGCGATAGCCAACAATTGGGGGGTATTGTGGGGTGGGGTTCAGGCATGAGATTGAGCGTGGAGCCAACAAGACGGGTAGTGTTGTTAGATTTTAGAAAGAAAATAAAACTCATTTTGGGCGTGTGTGGCAAATTTGACATCAGAGTGGCAGTATGATATTTTTTTGTTATTACATCATATATATGATGTAATAAAATTAAAAATTGAATATTGAGTCCCGGTCAACTGTAACCTAAAGCTAGCCCGGTTAAGGATGCGGTCAGCAAACAGAGGACACACCTAATAAGTGTGTCCTTTTTGTTTATGGAGGAAGAAATGCCAGCAGCTTGGAAAAGAAAAGCATTCGTTAGAGATGGAGAAGTAATAACTCTTAAACGATTGGTTAAGTTTGGATATAGTTATGCTTTTGTTTTTCCAAAAGACTGGGTTCGTTATCGATGTAAGCCAGATGAGAATGGTAAGTTCTGGGTAGAAGTTAAATATGACTACGACAAAGCCGTATTCACCATTAGTGGTTTTCAGGGAGATAATAAATGATAGAGTTAAACGATATTCAGGAAATAATTAAACTTGCTCTTTGGACAGGTAATCTAAAGGATGTTCGACCTCTATCAGTATTAATAGTAGCTAAAAAAGAAAGTGCTAAAACGGAGAATCTAGCACAGTTTGCCCAAAATGACGGCATACTTTACCTAAACAACTTTACTCCAACAAGTTTCATGGAAGAGTATATTCGTAAGTTCGAGAACGAAGAATATCATCATCTCATTATCCCTGACCTACTTAACTGTATTAGCCGTCAGAAGTATCTCGTTGATACCACTATCACTTTTCTTAATTCCTTCACCGAAGAAGGAGTGAAGGAGATACTTTCTAAAGCCTTCGAAGGTGGTCATATTCCATTGAGTAGGCCTGTTAGGGGGGGAGTAATAACCTCAATCGCCGATGAAGACTTCGAGGATAGGTGGAAAAAGTGGTCATCAGTGGGATTTCTTACTAGATTCTTACCTGTCAGTTATCAGTACGGGCAAGATGTGGTCATGGCTATACTACGAGCTTGTGCTGAATTAGACGAATCAGAAGTATTGGGCAAGACCATCAAACTAGAACTTCCACCCATACTTAATAATGACCGATTTAAGAAGATAAAGGTCACTATTCCGAAAGAACTCTCCCATCAACTTGAGTCACCAGGACGAAAGATGCAGAACAGACTATCAACCTATGGTTTTAGAGGAGTTAGACATCTGAGGCGCTTAACGTTAGCTAACGCTCTAATTCACAATAGAAACGAGGCAACTCAAGAGGATATAGATAAGATATTACGACTAGCCAAATTTTGTAATCTCGATTATACGATTATAGGAAAGAAACATCCACCTATATTTAAGAAAGATATGGAGATAGAGAAGGAGGATTGACGTGGAATATTTATTACTTTTAATACCAGCAGCAGGAATAGTAGCAGCAATAATCCTTGGGAGGAGGAAAAATGAAGTACGGAACACCAATAAGGCTGGTCTTTCTAACAAAAAGGAAAAAAATATCTGACTGCACCTGTAATTTCAGGAGGGAGATAAGCGACAAAGTAATGTTTAGTCGTGGACGTATGCCTTACGTTCCACAAGAACGAATTATTCTAATGGAGGTGTTAAATTGAAGAATCCATTTCGAAAGTCAACAAGAAGAAGGGGAACAGGTAAGTCACCAGAACAGAAAGCAAGAGAGCAGAAGGCAAAAGTTGATGAGTTTCTTGACCGTAGTTATCTGAGGTACCTTCGGGAACATCCAAACTTTACCGAACAGATAGTAATGAGTCGGTTTGATTTGAGTGTAGGTGAAGAAGGGACATATACGGGAGGAGGCTCAGATGATTTCCTAACACGAGTTAAGGAAGTCAAGGCTGCTGCTGACCTAATCAAAGGTGAGTTTGGTGAGCAAAAGGAGAGTGGTTTCCTGGGCTTGATTAAAGACCTAATTAAATCTGACGAGTCTGGAGATATAGCTAAAGCTATAGCTAATGTTATTGGTTCTTTGTCCCAAGGAATTAAACCACCGGTCAAACAGTTAACGACAAGGGAAGAAGTTAAAAAAGAATTACCTTCGCCGGAAGAACAGGAGAAAATTAACTTGCAGAATGATATAGAATATTTACTTTCGTTAACACCTAAAGAAGCTGCCACCATTATCTACAGGGAGAAGGACAATCCACAAAGTTTTGCTCCACTTGTCTATGAATATGTCACAAACAACAAGTTCGATGACTTAATGACTAAAATAGAAGGCTTGATTCCACCAATGTTTGCAGCAACGATGGCAAAAACTGATAAGAAATGGTTAGCGGCTTGTTTCGATGAAATTAACAACCTCAAAAAACAAGAAAATAAAGGCAAAAAACACTCAAAAGACGAGGATTAGTGTGTTGAATACAATGACCACATCTGAAAAGAGGTTGAAATGGGTAATATATGGGAAGATTTTATTGATGCTTTGATGTTTGAGTCAAAGGTTCACTATAAGGCTTTAAGATGGGAGACTGTTGTTGAGTATGCCCAAGAAAGTGTTGAGGCAGGTAATGCTACCCCTGCTCAAATAAAATTGGTTGAAGCTCTGAAACAGATTGAATTAGAACAGAAGCTTATAAGGGAAGGGGACCTGACTAGATTACTAGAGTACCTAAAGAAAAATAAACTTCCGCCACCGAAGATAGTAATCGGGAAGTTACCGGAGGCAACGTGAAACTGTCTGACGGCTGGGGGAAGATTTGGCCTCGCTTCGCTCGGCCAAATCACCCGTTTTTAACCGCATTAAGGGGGTCTCCCTTGCATATAATGCTTGTTGATAGGGGCCTGTTCAGGAGGATAGCCGAATGGTTTACCGTTCCGGACGGCGAGCGCCTAGAACAGGGGGTCAAACCTTGCAGCCTGTACCAGGGAGCAACCATACTTCCTGGGCAGGCCTCTATCAACTAGTGGTGTCGATTGAGATGCAAGGGAGACCCGATAGTGCGATACAAAACGGGTAGGCTATCGGCTTGCCGATACCAAGGAGTTGACGTTCAGGTCATTCTCGGTGAAGCTGCATAGACTTTTTAGCAGGGGGACTGACTACAGCCAAGAAGGTCTTGCAGTGAGGGCATGACAGTGTAATAACTTCACCCATATTATAACCAGAATCTGTCGTGAGTGGTGATGGCTCCACGTCATACATATGGAATTCTTTCTTACAGTAAGGGCAGTTCATATCGCACCTCCTTCGTGGGCAGGATAACCGATTTTCATAAAGAGTTCAAGACTGCTTTTTGCCAGGTGTAGGCAGGATTGACACTCTAGTACAAGTGTTTCAAAATAATAATTGAAGAAGTAAATTCAGAATTGAGAATGCCGAATGCCTAGATTGAGAAGGAGGAAGATACCGTCGAACTCAATGACAGTGCAGGAAGTGGCCAATCTGATGGGGCTTTCTGTCAACGCTGTCTTGTATAACATACGAGAGAAGATGCTAAAGGGAAGGTTTGATGGTTATCGTTGGTGGGTAACAGAAGAGGATTACGAGTCATGGAGAGCAAAATACTATCGATATTAAAGCCTGCCGGTAGGCTCCCAACCGGTGGGAGTTGTAGGTATTCTCCTTTCGACCAGGGGGAGGTTTGGCCATGACCTCCCCCAGGAAAATACCGGGGAGGTTTGTCTACTCCTCCCCGATAAAAAGGAGAGAGGTAGGTGCGCTTCACAATGAGTATCGCCTTTAGTCATCCCTATCGGTTTTCCTCATATATCCCACCAATAGCCACCTATCTCTCGCCTGGTACTCCGGAGGTAGTCGGGGCGGGAAAAGCACTCGGCTTCGGCTCAGGTGCGTTGGTTCACCAAAGTAAGGAAATAAAAAGGATAACGGGAACGGAAGAAGCGTTATTGCCCGCCCCGGAGGCCAAATGTTAGAGTGGATAAAAAATAATCCAGTACTCGCAGCTCTGATAGGCTTTAGTATACTCGGTATGCTGATTGGCCGAAAAGAACATCGTGAGTTGATAAAAACACTGAGGAGGGGAAAATGAGCGAAATACGACTAATAAGGCGGGGTGGGGATTTAGTTATAGAAGGAGCTAACTCACTGACTCGGGATGAGTTTGACCGTGTTATGGCACAGGTCGGAGACCGAGTTGAGCGTATGGACCAGGGTATCATGTTTGCCGAGTCCAATCGACACTACAGGTGGAACCATATTTCCAATGCCCTCGGGCAGGTCTACGAGGAGGTTACCGCGGTACCAGTAGGAAGGCGTCAGGCACTCATTAACGTTCCATCTGACCTGGAGAATTCACCAGAATTGACAGCAATCTCTGACGCATTCGCAAGCCTGAATACGTCGCAGATGGAAAAGGAACGGGCATTTAGGGAGAATGTTGTTCTAGCCAACGAGATTGTTGACCAAATGTATATGAGCACGCTAACGGGGGCCGTGAAGATTACTCCTAACGAACTGCCGATTGTAGCTAGTTCAAGGCCGAGAGTTGAGGACATAAGAAGCAATATGCCACGGTTCGCTGAACCACCTATACTGCCTGAAGAGCAGATACACATACCGAACATAAGAGCAAGAGCAGTTCCACCAGACAGAATTTCTTTCGTTTACGATACGGGGGTGAGGTAAAAATGAATAAATCAGCAATAATGAAAAGGGCCGCAAGGTACCGTGAGGAAGGTATGTCTCCGAGGCAAGCCTTAATCAAAGCGTGGCGCAACCCATCTGAAACCACCTTCAAGCCGTCAGGCCTTACCACACTACTTGTCCTAGGTGGTGGAGGCTTACTGGTCTATAGGTTAGTGGCAAAGAAATGGCCGTGGTCGCCGTCTACCGTTGAGTTGAGGAGGAATAACCGATGATTCTGACCAAACGTTATCAGTTAGGCACTAAAGAGGCCCCTGAACCCTTGCAGTTAGATAATATCTTACCAAAATACAAAGAGTTCACGATTGTTGCTGGGGCTACCTCTACCGCTATTTATATGGCTGGTGAGCACGGAAATTGTCTGTCGAAAGGTTTAAGGTATGCTCTACCGTTGGATAAAGAACGAAGATATAAGGTATCGAACCTAAATCAGGTATTCCTTTACGCCGACTCAACAGGCTCCGTTACCGTTGACGTATGCTGTGAGGTAGATGAGTAAAGAAAACGTAATTGAAATACGCATTAGCGGTACGGCAATCGTCGCCTTGATTGTTGTCGGTATCATAGCGTGGTTGTGGTTTAAGAACCGTCACCAACCACAAATAGCGAAATATCAGGAAGGCGAGCAACTTACGGTACTTGAGAAGAAACCCGAAATAGGAACAATCGGATGGCCGAGCAAGTAAAAACCGCCGAAGAATACTTTGAGGGTCTCAAAGAGAAACTGGCCGAGTTAGATAATTCTCTGAAGACAGCCAAAGATACAGATGCCCTTCTGAAGCTGCTTGCTGAAACTCAAATATTACAGAGCCATATTCTAAAGGAGAATCTAAAATTTGCCTTACCAAAGCAAGTAGCTCACTTGGTCAATTTACCGCCATACAGCATAGTTAAGATTCCTCTAGATGATGCTCCAGACGAGCCTTACGAACTTAAGATGCCGGGGGACACCATAACAGCAGCTACAGACGGTTCTCTAGCGGGAATTGAGATGGCACTAGACACACCCGTAAATGGCTGGATACCGCTTGATTATTTCAACCCCTATAAATACTGGGCAACCTTTCAGACAATATATCTGAAGTGGTCAGCACAGTCTGGAAAGACTCTCTGGTTGCACATTGGTAGGGATGCTGGTGCTGAAGCTAACAACCAAGTACTGGCTACCATAGTATCAGCGTCACCATCTTTTGTCTACAATCAGGTTGACGTTGGAACCACCGCCGTTCAGTTGAGGAGTGCAAGTTTCCTATGTCATTTTGGAGCGATGGTCAAGGCCGACAACGATAATAGCTCTGATGTATATGTTGGAGATTCTGACGTGACCACTAGCAATGGTTTGAGGCTAGTGGCTGGTGAATCTATAACTATTGAAGTTGCCGATGTTAGCCGATTATATGCTGTGGCTAATGCTGCAAGCCAGAAGGTCATATACGTAGGAGTTTAGAATGCCAGGACATACTCAATCGGTCTATGCTATTCTGAGGTCAAAGCTAAAGAGTGCTGACCAAACCGTAAATGATTCGTCAACGGTCCAGAATGACGACGAGTTATTTGTGCCTGTTGCGGCAAACTGTGTTTATCTGGTTAGGGTTTTTCCAATCTTTACTACCAGTGTTACTGCTGGATTCAAAATCTCTCCATCGTTTCCATACTCAACCTTCAAATGGTGGATTGAGTGGGCAGGTACTAGAATCGGTATTTCGGAAACTGGTACAGGAATGATGGAACTTGGTTACACTGGTTCTGTCTCTAACGTATTGGTCTTTGAAGGGATTCTTCAAGTTGGGTCTAGTCCAGGTAACTTTCAGTTGAGATGGGCCCAAAATTCCGCTGAAGCAAGCGACACCTCAGTAAAATCTGGTTCGGGTATTGTACTATGGCGAATGATATAACGGTTCACTACAAATCACTGGAAGAACGTCAGAAGCTGATAAAGGAGCACGAATCTAAAGGCTTGACTATGCTCTCTGATACTAACTTTAATACAATGACTTTTGGTAAGCTAAAATCTAAACCTATAGTTATGCCTGACCTTATCAGTGAGATGGAAGAACTGAAGAGGAGGGTGGATAAAATTGAGCAGAGCAGAACCTAGTTTTGAGTTCAAGGGTTGGGCTGCTGTACTGATAATCGGCGGAGCCATTTTTCTCATCTGGTATTGGATGTACACTCATCGTCAGCAACCATATCTTCCTACTAGCGAAGGAGTCACTGTAACTGAAATAGCAGACGAACAAAAGTCTCTACCCGAAGTAGCCTACGGAACTCAAAGCTTGAAGTACTCTCTGACCACATCGACAAAGCATCTAAAATTTAACCCTCCCTGGGTTTCGTTTTCACTAATCAATGACGGGCCGGATGACATTTATATTAGTACTACCGACGTACATGACCTTACTGACGAAGTAGGAGTTAAAGAGAACGAAACTATAAATGTTGACATGAAACAACCCGTTATAAAAGAACTCTGGATGAAGTCAGGTGGCACAGCAGCCGTCAGAATTCACGCTAAACTCGGAAAGGAGACGTATGGATAAGCCTATCGTAAAAGTGCACTGGTACGACACATCATTTTGGGACCATAGCACTCCCATGACAGAGAAGGAGGTTCTTAGGGATGCTTCTCCAATGCCAGTTACCACTTATGGCATACTCCTACGGGATGCAACCGATGTAGTGCTGGCCGGTTCTATCGGCTACGATGACGGAGAGCCTAACTATCTGGACATCCACTGCATACCAAAAGAGGTGGTGAAAAGTATCGTGGAAATAGGAAAAAGCCAGGACGAATCCTGACCTTCTCCCACAGTTCTGGTTACGCCAGATGGGTCTGACGTAAGAGCAAGCTGTTAAAATTCAGCTTGCGATTTTATTTTAATGGATAGGAGTGAGAGTGTCAAAAAGGAAAAAGCCACCTGGCGGTGGCCTTTTCCCACAGACGGAATAACCCCATCTGCTTTGACTGCATATTCATTATACACATTTGTGCACTGCTGTCAATATTCACGGCCAGGGTATTGCATTTTCTTGCATAGTATGTTACTATACAAACATAAGGAGGTGGACAAGTGGCAACACAAATTGTTTTTGACAGGCTAGTTTGTCAGTGTGATAAGTGCGGCCATGTTTGGCTAGTCAAATCAGACGAAACCAGACACACACCAAAACAGAACGACATACCCAGGGACTGCCCAAGATGTCGGTCAGTAAAGTGGAACAATGGAGGTGGAAAGTGAAAGACAGACAGCAGTTTGAAGTTGAGCAGACAAGACCAGTGACAATTGAGGAGATAGTCAGGAATGAGCTATATTCCGACAATGCAAACAAGAAGCATGAAACTTATCCAAGGCCTGAATCTGTTGAGGACTTATTGCAACGGATTTATCAGCGCATAGAGGAAGGAGCACTAAAAACTTTCCGGAGCAATGAGTTATGGGCTATCCGTGCATGGACTTACGAGCACATTTTAACTGATGCTGCGTCTAAAGAGGCTTGCCTTACAGATGATAAGATGTTGGATGAGTTGGTCTCACCAGTAGAAGAATGGCAAGCCCAACATTTTGACCCCCTGTTGAACTTCAAACGAAAGCTGGAACTCAGTGGGCGAAAGCTAGGCACCATAAAGGAGTACATGAGGGTTTCTACTGACCTTGTCACCAAATATGGGAAGAAAACCAGATATAGTGAAGCTGAGCTATTGGAGTTTTTAGCCTATTTACGAAAACGTTATCCTGATAAGACACTGCCTAATGGTGACACCATCCCAAGTAGCACCTACGCCAATGTCGTTCAGCAGCTAAAAATATTCCTTAACTCTCTACCAGAGGATGACAGGGGAAGGAAAGTCAAGTTACCTATAGACCGAATGCCAGATATGCCTACCCAGTTTGAGCAACCAGCTTTCACCAAGGAAGAAATTGACGCCATGTGCTACACCGCAGTTATGGACGAGAAGCCAGAACAGGTGCTTAGGTTCTGTATAGCCTGTGTTTATGGTTGTAGGGTGGGTGAGTTGGCTATGCTATCAAGCGAAAGTATAAACCTCAATCATGGCAGCCCAACAATAAGCATACCAACTGAAAAGAAGGGGAGGAGAAAGCCACAGCCAATACCAACTGAGCTATTGACATTATTCAGCATACCCCTTCATCCACGTAAAGTTTACAACATTGAACGTGATTTAAGACGCCTGTGCAAAAAGGCGGGAGTACCACGCCGACACCGTATGGGTATTCACAGCGTAAGACGTTCGGTAGTTACCAGCCTGTATAGCGACACTAATCTGAAAGAGCTATCAATAAGGCGTTTCCTGCGCTGGTCTGAAAGTGGTAGGGACATGGGAGTCATGCCCAGGTACGTTAAGACGCCTGTTGAAGTCACAGATAATGATGTATTGAAAGAGCATCCATTTGTGCAAATGTGGAAGGATTACGTTCAGTTTTTGCCCTATCTACCTCAGTATCAATCGTATTTGCAATTGTCATAATTTTGTAACTTTTTCCAGCCTCATTTTATGACTTCGTTATTACCCGCCGGCTATTCTATTATTGTGCTGTTATTGCCTGCCCCGGGTTCCGGGAAGCGGGGCGCCGGTAGAGCCAACACATTAACAAGGAGGTAAAGCTTATGGTAATGGAAAGATGGAGGCCGGGGAGGGGGCTGGCCCCCTGGAGGCCGTTCCGGGAGATGGAGGAGATGGAGAGGCGTTTTGACGATATCTTTGGCCGGCCGCTGTTCCCCGCCGTCTGGCGGCGGATGCCGGCCTTGGAGATGGGGTGGGCGCCGGCTATAGAGGTCTTCGAGAAGAAAAATAAATTCGTGGTCAAGGCGGAACTCCCCGGAATGAAGGAAGAGGATATCGACGTCTCCGTTGACGGCGATATCTTGACCATAAAGGGGAAGCGGCAGGCGGAGAGCGAGGTCAAGGAGGAGGATTACTACCTCTGTGAGCGTTCTTTCGGCAGCTTCTCCCGCTCGATTGCTCTCCCCTCCAGCGTGGATGCCAAGAAGATTGAAGCCAGCTATGAGGATGGAGTGCTGGAGGTCAGCCTGCCCAAGGCCCCGGAGGTTAAGGCCAAGAAGGTGGCCGTTACCGCCAAGAAGAAGGGGAAAACCGGTAAATAGCCTTAATTTTCGCCGCCCCGCTTCCCGGGTTTCCCCTGGGGCAGGATAGAAGTAAAGGGGGTGAATCATGAAACTGGAGGGTAGAACAGCTATTGTCACCGGGGCTAGGCGGGGCATAGGTCGGGCCATAGCCCTGGCCCTGGCTAGAGAGGGAGCTAACGTGACGGTGAGCGACATCAGCCAGGAAGACTGCCAGAAGGTGGTCGGCGAGATTGAGAAGCTGGGCCGGGAGGGGCTGGCGGTGAAGTGCGACGTAACCTCCACCCCCGAAGTTGAAGACATGGTAAAAAAGACGGTGGCTCACTTCGGCAAGCTGGACATACTGGTCAATGACGCCGGTATTATCGCTTATAAGCCGTTCCTGGAGCTTACCGACGGGGACTGGGATAAAATCATGAGTGTCAATCTTAGGGGCCAGTTTCTCTGTGCCCGGGCGGCGGCCAAGGAGATGTTAAAGAACAAATGGGGCCGTATTATCAATATCGCCTCAATATCTTCGGGGGGGTGTGGCATTGCCTTCCCCCTTATCGCCCACTACACCGCCTCCAAGGGCGGGGTTATGGCGCTGACCGAGGCGCTGGCGCTGGAGCTTACCCCGCAGGGGATAAACGTCAACGCTATCTGCCCGGGGGCGATAGACACCGATATGACCAAGGACGTTAAGGATAGCGGCCAGCTTAAGCAGGTGCTGGCTAGAGTCCCCAAGGGGAGGCTGGGCAAGCCGGAGGAGATTGCTAACCTAGCCGCCTTTTTGGCCTCTGAAGAAGCCGATTATATCAGCGGCGCCGCTATCGTCGTTGACGGCGGCTGGCTGACCAGCTAACTGCCGGTCAGTGGTGGTTAAAGGCACTGTAATTTTAAAATCAGAAAGGGGTCAAGATGTACAAGAAGATTCTGGTTCCGCTGGATGGTTCCAAGCTGGCCGAGAGCGTGCTTCCCCATGTTGAGAGCCTGGCAAAGTGCTCGGCGGGGGCGGAGGTAATGCTGGTCAGCGTCACCGAGCGTGTCAGCGGCTTCAGGGTTATGGATGATTACTCTCAGCCATTGGGGGAGCGTTTTGCGCCTGAGGCAGTGGGCAAATATGAGAGGGAAGCCCGGAAGTATCTGGACAGGATAGCCAAGCCGCTGGCCGATAAAGGAATTAAGGTGCTGACCGAGGTCCTCCTGGGGAAACCGGCCGATGAGATTATTCTCTTCGCCACCAATGAGGGCTGCGACCTCATCGTTATGGCCAGCCACGGCCGTTCTGGTCCCAGCCGGTGGGCCCACGGCAGCGTTGCCGAGAAGGTCTTCCGGTCTAACTGTGCCCCTATTTTGATGGTCAAGGCTCCGGGCTGCGCCGGTGGCGCTTAGTGGTAGTAAGTAAATAGAGAAAGGCTCGGAGCTGACCATGGTAACTCAACTGACGGTGCAGAGCATTCTGGAAAAGGCGATAGAGAAGGAGATTGAGTCACAGCAGCTCTACGGGGACTTGAGCCGAAAGGTGACCAACGCCGCCGCCAAAGACGCCTTCGCCAGGCTAAAGCGGGAGGAGGAGGGGCATGAGGAGCTGCTGAGGAGATACCTGCGGGGTGAGCTCGGCGAGGGGGGACTAAAAAAAGAGCAGGTCCTGGACTACAAGATTGCCGAATACCTGGAGCAGCCCGAGATAACCCCGGGCATGGGTTTAGCTGAGGTCTTCCTGGTGGCGGCCAACCGGGAGAAGGCCTCCCACGAGTTCTACCTGAGGCTGGCCGGGGCGCACCCGGTGGGGAGGGTGAGAAGCCTACTGGAGCAGCTGGCGGCCCAGGAGCTGGAGCACAAGCAGAAGGTTGAGTTCTGGTATAATGAGGTCGCTTTTCCCCAGACTGACGGGGGGTAGTGAATAAGAAGGAGTGTGGATAGTGAGGAGAATTAGTATTCTAACCGTAACGCTGGCGGTGCTGGCTTCGGTGCTTCTGCTGGGGCTGGGGGGCTGCCTGGCGAACAACCAGACCAACGGAGACGGAATCTTAGAGCCGAAAGAGGTCAGGGAGTACCAGGGCGAAAACCTGTCTTCGGTCAACGATTTCCGGGAAAACTCGATCAAGGGGCCGCAGTACGTAGATATGGAAAACTACCAGCTCGAGGTTACCGGCCTGGTGGCCAATCCGGTCAGCTACAGCTACGGCGAGGTGGTTGAGAGCTATGACAGCTATAAAAAGGTGGTGACCCTCGACTGCGTGGAGGGCTGGAGCGTCAGAATTCTCTGGGAGGGGCTGCTTATCAGCGATTTACTGGAAGAAGCAAAGCCCCTGCCCGAGGCAAAGGTGGTTATCTTTCATGCCTATGACGGCTATACCACCTCGCTGCCTCTCGATTACATAGTGGATAACGACATACTCCTGGCCTACAAGATGAACGATATTCCCCTGCCGCCGGAGAGGGGCTTCCCCTTTGAGCTGGTGGCCGAGAGCAAGTGGGGCTATAAGTGGATAAAGTGGGTAACTGCTATCGAACTTTCCGACGACGTTAACTACCGGGGCTACTGGGAGGAGAGGGGCTTCTCCAATACCGGCAACCTGGATGAAGGGTTTTACGACTAATGGGCAAGGCAGCCGTCGCTGACCTGATTAAGAGAACGATAAAGTGGTTACTGCTGGCGGTGACCATACTTTTTCTTATTACCGGCTTCGGTATCACCGAGTTCAGGGTGGTTGAGACCATAACCCTGGGCTGGCTGAGCAAGAGCTGGGCACTAAGGCTGCATGACAACCTGTGGATTCCCTTCGTTGTCCTGTTGGTTCTGCACGTTTGCCTGCCCTTTATTTTCAGGCAGAAAGCGAGAGAGAAGGAGCTATGAAAATAGGCGAAATTATCAAGGAGCGCGGCAGCAGCCTCTCTTTCGAGTTCTTCCCCCCCAAAAACGAGGCCGGCGAGGCCAGGTTATTCCAGACTATAGCCAGGCTGGAAGCCCTGGCGCCGACCTTCGTCTCGGTGACCTACGGTGCCGGCGGCGGCACCCTAAAGAATACCCGTCACATTATCGGGCGCATCGGGCGGGAGACCTCGCTTAACCCCATGCCCCACCTCACCTGTGTTGACCAGAGCGCCGAAGAGCTCAAGCAGATTCTGGAAGACTACAAGAAGCGGGGTATTGACAACGTCCTCGCCCTCAGGGGCGATCCGCCCAGGGGTGCCGAAAAATTTACCGCCCCCAAGGACGGCTTCTGCTATGGCATCGACCTGGTCAGGCTGGCGGTTATGGTGGGCGGCTTTTCCATCGGGGTGGCGGTCTACCCCGAGGGACATATTGAGGCGCCGAGCCTGAAAAAGGACATGTTCTACACCAGGAAGAAGATTAACGCCGGCGCCGACTTTGCCATAACCCAGATGTTCTTCGATAACCGCTATTTCTACGATTTCATGGAGCGGGCGGAGAAGGCCGGTATCACCGTCCCCATCCTGGCCGGGATTATGCCTATCACCGGCCTCGACCAGATACAGAGGTTCTGCCAGATGTGCGGGGCCACCCTGCCCGATAAAATCGTGAGGCGGTTGGAGAAGGCGGGGGATGAGGCGGCCAGGGTCGGCGTGGAGGTGGCTACCGAGCAGTGCGCCGACCTGCTGGGGCACGGCTTCCGCTACTTCCATTTCTACACCCTCAACCAGGCCGAGGCGGTAAGCCAGATAGTGGCCAACCTGGGCCTGAAGCCGCTGGGGCTCGGCGGCGGATAGCCACGCTTTGCCTGGTTATGCGTCCACTTGTGACCTACCGGCCAACGCCGTATACTAGGTAAAATGGATTCACTGGCGCTCACCCTGGTTATCGTTTTTGCCGGGGTAGTCCTGCTGCCGCCCCTAGCCCGGCGGGGGGGCATACCGGTTATCGTCACCGAGATACTTTTCGGTATCATCATCGGCAAGTCAGTCTTTAACCTGGTTCCCGACAGCCCCATCATTGACTTCTTCTCCACCTTCGGCCTGGTCTACCTGATGTTTCTGGCCGGCCTGGAGATGGAGCTGGGCCGGATGCGCTGGAAGAATATCAGGAAGGCGCTGGCCATAGGCCTGGTCTCGGTGGCGGTGCCCTTTGCCGCCGGCTACTTTATCGCTCCCTGGGCGGGCGTTCATCCCCTGCTGCTGGGGACGATACTGTGCACCACCTCCCTGGGGCTGATACTGCCGATTTTAAAGGAAATTAATTTGCCCCCGCGCCTCTCCCGGCTGCTGCTGGCCTCGGTGATTCTGGTTGATATCCTAAGCCTGTTCCTGCTCGCCTTCGTCCTGGCTACCATCCAGGGCCAGCTTGAGTTCCGTTTTCTCTACTCCCTGCTCGGCATCGTTTTCCTTTTCTTCATTCCCTGGATAATCAACAAGAGAAGGCTGCGCCGCAAGATTACCGCCAAGCTGTTCCGTAAGAGCTACTTTGAAATGGAGATGAGGTTGGCCTTCGCCCTGATATTTCTACTGGGGGCGGTCTCCCTCCAGCTCGGTTTTAACTCAATCATTGGCGCCTTTATCGCCGGGCTGTTGATTTCCGAGATTCTGCCCAGGAGGACACTGGAGAGCGAGAAATTGCAGAGTTTCGGCTACAGTTTTTTTGTCCCCTTGTTTTTTATCTTCACCGGCGCTAAAGTGAACCTGCTGACGGTTTTTACCAACCTGACTAACGTCACCGTGCTGGTGGTGATAATTGCCGTAGGGATGCTGGCCAAGATAGTAAGCGTGGCCATGGCTACCAGGCTAAGCGGGGTGAAAATGAGAAGAAGTATAGCCTTTGGGCTGTTTCACACCGCCAGGTTAAGCCTGATACTGGCGGCTGCCGATATATCTATCCGGCTGGGCTTAATCGGCGAGCGCATGTTCAGCATTTTTGTTATCCTGGCCGTGGTGACCTCCACGGTGGCGCCGGCCCTGGGTAAGTACATCCTGAGGGAAAAGGCGGTCAAGGCTAAGTAGATGGGCATCTTAAAAAGGGTAATGCTGCTGATAGCTATCGGGCTCTGCCTCCAGCTCGGCTGGTACAGCCCGGCGCAGTCGGCGCCGATTAAGGTCAAGGAGCTGAACTTCGTTTTTCTGCACGGCGCCGGCGGCAACGCCTGCAGCATGCAGCTTTTGTCTGACGCCATTAATGAGCAGATAACGGCCTATATCAACGAGTACGAGCGGGCCAACCCCGATACCGAGGTCAGGGTTAACCGCCTGCTGCGGTGTTATCCCAACGATGTGGCTCTCGGGGCCTGGGCGGTAAACATCGTCCAGAGCATCGATGACTATCTGCCCGATAAGCAGAACCTGGTTTTAATCGGCCACAGTATGGGGGGCAAGGCCGCCCTTTACGCCGTGGCCAACAATGTGGGCGGCCTGGCCGATAAGACGGCCATGGTGGTCACCATCAACAGCCCTATCCGCAGCCTGCAGCAGTACTACTTTACCGGCGGCACCTCGCTTCTGGACTATTACCGCACCCTGGGGCTGATTTCCGCCCAGGGTGTGGCCAACTCTATCATCTACTACGATAGCGCTGAGGACGGGAAGCGGGTGGCGGAGACTAAACACTGGCTGGCTTTCATATCGGCGGAATCAGCCCCTTTCAGCCCGCAGTTCAATGTCGGCGGTATCGACACCATGCCCCGAGACATGGATGACAACATTATCCCTATCTCGGCCCAGTACACCGATAGTGCCGACGTGGTCTACTACGGGGAGCACAGCCATAACGATTTCGCCGAGTCGGAGGAGGTGGCCGGGTCTATAGCCGGGCAGATCCTGGGCTATATCTTCGGCGGGGAGATAGAGTGCTCCGTCCTGGTTAGGGGCGGCAGTCTGGAGCACACCGCCGGCTGGCTGCCGGGAACGGACTACTGGGAGGATGTGGTCGGTGAGGTTCTGGTCAGCAGTGGCAGCCTGGAGCACACCAATGCCTCCTTTTTCCGCTGGCAGGACTGGGAGGACGAGGTTGGGGAGAGCCCGCTGGGGATTAGGCGCAGCAGCTACCGGGTTGTTCTGAAACGGCGTTTTCCCTTTATTGCCAGCCTTGAGGAAGCGCGCTGGTTCAGCCCCGATGACACCAGTGACTGCCGGCTCTACCTGAAGACCAGGGCCGCCCCCAGGAGTACGGTGCGGCTGGACTGGCAGACCTACCGGATAGGGCTGCTGGCCGGGACTGAGCGCGACCATTATGAGGTGGACATAGCCACCGGCACCCCCCTCACCACCATCAGGTATGTGTCCTGGCTCAGCGGCGACCCCCGTGACCTGAGGTTAAGAATAAGCTCGGAGGCGGAAAGGCCCTTCCGCTGGTTTGAGGCGGAGTGGCGGGTTTACGCCAAGGAGGGCCGCTACCGGCAGGTTATTAATGAAATGGCGGAACAGGCTTGAGGCGGAGGCCAGCACCTTGGACAATAACTGCTGTGGTTAGACTACGGCAGCATGCCCAGCTCGACACGGGTCTTTTTGAGACGGTTCAGGTTGTCCCGGGAGATAACCCCGATTACCTTATCCTTCTCCATGACCGGCATCCGCTTGATTCTCAGCTCGTCCATCAGCTCCAGCACGCTGGCGGCTGACTGCTGGGCGCTGGCCGTCCTGAGCTGATGAGCCGGGGTCATAACCTTGCCTATTCTGGTGTGGTTCCAGCGCTTTTTGGCCACCCGCTTGATATCGCTGATGGTAACCACTCCCAGCAGCTTACCCTCCTCGGCGACGACGAAGTAGCGCTGGCCGGTAACCAGGACGCAGTTGCGGACCAGCTGGCCGATGGTGAGCTGGGGGGTGGCTATAATTGGGCTTTCCCCGCTGATCATATCCCGGGCGGCGATGTGCTGAAGGGCTTCCCGCAGGGCGGTCTGGCGGCGGCTCTGGACGGCGGCCAGGTATAAGACCCAGCCCACGAACACCAGCATCAGGCCGTTGAACCACTGGTGCGATAAGACCATCAGCAGGATGCCAAGGGCAATGAGCACCAGGCCCACACCCTGTCCCGACCAGCTGGCAAAGTTGGTGGCCCGGTCATAATCGCCGGTAAGCTTCCAGAGCAGGGTGCGCAGCAGCCTCCCCCCGTCCAGGGGGAAAACGGGGATAAAGTGGAACAGGGTCAGCAGGAAATAGAGATAGGTTGTCCACAGTACGATGCCGTCGATTAGCACGTTGGCCGTATTTACCAGTACCGAGTGGACAGCGTAGAGTATGCCGGCTATTACCAGGTTGAGCAGGAGCCCGGCGGTGGCCATGAGCAGCTCCAGAAGGGGCCGGGTTTCCCCTTTGGCTATCTGGGGCAGCCCGCCGATGGCGAACAGGGTAACCCGCTGTAGCGGGATGCCCCGGTTGATGGCCAGAAAGCTGAGGACAACCTCGCGAAAGCCCACGGCGATAAAGAAGAGCAGGCTGGCGGCTACCCCCAGGATTAGCCTCTGCCAGACGGGATAGGCCTCGGGGAACTGGGTGACCACCATGGCTATTATCAGGATAAAGGCCACCGCCCAGGTGGGGTGCAGCCGCAGGCGGACGCCCAGCATCTGGTTAATTACCGGGCCAATCTTCGTCATAGCGGCCACCGCCGAAGCCAGATACAGCCGCAGGCGGGCCCCCAGACTAGTGGCCGTTTTTATCGTCTCCCGCCAGGGGAATGCAACCACCGGAGTTCACCTCGCCCAGAGTTTACTGGCATTTTGGGCGGAAGGCCTGCTTTTGTCAAGATACAAGCCGGGTTGAAAGCAGCCGGGGAAGAGTGTAATATGTTTTTGAGTGCGGCTGTTATTATAATATGCCCCTGTAGCTCAGTGGATAGAGCAGCGGTTTCCTAAACCGCGTGTCGGGCGTTCGAGTCGCCCCAGGGGTACCACATTATTTCGGACAGCTTATATAGTTAAAAGGTGGCTACATCTTCCACGGCGACCTTAACCAGGTGCTTGACCTCCATCTTTTTAGCGGCAAACTCCGCCGACATGGAATCAAACAGGTCGCCGCTATCCATAATCTCTGCCTTTCCCCAGGTTCGGCAGCCCTTTCTAGTAGCCGGGTCAAAGACTATCGCCGCCAGTTGGGGGTTCTCCCGCAGGTTAGCCATCGTCCGCGGTGAAGCGATATCGGCAAAGACGACATGCTCATCATCCAGCACCCGAAACGACCCCTTGAGTGAGACATTGGGCTTTCCCTGCTTGCTGGCGGTGGCTATCAGCGCCGGGCCATACTCATCAATCATCTTCTTAGCCTCATCAGTTAGCTTCGCCATATTAACGCCTCCTTAAATTATTAACTGGATTGTAGTATAAGATAGCCAAATCTAATCAGCCCGGTTAATAACCAGGCCTCAATCTTCCCGCCAGTTCCAGTCCATTCCGCCTTTGAAGACACCGGCGTTCATTTCGTTGCTGATAAAGAGGTTGGCCTCGGGGAAACGTTTTACCATGGCGTAATAAAAGCCGGCGACGTCTTTGGTATTGGCGATTTCCTCATCGGTAGCGATTAGATAGTCCTTGGTAAAGGTGAACGAGCTGGAATCGAAAGGCATCCCCGGTTTCTGGTGGCCGGGAATGATGACCTCGGCGCCCATTTTCTCTAAACGCTCAATGTCCTTTATCCACTGCTTACGCTCTTCGGCGGTAACCTCGCAGGTAAAGGGGTGCGCCTGATTAAAAAGGACGTCGCTGCCGTAGAGGGTCTTTATCGAAGGAATCCAGACCACCGTGTTGTGCATCATGTCCCCCACCACCTCCGGAATAATCTCGATGCGCTGTCCTTCCAGCTCGAAGTAGTTTCCCTTAAGAGGCTCAATATTAGCTGTTTTTCGGCATACGTTGATCGGCCCGATAACCTTTTCCCAGTGTTCGATTTTACCGAAAAACTGGCTGTTGATGGTGCGGGCTACCGCCGGCAGGGCGATGAGCCGGGCTTCGGGGAAGGCCTCGGCGATGGCGCCCAGGCCAAAGTAGTGGTCAGGATGGGCATGAGTAATATAAATCGTTTTCAGGTGTTTGCCGGTTTCCAGTATTTCGGCGATGACCCGGTGGGCATTGGACAATGTCCACTGGGCATCAATAAGGACGGCATTGGTCTTGCCGGTCACGATTACGGAGGCAACCTCGAAACCACTTTCGTCGCTGAAAAAGACCTTGGTGGCCAGTGAATTCGGCCCGTGTGTGTTGAGTCTAATCTCCATAGCCCGGCCCTCCAGAGCAGTATTTTGTTTAGTTTACCAAGCAGTGTTCTAAATTGCAAAAGGGCGGCAACTTAATTTTTTATCCGGTTTGTGCTAATATAGGCTGTACTTTAGGAGTGTAGCTCAGTTGGGAGAGCAGCGGTCTCCAAAACCGCAGGTCGCGGGTTCGAATCCTGCCACTCCTGCTTTTCTTAAAAGCTAATTTTTTGATTTTCCTCCGCCGAGGATTGTCTCTCTGGTATTTTTGTTAAGCAGTTGCTTCACTTTTTCCATTGCTCTACCCCCTTTTTAACGTTTCCACTTCGGAGTATAGTGCCCTGTGGGGTTTGGTAGGGGTTGTGAGGAATAGTATTTATGGGTGATTGACAGTTTGCCGACTCGGGTGTTGAATAGGACTAGATGTTAAAGTAACTTTGTAGTATATTTACTAGCAAAGGTAATATATACAGCGATATTTATAGAAGTGAATAATGGCTAAACATTGTGAAATATGCGGCAAGAAAATCCCACGCGGGACAATGTGTAGAAAATGCTGGCTTCGTAAAACGCAAAATGAAATAATCGCAACAAAGACCATAACCGAAAGACAGATTAAACTTCTAAAGAAAGAGAGTAAGGGATTACTGATTTATCTCTATTCTAACGTATATGAAGCATTCGGGTCTTATCGGAAGCTTGACCAAGGGGAAATTTACATTCTCAATAAAATTCAGAACACATTTGGTTTATCCAACAAAGATGTTCACTATGAAGAGCGTGTCGCTCAAAATAGCGATGTTAACACTGTCAGGACAGAGGGTGAATTATCTACAGGGAGTCTGCAATTAGAAAAATTAGAGCAATCAGAAATCAAGCCCGAGTTTAGGATCGGGGAGTGTTGTGGGCAGTTTTACGATAAGAACATATTCGACGGAGCTACTGTTGGCAAAGATGTTTGGTATGACTTATTGGATACTTACTTTAAATCTATTGTAGAAGTTGACCAATCGTTCTCATCGGTAGACCAAGAGCTGTTTAGAAACGAGATGACGGCGCTACGCATGGTATTATTTGCATTTGCCCTAGGATGTTCAAAGAAGTTTAATAAAGACGAATTTACTTTACCAGCGAGCTTCTTTACAAGTAGCTATCTGAAGGAAAAAGGAAGGCTTGATATTTTTGACATCATGCTTGCCTATAACAGGGCCATTGCTAGGTCGGCCATTATGGATGCAAATCTACAAAAATACTCCGGAAAAGCAGGTGAAGCTTTAATTATTAGAGTCAATGATTTAAGAAGTCGAATGGCCTTAAAGTGGGCCGACATTTACGTAGGCGATAGAGGTATCTCGCTACAAGAACAAAAAAATAAAGTATCGTGTATCAACATGGTTGCCAACCGTATTGGTGCTGATATTGAACGGGAAGATGGCGTTGTAGTTAAGTCGCTGTGTGCCGAGCTTGCAACAAGACTGCGAGATGGTGAAAACTTGAACTCTGAAGCTATGTCTCAACTTTCAGCGATTATATTTGGTTTTTACAGGGGTGCTGGGGAATACCTTGAGTCTGCTGGCACCCAACATGACAACTAAGATAGCGGTGCCTTATAAAACTTAAGGCTATCCTGAAAAGTGACTGTCCTTGTATACCCCTGCACCATCTCCAAGCTTTCCCACCTGCACAAATCTTTGATAGTCGTGGTATCCACTCCTGCTTTTTGTTTACCAAAATATAAAGTTGTCTTGAATTTGGTTCAAAAGTTGCCCCCAGACTCTTGACATTCCCGCAGGAACGGTATATCCTTCATAGCAAAAAGGGAGGGAAGTAAATGCAAGCCTATTGTATGAAATGCCGGACCAAGAGGGAAATGAAGGACCCCAAGAGAATAACCATGAAGAATGGTAAGCCGGCAACTCAGGGTGTGTGCCCGGTATGCGGGACTAAAATGTTCCGGATAGGCAAGGCTTAAGACCACCAATAGTGGTTATCGGGGAGGCTGGGTTTCCTCAAGCGGGGATGCCCGGCCTTTCTGCATTTACTCCCTGGGCAGCCTCAGGCCGCGCAGGGCGATTATGTTTTTCTGAATCTCCGATGTGCCGGCGGCAATAGTGGCGCCAAAAGAGACAAGATACATGTGCTCAATCCAGCCGCTTAAGGGGGCTATAGCCTCCACCTTGTCGAGCTGGCCGTATGCTCCGATTAGACGCATGGCAGCACCGGCGGCGCGCTTGAACAGCTCGGTGCTGTATAGTTTGGCGGCAGAGGCAGACAGGTCGGTAGCCAGCCCCTGGTCGTGCTGCCAGGCCACCCGGTAGTTGAGCAGGCGTCCGATCTCGGCCTCTATGGCCAGTCTGGCCAGAAATTCTCCGGCCGATGCCGTCACCAGCCGGGGATTGGCCTTGAGATAGCTTATAATTTGGGCGGTCATGCCCTGCACCATAGCCACGAATTCGATAGAGGTCCGCTCGTGGGCCAGCAGCGCCTGGGCTACCCGCCAGCCCTGGTTCTCTTGGCCCACCAGGTTTTCCCGGGGTACCCGGACATCGGCCAGGAATATCTCGCTGAAAGACGGCTCCCCGGCCAGGTTCTTTATCGGGCTGACGGTAACACCGGGAGCGTTGAGGTCAACCAGGAAAAAGCTGAGCCCCTTATACCCCCGGGTATCGGGGTCAGACCTGGCCAGCATAAAACACCGGTCGGAGTAGCCGGCAAAGGTACCCCAGGTCTTCTGGCCGTTGATGATAAAGTGGTTGCCGTCCTTGACCGCCCTGGTCTGGAGGGAGCCGAGGTCGGAGCCGGCCTCCGGCTCGCTGAAACCTTCGCACCAGAACTCCTCTCCCCGGGCGATTGGCCTGAGGTAGCGCTCCTTCTGCTCCTCGGTACCGTAGTCAACAAGGGTTGGCGCCAGCATCTTGACCGCAATCGGATTATAGCCGGGTGAGCCTCGCCGGGCTATTTCCTCGGCGAAGATAAGGTAGTCTACGTAGGAGCGGGCCTGTCCACCGTATTCCCTGGGCCAGCACAGGGATAGCCAGCCCTTCTCCCCCAGTTTGCCGGCGATGTCCTTAAATACCTTCCAGCCGCGGCTGCTCTCAACGACATGGTCGCCGGTGGTGCCCCCCAGATAGCCCACCCAGTCCGGTGGCAGTTCTCTATCCAGAAATGTGCTGACTTCCTTTCGGAATCTCTCCTGCTCGGCGGTAAAGGCAAAGTCCAATCCTCTTCACCTTTCCAGGTCTTACCTTGGAAAACGACGGGGCATTAAGAAACATATCAGCGAGCCGGGTAATTTGTCAAGGTTCGGCCGGGGGCAAACGTCTTGACGCTGGGTGAGAACGAATGGTATGCTGTTTTTGCTGAAAGTTGTGCCGAGGTGGTGGAATAGGTAGACACGCCATCTTGAGGGGGTGGTGAGCGTAAGCTCGTCGGAGTTCAAATCTCCGCCTCGGCACCACTTTAAAAAGGGCGGAAGTGGCTCAGCGGTAGAGCATCTCCTTGCCAAGGAGAGGGTCGCGAGTTCGAATCTCGTCTTCCGCTCCATTAGAGGCGACGTGGCCAAGTGGTTAAGGCGGGGGTCTGCAAAACCCCTATTCACCGGTTCGAATCCGGTCGTCGCCTCCAGCTGTTTTTAGCGGGTGACCGCCTGATTTGCCTTACCTACTTTACCTTGCCCCCCAATTGCCCTAGTACTATTTACTTTTGGAATTGACCTATTTGGGTGATTACGTTGGCCAGTTTGGTGTGTTAGGATGATAACGTTTGCCTAGTTTAGAAAAGTTAGCAACGGTTTAATTTTCTCAAGCTAGTTTAATACTAATTTTGGCTAAAAATAGGGATGTGATGAACCAGAGCCCGTAATGTGGTCACCTGGGCTCTGGGGAGCAAGTGGTGAAACCGGCCCTAAAGGGGGTCGGTTTTTCTTTAACTTTCCCCCGGTAAGGAGGACTTCTTTGAGTGAGCTAAACGGGTTCCGTCAGATTCTGGAGCTGGTAGTCAGCCAGGGGGCTACCGATTTACACGTCAAGGTGCCCAGCTCGCCCGTGCTCCGTATCGATAGCGTGCTCGTTCCTCAGCAGGATTTGCCCAAGTTTACCGCCCAGGATGTCGAGCGGGTATTTGAGGAAGTTACTACCGAGGAGCAGCGGGCCGTATTCGAGCGAGAGCAGGAGCTGGACTTTGCCTATAGTGTGCCCGGTCTGGCCCGCTTCCGGGTTAACGTGCTGAGGCAGAGGGGGACCCTAAGTCTGGCCTTCCGCCGGGTGCCCTCCAGCGTGCCTTCCATTGATGAGTTAGGTTTGCCCCAGGTCTGTAAGGCGCTTATTCTCAAGCCGAGGGGGCTCATCCTGGTCACCGGCCCCGCTGGCAGCGGTAAGTCAACCACCCTGGCGGCCATGATCAATCACCTTAACGAGAATGAGGCACGCAGCGTGATTACCATCGAGGACCCCATTGAATACCTGTTCCAGGACAAGAAGTGCCTCATCCGGCAGAGAGACCTGGGGGATGACACTAGGTCCTTCGCCGCCGCCCTGGTCCACGCCCTCCGCCATGACCCGGATGTAATCGTTATCGGGGAGATGCGTGACCTGGACACGATAAGCACCGCCATCACCGCCGCCGAGACCGGGCATTTGGTGCTGGCCACGTTGCATACCATTGACGCTGCCCAGTCCATCGACCGTATCATTGATGTCTTCCCCCCGGCCCAGCAGCGCCAGATGAGATTGCAGCTAGCGCAGGTGATAGAAGCCATACTCTCGCAGACCCTGCTGCCCCGCATCGGTGGAGGGAGGGTAGCCGCCTTTGAGATTATGCTGGCCAACAGCGTCCTCAGAAGGCTTATCCGCGAAGAGAAGATACACGAGATATCGGCCAGCCTGGAGATGGGTACACTGGAGGGAATGCACACCCTGGACCAGGCGCTGGCCGGGCTGGTCAAGAGTGGTGTTGTTGCTAAAGAAGACGCCCTGAGGAAGACCAGCAGCACGGTAAAGCTGAACAAGCTGATTCGGGAAGACCAGGACAACCTCAAGCTCCATGTAGAGCCGGCGATGAATGTTACTCAGTAGCCTTTAGCCGGAGATGCCGTAGGCGCCGGTAAGGGAATCCCGGAAGACGGGCAGGTGTGGCGGGTAGAAGGTAAACACGCCTAGGGCCACCGCCAGCAGAATTACCAGCGCCAGCCCCAGTTTATCCAGCCACGCTGGCAGACGTCCTACGGTCAACAACCGGTAGCTGGTCAGCTGGCCGAGGGCCACGGCGACCACGAAAATCAGGATATCGACGATGAGAATTTCCCCGCCGATGATGGCCGTGTACGAATAAAATAGCACCACGATGGCCACGGGCATGACGTAGATACCGGCCGCCTTGGCAACGATAAAGTTTTTAGTGAAGCCCCTAAAGAAGGGGTACTCGAAAAGGGCGTAGAACAGGGCCGGCCAGAAGGCTATCTTGAGGTGCTCCCAGACGCTCTCGTTGACGGCGGCAATGACGCCCATCGGCGGCCAGTCTCCCGACCACTCGAAGGCGAAGTGCAGCACCGAGCCCACCAAGGATATGACGGCTATCCCGATTAGCTCCCACCTTAAGATTGACCTTTTCATAGCTGCTCTTACAGTAAGCTTGCCATAGTTACCGGACTATTGCAATGGCAAACGCTTGACGCCCATACTGCCAGCACTTACAATGATTTCGGCGCCGGGGTGGCGGAACTGGCAGACGCAGCGGACTTAAAATCCGCCGGACCTAGTCCTTGTGGGTTCGAGTCCCACCCCCGGCACCAGTAAAAGAACAGGGGAAAGAGATGCCCTGGCTGATAGTAATCCTGGGCTACCTGCTCGGCTCCATCCCCACCGCCCACATCATTGGGCGCATCAAGAAGGTTGACATCCGCCGGGTGGGGGACGGCAACATGGGCGCCCAGAACGCCTTCCGCCAGCTGGGGGCCAAGACCGGGGTGGCGGTGGGCTTTATCGATGCCGGTAAGGGGGCGCTGGCGATTGTTATCGCCCAGGCTGCCAACCTGCCCCAGATAGCGGTGCTGCTGGCCGGGGCCGCCGCCGTCATCGGGCATAACTGGCCGCTCTTTCTCCGCTTCCGGGGAGGGCGGGGGGAGTCCACCACTATCGGGGTGCTGCTGGCCACTATTACCCAGCCCATGCTTATCCTGGCGGCACCAACGATAGCGACCCTGGTTATCTCCCGCAGCGTGATTCTGGCCAGCGTCGTCCTGTTTGTGCCGCTGCCCTTTGTCTGCTGGTGGCTGGGGGTGCCCGGGGTGCTGGTCGCCTACGGGATTGCTCTGCCCTGCCTGGTGGGCTTTACCCATTTTCTGAGGACGAGATGGGCGGTAACGTCCCAGATATAGCTACGGGTTTAAGAGCCATATGGCTATGTTCAGGGTCGAGGCGAAGCTCACCCAGAGTATGTAGGGCAGCATCAGGCTGCCGGCGGCCACCGATAGCCGGAAGAACTTGATTATGGTCAGCAGTATGGCTACCCACAGGGCCAGGATGACCACCATCCCGTAGAGGGGCGACTGTAGCCCGAAGAAGACCACCGACCACAGGGCGTTGAGCACCAGCTGCACCAGAAACAGGATCAGGGCGCACCTTACCCCCTCTTCTCCCAGCCCTTTGCGCCAGACGAGAAAAGCGGCTACCGCCATCAGCAGGTAGAGGGTAATCCAGGCCGGGGCGAACAGCCAGCTGGGCGGGGTGAAGAAGGGCTTATCCAGGGTGGCGTACCAGGTGGGTATTGCCGGGGTGGTAAATACCGAGCCGATGAGGCCGGCGCACTGGCAGGCGACGATGCTTACCACCAGTTTGACGATGTCCCTAGCTCCCATAACTCACCTCCTACAGTTGCTTATGTTCTGGGGCAAGAGAAGGTAAAGGTTATTTCCTCTTTATCGCCGACTTTACCGCCTTTTCGATATCCCCGGCGGTCAGGCCGTACCTCACTAAAAGCTCGTCCGGTTTGCCCGATTTGGCGTAGCCGTGAAGCGCCACCATCTCCATGGGCACCGGCCGGTGCCGGGCGGCCACCTGAGCCACCAGGCTGCCCAGGCCGCCGTGCTCCAGGTGCTCCTCGGCGGTGACGATAGCCCCAGTTTCGGCGGCATCGATAATGGCCGCTTCGTCGATGGGCTTGAGGGTGGGCATATTGAGCACCCGGCAGTCTATCCCCTCCTGTTTCAGGTTCTGGGCCGCTTCCAGCGCCTCTTTGACCATCAGGCCGATGGCGATGATGGCGGCGTCTTTGCCCTGGCGCAGGGTTACCGCCCTGCCCAGCCTGAAGCGGTAGTCCTGGTCATATATCAGCCGGGACTTGGGCCGGCACAGCCTGATGTAGAACGGCCCGTAGCTGGCCGCCGCCGCCTCTACCGCCTGGGCGGTCTCGATGGCATCGGCGGGGACGATAACGGTAAATCCGGGCAGGGAGCAGATAAGGGCTAAATCCTCGACGGACTGGTGGGAGCTGCCGTCCTCGCCGACGGTGATGCCGCCGTGGGTGGCCACGATTTTAACGTTGGACTGGGGCTGGGCGATGGACATCCGAATCTGGTCAAAGCAGCGCCCGGGAGCGAAAACGGCGAAGGTGCTGGCGAAAGCTATCTTGCCTGAAGCGGCCAGACCGGCGGCGATGCTTATCATGTTCTGCTCGGCGACTCCGCAGTCGAAGAAGCGCTCCGGCAGCTTCTGGGCGAAGAAGTGGGTCATCGTCGAGCGGGAGAGGTCGGCGTCCAGCACCACGATATCCGGGTTTTCCAGGCCCAGTTCCAGCAGGGTCTGGCCGTAGGCTTCCCGCAGCGAAACTTCCTGAGCCATTACTCCAGCTCCTTCAGGGCCAGCTTTACCTCAATATCGTTAGGGGCCGCCCCATGGAAATCGGGGTTGTTCTCCATAAAGCTGACCCCCTTGCCCTTTACGGTGTGGGCGATGATGACCGTCGGCTGGCCTTTTACCCCTCTGGCCTGCTTGAAGGCCTGGGTGAGCTGAGGGAAACTGTGGCCGTCAACCTCGATAACCCGCCAGCCGAAGGCCTGCCACTTGGCCGGGAAGGGCTCCAGGTTCATCACATCGCGGTTCCAGCCGTCTATCTGCTGGCCGTTGTTATCGACGATGGCCACCAGGTTGTCTGCCTTGAAGTGGGCCGAGGCCATGGCCGCCTCCCACACCTGCCCCTCGTCGCACTCCCCGTCGCCGAGCAGGGCATAGACCCGGTAGTCCTGCCTATCCAGCCGTCCGGCCAGGGCCACCCCCAGGGCGAAGGACAGCCCCTGCCCCAGGGCGCCGGCCGACATCTCCACGCCGGGGGTGGTGGTGCAGTCGGTGTGGCCCTGGAGGTAGCTATCCATCTGCCGCAGGGTGAGCAGCTCCGCCACCGGCAGGTAACCGCACTCGGCCAGGGTGGCGTAGAGGGCGGGGGCGGCGTGTCCCTTGCTCAGGATAAAGCGGTCCCGCTCCGGCCAGTGGGGGTCCAGGGGCTTGTGGTGCATCACCCTGAAGTAGAGGGTGGTTAAAATCTCCACCGCGGAGAGGGAGCCGCCGGGGTGACCGCTGCCGGCCCGGTTGGTCATGGTGACGATATTGCGGCGTATCTTCTTGGCGGTATTTTTAAGTTCCGCCGCCGGGGCCGATAACGAAAAAACCTCGGCTTCCGCGCTATCCGCCGAGGTTGAAGGTAATCTGCACTCTTCTGGTGACGACATTAACACCCCCAGGTATTTATAATTATACTACACGCATAGATTTAGGTCTAGGCTGTCCCGGGTCATTGACAAAGCTTCTCCAGATCCATAGAATGGCATAATGGCTGGACACTCTGCCCAGTCATAATACCAAGCGAGGGTTAACCAGGCTATGGAGAGTGAGAACGATTCAGCTCAGACCTATGTCAATAGAGCCAGCACCTACCTGAATGACGGCCAGTATGACCAGGCCATCTCGGAATGCACCAGGGCCATACAGCTTGACCCCAACCTGTATATCGCCTACATCAACCGGGCCAGTGCATATGGCATGAAGGGCCAGTATGACCTGGTCATCGAGGACTGCAGCGCGGCCATCCGGCTGGAGCCTGAGCTGCCTCTGGCCTACCTGAGTAGAGGCATGGCCTACCGGAGTCTGGGCAAGAGAGCCGAGGCTTTAAAAGACTTGGAAAAGTTGATTACCCTCACCAGCAGCCCTCCGCTTATCGAGATTGCCAGGAAGCACATTAGCCAGTTATCGGGGCGCTCTGACGCTTAACTAAGACGGAGTAGCGGTAAAAGTGAGATGGCGGCCGGATTTAGCCTAAAAAACGTCCAGCAGTACTGGGAGGATATAGCCGCCCGGGCATCTGAGTGGAAAGCAGATACCACCCGGGGCTGGTTCAACCGCCAGCTGGTAATACTGGCCGTCCTGCTGGCGTTGTCTATCTTCCAGTACTATGTGGACCAGACGGCCCTGACCAGCCTGCCCGTTTTTAGCAACGTCTTCTTTACCGGCATCCACGATGTGAACAGGGCCCTGTTCCTCATTCCCATAGTCTACGCCGCTTTAGCCTTCAGGCTCCGGGGCAGCATTATCACCCTGCTTATCTTCCTGGCGGCGGTGCTGCCCCGGGCTCTGTTATTCTCAACCTACCCCAACCCCCTGCTCAGAGCCCTGGTCTTTGTCGTCTTTGCCGCCCTCATCGGCTTATTTATCGCCACCGAGTTAAACCGGTTTGAAAGTGAAAAGAAGACCCGCACCGAACTGAGCGAGGCCTACCAGAAGCTTAACCAGTATACCCAACAGCTGAAGGACAGCCAGGAACAGCTGATACAGTCTGAGAAGTTATCCTCGCTGGGCCAACTGGCGGCCTCTATCGCCCACGAGGTCAATAACCCCCTGTCCGGCATCCTGATGTACACCCAGCTGCTGACCAAGAGAATCAACAGCGACAAGGCCACCAAGGAGAGCACTCTTGATTATCTGGCCAAAATGGAATCAGAGCTTGTCCGCAGCACCGGACTGGTACGGAACCTGCTCGACTTCGCCCGGCAGTCGGCGCCGGCGCTGGTCGAGACCGACCTTAACGATATCGTTGACCGTGTCCTGGAGCTGACCGCTCACTCCGCCCGGCTGAACAAGGTCGAGGTGGTCAAAGAGCTCGACCCCTCCCTGCCCAGGCTTACCGCCGACGCCAACCAGCTCCAGCAGGTCTGCACCAACCTGGTGGTGAACGCCATCCAGGCCATGCCCCAGGGGGGCAGATTGACCCTGCGCACCTCGCTTAGCCAGGACAAGCTGAAGCTGGAGGTCAAGGACACCGGCTACGGCATCTCCCCCGAGAATATGCGCAAGCTGTTCACTCCCTTCTTCTCCACCAGGAAAGAGGTCAAGGGGGTGGGCCTGGGGCTGGCGGTTTCCTATGGAATTATCCAGCGCCACCGTGGTAAAATAGAAGTCCAGAGCGAGGAGGGGAAGGGGACCACTTTCACCGTTTACCTGCCGGTGCATCAAGAAGAAGGAGGTAGCCATGACGGCGAAGAAACAGAAGGTATTGCTGGTAGAGGATGAGACGATAGTAAGGGAAAGCCTGAGGGACTGGCTAATCGAGGACGGCTACGATGTTGAGTGTGTTGATACCGGGGAGGAGGCTCTGGCCAGAATCAAGCAGGAGGATTTTGGCGTGGTCGTTCTTGACCTGAGGCTGCCCGGTGTTGACGGCCTGCAGGTCTTCGAGCAGGCCAAAGAGCTTAAACCGGAGACCAAAGGAGTAATCATTACCGCCTATCCTTCCAAAGAGACGCTGGATGAAGCGCGCAAGCTGGGGCTGATTGACTATCTGGTGAAGCCCTTTAAGATTAGCGACTTAGAAAAGCTGATCGGGGCGGCGCTGGGGGAGGTGGCCAAGGGGGGAAAGGAGCACCAGTGGCTTGAGCTCGGCGCCGTTTCCTACCGGCTCTGCGACCGCAACTACGAGTGCGGTCATTGTGCCTTTGCCCAGGACATACAGGACAGGTTCGGCACGATAGCGGTCATCGGCGAGGAGGAGGTGGCCAGACTCAAGAAATTGCCCACCAGCCAGAGGCTGTGCCGGTACGCCTCGGTCCACTTCGTCAAGAAAGAGAAGCCGGAGTTAGAGGCGAAATAGCCAGCAGGATAGAGGAGCCATAGATGACTGATTTGAAGATAGAGGCCAGCAAGCGAGAGGTGCTGGGCAAAAAGACCCGTTTTATGCGCCGTGGGGGCATTACCCCCGCCCACCTCTTCGGGCACGGCATTAAATCAATACCACTGCAGTGTGATACCGCCAAGCTGCAGCGGATTATCGCCCGGGCCGGGATGACCCGGCTTATCACCCTGGAGGTTGAGGGGTATAAAGAGCCCCGCAGCGTCTTCATCAGGGAAATCCAGCGGGAGCCGGTAGGTGGGGGACTGCTTCACATTGACTTCTACCAGGTGAGACGGACGGAGAAGATAAGGGTGGACGTGCCTCTCATCCTTATCGGTGAGGCCCCGGCCATGAAGGAAAAGGGGCGCACCCTGACTCACAGCCTGACCAGCCTGAGCGTGGAGTCCCTGCCCGATAAGCTCCCGCCCCAGATAGAGATTGACCTGAGCCCGCTGGAGGAGGTAGAGGATGCCATCTTCGTCAGGGATATAGTTTTAGGCCCGGACGTCACCGTTATCACCGACCCCGACCAGATGGTGGTCAGGGTGAGCGAGGCCAGGGTGGTGGAAGAGGAGGTGGTGGCCGAAGCGGTGCCGGCTGAAGAGGTAGCCGCCGAAGAGGCTGAGGCCGAAGAGGCCGGGGAGGCCGGAGAGAAAGGGGAGGAAGCGGCTGAGTGAGCCCCCTTATCTTGAAGCTAGCATAAGGGTTCTGCTATAATCGGGCTGTGATTATCGACTTCCATACCCATGTCTTCCCGCCCGATGTCAAGAAGCACCGCAGTAAATATATCGAGCGCGACCCCTGCTTCGCTATCCTCTACTCCGACCCCAAGGCTAAAATAGCCACCGCCGAAGAGCTCATCGCTGGCATGGATGAGGCCGGGGTTGATGTCTCGGTCATCCTCAATATCGGCTGGACCACCCACGAGCTCTGCGTTGAGACCAACGACTATATCATTGATGCGGTCTCCCGCTACCCTGAGCGGCTGGTGGGCTTCGGCGCCGTCCAGCCCAACTCGCCTAAAGCGGCTATAGCCGAGATTGAGCGCTGTGCCAGGGCGGGGATAAGGGGGCTGGGCGAGATGAGGCCGGATATACAGGCCTTTGACCTCGGAGACGAGACGGTGATGGACCCCCTGGTTGAGGTTTTAAAAGAGCACAAGCTGGCCATCCTCCTCCACGCCTCGGAGCCGCTGGGGCATGACTATCCGGGCAAGGGGCTTATGTTTCCCGATGTAATCTATCCCTTTATCGCCAGCTTCCCCGATTTGACCATAGTCTGCGCCCACTGGGGAGGGGGGCTGCCCTTCTACGCCCTGATGCCCGAAGTTAAAAAAGCGCTTGGCAACGTCTATTTTGACAGCGCCGCCTCCCCTTTTCTCTATACCCCCCAGGTCTATAGCCAGGTTATCCGGCTGGTTGGCGCCGAAAGGGTCCTCTTCGGTAGCGACTACCCCCTGCTGAAACAGAAGCGTTTGCTTGATGAGATTGGGACGCTGGACCTGGCCCCGGAGACCAAAGAGCTGGTGCTGGCGGGCAACGCCCGGAGGCTGCTCGGCATCGAGGGTAGATAGCCGTGGAGACGGTGCGCTGTTTTATCGCTATAGAGCTACCCGAAGAGGTAAAGGCCGGACTTAGGGACATTCAGGCCAAACTGAAGTCGGGGGGAAGTGCCCCGGTAAAGTGGGTTGACCCCTACAGCGTCCACCTGACCCTGAAGTTCCTGGGCGGTGTTGATGCCGCCAAAATTAGCCCGATAGCTGCCGCCATGGATGAGGCGGCCCGGGGGATAGCCCCCTTCTCCCTGAAGGTGGAAGGCCTGGGGGCTTTCCCCAACCTGAGGCGGGTGCAGGTGGTCTGGGTGGGGGTGAGCGGGGAGGTGGACAGGCTGGCCGACCTCCAGCAGCGCCTCGAGAACAATCTGGCTCAGCTCGGCTTTGCCCCGGAGAATAGGCGTTTTACCCCCCATTTGACCCTGGCCCGGGTGCGCGACCGGGCCTCGTTAGCCGAGCGGGAGGGGCTGGGCCAGCTTATCGCTGGCACTGAATTTGGGGCTGCCTCTAGCTTCCCGGTGAAAGAGGTCAGCCTGATGAAGAGCCAGCTGACCAGGGAGGGGGCGCTCTACAGCCGGCTCAGCGCCGCCGCCCTGAAATAGGCCCTTGTCAACCGCCAGACTATGGTGTATACTGCCTAGGATTTAATCTAATTTTCGGTTGGGAGGAGGACCTCATGGAACAATCCAATTTCCCCAAGTGTCTGAAGTGCAAGGCTGGAGACCTGGTGCCCTTATCTGACTTTGGCAGTCAGGGGGCGGCTATTCATTACAAAGCCTGGGTGTGCACCAATCCTGAGTGCGGCTTCAACCTGAAAATCAGGAACGGTGACGTCTATATTAACGAACCCATTATCAGCGGGGCGATGCATAGCGCCCGCTCCCGCTCATAGTTTGCCCTTTTATTTTTAAGCTCTTGTTAGCGGAGCTAGACGTGCTTCCTCACTTGACCAGAATCAAGGGGATGGTACTTGACCTCCTGTTCCCACGCTGGTGTGTCGGCTGTGGCCGGGAGGGGGATTTTATCTGTCCTTCCTGCCTGAAGTCGCTGCCCAGAATTATACCCCCGCTCTGCCCCCGGTGCGGCCTGCCCCAGTCCAATGCTGACCTTTGTCCCGGTTGCCTCGGCGGGCAGGCTGAGATAGACGGCATCCGGGCGCCGTTTCGCTTCGACGGGGTGGTGCGCCAGGCCGTCCACCAGCTGAAATACCGGAACCTGAGGGCCCTGGCCGGCCTGCTTGGCCGGCTGCTCAACGACTACCTGCTGGATAACCCCCTTCCCGGTGAGGTCCTGGTGCCGGTGCCGCTGCACCCCAAAAGATTACGGGAACGGGGCTACAACCAGTCCCGGCTGCTGGCTAAAGAGCTGGGCAAACTGGCCGGCCTGCCGGTGGCGGACAATTGCCTGGTCAGGGAGCGCCATTCCCTGCCCCAGGCCAGGACGGCCAGCGTGGTTGAGCGGCGGGGTAACGTCGCCGGTGCCTTCGCCTGCCGCTACCGGCTGGATGGCGAGCAGGTAATACTGATAGACGACGTCGCCACCTCGGGGGCTACCCTCGATGCCTGCGCCCGGGCGCTAAAAGCAGCCGGGGCCGGCTCGGTGTGGGGGCTGGTGCTGGCCCGGGAAATATAAAATAGGCTAGGGAGGGTGAACCGATGGAGCTGCAGATAACCGGTAAAAATGTAGAGCTAACACCAACGCTGCGCCAGTTAATCGGGCGTAAGCTGGGCAAGCTCAGCCGCCACCTGCCCAATATCCAAGAGCAGAAGGTGGAAATCTATCAAGAAAAGACCAAGTCCCCGGAGCAGCACTTTGTCGTTCAGGTGACTATAGATAGTAATGGCACCCTGCTGCGGGGGGTGGAGAGGGGGGAAGACCTGCCCAGGGCGATCAATAAGGTGGCCGCAGTGATGGACCGGCAGATTGAGCGCTACAAGGGGAAGCTTTACGAGAAGGGGAGGGGAAACTCGCTGGCCAGGGGTGAATCGAATAAGAGGGTGGCCCGACCACACAAAAAGGTGGTCAAGGTCAAACGCTTTGTGGTCAAGCCCATGTCGGTGACCGAGGCCATCGACCAGATGGAGCTGCTGGGGCATGACTTTTTCCTCTTCTTTAACGCCGCCAGCGAGGAGCTTAACCTGCTCTACCGGCGGCAGGACGGCGACTACGGTCTGATTGAGCCGGAGCTGAGCTAGGGGGAAAGCGGCTGTGTCTGGCGGGCTGAAATATACTGTTGCCGATATAGGTGTCGGCTGGGTGGGGGTGCTGGGTGCTGACTCCGGGCTGCTTAAGCTCACCCTGCCCCAGACTTTAGCTAAGGAGGCGGAACGGCTATTGGGCGGTGGGGTGAGGGGGGCAGCCCGCTCTGACGGCTTCTTCGCTGACTTAACCAGGCGTCTGAAGAGCTATTTTAGCGGCCAGCGGGTAGCCTTTGACGATGAGCTTGACCTTGCGGCGGCTACCGCCTTTCAGCGCCAGGTGTGGCAGTTAGCCCGGCTTATCCCCTACGGTGAGACCAGGAGCTACGGCTGGATAGCCGAAAGGACGGGTAAAGCCGGGGCGGGGCGGGCGGTGGGGCAGGCTCTGGCCAGAAACCCGCTGCCGGTTATCATTCCCTGCCACCGGGTGGTGGCCAGTGATGGTAAGCTGGGTGGTTACAGCGGGGGGCTCGACAGAAAAAAATATCTGCTGAAGCTGGAGTCGGCGGCTATTTAGCGTAAACGGTAAATACCTTGGTCTCGCCGGTGCCGCCACCTGCCCACGGTTGCTCATAGGTCATGGTTATCTCGGTCTGGCCCGCCTTTAACGCCTTGAAGCGGAAGTACTCAACCCCGCCGGCGCCGACCACGCCCTCCTTGGCCTCTTCTCTGTAGCTCTTTTCCAGAAGCTCAAGCATGGTCTGGTCGTGGCTTTCCTGCCAGCTGTAGCCGGTGGTGGGGTTAGAGCCGAGGGCGATAATAAACTCCTGGTTGACACCGATATTTACCGTCTGGCCGGGGTCGGTGTAGGTCTCGGCCACCCCGACGCAGCCGGCGACGGTAAGGGCGGCGGCAATTAACATCAGTATCAGCAGCTTTTTCACCGGTTACCCCTTTCAGTTATTCCACTATTACTAATTATAACGCAGATGGCGCTAAAAAGTTAGTTAGAGGTTGAAAATTGGGCCCCGGCCAGGGAGTAGTCCATCTGTTTTTCAAAGAGGGCTCTTATTTTCAGGCTGAGGAAGCTGTCTTCGTACTTATCAATCAGCCCCTGGTCGGCGAAGCTGAAGTAGTGGCTGTTGCCGATAATAATATGGTCCAGCACCTTAATCTGCAGTATGCTGCCGACGAAGACCAGGTCTCTGGTCAGCTGTTTGTCCTGCTTGCTGGGGGTGGGGTCGCCGGCGGGGTGATTATGGGCAAAGATGAGGGCGGTGGCGCGGTGATTGATGGCGCTTTCGACGATGTCCCGGGGGCGGATGGGGATACTGTCCACCGTGCCTTCAGAGAGGTCGGCGGTGTCGATAATCTGGTTCTGGGTGTTTAGGTAGATAACCCGGAAAACCTCTTTCTTGAGGTCGCGCATGGAGTGATAGAGGTAGTCAAAGATCTCTTCGGCTGATTTATATACCGGCTTGTCCACGATTTTCTGCTTGAGGAACTCTCTGGCTACCTCCCGCACCAGCTTGATGCCGAAGGCGCTGTGAGGGCCGACGCCCTTTACCTGCTGAAGCTCTTCGGGGGAGGCGGATAGCGCCCCCCTCAGGCTCTTGAATTTCTTTAAAATCTCCTTGGCTGGTTGCTTACAGTCCTTGCGGGGGGCACCCAGGGTCAGCAGCAGCTCGATAATCTCATAGTCGTGAAAGCCGGCCAGTCCCGACTTGAGGAACTTCTCCCGCAGTCTTTTTCTATGACCCGGTGCTGGTTCTTTCATCGTCATCGTTCGGCTCCTCGGCTGGCCTGAGGCTGTCTAAAATCTCCTGGGCCGGCTGGCGGTAGCTAGCGGCCACCATTATCCGGCAGGGGAGGCTGGAGACGCCCATAAACGATATGGCGTCCTGGGGGTTAATCACCGCCGGGATGCCGTTTTGCTTAAGGATATCCAGCCATATCTCGGCGGTCAGCTGGTCGGGGGCGGTGGTGAGCAACTCCCACCTCTTCTTCTTTTTAGCCATTGGCTTCTACCTTCAGCCCCTCCTCCCCCACCAGCTCCACCAGGCGCCGGTGGAGTTCGGGGCAGTAGCTGGTGTATATGTTGGACAGCTTGAGGTTAATTATCCTCCCCCCGTTGACCACGCTCAGGTTCACCTCGTCCCGGCCGGGGAAGTCCCTCAGGATGTCCACCAGCTGGTGCAGGCGGGCGGTATCGCCGGCGGCATCGCTGGTCTGGCTCAAGAGTATTAACAGCCGCTGCCTTTTGGCCGGGGGTGGGGGTGGTTCGGGCTCTTTAGCTGCGGCCGGTGCCGCCTCCGCAGCCGCCAGTGCCGGCTCGTAGAAACGGGCGCTGTCGCAGTTAATCTGCACCTCATCCTCCCGCACCCGTACCTTGCCCTGCACCACCACCTCGCTGCCTTCCTGCCACAGTTCCTTGGTGGCGGCATAGACCCTGGGCCAGACCATCGCCTCTATCTGCCCGCTGAAGTCCTCCAGCCGGACGCTGGCGAAGGGGCGGCTGTCGCGGGTCAGCAGATATCGGGCGGAGATAATCCTGCCGGCGACGACCACGTCCTGCCCGGCCAGCTCGGCGTCAATCTGGCCGCAGAAGATGGCGTCCGGGTTAGCCCCGCTGACGACGGGGCTGAACGGCTTCTCGGAGAAGCTCACCCCCATCAGCTCCTTTTCCCAGAGAGCCTTTTCCCGGTCGGAGACCTCCGAGGGCGCCATTTCGAGTTCGGCCAGCGGCACCGGGGCGGTATCCCCGAAGAGGTCGAACATGGTTGATTGCCCGGTCTCGCGCCGGCGCTGTTCCCGCTGGGCCAGGGCCAGGATGCGGCCGACGTTGTTGAGCAGGGCGCCCCGGTCGTCCAGGCAGTCCAGGGCGCCGGCCTTAATCAGGCTTTCCATGGCCCGCCGGTTGATGCCCCGCAGGTCAACCCGGCGGCAGAGGTCTTCAATTGATTTGAACTCGCCGTTCTTCTGGCATTCGGCCACCAGCGGCTCTACCGCCCCCAGCCCCACGTTCTTGATGGCGTTCAGCCCGAAGCGGACGGCGGTATTGCCCTCCCCGTCAGTCTCGATGGAGAAGTTGACCTGGCTGCGGTTCACGTCCGGCGGCAGCACGTTTATGCCCAGGCGGCGGCACTCGGCGACGGCGGTGGCCACCTTTTCCGACTGGTCGCTATGGGTGACCAGGAAGGCGGTGATGTACTCCGCCGGGTAGTTGGCCTTGAGGTAGGCGGTCTGGTAGGCGATGAGGGCGTAGCTTGAGCTGTGGGCCTTGTTGAAGGCGTAGCCGGCGAAGGGCTCGATGAGGGCGAAGACCTGGTCGGCGACATCGGCGGCGTAGCCCAGCTTCCTGGCGCCGCTCAAGAAATTACGCTTCTCCTTTTTCATCACCGCGGCAATCTTCTTGCCCATCGCCTTGCGGAAGATATCGGCCTGGCCCAGGCTGTAGCCGGCTAGGGCCTGGACGATGAACAGCACCTGGTCCTGGTAGACGATGACCCCGTAGGTCTCCTCAAGAATGCTGGCCAGCGCCGGGTGGGGGTAGCGGATTGGCTCCAGGCCGTGCTTGGCCTTGATAAAGGTTGGGATATGCTCCATGGGGCCGGGGCGGTAGAGGGCAATCATGGCGGCGATATCGCTGAAGGTGGTAGGCTTGAGCTCCTTGATGTAGCGGCGCATGCCGGCCCCTTCCAGCTGGAAGACGCCCGCCGTCTCCCCCGCGGACAAAAGGGTGAAGGTTTTGGCGTCATTCATAGGGATATTATGGAGGTCGATATCAACGCCGCGGCTCTGAGCGATAATCTCCCTGGCCTTGCCCAGTATGGTCAGGTTGGCTAGGCCGAGGAAGTCCATCTTGAGCAGCCCGATGCGGGCGATGTCCTCCATGCTGAACTGGGTCATCACTCCGCCTTCGCCGTTGCCCTTGCTCACCCTCTGCAGGGGGACGTAGTTGGTCAGCGACTCTTTGGCGATGACCACGCCGGCGGCGTGGGTGCTGGCGTGGCGGGAAATACCCTCCAGCTTCTGGGCGGAATCAACCAGATTACGGATGATTTTGTCATCGCTATAGATAGCCCGCAGCTCGCTGTTTTCCTCTAAAGCCCGCTCCAGGGTCATCCCTGGCCTGAATGGCACCAGCCGGGCGACGCGGTCAACCTCGCCGTAGGCCATGCCCAGCGCCCGGCCCACGTCCCTCAGGGCGGCCCTGGCCCCCAGGGTGCCGAAGGTGATAATCTGGGCGACGTGGTCCTGGCCGTATTTCTGAGATACGTAGCTGATGACCTCATCGCGGCGGTCATCCTGGAAGTCCAGGTCGATATCGGGCATCTCCTTGCGCTCTAAATTAAGGAATCGCTCGAAGACCAGCCTGTTCTCCAGGGGGTCGACCTCGGTGATGCCTAGGCAGTGCAGGACGATGCTGGCGGCGGCGCTGCCCCTCACCCCGAAGAGGATGCCGTGTTCCTTGGCGTAGCTGATGATATCCCAGACCACCAGGAAGTAGTTGGCGAACTGGGTCTGCTTGATTACCTCTAGTTCATAGTCCAGCCGCTGTTCTATCTCGGGGGTGGGCTGGGGGTAGTATCTGGCCAGGCTCTGGTGGCAGAGGTCGGCCAGGAACTGGTCGGCGGTCTTATTCCGGGGCAAATCCACCTCGGGGAGGTGGAGGCGTCCGAACTCAAGCTTGAGGTTGCACATCTCGGCGATGCGCCCGGTGTTTTCCAGGGCCTGGGGGATATCTTTATAAAGCTCGGCCATCTCCTGGGGGGTCTTGAGGTAGTAGAAGTCGCCGGCCATCTTTATCCTTTTCTCATCGTAGATGGAAGAGTTGGTGCCGATACAGAGCAGCAGGTCGTGGGAGGCGGCGTCCTCCCGGTAGATATAATGAACATCATTGGTGGCCACCAGTGGTATATCCAGCTCGGCGCTCATCGGGATGAGCGCCTGATTAACCTGCTCCAGCTCGGCGATAGGGTGCCTCTGTATCTCCAGGTAGAAGTCGCCGAAGGTCTGCTTATACCATAGCGCCACCTGCCTGGCTTCCTCAAGCTGTCCCCCCAGGATGAGGTGGGGAATCTCACCGCCCATGCAGGCGCTGAGGGCGATAAGGCCCTCATGGTGCTGCTCCAGCAGCTCTTTATCCACCCTGGGCCGGTAGTAGAACCCTTCCAGGTTGGCCTTGGTGGTGAGCTGGATGAGGTTTCGGTAGCCGGTCTGGTTTTTGGCCAGGAGAACTAGATGGTGGTGGTTTTTATCGGCGGCCTCGCGGCCGAAGCGGCTGTTGGGGGCGACGTAGACCTCGCAGCCGATGATGGGCTTTATCCCGGCCTCCCTGGCCTCCAGGTAGAACTGGATGGCGCCGTACATAGCGCCGTGGTCGGTGATGGCCAGGCTTTCCATGCCCAGCTCCCTGGCTCTCTCCACCAGCTGCGGGATGCGGCACATGCCGTCGAGCAGGCTGTATTCGGTATGAACGTGGAGATGGCTGAACATGGCTACCGACTATTATAGCATAGGGTCGGTTTTAGAGGATACGCTTTTTAGCCCCTTTTTCTCCCGCGGAGTCTGGTCTCTCTGCGGGCTTGGGCATCCTGGTTGCGGCGTTTCTCAGCGTCGCTCTCAATGATGAGGGGAGGCACCTCGGTGGGTTTTCTACTCTCGTCCAGGGAAACATAGGTGAGAAAGGCCGAAGCGTTATGACGGATTTCTCCGGTCAGCGGGTTCTCCGACTCTACTCGTACGCCGACCTCCATTGAGGTCCGGCCCACCAGGTTTAGACTGGCTTTAAGGAAGAGGACATCCCCAATAAAGACGGGTTGCAGAAAATCTATACGGTCAACCGAAGCGGTCACTATATTCGTTTGAGCGTGACGTTGGGCAACTATGGCCCCGGCCATGTCTATCAGCTTCATTATGACGCCACCATGTACATTTCCGGCCTGATTGGCGTCCTGAGGTGACATCGGCTGTACCATAACAACACTGGTCTCACTAACCCTCTTTGCCTCCATTTCCCCTCCTTTCCCATGGACTTGCAATAGCTGACACCTAATCATACCTCCATACCTCAGTTTTATTCAATACTCAATTAAAATTGTTATTTCCCACCACGAAAGTGTAAAATCTTAAAGAAGATGAAAGCTCTGGGCGTTGCCGCTAGATGGGTCTTGATACTCTGTCTGCCTTTTCTATTGTTTACCGCCAGCCTGGCCTGGGCGATAAACAGCCTCTGGCTCTATAACTACGGCTTTGAGAAGTACGGCATCAGCCAGGTTACCGGCCTCTCTGAGACTGAGCTGGAGAAGGTGGCCGCTGGCCTGGTTGGCTACTTCAACTCCGATGAAGAGTATATCAGCCTGACCGTGGTCAAGGACGGCCAATCGTTCGAGCTTTTCAACTACCGCGAGACTATCCACCTCAGGGATGTCAAAAAGCTGATATGGCTGGACTACCGGGTTTTGCTGGGGACGCTGCTCTATATCCTGGCCTATGCCGGTGTCTGCCTGTTCTGGCGCCGGCCAAGGTACTGGCGAAATCTGGGCTGGGGGGTGGTGGGGGGAAGCGCCCTGACCCTGGGGCTGATGCTGGCCCTGGGGGTGGTCAGCATCTTCGACTTTAACTGGCTCTTCTGGCAGTTCCACGTCATCAGCTTTACCGCTAACGACTTCTGGCTGCTTGACCCGACCAGGGACTACCTCAAGATGCTCTTCCCCGACGGCTATTTCTATGACGTCGTCCTGTTCTGTGCCCTGGGGGTAGCCGGGGCGGCTGTGATTCTGGGTGGCCTAAGCGGGCTGTGGCTGAGATTTGGCCGAAAAAGTGTTACAGCTTAGCTAGCTGTACCTTTCTTCCTTCCAGGGGTCGCCGTGGTTGTGGTAGCCGTGCGTTTCCCAGAAGCCGGGGCGGTCTTCGGCGGTGAACTCGATGCCCACCACCCACTTGGCGCTCTTCCAGAAATAGAGCCGGGGCACCACCAGCCTCACCGGGTAGCCGTGCTGTGGGGTCAGCGGCTCGTTATTGTGCTTGACGGCGAATAGTACGTCGGGCTGGAAGAAGTCTTCGAAAGAGAGGTTGGTGGTGAAGCCCCCTTCAGAGTGGACGGTGACGAACCTGGCCTCTGGTAATATATTGACCAGCTCCCGTATTGCGCCGGCGCTGGCCCCCTCCCAGAGGTTGTCCAGCTTTGACCAGCCGGTGACGCAGTGGATATCGGCGAAGACCTTTACCATCGGCAGCGCTAGGAACTCCTCATAGCTGAGCTTGCGTTCTTTCTCTACCAGGCCGGAGATGGTGAACGTCCAGCGGTAGGCATCAATTTTGGGGACGCTGCCGTGGTGGAGCGCTGGCCACTTCTCGGTGACTCTCTGGCCGGGGGGGACTCTCTGCTGCCTTTGCGTGTCCGGGCTTTTGATTGGTTCTTCGGCCAAGCTATTGTTCCTGTCTTTTCGTTAACTATACCCCGAACCGGGCTGCCCTGTCACCGTTAGGCTTTGTCCGAGACCAGCTTGGCGAAGCGGGCGAAGGAGCGGTCGTAGGTCTTTTCCACCTCGGGGGGAAAGACGCAGGCGGGCAACTCGTCCATTTTCAGGTGGTAGGCGATGCATTCGCAGCACTTGCCTTTCCGTGAGCAGGGCTCGTAGGTACAGTTACAGCGGGCTTTATTGGCTTCAATATTACATTCCATTTAATTCCCCCCGTTTTTAACCAGTGTTTTGTTTCCCATACCCGCCCGCCCAAAAGGGTTTCACCCTCTTAGACTTCCTTGCCCCTCCCCCTGTTTGGTAGAGATATTATTCCTTCTCCCCCAGAGGGGAGATTAGTCCCCTTCTCCCCAAGAGGCGGGTGGGTATCTCCACTATGCCCCCTAAGGGAGAGTGGAGAGAGGTGTAACCTCTATGGGTGGGAGGGTGGGAAGAGAAACCATAGTTAAAGTAGGGGTGGGGTTTAGAAACAAAATCATTTATCCCCTACAGTGTTTTTCTTATTAGCTGGGACAGCTCGGCCAGAAGCTCTAAAGCGCGGGCGGCGGCCTCCGGGGTATCCAGCGAGGCCAGGGTGCAGCTTGGGGTGAGCAGGCTCTGCCTTAAGAGCTGCTTAAAAGAAAGGCCGTTCCGTGTGAAGGGCGCTGCGGCTTCCTCTAAACGGTCTTTGAGGCTGGCCACCGTCTCTTTCTCCAGCGAGGCCTGGTCGTTGGGGACGATGCCCCAGGCAACCGCCCCGCCTCTATCCAGCAGCTTTTTCACCTCTTCAGGGTAGAGGCTGAGCGACCGGGCGTAGTTGTAGGCGTCGAAGCTAACGATGTCCAGGCCGGTGCCGAGCACTACCGACCAGTCGGTGTTGCCGCAGCAGTGGACTCCCTTAAGCCCCTCGATGCCCCGGAAGACCTCGTCCAGCAGGCTTTTCACCTTCTCCGCCGACAGGGGCACCGAGACCGAGCCGAAGGAGGCCATATAGGGCTCGTCAACGAAGATGATGGTGTTGGCCGATATTCTCTTTAGCTCCTTCTCCTGCCAGGCCGCCTTGAGCCTTAAGAATTTAGCCACGGCGTCACCCAGAATATCGTCGTAGATTACCGATTTGCCCTCGCTATCGGTAATGGTCAGCCCCCAGGTGACCGGCCCGGTCACCTGCCCCTTGACCGCCAGCGGCGACAGGTTTTTCAGAGCCAGGAAGGCGTGCAGCCCGGCGGCGTAGTCGGCGCTGATGGCGTATTTATCGTAATCGTTCTCCAGATAGGCGGTATAGAGCTTCTCCAGGGCCTTGTCCAAATCTTTAGCGCGGTCAACATAGATTTTATCGTCGGTCACCGTTATGCCGGGAAAGCCCTGGCTGAACTGGGCGTACATGTTCTCCCTGAAGGCGCGCCTGGGCAGCTGCGGCCAGCAGGGGACCTCCCTGAGGTATCTGGCCACCTGGGCGCAGGCCGCATCAGGGTCGGTCTGGGGCATGCTGCCGATGGCCGTCGGCAGGCAGTTGAACTCTAGAGCGGTCACGGTTAAGCCTTGTCTCCTTTCAGGTAGTTGCCGATGAGCAGGGCCAGCTTCTTTTTCTGCTCGGCCGGTATGAAACTGCCGCCGGTGGCGATGGCCACCCTCATCGCCGAGACGCACTCACACTGGCGCTCATCGGGCAGCCAGGTCACCGCCAGCTTGATGATTTCCTTGATGGTGTCAACGTTCTTATGCAGGATATCCAGGATGACATCAACCGCCAGCGGCTCGGCCTGTTCATGCCAGCTATCGTAGTCGGTGACGCTGGCGATACTAGCGTAGCAGATTTCCGCCTCCCGCGCCAGCTTGGCCTCGGGGCTTGAGGTCATGCCGATGATATCGGCGTCCCAGGAGCAGTAGAGCTTTGATTCGGCGCGGGTGGAGAAGGTGGGGCCCTCGATGGTCACGCAGGTCGCCCTGGGGTGCACCTCCGCCCCCAGCTTCTGCCCCGCCCGGAACAGGATGCCGCTTAAGATCGGGCAGAATGGGTCGGCGAAGGGAATGTGGGCGACCAGGCCCTCACCGAAGAAGGTGCTTTCTCGCTGGCGGGTGAGGTCAATAAGCTGGTCGGGGATGACCAGGTGGCCGGGCTTGAACTTTAATTTGAGGGCGCCCACGGCGTTGACCGAGATGAGCCACTCCACCCCCAGCGACTTCAGGGCGTAGATATTGGCCCGGTAGGGGACTTCCGAGGGAAGAAGGCGGTGCCCCTTACCGTGGCGGGGCAGAAAGGCAATGCTCGTTCCCTCCAGCATGCCCACGGTTATAATATCGCTCGGCTTACCGAAGGGGGTATCAAGCTCAAGCTCTTTTTTAGCGGTCAGCCCCTCCATGTCATACAGCCCACTCCCGCCGATAACACCTATTCTGGCTTTGGCTTTAGCTTTAGCGCTTGGCATGGCCGGCCTCCTTTTACCATTTGCGACATTGTTGCCTTGACAGGATTACCGCAATGTGGTACATTTGTGACAGCGGGTAAGTCCTGCGTTAAGTGTGTCACCGGAAGGTGGCATAAACTAGCTGTAAGCTAGTCACTCGCAGGGTCCGCTTTTTTATTTACTGAAGAATAACCTCCTGTCGCTTTTAACTTTTCCTTGAATAATATTAAATAATTTATAGTTACTTGAGTTGTACCTTCTAAAAATGCTGTTGCAAATAATATCTATCCCCTGAATAGCATACGCTTGGTGTGAATCTAAGTGGTTAATATGCAAGTCAATATCTTGTCTTTTAGCTTCATACCATATTTTGTACTTTAAATAATCATTAAAGTTAAACCCGGAAGTAACAGAAGTGATTCTCTTATCTACTTCTACAATTATTCTTGAATTTACCCGTTCCTCTAAAGCTCGCTCAACTAGTGATAGACCGACCATATAATTATACAGGATATTCGTATTTGTCCTCAGTCTTGGTTCCACATTGTCTTTTTTAACAGTTATGGCATGTATTTCTATGTCTAGTTTAGCGAGCTCATATAGCAAATCTTTCTTGATAATCTTCTTGGTAGTATTCCCCTTTAATTCCACATTACGGGGGATGTGATATTTTATCTTTACCTTTTTAACGCACCTTCTAAATGGAATAGGGTTTTCCATAGTAACAAAGGCAATGGTGAAATATCTGGTGCCTCCTTGCCCAAACCCCAAATCTCCTGATTCATCTAGGTAAACGTACATCATATATTATCTGTTGTCCCCCTCTTTCAATGGGGGAGAGGTTCGGGAGAGGGGGCGCAGCCCCCTCTCCCCATAATTCCCCCTTCCCTTTATAAATCCCCAAGGGAAGGGGGTCAGGGGGGATAGGTTTCAAATTAACTCCTTTATACCCTCCTCAAAAGGTTCCCGTATTATACCACCATCAGTAATGATTGCCGAGATATAGGGGTGGGGGGTAACGTCAAAGGCGGGGTTCAGGGCTTGAGTGCCCTCCGGAGCGATAGAAACCCCCTGGATATGGGTAACCTCTTCAGGGCTTCTCTGTTCGATGGGGATTTTATCACCCGAGGCCAGCGAGGGGTCAACGGTGGTGAGGGGGGCGGCCACGTAGAAGGGGATGTTGTTCTCTTTAGCCAGCACCGCCAGGGTATAGGTGCCGACTTTATTGGCGGTATCGCCGTTCAGGGCAATCCTATCGGCGCCGACGATGACGCAGCTAACCTCGCCTTTACTCATAAAGTAACCGGCCATGGAGTCGGTGATGAGGGAGAAGGGGATATCTGCCTCTTTAAGCTCCCAGGCGGTGAGGCGTGCCCCCTGGAGGAGGGGGCGGGTCTCGGTAGCCAAGACTTTGAGCTTTTTGCCCTGCTGATAAGCTTCTATAATTACCCCCAGAGCGGTGCCGTAGCCGGCGGTGGCCAGCGGGCCGGTGTTGCAGTGGGTTAAAACAGTAAAGCCGTCCTTAATTAAATCGGCGCCGAGTTTACTGAGCCTCAGAGTGGCCTTGGCCTCTTCGTTGTGGATGGCGATGGCCTCGGCTACAAGAGCTTTCTTAATCTGCTCAACGTCTTTTGCGGACTCAGCCGTTCGCTGCATCTTCTCAAGAGCCCGGAAGAGGTTGCGGGCGGTGGGCCTGGTTGAGGCTATAGACTTAATAATGCTCTTAAGTTCTTTGATGAATTCGGCTTTTGTGGCCGCCTTTATTCTAAGGCCACCCAGCGCCACGGCATAGCCACCAGCTACCCCGATAGCCGGAGCGCCCCTTATTTTCAATTCGGCGATGGCTGAGGCTATTTCCTGATAGTTGCCCAGCTCCAGGTAGGCCTCTTTTCCGGGAAGCCCGGTCTGGTCGAGGATTTTTAGCCTATCGCCCAGCCATTCTATCGCTTTCATCAGGCTCTAGCTACGCATACTCCTTCGGAATAGTATGATGCCGATAGCGAAGATGGCCACCGCCCAGCCCACCAGAAAGAGCAGGTCGGTGCCTACCGCCTCCAGCCCCACCCCCCGGATGAGGACACCCCGCGCCGCCTCGATGGTGTGGGCGTAGGGGAAGGCGAAGGCGACGGCGCGGATATAGGACGGCATCAGCTCTATGGAGAACCAGCAGCCGGAGAGCATGGCCAGGGGCATGGAAAAGAGCCAGGCCAGGGGCTCGGCCTGAGTTTCCGACCTGGAGAGCGAGGCGATGACCATGCCGATGCCGACGCTGCACAGCCCGGCGAGGAAGAAGATGATAAAGGCCAGCCCGAGGTTGCCGACGATATCCATGCCCATCGCCCAGGCGCCGAAGACGAAGATTACTATCTGGGCGACGGTGATGGCCACGTTGGACAGGGAGTAGCCCCCAATGAAATCCACCGGCCGGGTGGGGGTGGTCAGCAGGCGGGAGAGCATGCCCTTTTCCCGGTCGCGCACTATTGTCCGTGCCGAGGTCGGTATTAATATCAGCAGGCCGAAGGTTATTATTCCCGGGCCGATGAAGTCGATATAGCCAATCTGGTTCTCGACGTGGATGGGCTCGGCGTCAACGGTCACCGGCACCTCTATCCGGGCGAAGGCGCGGGTGACCTCGTTGATGATGGTGATGAGCTGCTGGGATATCATCACGTCGCTTTCGTCGTAGGTCATATTCAGGGTGATATCGGCTTTTTCACCCTGCCAGTTTTGGGCTACCTGCTGGCCGAAACCGGGCGGAATGACGATGTAGGCGTTTAGCTCGCCGAACTTGAGGTCCTTGAGGGCGGTATCGGTATCGTCGTAGCTGGAGACCTCAAGCCCCGGCACCATGGGCAGCGCCTGGCTGGCGAAGGCCTGCGATACTGCGGTGTTGTCCTGGTCGACCACGCCGATAGCGAAGCTGGGCGCCTCGTTGCCGCTGAAGATGGCCCCGAAAAGCAGCATAAACACCAGCGGGAAGCCGAGCAGGAAGCCCAGCGCCAGCGGGTCCCGGTAGGTCTCCTTGAGAGCGCGGCTGGCCAGAGCCAGTAATCTCATTCTCTCAGCTCCTTGCCGGTTATCTGCAGGAAGACGTCGTCCAGCGTTGGCTCTTTGATGTAGGCCGAGCGGACGGTAGCCCCGGCGGCGTGCAGGGTGTCAACGATTTCCTGGAAGCTGAGCTGCCGGTCGCTTATTTTAAGGGTGTCCCCGGTTAGCTCGACCTCGGCGTATTTGGTCCTTATTGGCTCTACCGCCTGCGGGCTCAAGTCCTGCGCCTGGATAACCATGGTCTGTTTTTCCAGCAGGCTGTTTTTGAGCTCGTGGCTGGTGCCTAGGGCGGCGATTTTGCCTTCATCCATAATGCCGATGCGGTCGGCCAGGAAGTCGGCCTCGTCCATATAGTGGGTGGTGAGCAGGATGGTCTTTTCCCGCTTGAGCTTATTGATGTATTCCCAGACGGCCCGCCGCGCCTGGGGGTCGAGGCCGAGGGTAGGCTCGTCGAGAAAGACCACCTGGGGGTCGTGCACCAGCGCCATCATTATGGTGAGCCGCCGCTTCATACCCCCGGAGAACTTGCGCACCTGGTCTTTGGCCCTGGACTCCAGTCCCATTGTTTTCAAAAAATCCTGCGTCTTGGTCTTGAGCTGGCTGGCGTTCATGCCGTGGAGCCGGCCGATAAGCTCAAGGTTTTCCCGGGGGTTGAGGTGCTCGGAGGTGACCGTCTCCTGGGGTGACACCCCGATGATTTCCTTGACCTGGAAGGGCTGCTTGAGGATGTCATAGCCCATGATGCGGGCGGTGCCGCCGCTGGGCTTCAAGAGGCAGCAGAGAATGTTGATGGTGGTGGTCTTGCCGGCGCCGTTGGGGCCGAGCAGGGCGAACAACTCCCCCTTTTTAATGCCGAGGTCGATGCCGTCCACTGCCGTCAGGTCGCCGAACTTCCGGCTCAGGTTCAGGGTCTGGACGGCGAAGCCGTTATCTGGCGAAGCCACTACTGCCTCCTTTCTTGTTTCCAAGGGTAATAATAGCACTTTTTACCTTTGGGCAATAGGTATTTTCTAATCCTTGACACGGCTTATCGCCTCAAAGTAAACTCTCTGGTATGGCCAAAACTTTATCCGGCATAGCCAAGCTGAAGGGCAAGGTCGGGGTGGCCTGGGAGCCCCGGGAATACCTGATTGAGGGGGAGATGATACGCCGCTTCGCCCGGGCCGTTGGCGACGATAACCCCCTCTGGCAGGACGGCAGCATCGCCCCGCCCACCTTTACCCTCTCTATCGGCTTCGAGCAGTTCGTCGATGACCTGATGAAGCTGACTACCTTCAACACCGTGCTCATGGGCAGCACCGAGATAGAGAGCTACCAGCCGGTAAAGCGGGGCGATACCATCACCGTCGTCTTTAAAATCAGCAACCTCCGGGAGAGAAAGGGCCAGATGGGCAGTATGGCCTTCATGACCTTCGACAGCAGCTATAAAAACCAGGAAGGGGAGCTGGCGGCCAGGTGCCGCCAGATGGTTATCGGCTATTAAAATGAGCCAGCAACGATATTATCAGGACGTCAGGAAGGGCGAGGAGGTCGCCCCGCTGGTCAAGGTGCCGACCACCCGCCAGCTGGTGATGTGGGCCGGGGCGGTGGGCGACTATATGCCCATCCACTACGACCAGGAATACGCCCGCAGCCGGGGGCTGGAGGGGGTTATCGTCCACGGACAGCTGGCGGGGGCTTTCCTGGGGCAGCTGATGACCGACTGGGCGGGGGAAAAGGGCTGGCTGCGCACGCTGAGCTGCAGCTATAAGGGGATGAACTACCCCGGTGAGACTATTACCCTGCGGGGTAAGGTGACCGGGAAATACGTCAAAAAGGGTGAGCACCTGGTTGAGTGCAGCCTATGGGCGGAGAACCCCAAAGGCGAGAAGACCGCCTCGGGGACGGCAGTGGTGGTGCTGCCCTCCCGGGCTGATAAAAAGCAGAAAGGAAGGGAAGGACGATGGGCCAGAGATTAAAGGATAGAGTGGCTATTGTCACCGGCTCCAGCCAGGGTATTGGCAAGGCGATTGCCCTGGCGCTGGCGGAGGAGGGGGCTAAAGTGGTGACCAATAACCGCCGTCCCGGTGCCGAGGGCGGCGATGCCGAGACGGTGGCCAAGGAGATTAAGGCGATGGGTGGGGAGGCGGTGCCCTTCTACGGCAGCGTCTCCGAGTTTGACGTCGCTGAGAAGATAGTCAAGACGGCGGTGGACAGCTTCGGCAGGATTGATATCGTGGTCAATAACGCCGGTGCCGACGCCCCGCGTATGGTCTGGAACATGAGCGAGGAGGAATGGGACCGCAGCGTTGACTCCTTCCTTAAGGGTTCTTTCAACTGCATCCGCTTCGCCTCTGGCCCGATGCGGGAGCAGAAGTGGGGACGGATAATAAATACCACCTCGACCGCCTGGCTGGGCACGGTGGGGCACTGCAACTACGGGGCGGCCAAGGCCGGGCTGGTGGGGCTGACCCGGGCGGTGGCCCGGGAGGTGGGGCGGTACGGGGTGACCTGCAACGCCTACGCCCCCACCGCCGCCACCCGCTTTACCCTCAGTGATGAGATAGTGGCCGGCTTTAAGAAGAGGTACGAGGCTGGTTTGATGACTAAGGAACGGTTTGAAGAATTGACCAACCCGCCCAAACCGGAGACAGTGGGGCCGTTTATCGTTTACCTCTGCACCGAGGAGGCGGCTGACATCAACGGGCAGGTCTTCGACGTCACCGGCGGCGATATCGCCATCTACTCCGAGCCGGTGAAGAAGAAGACCATCACCAAGAAGCAGGGGCTGTGGACGGTGGCGGAATTAATCGAGCAGGTGCCCAAGGTACTGCTGGAGGGCTATAAGAACCCGGCCCCGCCCCAGAAGGACTAAAAGGGGGGAGGCAGCTTCTTTTTACTCTTGCCCATCAGATAGGCGTAGTAGCTGGAGGAGGTGTAGAGGGGGGCTAAGGGGTTGTGGCCGGTTACCCTGTCCTTGACGGCGATAACCGTCACCGGGCGCTGGCAGTAGCTGATGAAGAGGGTATCGTGGCCGATGCAGAGCCCCAGCATCACCGCCAGGTCAACCTTCTCCGAGTTTAATATCTCGGCCTGGGCGATGGGGTTGCACATCGACTCCCAGTTTTGGGCGCCGCCAATCTTTTCCTCGGGTGCAATACCGATGTTTTCCTTGGCTACTGCCCCCACCTTGCAGCAGACCGAGACCACCTCGAAGCCGTTGTTTTCCAGTATCTCGGTCAAAGTACGTGCCTCGTTACCCAGGCCGACGCAGAAGGCCAGCCCCAGCTTTTGGTAGCCGCACTTCCGGGCGAACTGGATTAGCTCTAAAATTCGGGGGTTTCTGGGCTTTCTCAGGCCGCCGGGTAGCTGCTCGTAGGCCTCAAACTCCTGTTTTGAGGCCTGCCGGGCGAACTCCTTTACCTCCGGCTTATTGTACTCGGCGGCCGCCTTTTTGATTACCTCGGGCAGGTTTTTCATCGGGCAGAAGGCGGGCAGTTTGTCCATCGGGGGGGTCTCCCCGGCCTTGATGGTGGGGTGGCAGTCCCCCCTAACGCAGCGGGCACAAGCCGGGCTTGATTTGGCGGTCACCTGAGCTCCTTCTCCAGCCACTGCCGGCGGTACAGCTCCATGATAACGAAGTCATAGCCGTCCCGCCTGAGGTGGCCGCAGGCGGTGAAGCCGCACTTGGCGAAGCACTTCTGCGCCCGGGTGTTATCGACCAGGGTCTTTAAGTAAATCCGGTTGAGCCCGGTCTCCCGGAAGATAATATCAAGCAGGCTGGTAACGACGTCAACGCCGTAGCCCCTGTCCCAGTAGCCGCGGTTGCCGATCATGATGCCCAGCTCGGCTTCGCCCCGCTTGTAGTTGATGGCATAGTAGGTGCAGTTGCCGATGTGCTCGCCGTCCAAGGTCTCGATGGCGAAGCGCTGCCTCCGGGTCGGGGGGTAGCGCAGCTCGACGGCATAGCGGGCCAGGTAGTCGGGGTAGCTGAGCGACTGCGGCGGGACGGCGTCGAGCGCCGCCAGCTCGGGGTCGGTCTGCCAGCGGTAGTCGAGGCGGGCATCGCCCAGCCTCTTTTCCCGCAGCCTGGTCTTGCCGTCGCTAGTCATGCTAGTCTTCCGCGAAGTTTTCAATCTGGGAGAACAGCGGGTCCTCCTCGGCTTCCATCTGCGATAGTGCCTGCTCGGCCGCCCCCTTAATTGCCTCATCGGGGTGGTTAAGGCACTTCTCCAGGCAGCCCTTGGCCTCGGGGCCGCCTATCTTGCCCAGCGCCTGTATTACCTCCAGCCGCACATCGACATCCGGGTCGTTGACAATCTCGCAGAGATAAGAGGCGGCCTCCTCCTCCCCCAGTTCTCCGCAGGCGCCGGCGGCCTCGTAGCGTATCTCGGCATCGGTATTAGCCAGCTCCTTGAGCAGGATGGGCAGCCAGGCGGGGTTGCCGCTCTTGCCCATGGCGAAAAGGGCGCTGATTTTAAACATATTATTGCCGCTCTGATAGGCCTGGGCGATGGCCTTGTTCATCTGGGGTAAAGTTAGCGACGAGGCCGCTTCCAGGGCGCGGCGCTTGACCTCCACCGGCTTGTCCTGGTCATTGATTACCGCCAGCAGGCTCTGGGATATCCTGGCTTTGTAGCTGGGGCGCAGCTTGTCCAGCTCGGCCAGCAGGGCGAACTTGCCCAGCGCGGTGGCCGCCGCCGCCTGCACCGCCTCCGAGCCGTCCTTCTCCAGAAGCTCAATCAGCGGTTCAATCAGCGACGCCTCCTCGTTTTCCCACAGGCCCTCGATGGCCTTGCTCCTCACCTCGGCGTCCTCGTCCTTGATACACCCTTTAAAGATGCCGTCAAAGTCAAGCTCAAAGTTGTCCTCGGCCAGCTCGACCAGGCGGTAGATTATCTGCCGCCGCCTTTTCGGCTCGATGGTGGGCCAGGCCTGCTCCAGCTGCTTCAGCTCGGCCGGGTTCAGACCGGACAGGTCGGTCAGCCATGAGTCCGATAGCTTGGTATCCGGGTTAACCAGCTTGGCTATGGTCTGCTCCACTGGCGGCGGCAGGGCCGGTTCCATCGGCTATTCCTCCTCTTCCTCCCCGCTTTCCCAGATGGGCTGGGTAAAGTGGTCAATGTACTCCCCCATGGCCTCGTCGGCCATCTGTTTCATCCGGCTGGCGCTCTCCCTGGCGATATCGGCCAGCTCGGTAAAATCGATTTCAATATCGAGCATCCTGGTCAGTGCCCCCAGCACCGCCAGCGCTGCCGCTGGGTTCTGGATGCGGGTGGCGTACATCGGCACCTCACCCAGCAGGCAGATGCCCTCCAGGCCCCGCTCCTTGGCTACCCCCAGCAGCAGCCCGTTCAGGCCCGATATCTGCAGGTTGCCCTTCTGGGCCAGGTCGTATTTTTCCAGTTCCGGCCTTATCTGCGGGTCGGTGGCCACCCCCCACACCCGGGACTCCTCGCTGTGGTGCATGCGGCTCAGGGCGGCGGCGCAGGTATAGACCCGGCTGGCCTTGAACCTCTCGGCGACATCGAGGACACAGTTGGCCAGCTCGTAGCCTTTAGTTATCGGCTGGTCCTCGCCGATAAATAGTATTATATCACTGCTGCCGGCCTTGTTCTTCCAGTAGTAGAACTGGCTCTGGGGGAACTGCGGCTCCTCGACGACATTGTCCCGGGCGACGACACCGATGGCGTCGAAGAAGACCGAGGGCTCGATTTCCCCCAGATCCTTGAAGTCCAGCTTGCGCAGCAGATAGCTGGCGGCGATTACAGATACGTTGCCGATGCCGGGCCAGGAGGCCAGCATCACCGGCGATTTGAGCCTGGGACGGGCGTAGAGCCTGATTATTTCATTCATTAGGCTAAGTCCCTTTTCTCAAGAGGGGCTTTGCCCCTCTAACTCCCCTGATTATTTGCTGGCCACCGAAAGGAGGGGGCAGTAGAGGGGTGGGGTATAGAGAAAGCCGCCCACCCACTCCGCCCGGCTGCCGATAGCGGTGACCTCTTTAAGAACCTGATAGACATTACCGGAGACCATAGTATTTTTCACCCTACCCACTATTTTACCACTTTCTACTTTATAACCTAAAAGGACGTTGCCGCTGAAATCGCCGCCGAGGATGTTGCCCTGCTCGGCGCCCATGAGCTGCTCGATGACCAGCCCCTCTTTGATGTCCTTTATCATGTCATCCATAGAGGTCTGGCCGGTGGCGATGATAAAGCTGCTGGGGGAGGGGGCCGGTAAGCCGCCACCCCTGTCGCCGCTGCCGGTGCTTTTAGTTTTAGCCAGGGCTGCGGTCTGTAAATCGTAGAGAAAGTGAGATACCACCCCGCCTTCGATAAGGGGGGTGCGCTGGCTGGCGACGCCTTCGTCGTCGCAGGGGCGGCTGTTGGGGCGGAAGGCTAAAGTGGGGTCGTCCCAGAGCGATAGCTTTTCGTCAAAGACTTTTAGACCCAGCTTGCTGCCGATGGGGGAGGCCCCCTGCAGCACCGTCTTGCCGTTGAAGGCCATCATCAGGGAGGGGACTAAGGCGCTGGCCAGCCCGCGGGGGGTGAAGACTACCGGCAGCTGCTTGGTCGGCACCGCAGCCGGATTTTTGGCCAGTTCCAGCTGCCGGATTACCACCTCGGCTATATCTTTGGGTCGGGTCAGGGGGTGGCCGGAGCTCTGGCTCTCGCCGACGAAGAGCATGTCGGTGCCCCGGATGAGGCTGCCGTAGATGCCGATGCCGAAGATGCTTTTCTTATACTCCGCCTGCCCGCCCCTTGAATTTATCAGCTTTACCGAGACCGTGTCCCTGCCCACCAGGGCCTCGCAGAGAATGTCCGGGGTATGCCGGGTAATCAGTTCGATAAGCTCCTGGCCCAGCTGGCCCATCTTCTCTATCGGGGTGGCCTCGACGGCGGGGTCAAAGATATCTATTGCGGGGTAAGAAGTCTGGGGGGGAAGTTCGAATTTTACCGGCATGCCGAACTGGGCGGTCTCGGCGGCGCTGTTTATCAGGTTCTTAATGTCGCCCAGTTCGGTGGTGGTGGCATAGCCCAGCCGACCATCTTTGATAAGGCGTAAGGCGACACTGGTGCTCTGCTTGCTCTGGATATGTTTCAGGCGGTTGGTCTCGAACTGGGCGGTGGTCTCCTCGGCGGAGACGGTAAAGACCTCGGCGGCCTCGGCTGCCTTTTTGGTTTGAGCCAGTATCGCTTCCACTAGCTGCCTCCCACCAGGCACTGGCTGATTCGGATGTGGGGGCTGCCGTTGGAGACGGGCAGGGGCATCTGCCCGCCCTTGCCGCAGCCGCCGCCCTGGTTCATGTCCAGGTCGTTGCCGATGGCGTCGATATTGTTGAGGGTGGTGAAGACGTTGCCGGTGAGCACCACCGGCCTCAAAGCCTCGGCGAGCTTGCCGTTACGAATCATGTAGGCCTCTCCGGCGGAGAAGGTGAACATCTCCATGCTGGTGGTGCCGCCGAACCAGTTCTTGGCGTAGACGCCTTCTTTGATGTCGGCGATGATATCGCTAAATGAGGCCTGACCCGGCTCGATGTAGGTGTTGGTCATGCGGACAATGGGCGGGTAGCGGTAATTTAGGGCGCGGGCATTGCCGGTGGGCTTTTCCCCCATTTTAGCCGCGGTCTCCCGCGAGTGGAGCCGCCCCACCAGCCTGCCTTCTTTTATAAGATAGGTCTTAGTGGCCGGCACCCCCTCGTCGTCGTATTTATAGCTGCCGCGAAGGTTGGGGCGAGCGGCGCTGTCAACGATATTAAGCTCTTTAGAGCCGAACTGCTTGCCCAGAACCATTATCTCCCGGAGGCGGTCGTTTTCATAGACGAAATCGGACTCGGAGAGGTGGCCGAAGGCCTCGTGGACGAAGACGCCGGCCAGCACCGGGTCTAAAACCACGGTATATTGGCCTCCTTTTACCTGCGGGGCGGATAAAAGCGCTACGGCGTGTTTGACCATCACCTCTACCTCTTTATGGAGGCCACGTATGGCGTCGAAATCGCCGCGGCTGCCCAAGCTCAGGCCCGACTGCTGGACATCGCCGTCCCCAGCGGCCACCGCGCTCAGGCGCAGGGTAATGTCCGTCCTCTGTTGCTCGATATGGCTGCCCGGTGAGCTTAAGAATATGGTCTTTTTGTGGCTGTCGGCGTAGCCGATGACCGAGGTCTGTAGCCTGGGGGTGGTCCAGATAATCTGGTTGTATTCGTCGAGGAGCTTCTTCTTCTCGGCCAGGGGGATGGTAAGCGGGCTGTCTTCTTTGCTGGCCACGGTGTCAACGACGGCTTTAACGGGGGCGAGCTGGCTTTTTTCTCTGCCCACCAGCGCCGCCTGCTTTACCGCCAGCTCGATGCGGTTAGGGAGGTCATTGAAATCGTTAAAGCTGACGAAGCCCCAGCCGCCCCTGACCAGGGCGCGGATATTGCCGCCGGCGGCGGCCGACTGGCCGATTGACTCCAGCTCTTTACCCCGGTAGGTGATATGGCTGCGCTGGCTCTCTTCCAGGCGGGCCTCGATATAGTCGGCTTTATATTTTTTGAGGTCTTCAGCTATACGGCTGGCGGCGGCTTGGATATCGGGCATGACAAGAATAGTTTACCCAGCCGCCTGCCGAACTGTCAATTTGAGGCTATTCGTGAATCCGGCTCAGGTACCAGATATCATCGGGCATATCCCGGTAGATATCGCAGACCAGCCCCTTGCTGGTCTTGACCATGAAATAAGTCCGGCTGACCTCCTTGCCCCACCACTCCTCGGCCTGCTGCCAGCTCCGGTATACCCTGGTTATGCGCTGTTTCTCTCCGTTTCTGGACAGGGTCAGAGGTACACCCTTGATATTCATCGTTACCTTCAGTTCCTCCGGTTTTTCCAGTATCTTGGCCAATTCTAGACCTCCCTCTAGTTATAACTTACGCAACACGGCGATTACCTTGCCCTGAATCTCTATCTCTTCCGGCCTGAAATACATCGGTTTCATCTCTCGGTTGGCCGGCTGCAGTCTGATGCGGCCTTTTTCCCGGTAGAGCTTCTTTAGAGTTACCTCCTGCTGGTTTTTAAGCCAGACCGCCGCCAGCTCGCCGTCCTCCACCGTGCTGGCCGGCTGGATCAGGACGATGTCGCCGTCATCAACCAGGGCGTCAATCAGGGAAGTGCCCTTTACCCTCAGGGCGTAGACGTCTTTTCTGTCCTGGGTAAGCTCGCCGGTGAGCTGGATGGTCTCCTCGGGGGTGGCCGTCCAGGCGTCGGGGGCGGGCACCGGTATCGGCCGGCCGGCGGCAATTGTGCCCAGCAGGGGAACTCTGGTGATGGCCTCCCGCCTCCTCTCCACCAGCTGGATGCTGCGGAAGACCTCCGGGTCGCGGCGGATAAGGCCCTGCTCCTCCAGCATATTGAGGTGGTACTGCACCACCGAGGGGGTGCTGATGTTGCAGCCGCGGGCGATGTCCCTCACCGTGGGGGCGTAGCCCCGCTCATCGAGGAAGCTGCCGATGAAGTCCAGTATGCGCGACCGGGTATCCGAAACACGTGGCATTTTAAACCTTAATACATTTGTTTCAGGAACAAGTGTATCATAGTGAGTGTGGGTTGTCAATAGTGGGCTTTTGGGAGCATATTTTAGCATTCGTTTTGCTTCCCACCCTCCCGCCCTTCGGAGGCATGGCCTCCAAATCCTCGTTTTTTGGGTGGGGGGTGAGAGAGTTTGAGAGG